>Ga0315553_10000113_pt1 | contig 67069 bp, 43 predicted proteins | sample SalMarSW160140MG_FD_203099 | JGI IMG/M metagenome (GOLD analysis project Ga0315553, IMG submission 203099) | Salt marsh sediment microbial communities from the Plum Island Ecosystem LTER, Massachusetts, United States - Salt Marsh Sediment SW1601-40 ...
GCGCCCCGCCGAGCTCCGTTCCCACAATATCGGTCTGCGTGTAGATGCGCAGGTAGCGGTTCTGGAACAGCGCCTGGATCTCGAGCGCCGCGTCCTCCGGGTCCGAGGCCGCCACGACGGCGGTGGGAAGCCGGCGGACGAGCTCGTCCGCGAAGCTGGGCCCGGAGAGCACCGCGATGCGCGCTCGCGCGTCGGCCCCGAGGACGTCCTCGATGACCTCCGACATGCGCAGATGGGTCCCGATCTCGATCCCCTTGGAGGCCGAGATCAGGGTCGCGCGACCCACATCGTCGCGGCACGCGGACATCACCTCGCGCACGGCGTGCGAGGGACAGGCGGACAGAACGATCTCCGCGTCCCGCACGGCCTCTTCGAGCCGCGAAGTGGCGTCGAGCCGCTCGCTGAGCCGGACGCCCTTCAGGTAGCGCTCGTTTCGGTGCCGCTCGCGGATGTCGCGCGCCACATCGGCGTCGCGTGCCCACACGCGGACGAGGTGGCCGTTGCCGCACAGGGCGTCGGCCAGCGCCGTGCCCCAGCTCCCGGCGCCGAGCACGGCGACCCGCCGGCCGCTCACGGCTCTCCCGGGGGCGGCTCGTCGTCGCGGCCGAAGCGGATGCGTAGCTCCTCGCGTCGGGCCAGCCGGACGAGGTTCGAGCGGTGGGTCCACCACACGAGGAGCGCGAGCAGGAGCGCGTACAGGGTCACCGGGCGCGGCGCGTCGGCGCCGTGCGCGAGGATCGGGATCAGGGTGGCGGCGAGCAGGGACGCCAGCGAGGCGACCCGGGTCAGGAGGAGGGTCCCCACCCACACGAACATGGCGATCGTCACCGCCACGGGCGCCACCGCCAGCAGCGTGCCGGCCGCGGTGGCGACCCCCTTCCCGCCCCGGAAGCGCGTGTACACGGGCCACACGTGACCGATGATGGCGGCGAACCCGTAGGCCAGATCCCACGCTTCGGCTCGCCCGTCCCACGCCGGGAAGAACCACACCGGGGCGAAGCCCTTGAGCAGGTCGATCGCGAGGACGGTGAGCGCGGGGAGGATGCCGAGGACGCGGTACACGTTCGTTCCGCCGAGGTTGCCGCTCCCCTCCTTCCTGAGGTCCACCCCGTACCAGCGCCCGATCAGATAGCTCGTCGGGAAGGCCCCGATCAGGTAGGACGCGATGAGGAGCAGGACGGCGGTCACTTGGAGCCTGTCGAAGACGTGCCGCGGGTCACGTGCGTTCCGATCGCTTCTTGAGCTTGATCCGGATCGGCGATCCCTCGAAGCCCCACGCCTCGCGGAACCCCGCCTTCAGATAGCGGACATAGTGTTCCTTGAGGTCCCGGGGTCGGTTGGACCACAGTACGAACAGGGGGGGCGCCGTCGCCACCTGGCTGCCATAGAACAGGCGGACGTCACCGCGCCCTCCCTGCGGCGGCTGCCGTCTGGCCACCAGCTCCCGGAGCAGCCGGTTCACCTCGGGCGTGGGGATGCGCGTGCTCCGATTCGCCTGCACGCGGATCGCCGCCTCGATGACCCGGTGCACGCGCTGCCCCGTGCGGGCCGAGGCGGTGAGGATCGGGACCCAGCGCAGGTAGTGGGCGCGCCCCCGGAGGTCGCGCTCGAACTCCGCCAGCACGCCCGGCCCGCGGTCCTCGATGAGGTCCCACTTGTTGGCCACGAACACGAGTCCCTTTCCCTCGTCCCACGCCGTCTGGCCGATGCGGAAGTCCTGGTTGGCGACGCCCGCGGCCGTGTCCACCAGCAGGAGACACACGTCGGCGCGCTCGATCGCGGCCGTTGCCCGCACGCGACCGTAGAACTCGACGTCGTCGTCGACCCGCGCCTGACGCCGGAGCCCGGCCGTGTCGATCAGGCACACCCGATTGCCGGCGACCTCGGCGTAGGTGTCGATCGCGTCGCGGGTCGTGCCCGCGTCCTCGTGCACGATGACCCGGTCCTCCCCGAGAAGACGGTTGACGAAGCTCGACTTCCCGACGTTGGGTCGGCCGATCACCGCGATCCGGAGGTCGGCGTCGGGCTCGGGCTCCCCGCCGGTGGGCAGAAGCGCGACGACCCCGTCCAGCAGGTCGCCGGAGCCCTTCCCGGACAGGGCCGACACCGGGAGGGGGTCCCCGAGACCCAGCTCGTAGAACTCGAAGTGCTCGTCGGCATCGGCGAGCTCGTCGACCTTGTTGACCGCGATCAGGGTGGGGCGGCCCGAGACGCGCAACAGCTCGGCGATGTGCCGATCGACGGCGTGCACGCCGGTTCTCCCATCCACCACGAACACGATCGCGTCGGCGAGCTCGACCGCGTGCTCGACCTGGCCGCGCACTTCGACGTCCATGCGCTCCTCGGGACGATCCACGATCCCGCCGGTGTCGATCAGTCGAAACGTTCGTCCGGCCCATTCGGCATCGGCGAGCTGACGGTCCCGCGTGACCCCGGCCCGCTCGGCCACGATCGCCTGCCGACGGCCGATGATGCGGTTGAACAGCGTGGACTTGCCGACGTTCGGACGTCCGACGATCGCCACCGTGGGGAGCTGCACGCGTCGGCCGTCGCTACCGGATTGCGGACAGGACGTCGATGAGGTCGTAGGAGGGTTCGACCCGCAGACCCCCGCAACGTCGTCGGAGATCCTCGAGCGTCACGTCGTCGATGAACCGCTCCCGATCGTCGAGCGCGTGCGCGCTCACGAGCGCCACGTCGAAATGCCGGTAGGGCTCGAGTGCCCGGGCGTGGTCCTCGCCGGATAGGAGGCCCGCGGTCGTGACGCCGGGGCCGTACAGCGTGTTCGGGGTGATGGCGGTGTCGACCGTCGCCCCCGTGCGCCGGGCGATGTCACGCGCGAGCCGCTCGAGCGACGGTCCCATCGATGTGCCGGTCACGGCCACGACCCGGGTCCCGCCGAGGTCGGGGAGCCTGGACAGGCCCGTCCGCACGCGCTCCACCAGCGAGGAGATCGCGCCCACGCCGTTGCTCTCCAGATCCTGGTCGTCGAAGTACTCCCGGCCGGGAAGCTCGAGGCCGGCCTGGAGGAAGATCTCGTCGGCCGCATAGCACCAGCCCGTCCCCCGCTCCTCGAGCGCGCGGGCACGGGCCCGATCGATGTCGGCCAGCGTCACGCGGCATTCCTCCGCCGTGAGCGCCCGGACGCCGCGGTCCGCGTTGTAGGACGTCAGACCGACCGGGACCACCGACAGCGAGCGGATCGCCTCGCCCCGGGCGTACAGGTCGTCGATCGTCCGGGTCAACACGCGGCCGTCGTTCACCCCGGGGCACAGGACGACCTGCGCGTGCACCACGATCCCCCCCCGGGCGAGCCGGTCGAGGTCGCGTTCGATCCCCGCCGAGCGCGGGTTCTTGAGCATGGCCAGCCGCACCTCGGGATCCGTGGCGTGCACGCTGACGTACAGCGGCGACAGGCGCTGCGAGAAGATCCGCTCCCAGTCGTCCGGTCGGAGGTTCGTCAGCGTCACGTAGTGACCGAACAGGAACGACAGGCGGTAGTCGTCGTCCTTGACGTACAGACCGGCCCGCAGCTTGTCGAGCTTCGGGTTCCCCTTCACGAAACAGAACGGGCAGGCGTTCGTGCAGCGGCGGATCTTGTCGGGCTCCGGCACGATCCCCAGGGGCTCGTCCGGCGGCTTCTCGATCTCGTACACGAGCCGCTCGCCCGCGGCGGTCTCGGTCTCGACGACGAGCTCCTCGTCGGCCTGCCGGAAGAGCAGGTCGAGACCGTCGCGCACCGGCTGTCCGTTGATGGACAGGATGGCGAGGCCGACCGGGAGCCCCAGGTCGTCGGCGATGCTGCCCGGCTCGATGTGCGCGATTCGGATCATGGGCTGGCGTTCAGGCGCTCTCGGCGCCGTCCTCCCGATCGGCCGGGCTCAGGACCTCGAGGGCCGTCTCGTGCTGGCCGGCGGGAACGAGGACGCGCACGACCGCCATCCCGGCCATCGAGAGCATGTGCGCGTGGTCCTTCTGCGACAACACGTGTCCGTCGAGCCCCGCCGCGCGCAGGAGACCGGCGGCCAGCTCGGCCTCGGCCTCATCGAAGGTGCGCGCCACCTCCGCCCAGCCCTGGACGATGTTGACATCGCCGTGACGCGTGCACAGCGACACGTACCGGTCGCCGGCGTCGCACGCGGCGCACACGGCCCGACCGCACACCGCGCAGCCGGTCGAGGTGAGCGTCTCGGTGTGGATGTCGCAACGGGCCGGTCGGGCGAACGCCCCGCACCAGCCACAACGGGAGAGGGTGTGGGTCCACCCTCTCCCGCAGCGGGGACAGCGCCGTGGTGACGAGTCGTGGGGTTCGCTCACCGGGCCCCGTCGCGCCCGGTGGCGGTCAGCCGGGCGATCGGGTCAGGTGCCACTCTTCCTGTAGCGGAAGCCCGCCACCGGCACCCCCGGGCTCACCTCGAGCCGGAAGGGCTGCGGTTCGCCCGCCGCCGGCGCATCCGTCTCGAGCGTCTCGGTGGCCACCACCTGACCCGACGCATCGAGGAACTCGAACGGGATCGTCACCGAGCCGCCGACCTCCCGGGTCTCGAAGCTGCCGCGCACGACGTACGTGCCCCCGGCCGCCGGCGCCATCTGGACGAAGTGGAACACGATGTCGGTGGTCTCGCCCTGGCCGAGCACCTCCATCGCGCGCTGATCCATGTTGGCCTTCGCGAGCGCGCTGGCCAGGAGCTGGTAGTTGGACTCGTCGTACGGGTACCACTGTACGAGCGTGTCGGCGAGCGCCAGTACCGGTTCGGGACGACCCGCCTGCACGGAGGCGTTCACGTAGTTCTCCATCGCCTCCTTGTTGTACGGGTTCGAGGCCCGGGCCTTGCCGAACGCCACCGCCGCCTTCTCGAAGTCGTTCGAGTTGTACAGACCGACCCCCACCTCGACCCACTGCTGCGGAGTCAGGTCCTCGCGCGACAGCACCTCCTCGAAGATGCCGCTGGCCTCGTCGGCGCGTCCCGCCTCCGACAGCGCGAGCGCGTACCGGATGCGGATGACGACGTCGTCCGGGTACTGCTCGAGGTAGGATGAATAGGCCGTCAGCGCCTCGTCGGCGCGGTCCGCGCTGACGAGGAGATCTCCCATCCCCTTGATCGCGCTCTGCATCTGGGCCGGGTCCGCGTCCGTGAGGTCGCCGGAGAGCGCCTCCTGATAGGTCTCGATGGCGGCGGCGTTGTCGCCGGTCTCCATGTACAGGAGCGCCGTGTTGTTGTACGAACGCAGGTCGTGGCTGAACTCGTTGGCCTTGGCGAAGCTGGCGAGCGCGGTCCCGGGGTCGCCGTCGTTGTACGACTGGATCCCCCGGTTGTAGAGACGCACCCAGCCGTTCTCCCGCATCGTCTGACCGTGCACCTGGCACGCCGGTGGCGCGAGCTCCTCGAAGCGCTGGATCGCCTCGAGCCCCTCGTCGAATCGCTCGAGCCCCAGATACGCCTGGCTGGCGAGCAGAAAGACCACCGCGTTGTCACCGTCCAGCTCGGGCGCGAGCGCCCCGAGCGCGTCCATGTACGCCTTGGTCTCCTGCTCGGGTGTCGACTCCTGCGTGATTTCCTGCAGCGCCGCGGATGCCGAGCTCGCCCCGTTGCTGGGGTCGAACTCGCAGTCATCCTGCGCCGTCAGCACGGCCGGGGCCGTCAGCAGGCCCAGCAGCAGCCCGAGGGCCGCTCGATACTCCCACCGATTCATGCTGGCCATCTCCGTATGAGCGTCTTGGTTTCGCGGTTCCCGGTCAGGACGCGGCACGAAACTAGTCGTTTCACGGCCCGCCCGCACGGACGCCGGATGCCCGCCCGTGATCCGCTCGCGGACGCGAAAAAGCACCTCCCGGTCGGCCAGCGGCCGACCTGCACCCGACGCCTTCCGGCGCGTGCTTGGAGGTACCCCCGGAGGGGGCCCGTGGTCCCTCTCGCGCCGCCTCGAGCGGGCGAGCGCTCAGTAGGTGAGCGGGTGGGCCGTGTTGAACAGGACGACCGTCTCCCCGTCGCACAGGTCGCCGCGCTCGTACAGCGCCTCGGCGGCCGCGTAGGTGGCGCCGCCCTCGATCGCGGCCCCCACGCCGGCCCGTCCAAGCTCGAGCGCCCCGCGTCGCATCGCTTCGTCGGCCACCGCGACCGCCCCGCCCCCCGAGGCCCGCAGCGCGTCGAGGATGAGGAAATCCCCCAGGGCGCCCGGCACCCGCAGCCCGAACGCCGACGTGCGTGCGCCCTCCCATTTGGCGGCGAACCGCTCCCCGCTCTCGAACGCGCGCACGATGGGCGCGCACCCGGTCCCCTGGACCGCGTACAGTCGGGTGTCGCCGTCCACCAGACCGAGCGTCCGGAGCTCGGCCAGCGCCTTCGCGCTCCCGATGAGGCCGGTGCCGCCGCCCGTCGGGTACACGATCGCGTCGGGCGCGCGCCACCCCAGCTCCTCGACGATCTCGAGCATCATCGTCTTCTTGCCCTCGATGCGGTACGGCTCCCGCAGCGTCGACACGTTGAACGCGCCGGTCCGTTCGGCGTGCTCGGCGGCCAGACGGCCGCATTCGTCGATCAGCCCCTCCACCCGCACGATCTCGGCGCCATAGTGCACGCAGCGCCGCTCCACCCCGGGAGGCGTATCGGTGGGGATGTACAGGGTGGCGGGCAGCCCGGCCCGGGCCGCGTAGGCGGCGAGCGCCGCCCCGGCGTTCCCGGCGCTCGGCACGACGAACGCGGTGGCCCCATCGAGTGCCGCGCGCGTGACCGCGGCGGCCAGCCCGCGGTCCTTGAAGCTCCCGGTCGGGTTGCGTCCCTCGTCCTTGACCAGGAGTCGCACACCGGCGAGCGGGCCGCGCGGTCGGATGTCGAGCAGCGGGGTGGAGCCCTCGCCGAGCGTCACCGGGGACTCCGCGTCGGCGAGCGGCAGGATCTCGACGAACCGCCACATCCCCCCGCGTCTGCCCGCCCAGCGGTCGCGGAGCGCCCGTCCGTCACGGGTCTCGAGGTCGTAGCGGGCCAGCAGGGGCTTGCCGCACGCGGGGCACACGCCGGCGCCCGCGCGGGGCACCTCGAGCCCGCACGCGCCGCACTCCAACCGCCATTCCGTCATCGTCGCTCCAGGTGCGTCCGGGTCCGTTCCAGCCGGGTGCGCGTTCGCTCTCGGCCCAGCGCGTACGCGACCTCGCCCAGGTCGGGCCCGTGGGCGGCCCCGGTGAGCGCCGCCCGGATCGGCTGGTAGAACCTCCGTCCGGCGACCCCCGCCGCCTCCGAGGCGCCGCGCAGGGACGCCTTGAGCGTCGCCGGCGTCCACTCCGCGTCCCGCCACGCATCGAGGACGTGCTCGAGGACGTCGGGCGCCGCCGGGTCGGCGAGCGCGGTGCTGGCCGCCTCGGCCGCGAGATCGGGCTCTCCGTACACCGACTCGAGCTCGGGTCGTGCGTCGGACAGGAGCTCGGTCCGCTTCGCGAACACCTCGGCGGCCCGCACGAGGTCCTCGTGCGTGACGTCCAGACCGTCGGCGCAACCGAACTCGGCCCAGCGGCGCGCCAGCCGCTCGGGCGACTCGGCGCGCACGTGCTGACCGGACAGCCAGCGCATCTTGTCCGGATCGAGCTCGGCATCGGTGGCCCCGATGCGATCGAGATCGATGGCCTCGACGAGCGCGTCGCGGGTGAACAGCTCGGTCCCCGTCCCCGAGGACCACGACAGCAGGGACAGGTAGTTGACGATCGCGTCCGGGTGATACCCCTCGTCCCGGTACTCCAGCACTCCCCGCGCTCCCTCGCGCTTCGAGAGCTTGCCGCCCCCGCGGGCGAGCACGGTGGGGATGTGGACGAACTGCGGCGGCGGCGCGTCGAACGCCTCGTACAGCAGCACCTGCTTGGGTGTATTGGACAGGTGGCCGACGCCGCGGATCACGTGCGAGATGCGCATGTCGAGGTCGTCGACGGCGGCCGCGAAGTTGTACGTCGCCCGGCCGTCCGGCCGCAGGAGGACGAAGTCGCCCAGATCCGCGCCATCGATGCTCAGCTCACCCTTGAGCCTGTCCTCGAAGGATACCGGCCCGGGCTCGACCCGCAGCCGGATGGCCGCCGGCTCGCCCGCCGCCTCGCGCGCCGCGGCCCCGGCGGGCGGCAGGGCCCGGCAGCGGCGGTCCACGCCCGGTGGCCGACCGGCGGCGATCGCCTCGTCCCGGTCCGCCTCCAGCTCGGCGGGCGTGCAGAAGCAGCGGAACGCGCGCCCCGTGTCGAGCAGCTCGCGCGCACGGGCCTCGTGGCGGGCTCCCCGCTCGGACTGCCGATAGGGGCTGAAGGGGCCGCCTCGCTCCGGCCCCTCGTCCCGCTCGAGACCCAGCCAGTCGAGGGCCTCGCGAATCGCCTCCTCCCCGCCCGACACGTTGCGGGCGGTGTCCGTGTCCTCGAGACGGAGCACGAACGCGCCGCCCGCGTGGCGCGCGAACAGCCAGTTGAGGATCGCGGTGCGGGCGTTGCCGAGGTGAAGCGGACCGGTCGGGCTGGGCGCGAACCGGGTGCGCACGGTGGCGTTCATTCGCCCTCCTCGCCGTCGTTCGACGCGGACCCGGGCACCTGGTCGACGCCCGGTCGTCCCGGCTCGTGTCCCGGGCAGCCCCATACCGGAAGCCCGGGATAGCGCGCGAATCTCGGGTCCTTCCGAGACAGGCGGCACAGGAGGAAGGCGGATCCCCGGTCCGACACCACCACCCGCGCGTGCCGGCAGGAGGCGCACAGACCGGCCCCCGCGAGGAGCGCTGCCTCGTGGCCGTTCACGACTCGGGGGTCCCGATCTCGTCCGGCTCGCGGATCGCTCCCGGCCGCCTCGCGCGGCCGAGCGCCTCCCGGATGGCGAGCGCCGTGGCCCTGCCGATCCCCGGCGTCTCCTCGAGCTCCTCGAGGCTCGCTTCGCGGACCGCGGCCAGGCTCCCGAAGCGCCGCAGGAGCTCCTGTTCGCGGGCCGGACCGACCCCCGGGATCTCGCCGAGCCGCGAGCGCAGCGTACGCCGGCGGCGCAGGGTGCGGTTGTACTGGAGCGCGAACCGGTGCGCCTCGTCCCGCGCGCGCTGCAGCCAGTGCAGCCCCGGGTCGGTCGGGGCCAGGATGATCGGTCGCGAGTCTCCGGGCCGGAACACCTCCTCCTCTCGCTTGGCGAGGGCCACGGTGGGCAGGTCCGACACCCCGGCCACGTCCATCGCCTGCCGCGCCGCGGACAGCTGACCCTTGCCGCCGTCCACGACCACCAGATCCGGGAGCGGGCGCGACTCGCGCACGCGACGGTCGAAGTAGCGCGACACGATCTCCTGCATCATCGCGTAGTCGTCCGGGTGCCCGTCGCCCGAGCCCCGGATGCGGAACCGCCGGTACTCGTTCTTGTTCGGCGTTCCATCGACGAGCCATACGGCGCTTCCCACCGACTCCTTGCCCGCCAGGGTGGACACATCGAAGCACACGAGCGTGCGCGGGGGTGCCGGCAGCTCGAGCGCCTCGGCGAGCCGCAGGGCCGGCACGGGCGCGCTGCCGGCGTGCGCCTGCCGACGTGCGCGCGTCGCGTCGCGCTCCAGGCGATCGCTGGCGAGGATGTGCGACGCGTGGCGCGCGGCGGCCCGCACGAGGTCGAGCTTTGCACCGCGCGCCGGGACGCGGATCGCGAACGGGGCGTCGCGTCGCGTCGTGAGGTACTCCTCGACGAGGTCGAGGTCTTCGAACGTCTCCGGGACCAGAAGCTCGGTCGGCACCTCCTCCTGCCGCAGATAGAAGCCCTTGACGAGCGCGCCGACGAGTGCCGCCTCGGTCTCGTGCTCGGCGTTTCCGAGGTAGTGAACCTCCCGTCCCACGAGGCGTCCTTCACGCACGCGGAGGAGCACGCCACAGGCCAACCCCGCGTCGCGCGTCAGCCCCACGGCGTCGTGGTCGCCGCCACGCTGGTCGACGGCGGCCTGGCGGCTCTCCAGCGCGTCCAGCCCGCGCAGCACGTCGCGCAGCTCGGCCGCGCGCTCGAACTCGAGGCGCCCGGATGCCTCCGCCATGCGCCGCTCGACCGATGTCCGCACCTTCGCCGTCCGCCCCCCGAGGATCTCGAGGATCTCGTCGATCATGGCACGGTAATCCTCGAGCGACTGCAGGCCCGCGCACGGGGCCTTGCAGCGCCCGATGTGATAGTCGAGACAGGGGCGCGCCGGGAGATCGTCGGGCATGTGGTAGTGGCACGAGCGCACGGTGTACATCTGCTTGATCGTGCGCAGCGCGCGCCGCATGGCCTTGACGTCGGTGAACGGCCCCAGGTAGCGCCCACCGTCGTCCTCGAGCTTGCGCGTCACGAAGATGCGCGGGTACGGCTCGTTCACCGTGACCTTGATGTACGGATAGCTCTTGTCATCGCGCAGCTGGATGTTGAACGGGGGCGAGAGCTCCTTGATCAGGTTCCATTCGAGAAGGAGGGCCTCGGCCTCCGACTGGACCGGGAACGTTTCGATCGCGTCGATGCGTCGGACGAGCTCCGTGACTTTGACGTCGCGTCCCCTGTCGGCGCCGAAGTAGGACGCCACGCGGGAGCGGAGCGACAGCGCCTTCCCGACGTACAGCGGCTCGGCGTCGCGGTTTCGGAACAGGTACACGCCGGGGCTCCTGGGGAGCGTCCGCACCTGCCTTCTGAGCCTGTCGAGACGCCCGCGTCGTTCCTCGCTCACGGCGCTTTCGCACCTTCCACGGGTCGCGCCCGCAAACGCTTGAGCGGCGATCCGGCGATCAGGATGTACGGGATGCCTCCCGCCACCAGCACGCCGAGCAGGAGGGCGATTCGGGCCGGGAGCCCGGCCCCGAAGCGATCTTCCGCCCACACGCGGAGCGGCCACGACACGCCCGCCGCAGCGGCGGAGCCGGTCACGATGCGGAGCACGGCTTTCCGCACCCCGCCCCTGAGGCGCGGGAGACCGCGCCGGTGGAGGCCCCGTCGGAGCAGCCACAGGTTGAGCCACGCCCCCACCGCGCCCCCGACCGCGAGACCGGCCACCGAGCGCGCGCCGAAGTCCCGCGACCACATCCAGAACATGAGGGCGGCCCCGAGCCCGATGCCGGCGACGACCGCGACCGCGGCGTAGGTCATCGGGGTGCGCGTGTCCTGCAGGGAATGGAACGCGCTCGCGAACAGCTTCACGAGGCTGGTGGCGATGAGCCCGATCGCGTACGCGGACAGGATCCATTGCACCAGCCGCGCGTCCTCGTGGGTGAACTGGTTGCGCTCGTAGATCACCGAGATCACCAGGTCCCCGTACAGGAGGAAGATCACCACCGACGGGACGACGAAGTAGAGGATGCGCCGCAGCCCGGTGTCGAGGTGGGGGCGCAGGGCCTCGATCCCCCCGCCGCGGGACATCTCGGGGAGCGCCGCCACCGCCACGGCGACTCCGAACAGGGCCATGGGGAGCTGGACGATGCGCTGCGCGTAGTACATTCCGGCGAGCGCGCCCGCCCCGCCCGAGGCGACCAGCGTGCTGGCCAGCATCACGTCCACGAGGCTCGACACCTGGAAGATCCCCTGCCCCGCCGCCACCGGCCCGGCGTTCCGGGCCACCGTGCGGACGCCGGGATCCCCGCGCCCGAGCGTCGGGACCAGCGTCCCGGCGAGACGCAGGGCGGCGGGGATCTGTACCACGACCTGGAGCGCCCCCCCGACGAGCGTCGACCAGGCGAGCACGATGATCAGCGGCTCCACCCCCGCGTGCGCGGCCCAGGCCAGACCGGCGACCTGGGCCACGTTCCACAGAACCGGAGCCGCGAACGGGAGGAAGAAGTGCCGGTGGCTGGTCAGGACGCCGAGACACCACGCGCCCGCGATCATCAGACCCGACATCGGGAACAGGATGCGGATCATGCGGGCCGTGAGGGCCGACAGCTCCGCGTCGAAGCCCGGAGCGAAGAGCCTGGCGAGCCACGGAGCCAGGGCCACGCCGATGGCCACGACCGCGCCGGACAGGATGAGGACGAGCCCCAACACGCCCCGCGCCACGCGACGCGCCCCCTCCCGGTCCCCTTCGCCGAGCCGGGCGGAGTACACCGGGACGAACGCCGCCGACAGCGTGCCCTCGCCGAGAAGGTTGCGGAGGATGTTGGGGACGCGCAGGGCGGCGGTATAGGCGTCCATGAGGAGATCGGCCCCGAAGAACGACGCGATCACGACGTCCCGGACGAAGCCGGTGATCCGGCTGGCGAGGATGCCCGCCCCGACGTGGGTCGCGGATCTGGTCGCCGATCTTCCCGTGTCGGCTTCGGGCAGCGTCAGCCCTCCTCCTCCGACCCCCGTCGCTCCGGGGCGGGTAGGGCGGGGGCGTCACCGCGCCCCTCGACGAGCGAGCGGACGAAGGTCGCCTCGTCACGGAGGCTCTCGACCGTCTGGGTGAGGTACTCGACCTCCTTTTCCAGCGCGTCGAGCCGGGCGGCCGAGCCGGGCGTCACGTCCTTCGAGGCGATCCGGCGCGCGAACGCCTCCGAGAGTGGCGAATCGATCACGATCGCCAGCACCGGGATCAGCACGATCATGCCGAGTATGAGGATGAAGGCGAGAGTCATGCGGTCTGCTCGCGTACAGTGGACACCCGAAGGCGATCCATGGTCGATGGGGGCACCGCGGACGCCCGACGGGCGGCTGATACCCCGCAGGGCCGGAAGCTATCCCTCCCGAACGGGGCTCGCCAACGCGCCCCGCAGCCGTTCCCGCGTGCGCTCGGCGGCCGTCGCCAGGAGCTCATCGCCGTAGCGGCTCAGATGATAGAACGGGCTCAGCACGCGCTCCTGCGGACGTCGGTCCGGATACAGGTGCTGGGCGAGACGCCGGATCTGCTCGATCCGGGTCTCCTGCTGGCGGCGCACCTCGGCGTCGATCTGACCCTCCAGCTCCCCCACCGCGTCGAACATCGCCTTTCGCGTCTTCCCGATCGAGGCCCGGAGTCCGGGGAGCACCTCGCGGATCGGTGCCTCGGCGGCCGACAGCCCCTCGCCGAGCGCGCGGCGGAGCGCCGACAGCCCCTGCTCGACCCCCGCCGGACGGGACTCGCCGGTGAGCTCGGCGATGGCCGCCTCCCCGCCGTCTTCGAGGGTCTCGGGCGCGATCCCGAGCCGTTCGAGCAGCTCGCGATTCCGCGCCTCCAGCACGGTCCACGCGGCTCGCGGCTGGAGAGCCGGGACCGGGACATCGAAGTGGGCGAACAGCGGGGGGAGCTGGCTCCAGTACGCGAGCTCGCCCGGGCCGAGTACCGTGGCGGCGACCGGGAGCAGGAACGACTCCAGCGCGGGACGCGACGACACGTTGGGCGAGAACGCGCCCGGAGCGTCCTCCAGCCGGCGTTTCCACGTGTCCGGCGGCTCGGACGGCGCGTTCCGACCGGCCGCGAATCCGCCATCGGTCAGGTACACGCGCTCCCGGCTCGATCCGGTGTCGTAGAACATGGGCAGCGCTCCCGGGAGCCGGGCGATCGGGGGCTCGAAACCTCCCTCCTCGAGTCGGGCCGCCCCCGTCTCGAGGGCGTCGAGCACCCGCCCGGGCTCCTCGAGCATGCGCCCGAAGAACGGTCGGGCCGCCAGCTTGACGGCATCGTCTCCCGCCTCGAGCCACGCGTACCCGTATCCGTCGAGCACGCCCGCCAGGGTGCGGGCGAAGGCACCCGAGAGCGTGGCACCGGGCCGATACGTATCTCGAAGAAGCTCGAGATAACCATTCACAAATTCCGATGGTGGAAGGAGTTCAGCCAACTCGTCCACGCGCCCGCGGATGTCCGGGCCGAGCGGCGAGGGGCCCGCCGAACGTCCCTCGCGTCCGGCCGGAGGATCGATCGACAGCGTGCGGAGACGGTTCTCGCGATCGATGACCCGGGTGCGCCCGATCTCGTGCCAGTCGTGGTCGTCACCGGCGATCCAGAACACGGGCACCACCGGCACGCCGAGCTCCCGCTCGAGACGTTCGGCGAGCTCGATCGCCGTGAGCGCCTTGTAGAGGACGTACAGCGGCCCGAGGAAGAGGACCGGCTGTTGACCGGTCGTGACGGCGAAGCCCTCGCCCCCGAGCACGCGGGCGAGCTTGTCGGCGACGGCGTCGGACGTGGTGCCGAACGCCTCCGGACCGGAGCGCGCGGCGCGGCGGCGAGGCGTGAGGGCGTCGGTCCCCAGGAGCGGTAGCGACACGGGGCCGTCGCCCGCCAGGATCCGCCCGGCCAGCGAGTCGGGCTCCGCCAGCGCGCGCACCTCGAGGGTCAGCCCGGCGCTCACGCGGCCTCACCGAGCAGGATGAGGCGGGGCGAGTCGGGCCCGAAGGCCTCTCCGTCGTACGAGCCGAACCGGCGACGCACGACGAGGCCGTTGCGCTCGAGCAGGTCATCGAGGACCTCGGGCCGGTACAGACGCACGCGCTCGTGGTACACGTCCGGGTCGCTCCCGTCGGCGCCGTCGATCTCGATCCTCTTGAACACGTGGTCTCCCTCCACCCAGCGGGTCTGTCGCACGCGGCGCCCGCCGCGCTCGGTGATCGTCTCGGGCTCGAGCCGCGCGAGCACCCACGGCGCGTTCAGGTAGTCCATCACGAAGCGACGGCCGGGGGACAGCATGCGACGGATCTCGCGCACGACCCGCACATCCTCCTCGGGCGTGAGAAAGTAGCCGAACGAGGTGAAGAAGTTCACCAGGCCGTCGAACGCGCCATCGCGGAACGGGAGCACGCGCATGTCGCCACGCACGAGGGCCCCGCGCACGCCCGGGCGTTCCGCCGCCTCACGCAGGAGCGGGTCGGAGAGGTCGATCCCCGTGGCCGCCAGACCGGCGGCCCGCATCTGTTCGAGGTGACGCCCGGCCCCACATGCCAGGTCGAGCACCCGGCCACCGGGCGCGACGTCGCCATGGGCGAGGAACAGGCGCACGCCGGCCACCGCCTCGTCCTCATCGCGGTGCGGATACAGCGAAAGGTACGCCTCGCCGAACCACTCCCGGTACCACTCCGCCGGGACGGTCACGGGCCCTTGTGATAGGGTTCGCCGCGCAGGATCGTGCCGGCACGGTACACCTGCTCGGCGAGCACGAGGCGGGCGAGCTCGTGCGGCAGGGTCAGGTTCGAGAGCGACACCCTCCGATCGGCGGCCTCGAGCACCGGGTCGTCGAGCCCGTGTGCGCCCCCGATGGCGAACGCGAGGCCCGGCAGGCCGTACGTCTGCGCCTCGGCCAGGCGGTGCGCGAGGTCCCGCGTCGACCAGCGGGAGCCGACCCGCGTGAGCGCCACCCGCTCCAGCCCTTCCGGCAGGCGGCGCAGCAGCGCCTCCCCCTCCTCGCGCCGGGCCTCGTCGGCGCGCTCGTCCGGGAGCGACGCGGCCGCGATCTCGATGGGCTCGAACCGGAAGTAGCGCGACACCCGGGTCTCGTACTCGGCGATCGCCTCCGAGAGCCCGGGCGTGCGCGGCTTCCCGACCGAGGCCACCACGATGCGGATCATCGGGCGAGCACGGTGTCGCGCAGGTAGCGTTCCGAGTCGCGGTGTGGGTGGCTGGTCGTGAAGTGGAGCCCGCGGCTCTCCAGCCGACGCTGCGCGGAGCGCACGATGAGGCTGCCGACGAGGATCTGGAACTCGGCCTCGCGGGCGCGCATGGCGCCGCCCGCCTCCTCCGGCCGGGCGACCCCTTCCACCGTCAGCCCGTCGAGCGACTCGCGCGCCGCGGCCAGCCCCTCGTCGGAGCGTACGAGCCCGACGTGGTCCCACATGTGCTCGCGGACCGTGGCCTCCACCGTGTCGACCGGCGCTCCCTCGGGTCTGGGGCCGGGCGCGGAGATCGACTCCGTGCCCTCGACCGCGGGCGTCCCGGACAGGTCGACGCGCACCCGGCGCGCGGCCCGGTGCGCGAACACGACGGCCTCCAGCAGCGAGTTCGAGGCCAGTCGATTGGCGCCGTGCACCCCGGTGCAGGCTACCTCGCCGACCGCGAACAGGCCGGGCAGCGACGTGCGCCCGTCCCAGTCGGTGAGCAGACCACCGCACTGGTAGTGAGCGGCCGGAATGACGGGGATGGGCTGCCCGGGAACCTCGATCCCCCCCGACCGACAGCTCTCGTAGATGTGGGGGAAGCGTTCGCGGAAGCGCTCCTCCGGGATCATCGACACGTCGAGGGACACATGCGGCGCGCCGCTCCGGCCGAGCTCGGCCTGGATGGCGCGTGCCACCACGTCGCGCGGGGCCAGGGATCCGGAGGGGTGGACGCCGTCCATCAGCCTGGACCCATCGGCGCTCCGGAGCACCGCTCCCTCGCCGCGCACGGCCTCCGAGATCAGGAAGGCGTGTGAGCCCGCGGGATACAGCGCGGTGGGGTGGAATTGGACGAACTCGAGGTTCGCCACGGCCGCCCCCGCCTCGTACCCGATCGCGATCCCGTCCCCGGTGGCGATGTCGGGGTTGGTCGTGTGGCGGTACAGGCGGCCGCAGCCGCCGGTCGCGAGGACCACCGCGCGGGCGCGCACCTCGATCCAGCGCGCCCGCGGAATGTCGAGGATGAGCGCCCCCGTGCACCGGGGCCGCCGGTCCGTCCCGAGATTCGGGGTGGTGAGCAGGCGCCACGCGAAATGGTCGTCCAGCACCTCGACGCGCCCGGAATCGGCCACGGCCGCGAGCAGGGCGCGCTCGATCTCGCGGCCCGTGAGATCGGCCGCGTGCAGGATGCGACGCCGGCTGTGACCGGCTTCCCTCCCGAGCTCGAGGCGGCCCCCTTCCCCGCGGCTGAACCGCACGCCCCATTCGATCAGCTCGCGTACCCGCTCCGGCCCCTCGCGGGCCAGCTCCTCGACGATCCGCCGGTGACACAGACCCGCACCCGCCAGGAGGGTGTCGCCCACGTGGAGCGGGATCGAGTCGTCGTCCGCCATGACCGCCGCGACCCCGCCCTGCGCATAGTTGGTGTTCGAGTCGACGCGGTCCTTCTTGGTGACCAGGAGGACGTCGGCGTGTGCCGACAGCTTGAGCGCCGTCGTGAGTCCCGCGATCCCGCTGCCCACGACGAGGACGTCCGTGCGCGTCCGGTTCAAGAGATGTCGAGCTCCGCCAGCCGGGCCCGCACCTCGGCCTCGCCGCGCTCCCACACCAGCGTCTCGGGCACGACCCACGCCGGGATCCGCTCCGGGATCCGGGGCGCGAGCCGGGCCGCGTCCTTGGGAGTCATCACCAGGCCCTCCTCTCCCGCCTCCTCGAGGAGGCGCGTCCACTCGTCGGCCGCGGGAAGTCCGTGATCGGGCAGGGCGTGCTCGATCCGGATGGAATCGAGGCTCGCGCCGACGCGCTCGAAGAAGAGATTGGGCTTCATGATCCCGGTCAAGGCGACCGCGGGTCGGGCCCCACCGCATGCGCGCGCGGCCCGGTTGAGCGGAGCCGGAGGGCCGTCGGTGAACCGGACGCTCGCCAGCGTCACGCCCGGGGCCACGGCCCGGAGCCGCTCGATCAGGCAGTGGTCGAACGCGGCCTCGCCGGCGTCCGCCGGGGCCCGTCCGCTCAGTACCACGACGTCGGTGCGGCGGACGGCCCGCTCGACGTCCTCCCGGAACGGCCCCGCCGGGAGGGGCCAGCCGTTCGTGCGCCGGAGGGCGTCCCGATCGAGAACGAGCAGCTCGAGGTCCCGGGACAGGCGGCGGTGCTGGAACCCGTCGTCGAGGACGGCGACCGCGGCGCCGTCGGCCCGGGCCCGCCGGGCCGCGCGCCATCGATCCCGATGGCCGTACACGCCGACGTCCGGCCTCAGCCGGGCGTGGAGGCACACCTCGTCCTCGTATCCCCGCGTCAGGATGGCCACCTCGACGCCCCGCGCGCGCAGCATCCCGGCAAGGGAGGAGGCGAGCGGCGTCTTTCCGCTCCCGCCCACGGTGACGCCGCCCACCGACACGATCGGGAGCGGGGCGGCCGCCGCCGCCAGGACCCCGGCGTCGTACAGCGCGTGACGGGTTCGGCGCGCCAGGGCGAACATCCGGGCAGCGATTCTGAGCGCCGCCCGGGGCCGGGTCCGCGTCCACTCGGCCCGCAGCCGCCGCTCGAGCGCGCGTCGGATTCGCGCGCGTCTCCGCAAGGGGGACAGCGGTGAGGGGTCGCGGCGCGCGCCGTCCGCACATGCGCGACGGGTGCCGGACGCGCGGCCCTCGCGCGTCTCGGCGGCGATGACCTCGGCGCGGGCGGTCTCGCGCTGCATGGCCAGGCGGATGGTCTCCAGGCAGGACGGATCCTCCCGGAACGACGCGGGCACGGCGATCGGCCGACCGATGGATACGTACACGGTGGCCCCGGGGACGGGGACGCGTAGTCGGTCCCAGGTGCGCAGCCTGGACCCGTGGGTGGCGGCGAAGCCGACGGGCACGATGGGACGTCCGGTGAGCGCCGCCACGCGCGCCACGCCGGTGGCGACGCTCCTCCGCGGACCCCGGGGACCATCCGGCGTGAGGACGATCGAGCGCCCGGAGCGCCCCGCGCGCACCAGTCTCCGGAGCCCCGCCGCGCCGCCGCGCGAGCTCGAGCCGCGCGCCACCAGATCGCGGGGGGAGAGGACGCGCGCCACGAGCTCTCCGTCGCGGCTCCGGCTGGCCAGCGTCACGCAGCCACGGTCCCGGAACAGCGCCACGGCGGGGAGCAGATGCTCGTGCCACACGGCGTACACGTGGGGGCCGTCCGGCAGCGCGGCGCGCTGCCGTGGACGTCGCGCGTCGCGCAGCCGCCAGGTGCGGCCGATCGGCAGGAGGAGGCACAGGCCCCGGACCGCGAGCTCGAGGGGGAGATCCACTCAACGACCGTCCAGGAGCTCCAGGGCGTGCCCGGCCACCCGGCGCGCGCAGCCGGGCTCGCCCAGCCGCGCTCGCACCGCGGTGAGCCCTTCTCGCATGCGTCTCGCGGGCGGCGCGTCGGCATCGAGGAGCGGCGCGGCGGCGGCCGCCAGGGCCGCGGGCGTGAGGGCGTCCTGGATGAGCTCGGGGACGATGCGTTCGCCCGCGACGAGGTTCACGAGCGCGATCGACGGGACGCGCACCACGCGTCGCGCGAGCGAGTACGTGAGGCGGCTCGTCCGGTAGCCCACCACCATGGGGATCCCGGCGAGCGCGAGCTCCAGGGTGATGGTGCCCGACTTGGCGAGCGCCACGGTGGCGCGGTCGAGCGCCTCGTCGGCTTCCACCTCTTCGAACCCGAACCGCTCGTACAGGGAGCGTGGCAGGTGCGCCGGCCGGGCGACCAGGATGTCCAGACCGGCGCGTGTCGCCGCCAGCCGACGGGCCGCTGCCGCGAACGGCGGCAGCATGCGCTCGACCTCCTGGGCGCGCGAGCCGGGGAACAGCCCCAAAACCGGCCCCCGGTGCCCCGGGCGAGGGTTCGAGGCGCCGGCTGCGGGGCGCCGCGGCTCGTCGAGGAGCGGGTGACCCACGAAGCGCGCATCCACGCCGTGCTCCGCCAGCCGCCGCTCCTCGAACGGCAGGACGGTCAGGACCCGATCGCACGCCCGTGCGAGGTGCCGCGCGCGGCCCTCGCGCCACGCCCACACTTGCGGCGCGATGAAGTACAGGACCGGAATGCCGAGCGCGTGGGCCTTGCGCGCCAGCGGGAGGTTGAAGCCGGGATAGTCCACCGGGAGGACGAGGTCCACGTCACCCTCCTCGAGTACGCGCCACACCCGGCGCCGGAGCGCCGCGAAGAACGGAAGCCGGCGGGCGACCTCCGCGTAGCCCATGACCGCCAGGTTCTCGAGACCCGCGAGCAACTCCACACCCGCCTCCGCCATGGTGGGCCCGCCGAGGCCCACCATGCGCAGGTCCGGCCGGCGGGCGGCGAGCTCCTCCGCGACGCGGGCGGCGTGTCGGTCGCCGGAGCTCTCGCCGGCCGAGATGAACACCCGGGTGCTGCTCGCCCCGCCGGCAGCGCCGGGCGTGTCGCCCGCCCCGCGCTCCACGCCGCCGTCCGCGTCAGAACCGGTCGAGGTAGACGATCAGGACGAGTACGACGATGAGGAGGAGGACGAGCACGATCGTCCGCGGCCCCCGCCGGACGGCGCCCCCGAGCTCCTTGCGCTCCTCACGGATCTTGAGCAACGACATGTGCGAACTCCTCGATCTCTCGCGTGATGCGGATCGCCACATCCAGCGCCTGCCGGGCCTGTTCGCCGCGCACCAGGCGCGACGGCTCCCCGCGGATGGCGTCGGCGAAGGCGTCGAGCTCACGCTCCAGAGGCTCGCCCGGCACGGCCGCCAGCGGCACGCGCTCCACCAGGTCCTCGATCCCGGTGGCCCGATCCGGACGGCGACGGGCGCGTCTGAGGTGCTCTCCGGTCTGACCGGCCAGATCCAAGCTGAAGTAGCCGGAGTTCTGGAACAACCTCAGCTGGCGCAGCGCCCGTGTCGAGACGCGGCTCGCCGTGATGCTGGCCACCGTTCCGCCCTCGAACGCCAGCCGGGCGTTCGCGATGTCGATCGAGCCCGTGATCACCGGGACACCGACGGCCCTGACGTCGGTGGGCGAAGCGCCGGCCAGGGCGAGGACGAGGTCGATGTCGTGGATCATCAGGTCGAGGACCACCGTCACATCGGTGCCGCGCTCCTGGAAGGGGGCCAGACGGAGAGACTCCAGGTAGCGCGGGACGGAGAGGTACGGGTCGCAAGCGAGCAGGATGCCGTTGAAGCGCTCCACGTGCCCGACGCCGAGCACCCGGTCTTGCCGGCGGGCGAGCTCGACGAGCGCGTCTGCCTCGGCGAGAGCGCGCGCGATGGGCTTCTCGATGAGGACGTGGCAGCCGGCGTCGAGGGCCTCGTGGCCGATTTCGAAATGGGCCGCCGTCGGCACCGCGACCACGATCGCCTCCGCCTCGCGGCAAAGCTCGGCCGACCGGAGCGCGGTCACGCCGAGCGACGCCGCGACCGCGCCGGCACGTCCGGAGTCGACATCCGACACGCCGACCAGATCGAAGCGTGCGCCGCGGGCCAGCAGACGTGCATGCGCGGCTCCGAGCCGACCGACGCCCACGACGCCCGCCCGAAGGGGTATCACCCTTCGTCCAGCGCGTCCTCGGCGAGGTGGGACGTCTCCTCGAATCCGGTACCCCCCGGCCGTCCCGGGGGAGTCGTCACTCCGCGCTCGCTGTCCAGGATGAAGCGGGCCAGCTCGCGAACCTCGGGGACCGGATCCTCGCTCAGCTCCGCGGCGGCGTGCCGTGTGGGGGTATCGGACTGAAACAGGCGGCGAAACGCCGACCTGAGCTCGGCCAACGTCGGGTCGGGGAAGCCGCGCCGTCGGAGCCCCACGCGGTTCAGGCCGTACGCGGTGCACGGGTTCCCGGCCACGAGCGTGAACGGAGCGACATCCTGGAGGACGCGGGACGCGCCCCCCACCATGCTGTGACGCCCGATCCTCACGAATTGATGCACGCCCGACACGCCGCCCACGATCGCCCACTCCCCGATGTGTACGTGGCCGGCGAGGTTGACGGCGTTGGCGAGCACGACGTGATCGCCGATGCGGCAGTCGTGTGCCACGTGGGCGTACGCCATGATGAGGCAGTCCTCTCCGACCACCGTCTTCCCCGTGGCGGCGGTGCCCCGATTGAGCGTCGCGCACTCGCGGACCCGGGTCCCGGGCCCGATCTCGAGCCACGTTCGTTCGCCCACGTACTTGAGATCCTGCGGGTCCGTTCCGAGCACGGCTCCCGGCCACACTCGACAGTCCGCGCCGATGCACGTGTCCCGTTCGATCGTGACGTGCGGCCCGATGCGCACGCGCTCCCCGATCTGCACGTCCGGCCCGATGACGCTGTACGGCCCGATCGCCGCGCTCTCGTGGATGCGGGCGCGCTCGTCGATGACCGCGGTGGCGTGTCTGCCGGGGGCCAGGATCTCGCTGGCGTCGCTCAACGATCCACGATCTGCGCCATCATCGTCCCTTCCGCGGCGATCTGTCCGTCCACCCGGGCGCGGCCCTTCATCTTGCAGATGTTGCGGCGAAGCTGGAGGAGCTCGACGTCGAGGTGCAGCTGGTCTCCCGGACGCACGGGACGGCGGAACTTGACCTCGTCGAGGCTCATGAAGTAGACGACCTTCTCCGCCGGATCCTCGATCTCGTTCATGAGCAGCAAGCCGCCGCACTGGGCGAGGGCCTCGACGATGAGCACGCCCGGCATGATGGGGTGCCCCGGAAAGTGCCCGCTGAAGAACGGCTCGTTGATGGTCACGTTCTTCATGCCGACGATGCGCCGGCCCTCCTCGAACTCCAGCACGCGGTCGACGAGCAACATCGGATAGCGGTGCGGCAGGTACTCGAGGATCTTCTCGATGTCGAGACCGGCCGGGTGCGTTCCGTCCAGCCGTTCCTTGAGCCGCTTCGCCACGGCGATGTTCCCCCTGTGTCCGGGTCGCTCGGCCACCACGTGGCACCGCAGCCGGACGCCCACGAGCGCCAGGTCGCCGACGAGGTCGAGGATCTTGTGACGTACGAACTCATCAGGGTAACGAAGGCTCACGCCTTCCTCCAGCCCGTCGGCCCCCAGCACGAGCGTGTTCCTGGGGGAGGCCCCCAGCGCCAGCCCCCGCGCCCGGAGGTCCTCTCCCCAGCTCGCCAGCCCGAACGTGCGGGCCCCGGCCAGCTCGGCGTGGAAGGAGGTCGGAAGGATCTCCACGCTCGCGAATTGACGCCCGATGCTGGCGTGCGCGAACTCGATGCCCCCCGACACCCGATACCCTTCGTACGGCAGCACGTCGTAGCGCGCTCCCCCCGACTCCACGTGGATCGGGGCATGCAGGGCGAGCGTGCGAGCCGGCGCATCCTGGCGGATGATGCCGGCTTCGAGGAGGCGGTCGCACCACGTCCTCGAGCTGCCGTCGAACGCCGGGAGCTCGGGGCCGTCGACGTCGATCCACACGTTGTCGATGTCGAGCGCGTGGAGCGCCGCGAGCACGTGCTCGACCGTGCGCACCGTCGCGGCGCCCTCGCCGAGCGCCGTCTCCCACTCCACGCCCCGCACTGCGTCCACACTGGCCCGGATCTCGGGTCGTCCCGGAAGGTCCACGCGTCGAAACGCCACCCCGCGTCCCGCCTCCGCCGGGCGGAGCGCGACCCGGACCGCGGCGCCCGTGTGCAGCCCGTGACCATCCACATCGACGGGAGCCGCGATCGTCTGCTGCGCCGCGCTCACGGCGCTTCGCCCTGCCGTCCCGATGGCGGCCCCTCGTCGGCCGTGCCGCCGTCGCGCGCGAGCCCCAGATGGCGCTCGATGGCCGCGATGCGCGCGAGGGCGCCGGGCACCCGAAGGAGGGCCGCGCTGGCCCTCAGGAAGGCGCGCTGCGGGCGCGCGGGGTAGCCGCCGAACGTCTCCCCGGGGGGGATGTCCTTGAACACCGCCGACCTCGCCGCTACCCGGGCCCCCGCGCCGATCGTCAGGTGGCCGGCGATCCCCGCCTGCCCGGCGAGCGCCACGCCCCTCCCGATCCGCGTGCTGCCCGCGATCCCGACCTGCGCCACGATCATGCAGTCTTCCTCGATGCGCACGTTGTGTCCGATGTGCACCAGGTTGTCGAGCTTCGTCCGCGCGCCGATCGTGGTGTCGCCCAGCGAGCCGCGGTCGATCGTGCAGTTGGCGCCGATCTCGACGTCGTCGCCGATGACGCATCCGCCGATCTGGGGGATCTTGACGGCACCCTCGGGCGTCGAGGCGAAGCCGAAGCCATCCGTCCCGATCCTCGCGCCGGCGTGCACGACGACCCGATCGCCGAGAATCGCGCCGCCCAGGATCGACACCTGGGGACCGATCCGGCAACCACGGCCCACGATCGCCCCGCGCCCGACGACCGAACCCACCCGGATGTAGGTGTGGTCCCCGATCGCGCAGTCGTCCTCGATCACTACGTGGGCGTCCAGGCGGACCTCGGCTCCGAGGCGCGAGCCGCGTCCGAGGAGCGCGGTGGGGTGGATCCTCGCAGGAGAGGGCATCCGGGGATGGAGCAGCTCCACCGCGCGGATGAACGCGAGCTGCGGCTCGGCGACGCGCAGCACGGTGACGCGCTGCGTCGGGAGCTCTACCCCTTCCCGGGCGAGCACCGCCCCGGCCGCCGTGCGTTCCAGCCGGGGGAGGAGCGACTCGCGCTCGAGGAAGGTGAGCTCCCCTTCACCGGCGGTCTCGATCGGCGCGACGCCCGTGATCACCCGCTCCGGATCCCCGTCGACCCGGGCGCCCAGCCGGTGCGCGATCTCCGAGACGGTGAACGAAGGCACCGACGGTCAGGCCCGTCAACGACCTGACGGCGGATCCGCGCTCGGCTCGACCCCCAGCCGGTCGAGGACCGCCGCGGTGATGTCGAGCTCCGGGTCGGCGGCGACCACGCCGGACTCGGCGATGTCGAACACGATCGAGTATTGGCGCTCGGCGCGAAGCTGCTCGATCACCTCGCGGACCTTGTCGAGGATGGGCTTCAGGAGCTCCGTCCTGCGGGCCTCGGACTGCTGCTCGAGCTGGGTCTGCCGCAGCTGGGCGGCCTGCTGCTTGTCGAGGATCTCCTGCTGTCTCTGCTCCTTGGCGGTCGGGTCGAGCATCGCCTCCTGCCGTCGGTAGCGGGCCACCAGGCTGTCGAGCTCGGTCGCGAGTCCGGCGAGCTCGCTCTGATACCCCTCGAGCTCGGTCTGGAAGCGGGCCTGTGCCGAGTCGGCCCCCGGGGCCACCGGCAGGATGGCACCCGTGTTCACGAACACCATGGCGGTGCCCGGTGGCGGCATCGAGGGATCGGTAGCCTCCGGAGTCTGTCCGGCGAGCGGGACGGCGAGGACGGCGTACAGGGCGCCGAGCGCCGCCGTCGTATGGTTCAATCGCATCGGATCGTATCTCCTGGATCTGATCGGTCGGTGCCGAATCGAACGAAGGGCGTCAGAACACGCGCCCGAACTTGAAGTGCAACTGCCAGCCGGGGTCGGGTCGGCCCAGCAGATCGCGCCGGTCGAAGCCGTACGCGTAGTCCAGCCCGAGTGGCCCGAACGGCGTGACCAGGCTGACGCCGAATCCGGCCCCCACGAGGAGGTCCGTCGGGTTCAGCTGACCCGCGTCCTGCCATACGTTCCCGGCGTCCATGAACGCGCTGGCGAAGATGTTGCTCGTCAGCTTGACTCCGAATACGGCGCCCGTCTTGAAGAACGACTCCCCCACGCGGTCGAGGTCGCTGAATGGCGCATTGTCGGGGACGTGTCCCGATGGCGTCACGGTCGCCTCTCCGTACCCCCGGAGCTGGATTCCGGCCTGGGTACCTCCCACGTAGTAGCGCTCGGTGAAGAACGGATTGTCGCCGAGGATGAGCCCCGCCTCGAAGTTCATCCCGAAGGTGAGCTCGATGGGCGTGCTCCCGACGCCGCCTCCGATGGCGCCCACCGGGACGTACCATTCGCTCTCTAGGTCGACCTTCTGGTAGTCGCCGTCCCCGCCGAGGATGCCGCCCGTATGGCGGATCGAGAGCGAGTTGCGCGAGCCCGCCGTCGGGAACACCGGGTTGTTGCGCGAGTCCTGGACCAGCCGGAAGCTGACGGCGCTCCGCGTGCCGGTGAACAGCGAGAATCGCTGCCCCACGACGCCCGCCGTGTCGAGGCCACGGACGCGGTCGTTGAACAGGGAGTACCCGATGAAGGCCCTCGTGGAGCGGAGACCGAACAGCGGCAGCCCGAACTCGACCAGACCGCCGCGCTGGCGCCGGTCACCGAGGCTGAAGCCTGTGAACTGGTCCCTGGAGTTGCGCAGCGTGATGGTTCCCGAGTAGATGCTGCCGAAGATCTCCGGGTCCGAGTAGCTGAGGTCGATGTCCTGCTGGCGGCTGCCGAAGATCCACCGGAAACGCCCGGTCTTGGCGAGCCCGAACAGGTTCGGCTGCTCGTACCCGATGAACCCCGCCAGACCGCTGAACCCGGAGGCCGTCACCCCGAAGTTGAGCGTCCCGGTCTGCTTCTCCTTGACCCGGAGCGTGATGTCGATGTCGCCGTCCGGCCGCTCCCGGATGTCGACCGCCTCGTCGGGCGGCAGTGGTTCGAAGAACCCGAGACCCTGGATCGCCTGAAACGAGCGGATCAGCCGATCCTGCGAGTACACGTCGCCGGGGTAGATGAACAGCCGGTTCCGGATGACGCGATCGTGCGTATAGGTGTTCCCCTCGATCGACACCTCGTGGATGTAGCTGGGCTGGCCCTCGCGGATCTGGAGCACGGCCCGCACGCGCGGTGGCCCGCCCTCCTCGGCCGGCGGCAGGCGCTCCACGTCGGGAGAGAACTGCGCCCGCAGGTAGCCGGAGTTCCTGTACATGTCGCCGAGGTCGGCGCGCGAATCGAAGAAGGCAGTCTGGTTGAACGGCGGCAGCGTTCCCGCCTCCGCCTCCTCCTGGCCCTGTCTCACGACGGGCTCGATGGCCGCGGTCGGGAAGGCGCGATTACCGGCGATCCTCAGCTCCTCGAGCACGTATCGTGGCCCCTCGTCCACGTCGATCACGATGCGGCCCTTCCCCGTGACCGGATCCGAGATGATGGTGTCGCCGACGACGGCGAAGTCGAGGTAGCCGCGCGAAGCGTAGAACTGGGGGAGGCGCTCGGTCAGGTCGCGGCGGTATTCGTCCTTCTTGAGCTCCCCGGAGTTGAACCACAGGAAGCCCTCCTGATTGGTGAACATCGCGTCGCGGATCTGGTCATCCGTGAACGCCTCGTTGCCCTCGAACTCGATCGACGTCACTCCGAGGCGCGGCCCCTCGTCGACGACGAACGTCACCCGGAAGGTGGACGGGAGGCTCGGGTCGGGTTGAATGAGCGTGTCGACCCGCGCCGTGGGGAACCCCTCGTTGGCGAGCATGTTCTCCATCAGCGCGCGCGCCCGGCCGATGCGATCGGGATCCAGCGGGGCGTTGCGCGCCAGTCCGATCGTGTCGCGGATCGTGCTCTCGCTGACCTGTTCGAGCCCCTGGAACCGGTACTGGCTGATGTAGGGCCGCTCGACCACGAAGATGTAGAACACGCCGGCCTGCGGATCGGTGCCCTCGACGCCGACGCGCACGTCGGAGAAATCGCCGCTGGCGAACAGGCGCTTGATGGCGTCCGCCACCTGGGGCCCTCGTACGATGTTGCCGGGACGGAGACCGGTGCGGTTGATGATGTCGGTGGAGGTGTGCCGCTGGTTCCCGATCACCACGAGGCTGTCGATGCGGACGCTGAACTGGTCGAGGTTCTGCTGCGCAAACACGGGCGCGACCCCCGCGAGGACGAGGATCGCGCCGAGAACCCAGGGTGCGCCCCGTGCGCCCGTTCGTGGCGCGCGCGGGAAGGACCGGGTCATGTAGCCGAGGACGGCGAAGGGGCTCCGAACACGAGCGATTCCTCGTCCTCGGCCACGTCCACGGCGATCTCGTCTCCCGGCTCGAAGTCCGCCATCAGGATCCTCTCCGACAGCGGATCCTCCACGTAGCGCTGGATGGTCCGCTTGAGGGGCCGCGCGCCGAACTTCTCGTCGTATCCGCGCTCGACCAGGAAGCGGACGGCCGCGTCGGTGAGCTTCAGCGTCAGACCCTCCTCCGCGAGCCGCGACTGCACGTCGCCGAGCTGGATGTGCACGATCTCGCCGATCTGCTCCTTCGACAGCGGGTGGAAGACGATCGTCTCGTCCACCCGGTTGAGGAACTCGGGCGTGAACACGCGCTCGATCTCCTCGATCACGCGATCCTTGATCCGGCCGTAGTCGAACCCGGACTCGCCCGCGTTGAAGCCGAGCTTGGTCGTCGACCCCAGATCGCGGGTCCCGACGTTCGACGTCATGATCACGACCGTGTTCTTGAAGTCGATCACGCGCCCGTAGTTGTCGGTCAGCCGCCCCTCGTCCAGCACCTGGAGCAGGATGTTGAACACATCGGGGTGGGCCTTCTCGATCTCGTCGAGCAGGACCACGCTGTACGGACGACGCCGGACGGCCTTGGTGAGCGCGCCCGACTCCTCGTAGCCGACGTATCCGGGTGGCGCGCCGATGAGCCGGCTGACCGAGAACTTCTCCATGTACTCGGACATGTCGACCCGTACGAGCGCGCCCTCGTCGGCGAACAGAAAGCGGGCCAGCGCCCGCGCCAGCTCGGTCTTCCCGACCCCGGTGGGTCCGCAGAAGATGAAGCTCCCGATCGGCCGGTTGGGGTCCTTGAGCCCTGCCCGCCCGCGACGGATCGCGCGGCTGATGGCCTGGATGGCCTCGTCCTGACCGACCACGCTCTTGTGGAGCTCGTCCTCCATGCGCAGCAGGCGCTCGGTCTCGGCCTCCTTGAGGCGCGTGACGGGGATTCCCGTCCAGCGCCCGACGATGAACGCGATGTCGTCCTCCGTGACCGTCGGCCGGTACTCCTCCTGCTGTCGCTCCCATTCGTCTCGGCGCCGCTTGATCTCCTCCTGGATCTCCTTCTCGCGATCGCGCAGATACGCGGCGCGCTCGAAATCCTGGTCGCGGATCGCCTCGTCCTTCCACTCGGCGAGCTCCTCGAGCTGCCCCTGGAGCTCCTGCACCTCGGCGGGTGGCACCTGGGCCCCGAGCCGGGCCCGGGCGCCCGCCTCGTCGACCACGTCGATGGCCTTGTCGGGCAGGAAGCGATCGGTGATGTAACGCTCCGAGAGCTTGGAGGCGGCCTCGAGCGCACCGTCCGGGATCTCGATCCGATGGTGCTCCTCGTAGTACTTCCGGAGACCCTTGAGGATCTCGATCGTCTCCTCGATCGTCGGCGCCTCGACGATCACCGTCTGGAAACGCCGCTCGAGCGCTCCGTCCTTTTCGATGTACTTGCGGTACTCGTTGAGCGTGGACGCCCCCACGCACTGGAGCTCGCCACGCGCCAGCGCCGGCTTGAGCATGTTGGACGCGTCGATCGCCCCCTCGGCGGCCCCCGCCCCCACGAGCGTGTGGAGCTCGTCGATGAACAGGATGATCCCGTCGTTCTGGGAGATCTCGTTGACGATCGCCTTGAGGCGCTCCTCGAACTGTCCCCGGTACTTCGTGCCGGCGATCACCGCGGCCATGTCGAGCGCCAGCACACGGTGGTCCTTGAGGCTGTCGGGGACCTCGCCGCGGACGATCGCCTGGGCGAGCCCCTCGACGATGGCGGTCTTTCCGACCCCGGGCTCGCCGATGAGGACCGGGTTGTTCTTCTTGCGACGGGACAGGACCTCCATGACCCGCTCGATCTCCTCGTGCCGCCCGATCGTCGGATCCAGCTTGCCCTGGTCGGCCAGCTCGGTCAGATCGCGGCAGAAGTGGTCCAGCGCGGGTGTCTTGGACTTCTTGTCCTCTTTGCCACCCGTCGGCTCCGGGTTGGCATCGCCCGAGGGCGGTCCCCCGCTTGGCATGTCGGTTCCCAGCAGTTTCAAGGTTTCGGCGCGCGCCTCGTCGAGCCCGATTCCGAGCTCGCCCAGCACCTTGGCCGCGAGGCCCTTCTCCTCCCGAAGCAGCCCCAGGAGGAGGTGCTCGGTCCCCACGTAGCTGTGATTGAGCTCGCGGGCCTCGGCCATCGCGTACTCGAGCACCTTCTTGGCCCGCGACGTGTAGGGCAGCTCGCCGATCGTGGAGGCGCTCTTGCCGCGCCTCACGTTCTCCTCGATGAGCCGGCTGAGCTCGTCGAGGTCGGCGGCCAGGTTGGACAGCACCGCGGCGGCGACACCTTCTCCTTCGCGGATCAGGCCGAGCAGGATGTGCTCGGTGCCCACGTAGTCGTGCTGGAGGCGGATGGCCTCCTCGCGCGCCATCGCGAGCACCTTACGCACACGGTCGGTGAAGTTGTAGTTCATGCGAGCCTCAAGTCGCGCCCCCTGGCGGCGTCCCGGTCCTCGGTCCCCTCACTCGCCCGAGCTCGCGGACGTCCCGTCCGCGGAGAGGGCTTCCCGAACGTACGCGGCGCGGAACACGTCCGCATCCGTTTCGTCCAGCCTTCGGCGGGCGGCGCGCTCGAGGTGCGCCGTCTGCGCATGGATCATCACGCGGCTGATCGTCTCTACCCTGGGCGATTTGAGAAGTTTCAGAGAAACCCCCAGCCGCACGCCCGAAAGCAGGTTCATCATCTCCTCGAACGACAGGCTGCGCGCGTTCTGCAGGATTCCGTACGCCCGCCACACCTTGTCCTCCAGCACGCTCGGGGCCTCCCTGAGCAGCACCGAGCGCGCTTGTTTCTCGTAGCCGATCACGCGGGCCACGAGGCTCTCGAGCTGATCGATGAGGTCCTCTTCGGTCTTGCCGAGCGTCGTCTGGTTCGAGATCTGGAAGAAGTTCCCCACGATCCTCGAGCCCTCTCCGTATAGACCGCGGTACGTGAGCCCGAGTTGCCCCATGCCTTCCAGCACCTTCTGGATCTGCTTGGTGAGCACGAGACCCGGGAGGTGGATGAGGACCGAGGCGCGCAGGCCGGTGCCCACGTTCGTCGGACAGGACGTCAGGAACCCGAATTCGTGGTGGAACGCGTACGGGAGACGGGCGCCCAGCTCCTCGTCGAGCTGGTCCACGTCGTGCCAGGCGCGCACGAGTTGGAAGCCGCCGCGCAGGGCCTGGAGCCGGAGGTGGTCCTCCTCGTTGATCATGAGCCCCAGCGTCCGGTCCCGGCCGAGGGCCAGCGCCGAGCCTCGCGGAGTGTCGCCTTCCGGCCCGAGGATCAGCTCGCGGCTCACGAGGTGCCGCTCGAGGAGCAGCGTCCGGTCGGATGCGCCGAGCTCCTCCATCCGCCACACGTCGGCGGCCCCGAGGATATCGCCGCTCCGGAGCGCCTCCCGCGCGCGCTCGAGCAGCCGCTCGCGGTCTTCGCCCGAGGCCTTCACGGCGAACGGGAACCCCTGGAGGTTGCGCGCCAGTCGGACGCGCGTCGAGAGGACGATGTCGCGGTCGGGCCCCGCCTCCTCGAGCCAGCCGAGGCCCTGACCGTCGAGCTCGGGCACCTGGCGCTCGCTCATGGCGCCTCCGTCAGTGCGTGGATCTGGTCCCGGAGCTGTGCCGCCGACTCGAAGTCCTCGATCTCGACCGCCCTCGCCAGACGCCGGCGAAGCGTGTCGAGACGGGCCTCGGCGTCGTCGATGTCGACCGCCGAGCTCATGTACACCTTGCCCATGTGCTGGGAGGCGCCGTGCACGCGCCTGAGGAGCGCGCGGAGCTGGCCAGCGAAATGGACGTAGCATTGCGGACAGCCGAGGCGGCCGGTCTTGCGGAAGTCCTGGGCGCGCGTGCCGCAGTATTCGCACGCCTCGACGTCGGATCCGAACCCCGGACCGCTCCCGGCCCCGCCGAGATGCGCGAGGAGGTCCGCGATCGGAGGAGAGTCGGCCGGACCGGAGCCCACCCCCTTGAGGGCTGCGCACGCCGAGCAGAGATGGAGCGTCCTCATCTCGTCGCTCTCGATCTCGGTGAGCGTGATTTCGGCGGCGCGCTCGCCGCAGTGCTCGCAGTTCATCGCATCGACCTCCGCCCGCCACGGAATCGCCGGGGCCGCCGGCCGTGGCTCAAGCTCGCATTCCCCGTTCCTCCCGGCGTCTGCCCGCATTCTACCCCACCGTCGTCGAAACGCCGCGCGCGGAGCTCCCGCGACGCGCGCCGATCCGGCCCTCGTCGCCGCGGGGCGCCCGTGCTCTGCCAGCGGTCCGCGGCGCCCGGTGGCGGAGCGCTCGTGGCAGACAACCCCGAAGCTCGCAAATTACACGACGTCCTCACGTTACGGAGAGCGTCCCCGCCTCCAGCCGCAGGATCCGCCGGGCCCGCCCCGCCAGCTCGGTGGAGTGAGTGACCACGACCAGCGCCGCCCCGTGCCGCTCCAGCAGCCGGAAGAGGAGGTCGTGCAGCCGGTCGCTGGCCTCCGTGTCGAGATTGCCGGACGGCTCGTCGGCGAGCAGGAGCGGCGGGTCGTTGGCCAGCGCCCGCGCCACCGCGACCCGCTGCTGCTCGCCACCCGACAGCTTGCGGGGACGGTGGCTGGCGCGCGGCACGAGCCCCACCTGTTCGAGGAGGTCGAGCGCCCGCTCGCGCGCCTCGTCCCGCGACGTGCCGGCCACCAGCTGCGGGATCATCACGTTCTCGAGCGCCGTGAAGTCGCGCAACAGGTGGTGGAACTGGAACACGAAGCCCACGTAGCGGCTGCGGAGCGCGGCGAGCGCCTCGTCGGACAGGTCCGCCAGTCGCTCTCCCTGGAGGCGCACCTCGCCCGCCGTGGGCCGGTCGAGCGCGCCGAGCAGGTGGAGGAGAGTCGACTTCCCCGAGCCGCTCGGACCCACGATGGCGATCGAGTCGCCCGCCGCGATCGTCAGGTCGATGCCGCGCAGGACCTCGATCGAGCCGCCGTCGGGGCTCTCGAAGCTCCGCACCAGCCCGCGGGTCTCGGCCACCGGTGTCGTGTCGCTCATTCGTGCCGGATCGCGTCCACCGGGGTGAGGTCGGCCGCCTTGCGGGCCGGGTAGATCGTGGCCAGGAAGGCGATCAGGATCGATCCCGAGATGATCAGCGTCACGTCGAGCGGCGCGAGCGAGATGGGCAGCCTGTCGACGAAGTAGACGTCGTTCGGGAGCTCGATGAACTGGTAGGTCTGGAGGAGCCACGCCAGCCCCGCCCCGAGGAGCGCGCCGATGGTCGTCCCCACGAGCCCGATGAACAGCCCCATGTTCCGGAACACCCGCCCGATCCCGGCCGCGGTGACACCCATGCCGCGCAGGATCCCGATCTCCCGGGTCTTGTCGCCCACGATCATCACCAGGGTGGACACGATGTTGAACGAGGCCACGAGGACGATGAGCGTGAGGATGACGGCCATGGCCAGCTTCTCGAGCTTGAGCGCCGAGAACAGGCTCGCGTTCATACGCTGCCAGTCGTCCACCCGGTACGGGTAGCCGAGCGAGTCCTCGATGCGGGCGGCCACCGTCCCGGACTCCCACGGGTCCTCCACGTCGAACTCGATTCCCGTGACGCCGTCCCCGAGCCCGAGGAGCGCCTGGGCCTCCGGGAGGGCCACGAGCGCCAGCTCGTCGTCGTACTGGTAGAGCCCCGTCTGGAACACGCCCACCACCTCGAAACGGCGGAAGGCGGGCTGGACGCCCGCCTGGGTGAGCGGCGTGTTCTGGAGCGAGGCAGCGACGACCGACTTCCCGATGTACAGGCCCAGTTGCTCGGCGAGCCCCCTGCCGACGACCATGCCGGGGTCGCCGCTCTCGGTGTTGCCGAACGGCGGGTCTCCGAGCACGAGGTGCTCGGAGAGGCCGGTGATGCGTGCCGCGTCGGAGTCGTCCGCCACGCCGCGAAGCACGACGCCCTGGTTGTACCGCTGGCCGGGGACATTGAGGACCACCTCGGTGAACACGAACGGCGCCGCGGCCACCACCGACCGGTCGGCACGCACTCGGTCCAGGACCTGCGGCCACGCATCCATCTTGAACTCGCTGTTGAGCTGCAGGACCACGCCGTGCGGCCCGCCGCTCAGGATGCGCTCGCGGAGGTCGTCCTGGAGGCCGTTCAGAACGCCGATCACGACCATGAGGGCCATCACTCCCACGGCCACGCCCCCGACGGCGATGATCGTGATGAACGACACGAGGCCGCGGCCGCTGGCGCCCGCCAGGTAGCGGCGCGCGATGTAGCGCTCGAAGCGCGCGCCGTTCGCGGGGGGCGGGCGGCTCACTCGCCCTCCTCGGGCCGCAGCATCGGATACAGCACCACCTCGCGGATCGAGGTCTGTCCGGTGAGGAGCATCACGAGGCGGTCGACCCCCATCCCGAGCCCGCCGGTGGGCGGGAGGCCGTATTCGAGCGCCCGCACGTAGTCCTCGTCGATCTGCATCGCCTCTGCGTCGCCGGCGGCGTGCAGCTCGGACTGCGCGGCGAACCGCCTCCACTGGTCGATGGGGTCGTTGAGCTCGGAGAACGCGTTCACGAGCTCGAAGCCGCACGCCACGGCCTCGAAGCGCTCGGCGTAGTCGGGGTCGCCCCGCTTCGGCTTGGCGAGCGGGCTCATCGCGATCGGGTGGCCGTACACGAACGTCGGGTCGACGATGCGGTCTTCCACTTCGTGCGAGAACAGCGCCTCGAGGAGCTGCACGCGCGACAGCTCCCTCGCGTCGTCCCGACCGATGCGCGCGGCCCGCTCGCGGAGCGCGCCGGGGTCCGAGTCGAACGGATCGAGCCCCGTCGCCTCGCGGAACGCGTCCGCCCACGCGACCCGGTGCCACGGACGCGTCAGATCGACGGGCGTCCCATCGTACTCGAACTCGAGCCTCCCCATCACCGCCTGGACGACGTCGGTCACCATCTCCTCGGTGAACTCCATGACGTCCTCGTAGTCGGCGTAGGCGTAGTACAGCTCGAGCATGGTGAACTCGGGGTTGTGCGTCCGGTCGATACCCTCGTTCCGGAAGTCGTGTCCGATCTCGTACACCCGGTCGAGGTTTCCGACGATGAGGCGCTTGAGGTACAGCTCGTCCGCGATGCGCAGGTACATCTCCCGGTCGAGCGCGTGGTGGTGCGTGACGAAGGGACGCGCCAGGGCGCCTCCGTACAGCGGCTGGAGCACCGGGGTCTCGACCTCGAGGAACCCGCGCGCGTCCAGCCACCGCCGGAGCTCGGTGGTGAGACGCGTGCGGATCCTGAAGATCTCGCGCACCTCCGGGTTGACGGCGAGGTCCGCGTAGCGCTGGCGGTAGCGCATCGCCGTATCGGAGAACCCGCTGTGCACGACGCGCTCGCCGTCCTCGCCCACCTCCTCCTTCCCGAACGGAAGCGGTCTGAGCGTCTTCGACAGGAGCTCGAGCGATTCCACCCGGACGGTGATCTCGCCGCGTCGCGTGCGGAATACGGGGCCGCCGACACCGATCCAGTCCCCGAGGTCGAGGAGGTCCATGAGCGCGCTCCCGGTCTCGCCGAGGAGATCGCGCTTGAGGAGGATCTGGACACGCCCGCTGCGGTCCCCGAGGTGGGCGAAGGCGCTTCCGCCGAGGTCGCGATACGAGAGGATCCGTCCCGCGACGCGGACGCCGGCCAGCTCGACCGCCCGGCTCCCTTCCCCGTTAGTCCCCCCGGTGGCCTCCTCCAGCTTCTCGAACGCGTCGGCCACCGAGGCGAGGTCGTGCGTGGGATCGAACGCATAGGCGTACGGTGGGATCCCGAGCTCGTCGAGCTTCGCGAGCTTCGCGTACCGGTCCCGGATCGGCTTGGGGCGCTCCTCCGCCGCGTACCAGCACTCGATGCACACGCCGTCGCGCAGCGCCGGCGTCTCGCGGCCACACGCGGGGCACGTCATGCAGTCCGCTTCCCGGCCTGTTGGAGGTACGCCTCGATGAACTCGTCGATGTGCCCGTCGAGGACGGCGTCCACGTTGCCGATCTCGGTGTCGGTCCGGTGGTCCTTCACCATCGTGTACGGCTGGAGCACGTAGGAGCGGATCTGGTTGCCCCACGCGATGTCGGTCTTCTGCCCCTCGAGCTCCGCGCGCTCCGCCTCTCGGTCCTCGACCGCCTTCTGGTACAGCGCCGCCTGGAGCATCTTCATCGCCTTGGACTTGTTCTTGTGCTGGCTGCGCTCCTGCTGGCACGACACGACGATCCCCGTCGGCTCGTGCGTGATGCGCACCGCCGAGTCCGTCTTGTTCACGTGCTGCCCCCCGGCGCCCGAGGCGCGGTACGTATCGATCCGGAGGTCCTCCTCGTCGATCTCGATCTCGATGTCGTCGTCCACCACCGGATACACGAACACGGATGCGAACGAGGTGTGACGGCGTCCCTGCGAGTCGAACGGCGAGATGCGGACGAGGCGGTGGACGCCCCGCTCGGCCGACAGGTAGCCGTACGCGAACTCGCCGTCGATCTCGAGCGTGACCGACTTGATGCCGGCCTCCTCGCCGGGGAGGAGATCCATGACCTCGACCCCGTAGTCGTGGGCTTCGGCCCAGCGCGTGTACATGCGCATCAGCATCTCCGCCCAATCCTGAGACTCGGTGCCGCCGGCCCCGGGGTGGATGGTGACGATGGCGCTCCGGTGCGCGTCCTCGCCCCGGAGCATGTTGCGGAGCTCGAGCGCGTCGAGCTCCCTCTCGGCCTTCTCGAGCCCGGTCTCGAGCTCGGCCTCCAGCTCGGCGTCGCGCTCCTCCTCGAGGAGCAGCGCCATCGACTCCAGATCGTCGACCCTGGCGGCGAGCCCGGCCCACGGCCCGGTCCAGCTCTTGAGGCGGTTGTTCTCGCCGATGACCTCGCGGGCCCGGTCCGGATCGTTCCAGAACTCCGGGACCGCCATCTTCTCCTCGAGCTCTTCGATGCGGGCTAGCTTCTCGGGGATCTCAAAGATACCCCCGTAGCTCGTCGAGCCGGCCGCGGAGCGCTTCGGCACGCTCCTTCTGTCTCGCGATCTCCGCCATGTCTCCTCCGCCCCACCGCACGTCGCGACCTGGCCGGGGCCCTCCGGTCGGGGGTTCGGGAATCGCGTTCCCGTGATGGGGGTGGTTTCGGGTTCGGACGCCCACAATAGACCACGTTCGGAGGAAAAAGTCGACCTCTCGGATCGGGCGACCCGGCGCGCGGTCGCTGGTCGAAACGGCAGGCAGGACGTAGTTTTCCGCGTCACGGGCAGCCGGTATCCAGCGGGAGTGCGCGTCCCCTCCAATGAAGAAGCTCATCCACGAGATCCACCGGCGCTCGCTATGGCAGGTGCTGGGGATCTACGTCGGCGTGTCGTGGCTCGTCCTCCAGGTCGTCGATCTGGTGATCGACAACTTCGGCCTGCCCGAGTGGGTGGCCCCGTTCGCGCTCGTGCTCCTCCTCGTGGGGCTCCCGATGGTCCTGGCGACCACGTTCGTGCAGGAGGGGGTCGGTCCGCCCTCCGGCCCGAGCCCCTCCGGCGAGCCGGGAGACGCCGCTCCGCAGGCGGGCTCGCCGCCCCCCGGGTCGACCGGGTCCACCGCCCGGGCCGCGGTACCCCGCGGCGCGTCGCACCGGATGTTCACGTGGCGGAACGCGCTCCTCGGCGGGGCAGCCGGGTTCGCGCTTCTCGGGGTGGGCACGGGCGGATACCTGGCGCTGCGCGCCCTCGGGATCGGGCCTGCCGGGACGCTCGTCGCCAAGGGAGTGCTCGCGGAGCGCTCCCCGATTCTGGTGGCCGACTTCGAGGGCTCGGAGCCGGATCTCGTTCGTGCCGCGACCGATGCGCTGCGCATCGATCTGGGCCAGTCGCGCGTGGTACGCGTCGTCGAGCCCACCGAGATCGCCGAGGTCCTGCGCCGCATGGAGCGACCGCCGGATGCCACGCTGGATCTCGACCTCGCCCGCGAGGTGGCGGTGCGCGAGGGGATCCCGGTCGTTCTGACGGGGGACGTCGCGCGGGCGGGCCAGGGGTACGTCGTATCCGCCCGGCTCCTCGAGGCGGACGGCGGAACGGTCCTCGTCTCCGACCGGCGCACCGCCGCGGACGCGAGCGGGGTGCTAGACGCGCTCGACGCGCTGTCGCGGCGTCTGCGCGAGCGGATCGGCGAGTCGTTGACCGATCTGGCCCGCGAGGAGCCGCTCGCGCGGGTGACCACGGGCTCGCTCCCCGCCCTCGAGAAGTACTCGGCGGCGCTGCGCGCGTACGACCTCCTCGGGGACGAGGACCGGAGCATCGCGCTGCTCGAGGAGGCGGTCGCCCTCGACAGCGCGTTCGCGATGGCGTGGCGGAAGCTGGGCACGATCCTCGGGAACCGGTTGGTCGACCAGGCCCGTGCGGTCGATGCGCTGGAACGGGCCTACGAGCACCGGGACCGTCTCACCGAGAAGGAGCGCTACCAGGTCGAGGGGATCTACCACTACAACCTCGGCCAGGACATCCCACGCGCGATCCGGGCGTACGAGAACCTGCTCGAGCTCGATCCGGGGGATGTGTACGGGCTCAACAACCTCGGCGTGATATACGGATACCTTCGCGACCACGAGCGGGCCCGCGAGTACTACGAGCGCGCCATCGACGCCGACTCCACGAACTCGATCTCGTACACCAACGCGCTCCATGAGATGTTCGCGCTCGGGCGCACGGACGACGCGCGCCGCATGCTCGACGTGTTCGCGGCCCGGTTTCCGGCGAACCCGAACATCGAGAGCGTGGGAGCCGCGCTCGCGGCGGCCACCGGCGAGTACGAGGAATCCGCCCGGCTCGCCCGCGAGCTCCTGGAGGAGCAGCCGGCGAGTCCGTACTTCGCCGCGGAGGCTCGGCGGCACCTGGCGATCGCCGCCGCCGTGCGCGGACGCGTGCGGGAGGCTCTGGAGACGTACGAGGAGACGCGCGACGCCGCCCTGAACGCGGGCAACGGTCTGGTCTACCTCACGACGAGCGCCGAAATGGCCGGCGTGCAGGTGGCCACGCTCGGACGGGATGCCGCGGCCGCGACGCTGGCCGCCGCGCTCGACCGGTTCCCGCTCGAGGACCTCCGCCCGCTGGACCGCCCCTACACGCAGCTGGCGATCGGCTGGGCGCGCGCGGGTCGGCCCGAACGGGCGCGGACGTTGCTCGACGCGCTGGACGCCTCGGTCGAGCCGCGGCTCCGAAGTCAGCTTCAGTCCATCCAGTTCGACGCGGCGACGGCGCTCATCGCGATCGAGGAGGGGCGCTTCGACGACGCGATCCGGGCGGCCGGACGCGCCGACCGCGGCTATTGCACGATCTGCGCGCTCGTGCCGCTGGCGGCCGCGTACGACGCGGCGGGGCGGCGCGACTCGGCGGTCGCGGCGTACCGGCGCTACGTCGAGACCCCGTGGCTCAACCGGGGACGGGCCCTCGACCAGTGGGTCCTCGGGTCGCACCTCGAGCGGCTCGGCCAGCTATACGACGAGGCCGGCGACCTCGAGAACGCCGCCCTCTACTACGCGAAGTTCACCGAGCTGTGGGCGGATGCCGACGAGGAGCTCCAGCCGAGGGTGCGCGCGGCGCAGGCGCGGCTCGAGGAGATCGTCCGGGCGCGGGGATGACCACTTCACGTTGAACACCGTCTGGAGGAAGGTCGTGACGATGACGCGACAGGTGAGCCCGACGAGGCTCCTGACCGCCGCCGTGCTCCTGGGCGTGGTCCGCACGGCGTCGGCCCACGGACAGGAGCCCGCGGTCGACGTGGAGTCCATCCGGCAGGTACTGCTCGACGGGTTCGAGATCCACCGCGCGATGGACGTCGCCTACGTCCGGGCGGTGCCCGACTCCGCCCTCCGCTGGGCGCCGACGCCGGGCGTGCGCGACTACGCGCAGCAGATTGAGCACATCGTGCTCGACAACCCGAACATCGTGAGCGCCGGCCTCGGCGACACCGCGGTCCCGGAGTTCGGCGATCCGGAGGTCTACCTGAACGACAAGGCGGCGCTCGAGCGTCTCGTGGGCGACACGTACGACTGGGTGGCGGCCCTCCTCCGCGACCTGCCCGCCGGGCGCTTTCTGGAGGACACGCAGCTCTTCGGCCGCCCGATGAAGAAGTGGCGGGTGTTCCAGGTCGCGCTCAACCACGCCGACTGGACGCGCGGCCAGCTCGTGCCCTATCTGCGCCTGAACGGCGTGGAACCGCCGGCCTGGAGCCTCTACTGATCCCCGCGCACCGGCGTCGTGCGGACGCCCGGCCCGATGGACGCGTGACGTGACCTCGGTCCGCCGGTTCGTGCGCGAGATCCACCGTCGATCCCTGTGGCAGGTGCTCGGCATCTACCTGGCCGCGTCGTGGGTGGCGCTCCAGGTCGTCGAGACGATGGCCGAGAGCATGTCGCTCCCCGAGTGGGTACGGCCGTTCGCGATCGTCCTGCTCGTGCTCGGTCTCCCCGTGGTGCTTGCCACGGCGTTCGTGCAGGAGGGAGTGAGCCGGGCTCCGGCGCCGGACGGGGAGTCCGCGGCGCCCCCCGAGATGGGATCCGCGGCCCGGGAACCCTCCCCCGCCCCGACGGCCGGGTCGACCGCGGGGGTACCCGCGGGAGCCCGCCGGTGGCTCACCTGGCGGCGGGCGGTCGTGGGCGGTGTGGGAGGGTTCTCGCTCCTCGGCGTGGCGCTCGTCGGGTGGATCGTGCTGCGCTCGCTCGGGATCGGCCCGGCTGCCACCCTGGTGGCCAAGGGCGTCCTGGAGGACCGCTCCACCCTCCTGCTGACCGACTTCGCGGCCCAGGACTCCTCGCTCGCGCACGCGGCCACGGAGGCCTTCCGGGTGGACCTGGAGCAGTCGTCGGTCATCGACCTCGCCGACCCCGGCTTCGTGACCGCCGCCCTCCAGCGCATGGAGCGGGACCCCGGCGGGTCGCTCGACGCGGCGGTCGGGCGCGAGCTCGCGCTCCGCGAAGGCCTGCCGGCGATCATCGCGGGCGACATCGCGGCGGCCGGACGCGGATACGTGCTCACCGCGCGGGTGGTGAGCGCGGAGGCCGACGAGGTCCTCGTCTCCGACCGCGAGACGGCCGACGACGACGCCGGCCTCGTATCGGCCATCAACCGGCTGTCCAAGAAGCTCCGCGAGCGCATCGGCGAATCGCTGGGAAACCTGGCCGGGGGGCCGCCCCTCGAGCGCGTGACCACCGCTGATCTCGACGCCCTGCGTCTCTACTCGCAGGCCGTGCGGGCGAGCGACCGGGGGCGTGACGAGGAAGCCGCCGAGCTCCTCGAGGAGACCGTGGCCCGGGACTCCGGCTTCGCGATGGCGTGGCGCAAGCTCGGCATGCTCCACGTGTCGGGCGGGGGCGCGCTGGGGCGTCGCACGCGCGGCATCGAGGCACTCGGGAAGGCGTACGAGCTGCGCGACCGGCTGACGGAGCGTGAGCGCCTGCTCGCCACGGCCGGCTTCTTCTCGTTCGTGGAGCTCGACAACCACCGCGCGGCCCGCGCGTACGAGCAGCTCCTCGAGCGCGACCCGGACGACAACTGGGCCCTCAACAACCTGGCGATCATCGTGGGGCCCGACTTCGGCGAGTACGACCGGGCGGTGGAGCTCCTCGAGCGGGCCATGGCGACCGATACCCTGTCCCGCACGCACCACTGGAACCTGAGCGTGGCGCGCGTGAACGCCGGGGATCCGGAAGGCGCGCGCGGGACGCTCGAGGCGTGGCGGCGCCGGCTCCCGGAGGACCCACTCGCGCCGTGGTTCCTCGCGGCGCTCGAGGCCGCCGAGCGCGACTTCGAGGCGGCCGACAGCCTGGCGCAGGCCTCCGCCCGCGTGCGGCCCGGGAACCTGTTCGGCGAGGCGCGGGCGGGCGTGTTTCTCGGGTGGACGGCCGCCACCCGAGGCCGGCTGGCAGAGGCCTCCGAGGACTTCCGGGCCGCGGAGCGGGCCGATGCCGAGCGGGGCGCGGCCGGGGAGGCCCTCGACGACGTGGTGTGGGATGCGGGCACCCGGCTCGCGCTGCTCGACGATCGCGCCCGGGCCGCCGGGAGTCTCGATTCGGCGCTCGCCCGCCACCCGCTGGAGGACATGGGTTCGCTCGACCCGCGCTGGGGCAACCTGGCGGAGACGTGGGCCCGGGCCCACGGGACGCGCGAGGGCGAGCGGATGGCGCGGCACTGGGCGGAGGCCGATCCCAACGCGGAACAGAACCCGGGGTACGGCTACGCGCTCGCCTGGGTGTCGCTGGCGGCCGGGGATGCCGCGGGGGCGATCCGTATCCTGCGCGAGGCCGAGACGCCGGAGTGCCAGCCGTGCGCCATGCCGCGCTTCGCGGCCGCGTTCGAAGCGGCGGGGGAGCCGGACTCGGCGATCGCGTACTACGAGCGCTACCTCGAGCGCCCCTACCTCTTCCGCCTCACCGCCGACGCGTACCATCTGGGTCCGAGCCTCGAGCGGCTGGGGCAGCTGTACGACGAACGGGATGATCTCGAGAACGCCGCCAAATACTACGCGATGTTCGTCGAGTTGTGGGCCGAGGCGGACGAGGAGCTCCAACCGCGCGTGCGCGCCGCACAGGCGAGGCTCGAAGAGATCCTGAGGGAGCGCGGATGAAGAGCCTCATCCACGAGATCCACCGGCGCTCGCTGTGGCAGGTGCTCGGGATCTATCTGGCCGGATCCTGGGTCGCCTTCCAGGTCGTGAAGGAGCTCCAGGACACCGCGATACTCCCGGGCTGGGTGCCCACCTTCGCGCTCGTCCTGCTCGTGATCGGGTTCCCGGTCGTGATGGCCACGGCGTTCGTGCAGGAGGGCGGCCGGCCAGCGGAAGACCGAGGATCCGGCGCGGATCCGAGTGGCTCGAGGCCCTGCCCGGAGACGGCCCCCGCGCCCGAACCGGTCACGGGACCATGGACCGACCCGAAGGTTCCCCGGGCGTCCGCTCCCCGCCGCATGCTGACCTGGCGGAACGCGATCCTGGGGGGCGTGGGGGCGCTCGCCCTGCTCGGCGTCGTCATGGGCGGGTGGATGGCCAGCAGGGCGCTCGGGATCGGGCCGGCCGCGACGCTGGTCGCCCAGGGCGTCCTCGATGAGCGGGCCACCGTCCTACTGGCCGACTTCTCCTCCGCCGACGAGGCGCTGGCCCGCGCGGCGACCGAGGCGTTCCGGATCGACCTTTCTCAGTCGCGGGTCGTCCGTCTCGCGGATCCCGGCCTGGTGCGGGCCGCCCTCTCCCGCATGCAGCGAGACCCCGCCGCCGCGCTCGACCGGGAGTCGGCGACCGAGCTGGCGGTGCGCGAGGGGCTCCCCGCCGTCATCGCGGGCGAGATCCTCCCGGCGGGGAGCGGGTACGTATTTTCGGCCGAGCTCTTCGCGGCAGGCAACCGGCAGGCGCTCGTCTCCGATCGTGTCACCGCGGACTCGGCCGACGTCCTCGATGCCATCGACGAGCTGTCGAAACGCCTCCGGGAGCGGATCGGCGAATCGGTGGGGCAGCTGCGGGAGGAGCCGCCGCTCCGGCAGGTCACCACTTCGAACCTCGCCGCGCTCCGGAAGTACTCGCAGGCGTACCACGCACTGTACACCGAGAGCAACGGACCCCGCGGCCGCGCCCTCCTCGAGGAGGCGGTCGCGCTCGACACCGCGTTCGCGACCGCCCACGCCGCGCTCGGCACCTACCTCGCCAACCTGGGAGAGGAACGGGACCTCCAGGTCGAGTCGTTCGAGCGCGCCTATCGGCACCGCGATCGCCTCACCGAAGAGGAGCGGTACTCGATCACCGCCCTCTACTACTCGATCGTCCGTGACGAGCCCGAGCGGGCCGTGACGGCGTTCGAGAGCCTCCTCGAGCTGGATCCGGACAACCCCCAGGCGCTGGCGAACCTCGGCGACAAGTACCTCGCCCTGCGCGACTACGTCCGCGTGGAGGAGCTCGATCGGCGATCCATCGAGCTCGATTCGACGAACGGGGTCCCCTACTGGAACACGGCCGAGGCGCAGGCCCGCCTGGGCCGCCTCGACGAGGCGATCGCGACGATCCAGGCCTTTCTTCCCCATTCCCCCGGGAATCCCTTCGTGGCGGAGATGACCGCCCAGCTGCGCGCCTCCCGCGGGGAGTACGAAGCGGCGGAGGAGATCGTTCGGGAGACGAGGGCCGCCCAGCCGACCGACCCCTTCTGGCGCGTCCTCACGACCGTGGACCTCGCGGGGCTGGCGGGGGTGCGTGGCCGGGTCCGCACAGGGGTGAGCCTTCTGGAGGAGGCGGCGGAGGCGAATCGGGATCGGGACACGCCGACCGAGGCGCTACGCAACGAGGCCTGGGCCGCAGTCCTGGAGGCACGGGTAGTGGGTGACGTCGCCTCCGGCCGGGCACGGCTCGAAGCGGCCCTGGCGCGGACTCCGCTCTCCGGGCTCGCCCCTCTCGATCGCCCGTACGCCGAGTTGGCCGAAGCGTTCGCCGCGTCGGGCGACCCGGCGCGGGCTCGCCGGCTGCTGTCCGAGATGGAGGATGCGGTCCCCGATGGCATCGGCGTCGGAGGCCGGTATCCACAGTTCAAGCTGTCCCTCGAGAGTCCCGACCGCGCGCGGGGGGAGATCGCGCTCGGGCAGGGCGATCACGACGCGGCAATCGAGGCCTTCCGCAGGTCCGACACGGGCTACTGTCGCCTGTGCGCCCTCCCCGGCCTGGGCCGCGCCTACGATGCGGCGGGTCGCGCGGATTCCGCGCTCGCCGTCTACGAGCGCTACATCGCGCTGCCCGGGCCGTTCCGCCTGTGGACCGGCGACGCGATCCACCGGGGACCGGTGCTCGAGCGCCTGGGGCAGCTGTACGAGGAGCGGGGCGACCTGGACAGCGCCGCGAAGTACTACGCCATGTTCGTGGAACTGTGGGCCGCCGCGGACGACGAGCTCCAGCCGCGCGTGCACGCCGCGCAGGCGAGGCTCGAAGAGATCCTGAGGGAGCGCGGATGACGGCCAGCTCCGTGGTCACGGCGAACGCGAGACGGCGAAGCGCGCCGGAGGCGAGATGAGGAAGATCGTTCGGGAGATCCATCGACGGTCCCTGTGGCAGATCCTCGGGATCTACCTCGCCGCCTCCTGGGTGGCGCTCCAGGTCGTCGAGACGCTGACCGAGAACCTCAGCCTGCCCGACTGGGTGGGGCCGTTCGCGATCGTGCTTCTCATCCTCGGTCTGCCGGTCGTGCTCGCGACGGCGTTCCTCCAGGAGGGGATGGGCGGGGCGGGTCCGGACCCCGCGCCGGCGCCCGGTCGCTCTCCCGACCCCGGCGCCACCTCCCCGCCGGCTTCCGGCCAGGAGCTGTCGGGGCACGTCCTCGACACGCCACGCGAGGCGGGGGGCGATGGCGGGGCCAAGGAGCTCGGGACCCGCCATCGGCTGTTCACGTGGCGAAACGCCCTCATGGGAGGCGGGGTCGCGTTCCTGCTACTCGCGCTCCTGCTCGGCGGCTGGCTCCTGTCGCGGGCGCTCGGCATCGGGCCCGCGGCCACGCTGGTCGCGAAGGGGGTGCTGGACGAGCAGGCGACCATCGTGCTGGCGGACTTCGACTCGGACGACGAGAACCTGAGCCGCACGGCCACCGAGGCCTTCCGGATCGACCTATCCCAGTCGCGCGTGGTGCACCTGGCGGACCCGGCGTACGTGCGCGAGGCGCTCACCCGGATGCAGCGCGCCGACGCGCCCCGGCTGACGCTCGACATCGCGCGCGAGCTGGCCCAGCGGGAAGGACTTCCGGCGGTGCTCCACGGCGAGATCCTGGCGGCGGGCGGCCGCTACGTGGTCTCGGCGGCGCTCGTGTCGGCGGAGGGCGGCGCGGTGATGGTGTCGCACCGCGAGACGGCCGCCGACTCCTCGGAGATCGTCGACGCGATCGACGCCACCTCGAACCGTCTCCGCGAACGCATCGGGGAGTCCCTCCCTGACCTGCGTGCATCGGCGCCCCTGGCGCGTGTCACCACCTCGGACTTCGAGGCCCTGCGCCAGTATTCGCAGGGGGCCACGCTGGCCGACAGGGGCGAGGAGGAGCGCGCGATCCCCTTCCTCGAGCAGGCGATCCAGCGCGACTCCACCTTCGCGATGGCGTACCGCAAGCTCGGGGTCATCCTCCGCAACCGGTCCGAGCAGCGGGCGCGGTCGAGCGCGGTGCTCGGCAAGGCGTTCGCGTACCGGGACCGGCTCACCGACCGCGAGCGCTACCTGACCGAGGCGCAGTACTACATGGACGTGCGGAACGACCTCACCCGCGCGGCGGTCGCGTACGAGAGCCTCCTCGACCTCGATCCGGACGACGACTGGGCGCTCAACAACGCGGGGACCATCTACGGCAACATGCAGCGCGACTACGAGCGCGCCGAGCCCATGTTCCGGCGCGCGATCGAGATCGATTCGCTGAGCTCCCCGCCCTACTTCAACCTCGCCGTGGTGCAGGCCGCGCAGTGGAAGCTGGACGAACTGGACTCGACGCTCGCGGTGTGGGAGCGGCGGCTCCCGACCGGTCCGGGACCCGCCGGCTTCCGGGCCGCGCGGGCCTTCCAGGCCGGGGCGTGGGACACGGGGGAGACGCGCGCCCGGGAGTACCTCGAGCGCTTCGGGGGGAACCCGGCGCTGGCCGCGGACGCGCATGACTTCCTGTCCGACCTCATGGCCACCCGGGGGCGCCTCGACGAGGCGCGTCGACTCCGCCGCGAGGCCGAGGCCGATGAGGTGCAGCGCGGCCTGGGCGGCGAGGCGCTCGGGGACGCGATCGCGCTCGCCGGGCTGGACCTCGTGGCCCGGGATACGGCGGCGGCCCGCCGGGCCGTCCGGGCGGCGCTCGAGCGCTACCCGCTGGAGGACATCGAGCCGCTGGACCGGCCCTATATCGGCCTGGTGTTCCTCATGACGGAGTCGGGAGACGCCGCGAGGGCCCGTCGGCACCTGACCGAGTGGGAGTCGGTGGAGGAGGATCTGGATGCGCGGCCCGTGTACTGGGGCGTCCGTGGGGCGCTCGAGGCGGCGGAAGGAGACCTCGAGAACGCCGTGACGCACCTCCACCGCAGCGACACGGGCCCGTGCACTCCCTGCGCCCCCATCGGCCTCGCCCTCGCGTACGACCGTGGCGGCCTCCCCGACTCCGCGATCGTCTACTACGAGCGCTTTCTCGACGCGGGGATGCTCTTCCGGGCATTCGTGGACGCCAGCGATCGGGGCCCGGCGCTCGAGCGGCTCGGCCAGCTGTACGACGAGAGGGGCGACCTCGAGAACGCCGCCAAGTACTACGCCATGTTCGTCGAGCTGTGGGAGGAGGCGGATGAGGTCCTCCAGCCCCGGGTGCGGGCGGCCCAGGCGCGGCTCGAAGAGATCGTGAGGGAGCGCGGATGAGGAATCTCGTGAACGAGATCCACCGACGCTCGCTGTGGCAGGTGCTGGGGATCTATCTGGCCGGCTCGTGGGTCGCGCTCCAGGTCGTCGAGACGCTGGTCGAGAGCGCCGGACTCCCCGACTGGGTGCAGCCGCTCGCGCTCGTGTTGCTGGTGATCGGGTTCCCGATCGTGATGGCCACGGCCTTCATCCAGGAAGGGATGGGGGGCAAGCCGGCGAGCGAGCCGGAGGTGGCGCCGACCGAGGCCGACCGAGCCACCGCGGAAGCGCCGCCGAAACCGGCCACCGCGAGAGGACTGCTCACGTGGCGCAACGCGCTGGTCGGAGGCGTCGGCGCCTTCGCGCTGCTGGGGCTCGCCGCGGCGGGCTGGCTGGGGATGCGGGCGCTCGGCATCGGGCCCGCCGCCACGCTCGTCGCCCAGGGAGTCCTGGAAGAGCGGGATCGGGTCGTCCTCGCGGACTTCTCCAGCCTGGCCGAGGATCCCGGTCTCGGCGAGGCCCTCACCGAGGCCCTCCGCATCGAGCTCGGGAACTCGCAGGTGCTCGATGTCGTGGACGGGGCGGCCGTATCTGGTGCGCTGCGCCGCATGCAGCGCGAGCCGTCCGACGGGCTCCCCCGGGAGGTGGCGCTCGAGCTCGCCGTGCGCGAGGGCCACAAGGCGGTGATCGCCGGAGAGGTCCGGCAGGTAGGGAACGCCTACCAGCTCTCGGCCGATGTCCTGCGCGCCGCCGACGGGACGAGCCTGGCCGGCTTCCGCGAGACCGCGAAGGACGCGGATGGACTGATCGAAGCGATCGACGCGCTGTCGCGGGATCTCCGTGCGAAGGCGGGCGAATCGATCCGCTCCGTGCGTGGCGGGGCGCCCCTCGAGCGAGTGTCGACCGCCTCCCTCGAAGCTCTCGAGCGCTATTCGGAGGGCCGCCGGGCGTTCGACCAGGACGACCTCGAGCGTTCGCGCTCCCTCCTCGAAGAGGCCGTCGCGATCGACTCCGGCTTCGCCATGGCCTACCGGGCGCTCGGCGTCGTATACGAGAACCTGCGGGAGCGGCAGCACACGATCGATGCGATGCGACGGGCGTTCCGACATCGTGATCGCCTCACCCGGAAGGAGCGGCTCCATGTCGAGGGCCTGTACCACATCTACGTGACCGGAGACAGGTCCGCGGCCGTCCGGGCGTTCGAGGAGCTGATCGCGCTCGACCCGGGGGAGAAGGTCGCGCGACACAACCTGGCCGTGGCCCTCGGGGGTTCGGATCCGGAGCGAGCCGTCGAGCTGTACACCGAGACCATCAGGCTCGGAACTCCCGCGGTGGTGAACTACTTGAACCTCGCCGGCGCCCTCGCCTACGTCGGTGACGGCGAGACCGCGCTCGCCACCCTCGAGGAGGCCGAGGCGCGGTTTCCGGACGCGGGCGCCATCCCGCTGAGAATGGCCGAGGTGCACGAGGCGTTCGGTCGGTACGAGGAGGCGGAGATGCTGCTCGCCGCGGTCGCGGAGCGCTTCCGCGGCACGTACGCGGCCGAGGTGGAGGCCCCGGCGACCCGTATGCTGATCGCCTCGGAACGAGGACAGCTCCGGCGCGCCGCGGAGGTCGGCGCGGATCTCGAACCCCGGATCGCCGAGGCGGGCCGCGCACGCGATCTCATGTGGGTCGCGCTCCAACCGGCGTACGGCGCGCTGTACGGGGCGAGAGACCCGGCCCGTGCGCGGCAGCTGGCCGCTGCGGCGCTCGTGCGGCACCCTCTCGATTCGCTGCCGCTGGCCGACCGGCCGACGCTGGCCTTCGCCGAGCTGTTCGCGAAGGCGGGAGATCCGGAGCGCGCCTCTTCCCTTCTCGCGCGCTGGCAGTCGGAGCGGACCGCCGGCGATCCTTCTCCACCGACCTACGAGCGCGTCCAGGCCCTGATCGCGCTCGCCCGAGGCGATACCGGCCGGGGGATCGGGGAGCTCGTGCGGTTGACCGCTCCACAGGCCCTCAATTGCCCCCCCTGCGCTCGCTTCGCCCTCGGCGTCGCGTACGAGGCGGCCGGTCGGTCCGACTCCGCGATCGTCCATTACGAGGCCTACCTGGACGGGACGCAACCCTACTACTGGCGTGAGCCGGGCCCGAGCCGGGCCTACGCCCTGGAGCGGCTGGGGGCGCTGTACGAAGGACGGGCCCGACCTCACGAGCCACCCTCGGTCGCCGACCTCGAGCGCGCCGCCAAGTACTACGCGATGTTCGTGGAGCTGTGGTCGGAGGCGGACGACGTGCTCCAGCCACGTGTGCGGGCGGCGCAGGCGAGACTCGAAGAGATCCTGAGAGAGCGCGGATGAAGAATCTCGTGAACGAGATCCACCGACGCTCGCTGTGGCAGGTGCTGGGGATCTATCTGGCGGCCTCGTGGATCGTGCTCCAGGTGGTCGACGTGGTCGGCAACAACTTCGGGCTTCCGGAGTGGGTGGCACCCGCAGCGCTCATCCTGCTCCTCCTCGGCCTCCCGGTGGTGCTCGCCACGGCGTTCGTCCAGGAGGGGCTGACCGCGAAGGAGCCCCCGCCCGCGCCGCAGTCTCTCGCCGACGCCGGTGAGGTGCCGCCCGCGCTCCCCCGGGCTCCGAGCGGGGCACGGGGGCTGTTCACCTGGCGGCGCGCGCTCCTCGGCGGGGTCGCCGCCTTCGCCCTCCTCGGCCTGGCGGCCGCCGGGTGGCTCGCCATGCGCGCCCTCGGCATCGGACCAGCGGCGACCCTGGTCGCCCAGGGGGTGCTCGATGAGCGCGAGCCGATCGTGGTGGCGGACTTCGCCAGCCCGCCGGACGAGCCCGATCTGGGCGAGGCGCTCACCGAGGCGCTGCGCATCGAGCTCGGGAACTCCACCATGCTGGACGTGGTCGACGGGGCCGCCATCACCGGGGCGCTGCGACGCATGCGGCGCGATCCGGCGGAGGGGCTCGCCCGTCCGGTGGCCCTCGAGCTCGCCGTCCGCGAGGGCTACAAGGCCGTCATCGCCGGCGAGGTCCGCAAGCTGGCCGGTGCCTACCAGCTCTCCGCCGAAGTCCTACAGGCCTCCGACGGAGCCAGCCTGGCCGGATTCCGCGAGACCGCCCGCGACGCGGACGGCCTCATCGAGGCGATCGACAACCTGTCCAAGGACCTGCGGCAGAAGGCGGGCGAGTCGATCCGGACGGTGCGCGGAAGCGAGCCCCTGGACGAGGTCTCCACCGCGTCGCTCGATGCGCTCAGGCTGTACTCGGAGGGCGTGCGGGCCTTCGACCTCGACGACTACGGGCGGGCGCGCTCGTTGCTCGAGGAGGCGGTGGCCATCGACAGCGGGTTCGCCATGGCCCACCGGAAGCTCGGCGCGGTGTACCAGAACCTGCGCCAGAACCAGGCCCTGGTGGACGCCATGAGCGCCGCGTACCGCTACCGGGAGCGCCTCACGCGACCCGAGCGGCTCCACGTCGAGGCCGCCTACCACATGTTCGTCGATGGGGATCGACAGGCGGCCATACGGGCCTTCGAGCAGCTCCTCGAGCTCGATCCCGACGACACCGGCGCCGCGAACAACCTGGCCGTCGCGCTCGACGGCTCCGATCCCGCTCGCGAGGCGGAGCTCTATCGCCGGGGCGTGGATGCCGGCGCTGGTGTGATCTCCTATACCAACCTGGTGAACCCGCTCGCCAACCTCGGCCGGTACGACGAGGCGCTGGCTGTGCTCGACGAAGGAGAGCAGCGCTTTCCCGATGCGGCGGGCATCGCCCTGGGCCGGGTCCGCGTCAACGCGGCCGCGGCGCGATACGCGGAGGCTCGCTCCGCGATCGCGGCGCTCGAGGAGGGCTACCGCGGCACCTACGAGGCCGGGGTGCTGGGCCCCTGGTGGTCCATCGCCCTGGATGGACTCGCGGGGCGGTTGGGAAACGCGCGACGGACCACGAACGACGTGCTGCCGAAGGCGCGGGAGGGCGGGAGCGCGTCCGATCTCGTCAACCTCGCCATGATGCCCGCGTACCAGCGCCTGTACGCGGCGGGGGACCGGCCGGGCGCCGTCTCGATCGCCGAGGGAGTGCTCCAGCGCCACCCGCTCGACTCGTTCGCCCCCACGGACCGCCAGACGCTCCTGTTCGCCGATTTCTTCGCCCGCGCCGGGGATGCGGCCCGGGCCGAGAGGCTGCTCGACAAGTGGGAGCGCGATCGGATCGCCGGCGACCCGAGCCCCTTCGAATACGCGGAGTCCCGCGCGCTGGCCGATCTCGCCGGCGGCCGCGTGCCCGCGGCCATCGAGGCGCTCGAGCGACTGGACTCTCCCGCGCCGGCCCGCTGTCTGCGCTGTCTCCACTTCGACCTGGGGCTGGCGTACGACCGCGCCGGCGATCCGGACGCGGCGATCGACGCCTACGAGCGACACGTGAACGCCAGGCACGCGTTCAGGCTGCTCCCCGGACACTATTCACTGCCCTACGCACACGAGCGTCTGGGCGCGCTTTACGCGGAGCGGGCGAGCGAGACGGACCCGCCGTCCTCGGAGGATCTGGCCAGGGCCGCGGAGCACTACGGGCGCTTCGTCGAGCTGTGGACCGAGGCGGACGAGGAGCTCCAGCCACGCGTGCGGGCCGCGCGGGCGCGCCTCGAGGAGCTCCGCAGACGGGGTGTCGCCAGCGCCGGCCCGTCGGGAGGCGGACGATGAAGCGCTTCGTGCACGAGATCCACCGGCGCTCGCTGTGGCAGGTGCTCGGCATCTACCTGGCCGGATCGTGGGTCGCGCTCCAGGTGGTGGAGCAGCTCACCGAGGCGGCCGGGCTCCCCGAGTGGGTGCGGCCGTTCTCGCTCGTGCTCCTCATCCTCGGGTTCCCGATCGTGATGGCCACGGCGTTCATCCAGGAGGGGATGACGACCCGGCGACCCGCCTCACCCGTCGAGACGCCGGTCGAGGCGGACGATGGGCCTCCGTCGCCGACCCCCGAGCCCGGCGGCGGACGCCGCCTGTTCACGTGGCGGAACGCGCTCGTCGGCGGTGGCGTCGCCTTTCTCCTCCTCGGGCTGCTGACGGCGGGGTACCTGTTCATGCGTGCCTCGGGGATCGGCCCGGCGGGGACGCTGGTCGCGAAGGGGGTGCTGGAGGAGGGGGCGAAGGTCGTTCTCGCCGACTTCGAGAGCCCCGATCCCGAGCTCGCCGACGTGGTCACCGGCGCCCTGCGCATCGATCTCCTGCAATCCCACACCATCCGGATCGTCGAGCGGGGCGAGCTGGCCGGCGCCCTGCAGCGGATGCAGCGTGACGAAGACGCGCCGATCACCGGCGAGGTGGGGCGCGAGCTGGCCGTACGCGAGGGCTACGGGGCGGTCATCGAGGGCGAGGTGGGCACGGCGGGCTCGGGCTACGTGCTGACCGCGAGCATCGTCGGAGGAGAGGGCTGGACCGCGCTGGCCGCGTTCCGCTCGACCGCCCGGAGCGAGGACGACCTCATCGACGCCATCGAGTCGCTGTCGCGCGACATCCGGGACAAGGCCGGCGAGTCGCTGCGCACGATCCAGGGCGCGCCGCCCCTGAAGCAGGTGACGACCGCCTCCATGGAGGCGTTGCGGACGTACACGCGGGCCGAGGCGGCCGAAAGCGGCGGCGACCGCCCGGCGGCCATGGAGCTGTACGAGCGCGCGATCCAGATCGATCCCGACTTCGCCATGGCGCACCGCAAGCTTGCGGTCGTTCTGAGCAACATGGGGATCCGACGCACCGACGAGGTCGCCGCGCTCCGGAGCGCGTACGAGCTCCGGGACCGTCTCCCGGAAGCGGAGCGATACCTCGCGGAGGCCTACTATCATTCGGGGGTGACCGGGGACCGGGACGCGATGATCCGGGCCTACGAGAGCCTGCTCGAGATCGACCCTCGAAACGAGGCCGGGCTCAACAATCTGGGGCTCGCCTACGAAGCCCGCGGCCGTCTCGACGAGGCGGAGGCGCTGTTCGAGCGCGCCATCGAGGTCGAGGACTTCGAGGTGGCGTACGACAACCTCGCCCGGGTGCGCTTCCACCTCGGAAAGGAGGGAGAGGCGTCCGCGGTATACGACCGGGCCGATTCGCGGCTCCCGAGTGCCGCGTTCGTCTTCGAGGACCGCCGGGTGCGCCTCGCCGCCGCGCAGGGTGCGTACGAGCGGGCGGACTCGCTCGCCGCCGCCTATGCCGAACGCTTTCGTCGTCCGGATGAGATCGCCCAGGCCGCGAACCAGCGCTTCCGGCTCGACGCGACCCGGGGCCGGCTGCGGGCGGCCGGGGAACATCTCGACGACCTGAAGCTGGCATCGGGCCAGGCATCGAACCCCCTGTCGATCGCCTCCGACCGCGCCGTTCTCGCCCTCGTGCGCGGGGACTCGGCGGCCGCCGCCCGGATCCTCGTCGAGGCGCACGACCGGTACCGGGACTCGCTCCCGGCCGGCGAGCGCCTGTACGAGTTCTGGCTGCCCGTCCTGTTCGACGCGGGCGCGGGCGCGGAGGCGGCGCGGATCTACGACGAATGGGTTCGCGAGATCCCGGACGATGAGCTGGGAGACTACACGCGCGACGGGCGCCGGGGGCTGGCGGCGCGAGTCGCGGCGTCCCGCGGGGACCTGGAATCGGCCGACCGTCTGTGGCGTGCGTTCGAGCGCGAATGTCCCGGTGTCTTTTGCGCGTTGGAGGCTTCCCTCGGGCTGGCCCGTGTGCGGGAAGCGCAGGGAGATCCCCGTGGCGCGATCGCGGAGTACGAGCGCTTTCTCGCGGAGAGGTGGATCGATCGCTGGGCCTGGGACTCGCAGGAGCGCGGACCCGTGCTCGAGCGTCTGGGCACCCTCTACGACCGGCAGGGGGACCTCGACGACGCGGTGAAGTACTACGCGATGTTCGTCGAGCTGTGGGCCGGGGCGGACGAGGAGCTCCAGCCCCGGGTGGAGGCGGCACAGGCGCGGCTCGAGGAGATCGTGAGGGAGCGAGGATGAAGCATCTCATCCGGGAGGTCCACCGGCGCTCGCTGTGGCAGGTGCTCGGCGTCTACCTGGCCATCTCGTGGATCGTCCTCCAGGTGATCGACGTCCTCGGGAACAACATCGGGCTTCCGCAATGGGTGGGACCCACGGCCTTCGCCCTCCTTCTCGTCGGGCTGCCGGTCGTCATCGGGACCGCCTTCGTGCAGGAGGGAATGACGACCAGGCCCCCCGAGCCGGCCCCGCAGTCGCCGGCCGATGTGGGCGAGGTCCCGCCTCCTGCCCCCGAGCCGACCGGGCACCGGAAGCTCCTGACGTGGCGGAACGCGCTCATCGGCGGAGGGGCGGCGTTCGCGCTGCTCGGTCTGGCCACCGCCGGGTACCTGTTTCTGCGCACCTCGGGGATCGGTCCCGCCGGGACGCTGGTCGCGCAGGGGGTGCTCGAAGAAGGGGCGCAGGTCGTGCTCGCCGACTTCGAGAGCGCCGACCCGGAGCTGGCCGACGTCGTGACGGGAGCCCTCCGGATCGATCTCGTCCAGTCCCCCACCATCCGGGTCGTTCCCCGTTCGCGGCTCGCCGGAGCGCTCCGCCGCATGCAGCGGGACGAGGACGCGCCCCTCACCGGCGACGTGGCGCGCGAGCTCGCCGTCCGCGAGGGGTACGGCGCGGTGATCGAGGGCGAGATCGGCTCCGTCGGTTCGGGCTATGTCCTCACCGCCAGCATCCAGGCGGGCGAGGGCTGGGAGCCGCGGGCCGCGTTCCGCGCGACCGCGAAGGGTGATGACGACCTGATCGACGCCATCGAGGAGCTGTCGCGCGAGATCCGCGACAAGGCGGGCGAGTCGCTCCGCACGGTCCGCGGGAGCCCTGGGCTCACACAGGTGACGACGTCGTCGCTCGATGCGCTTCGGCTGTACACGCGCGCCGAGGAGCTCGAGAACACGGATGGGGCCGGGGCGGTCGAGCTGTACGAGGCGGCGGTGGAGATCGACCCCGAGTTCGCGATGGCGTACCGGAAGATCGGCGTGACCCTGTCCAACCTGGGTACCCGACGAAGCGACGAGGTCGCCGCGCTGGAGCGGGCGCTCGAGCTCCGCGAACGGCTCCCGCCGGCCGAGCGCTACCTCGCGGAGGCGCACTACGCCCAGAACGTGACCGGGGACCGCCAGGCGGCGATCCGCGCCTACGAACGGCTCCTCGAGGTGGCGCCGGAGGTTGTGGCGGGGCTGAACAACCTCGCGGTCGTCTACAACGAAATCGGTCGCCACGAGGAAGCGGAGTCGCTCCTCGAACGTGCCCGGTCCATCGAGCCGATCTCGGTCGTGTATGCGAACCTCGGTCGCGCCCGGGTGAGTCTGGGACGTCTCGACGATGCCAACCTGGCGATCGACGAGGCTGTGGCCCGGCTTCCGGCCTCGGAGGTCGTTGCCGAGCAAGTCCGGACCCAGTTCGCGCTCGCCGCCGCCGACTACGACGAGGCCGCGGCGCTGCTGGTGGCGTATCGCGAGCAGTTCCCGTCGGGCGAGGGAGTGTCCCGCGGAGCGCACCTCGCCGGCGTGCTGCACGGGATACGGGGCGAGCTGCGGGCCGCGGACGAGGCCTTGCAGGCGACCGAAGGCGGCGAGTTCTTCTGGGCGCACCCCATGCGGGTCGCGCGTGAGCGCGCGCTGCTGGCGCTGGAGCGCGGTGATTCGACCGCGGCCGTCTCCGTCCTGCTCGACGCGCACCGGGCTCTCCGGGATTCGCTGCCGACCTCCGACCTGGCCTACGGATGGTGGCTGCCCGCCCTCGTGGAAGCCGGCGGCGTGCGGGAGGCCGAATCGCTGTACGAGGAGTGGCGAAGCGCGGTCCCCGACGACCAGGTGGGGGCGTACGGCGCGGATGGCCGGCGGGAGCTCGATGCCCGCCTCGCGTTCGAGCGCGGGGACATCGATGGCGCGATCCGGCTCTGGGGGGCCTACGAGCGCGAGTGTCCGGCCATCTGCGCGGCGCAGGCCGCCTACGGCTTGGCCCGCATCCACGAGAAGACCGGCGACGCGGCGGCCGCGATCGAGGAATACGAGCGCTACCTGTCCGACGGATCCTGGGGCCGTTGGCGGGTGGATCGGTCGCACCGCGGCCCGGCGCTCGAGAGCCTGGCGCGGCTGTACGACGGCCAGGGGGATGCCCCGAACGCGGCGAAGTACTACGGGTTGTTCGTCGAGCTGTGGGAGGACGCGGACGAGGAGCTCCAGCCGCGCGTCGAGGCCGCCCGCGCGCGGCTCGCGGAGCTCCGTGTGGAGGACGTCGCGAGCGCCCGCCGGTCGGGAGCAGGATCGTCCGGAGGCGGGTCATGAAGCGCTTCATCCACGAGATCCACCGGCGCTCGCTGTGGCAGGTGCTCGGCGTCTACCTCGCCGGGTCGTGGGTGGCCCTCCAGGTCGTCGAGCAGCTGGCGGAGGCCGCGGCCCTCCCCGAGTGGGTGCGACCGTTCTCGCTCGTGCTCCTCGTCCTCGGGTTCCCGATCGTGATGGCGACCGCCTTCGTCCAGGAGGGCGTGACGGCGCGGACTCCCCAGCCTCCGCCGCGGTCCGCGGCCGACGCGGACGAGGCGCCTTCCCCCGCCGCCCGGGGGCGCAGCGGAGTTCAGCGCCTGTTCACCTGGCGGCGAGCGGTGCTCGGCGGGGTGGCGGCGGCGGTCGTCCTCGCCCTGGGGGTCGGCGGCTGGCTGGCGATGAGATCCCTGGGAATCGGTCCGGCCGCGACCCTCGTCGCGCAGGGCGTGCTGGCCGAGCGGGACCGCGTCCTGCTGGCCGATTTCGTCAACCGGACCGGCGACGAGCAGCTCGCCGAGGTGGTGACCGAGGCCCTGCGGGTGGATCTGGCCCAGTCGAACGTGATCCGTCTCGCCGAGCAGAGCTCGGTGGCCGATGCGCTCGAGCGCATGGAACGGTCCCCCACCACGCCGCTCGACGCCGAGCTCGCGCGGCTGGTGGCGCAGCGCGAGGGCTTCGGGGCCGTGCTCGTGGGGGAGATCGGGGAGGCGGGGAGCGGCTATGTCCTGTCCGCGCAGCTGCTCGAGCCCGGCGCGGGGGACATCCTCGTGTCGCACCGGGAGACGGCGGAGGACGAGGACGGCGTCATCCGGGCGATCGACCGTCTCTCCACTCGTCTGCGCGAGCGCATCGGGGAGTCCCTCGGCTCGCTGCGGGCCGCCCCTCCGCTGGAGCGGGTCACGACCTCGAACCTCGAGGCACTGCGGCTCTACTCGCAGGCCGTGCGCGCCATCGAGGTCGAGGGAGCGTGGGATCGGGGCATCCAGCTCCTGGACGAGGCCACCGCCCTCGATACGGCGTTCGCGGCGGCGTATCGCAAGATCGGCGTCACGCTCGGCAATCGGCGCGAGCAGAGCGATCGCCGCATCCGGATGCTGGAGAAGGCCTATCGCCACCGCGATCGGCTCTCCCGGCAGGAGCGCTTCATGACGATCGCCGCGTATCACTCCGACGTGACGGGCGACGTCCAGCAGTCGATCGCGGCCTACGAGAACCTGCTGGAGTTCGACCCGACCTTCTACCCGGCGCTCAACAACCTGGGCATCCAGTACGAGGTCCAGCGGGATCCGGAGCGGGCGGTCGACCTGTTCATGCGGGCCGCGGCCGCCGACTCGTCCTCTCCCTTTCCTTTCCTGAACGCCGTGTGGCCGCAGCTCCTCCTGGGCCGGACCGGGGACGCGCGGCGGTCCCTGTTCGTGGTCGATTCGCTGTTCCCCGGCTTCCCGTTCGCGATCTCGTACTCGGGGAAGCTGTCCGCGCTCGAGGGGGACTACGACGCGGCGGACGACCGCTTCGCGCAGCTTTTGGAGCGACTCGGGAGCGATCTGTTCTGGCGCTCCGAGGCCGAGGGGCTCCTGGCGGCGACGGCGGCCACGCGGGGCAGGCTCCGGGAGCACGAGTCGCACATCCGCGCGCGGAGCGCGGCGAACGAGGCTCGCGGGTTGCCCGAGGAAGCCATCTCCGATGCCGTCACAAGGGCCTGGATCGAGCTCGAGGCGAGGCGCGACACCGCGCGGGCCCTGGCAATCGTCGAGGAGTCGCTGGCGCGTCATCCGCTGGCCGACCTGCGGCCGGCGGACCGCCCATATCTGGATCTGGCCGACGTCTGGGCGGCGGCCGGGCGGAGCGATCGCGCCCGTGCGCTGGTCGACGCGTACGAGCGTGAGGTTCCGTCGCGGGCCCGGGGCGACGAATTCGACCTGCTCCGCAGCCGGGCGCAGATCGCGATCGCGGAGGGGCGGACGGACGAGGCGCTGGAGCTCATCCGTCGATCGGACCGCGGGGGGTGCGTGCTGTGCCCCCTTCCCTACTTCGTCGCCGCGTACGAGCGCGCCGGGATGACAGATTCCGCCATCGTGGCCCACGAGCGCTATCTGGACAGCCGGTTCCTCGACCGGGTGTACTGGGACGCCTCGCTCCTCGGGGGCACGCTGGAACGGTTGGGAGAGCTGTACGATTCGAGGGGAGAGCCGGACCGGGCGGCCGAGTACTACGCTCGCTTCGTCGAGCTGTGGGCCGACGCGGACGAGGAGCTCCAGCCGCGCGTGCGGGCGGCGCAGGCGCGGCTGGAGGAGATCGTGAGGGCGCGCGGATGAAGCGTCGCCGACGAGGGGGGGCCACCCGATGAAGCGTTTCCTGCACGAGATCCACCGACGGTCGCTGTGGCAGGTGCTGGGCGTCTACATCGCCGCGTCCTGGGTGGCGCTCCAGGTCGTCAACGAGATCGGCGACGCGGTGGGGCTCCCGCAGTGGGTGGCGGGGGGCGCGCTCGTGCTCCTGGTGATCGGCTTTCCGATCGTGATTGCCACCGCGTTCGTCCAGCACGGCGGGAGCCCGGGCGCCGTCTCCCCGTCCGCGCCCGGGTCCTCCCTCGGGGCGTCCGCTCCGGTGCCGGGCCCGGATCCGGCCGCAGCGGACTCCGCAGACGGAGCGGCCGGTCCTTCCCCCGCCTCGACCGACCGCCCCCCGACGCGCGGGCATCATCGATGGTTCACCTGGAGGAACGCGGTCCTCGGGGGCGTCGGGGCGTTCGTCCTCCTGGGGGCCGGCACCGGGGTCTGGATGGGGCTCCGGGCCGCCGGCATCGGGCCGGCCGGCACCCTGGTCGCGAAAGGCGCGCTGGAAGAGAGCGCGCTCCTCGTCCTGGCGGACTTCGAGGCCGACGATGCGGCCCTCGGGGAGGCGGCCACCGAGGCGCTCCGAGTGGACCTTTCCCAATCCGGGACGATCCGGCTCGCGGAGCCGGCCACGATCGCGGATGCGCTGGAGCGCATGGGCCGGGACGAGAACGAGGCGCTCACGGGAGACCTGGCGGCGGAGATCGCGGTCCGCGAAGGGGCAGCCGGCGTCATCAGCGGGGAGATCAACCGCGCCGGCGCCGGCCGGCTGTTCTCCGCCCGGATAGTCACGGCCACGGACGGTACGGTGCTCACCTCGCAGCGGGAGTCCGCCGCCGACGAGGCGGACGTCATCCCGGCCATCGACCGGCTATCGAAGAAGCTCCGCGAGCGGATCGGCGACTCGTTCCGGGAACTGCGCGGCGATCCACCGCTGGCCCGCGTGACGACGTCGAGCCTCGAGGCCCTCAAGCTCTACTCGCGGGCGAGCGCGGGGGACGGGGACCGCCTCGCCCTTCTCCGGCAGGCCGTGGAGGTCGATCCGGGGTTCGCGATGGCCTGGCGGGCGCTGGGGATCATCTATCGGAACCGAAACAACGAGCGGGCGAAGATGATCGAGGCGTTCACCCGCGCGTTCGAGGCGCGGGACCGACTCACCGAGCGCGAGCGTCACCAGGCGGCGTCGATCTACTACACGGTGGTCGAGTTCGATCCCGAGCGGGCGTCCATCGAGTACCAGGCGCTCCTCGACCTCGATCCGGAAGACGAGTCCGCCACCACCAACCTCGGCGTGCTCGCGAGCACGGTCGGAGACCACGAGCGCGCCGCCGGGTGGGCGCTGCGCTCGGTGGAGCTCGACCCGGAGGGCCACGGCCCCGGCTACTGGAACGCGGTCACCTCGCTGGTGAACACCGGCCGGATCGATGAGGCGGACGCGATGGCGGACTCCGCCCTGAAGGCGTGGGGCGAGAGGGCGGGCGTCGCGCCGCGTCTCAGGCTCATGGTCCTCGCGGCGCAGGGTCGCCTGGACGAGGCCGAGGCCAACTTCCGCCGCTTCCTCGAGCGCGACCTCCCGCCGGAGTGGCGAGCCCGCCTGGCGCTCAACCTGGGGCAGTTCGCCGCCACGCGGGGGCGGCTCGCCGCCGCGGAGGGCGAGATCCGGATCCGGACCGCGTTCGCCGCCGAGGCCGGAGACGCGGAGGCCTATTTCGAGGCCGCGGTCCAGGGCGCCTGGACGGACGTCGTGGTGCGCGAGCGCCCGGACCGCGCGGTCACGCGGCTCGAGGCGGCCCTGGACCGCTTCCCGCTCGCCGACATGGCGCCGCTCGACCGGCCCTACCTGGAGCTGGCCGAGGTGTTCGCCCGGGCGGGCCGTCCGCAGGTGGCGCGCCAGCTCGTCGAGGACATGCGGGCCAGCGTCGACGCGCCCGGGATGGCGAGGGTCAGTGCGCAGCTGCGGCGCGTCGAGGGCGAGATCGGCCTCGCCGAGGGGCGTCCCGAGGAAGCGATCGAGAGCTTCCGGCCCGCGGTTCGCGACTTCTGCCATATCTGCCCGCTCCCGGGCATGGCGCTCGCCTACGAGGCGGCCGGCCAGCCGGACTCGGCCGCCGCGGTGCACCGGCGGTACGTTGAGACGCCGTACTCGGACCGCTTCCTTCCCTATACGTATCCGCTGGGGCAGGCGCTGGGCCCGGAGTACGAGCGCTTGGGCGAGCTGTACGACCAGCTGGGAGACCTCGAGAGCGCGGCCAAGTTCTACGCGTCGTTCGTCGAGCTGTGGGCGGATGCGGACGAGGAGCTCCAGCCGCGCGTGCGGGCCGCGCAGGCGAGGTTGCAGGAGATCATGGAAGCACGGGGATGACCACGTCGGCGAACGGGGGTTGGGGGTGAGGCGGGGAGCGCGAACCCGAAGGGAGCAGGTCACATGGCGCTCAAGACACTGATCAACGAGCTGCACCGGCGCTCCATCTGGCAGGTCCTCGCGGGCTACGGGGTGTTCGTCTGGCTCCTGTTCGAGACGTTCGACGTGCTGCGCACGGCCGTCGGCCTTCCGACCTGGGTGGAGCCCACGGCGGCCATCCTGGTGATCGTGCTCCTCCCCGCCCTGCTGGCCACCGCGTCGGTCCAGACGGGGAGGCCGGCCCGCTGGCCCCGGATCGTGTTCCGCGACGACGAGGATGCCGAGGACGCGACGAGCGGGGCGCCATCCCCCCCCGATTCGCCACCTCCCGGCGCCGCGGTGGAGGACGCGGGAGGCCGGGGACGTCGGGAGGGGGCGTCTCCCCCGCGCTCCGACGCTTCTGGCCGGAAGCGAGGCGGTCCGGGAACCATCCTCACGTGGCGAAACACCCTTCTCGGCGGTGTGGGCGCGTTCGTGATGCTGGCGCTCGTGACGGCGATCTACATGATCCTCCGCACGGCGGGCATCGGTCCCGCCGGAACCCTGGTGGCACAGGGCACCCTCGATGAGCGCGAGCGTCTCATCCTGGCCGACTTCTCGAGCCCCGACGACCTGCGCGAGGTGGCGCGCGCCATCACCGAGGGCCTGCGGGTGGACCTCACGCTGTCCCCGGTCGTCCGCATCGAGCAGCAGCGCTACGTGAGCGCCGCCCTGGCCCGCATGGAGCTCGAGCCCGATGCCCCGCTCGACATGGACCTCGCCCGCGAGGTGGCCGTGCGCGAGGCCATCCGCGGCGTGGTGGGCGGCGAGCTGCGTCGCGTGGGCTCCCGATTCGTGATCACCGCGCAGGTCGTGGATGCGACGGACGGCTCGGTCCTCGTGTCGCGCCGCGCGACCGCGCGGGACGAGGCCGGCATCCTCGATGCGGTGGATGATCTGTCCAAGAAGCTCCGCGAGCGCATCGGCGAGCCGCTGGCCTCGATCGGTCGGGCCGACGCCTTGGAGCGCGTCACGACGTCCAACCTGGAGGCCCTGCGGAAGTACTCGAGCGCCGTGCGCGCCATCGACGTGGAAGGCGCGCCGGATCGGGGGATCGCCCTGCTGGAGGAGGCGGTGGGGCTCGACTCGACGTTCGCCATGGCGTGGCGGAAGCTCGGCGTGGCCCTGGGGAACCGGGGCGAGGAGCGGGTGAGGATCGTGCGAGCCCTCACCGCGGCGTACGAGCACCGGGATCGGTTGAGCTCCCGCGAGCGGGACCTGGCGACCGCGGCGTACGAGACCAACGTGACGGGCGACCTGCAGGCCGCCATGTCCGCCTACGAGGCGCTCCTCGACCGGGAGCCCGAGCACGACGTGGCGCTCAACAACCTGGGCGATCTCCACATGCGGCTGCGTCAGTTCAGTCCCGCCGCGGAGCTGTTCGAGCGTGCCCTGGCGCTCGACACCGCCGACGTGATCCCGTTCCAGAACATGGTTCTGACGCGCACCCAGCTGGGCGAGTTCGACCAGGCGGTCGCGCTCGAGCGCGACTATCCGTGGCTGGTCCACGATCCGACGGTCCGCGAGCACTTCGCGCAGGTATGGGCCGCCCGCGGCGAGTACGACGAGGCCGAGCGCCGGCTGCTCGCGCTCCGGAACGACGAGGTGGCGAGCCCGTTCTGGCAGCGGCAGACGAGCGCCGAGCTCGGCGCGCTGGCGGCCACGCGGGGACGGCTGGCGGAAGCCGGGCGCCACTACGCCGACGCGACGACCGTCGCGGAGAGCCGGGGCCTCCGCCGGCAGGCCCTCATCTATGCGACCCACCGGGCCCGCATCGAGCTGTGGTCACGGCGAGATCCGGCGGCCGCGATCCGGGTGCTGGAGGGGGCGTTGAGTGCGCACCCGCTCGAGGAGCTCGAGCCACTCGACCGCCCCTCGGCGGAGCTCGCCGAGGTGTTCGCCCTCGCGGGGAGCGCCGCTCGCGCCCAGGCGCTCGTCGCCGCGTTCGAGCAGGAGGTGCCCGAGTCGCTGCGAGGCCTCGAGCAGCGCATCGCGCTGGATCGCGCCCGCGGAGCGGTCGATCTGGCGAACGGAGAGACGGCCCGGGGGATCGAGCGCACGCGCGCGTCGGATCTCGGGAGCTGTCTGACCTGCGCCCTGCCCCAGCTCGCGGAGGCCTACGAGCGGGCGGGCGAGGCGGACTCCGCGATCGCCGTGTACGAGCGCTACCTCGATACCCCGTACCTGTGGCGGGTCCGGGACACGGACGGCTGGTTCCTGGGGCAGGCGCACGGGCGGCTGGGCGCCCTGTACGAGGCGAAGGGCGACACCGGTCGCGCGGGGGCGCAGCTCGCCCGCCTGGCGAGGCTGTGGGAGGGGGCCGATGACGAGCTCCAGCCGCGCGTGGCCGAGGCGCGCCGCCGTGCCGCCGCGCTCCTCGGCGGAGGGCGCTGAGTGGCGATCCGTGGCGGGGTAGACGCGTGAAGCACCTGTTCCGGGAGGTCCACCGACGCTCGCTGTGGCAGGTGCTCGGTCTGTACGTCGCGGCCTCGTGGATCGTGCTCCAGGTGGTCGACGTGCTGGCCGACAACATGGCGCTCCCGGACTGGTTGTTCCCGGTCTCGGTGGTGCTGCTCCTCCTGGGCCTGCCCGTCGTGCTCGCCACGGCGTTCGTACAGGGCGGCGTACGGCGTGCCGCCGTCTTGGCGGGTGGCGAGGGTGCCGGCTCCGCCGCCGCGGGAGCGGCGCCCCCGGGCGCCTCCGGGGGCGGCACGCCCGGGGAGGCGCAGGGGCCTTCGAGCGCCCGCGGAGGGTCCGCGAGACGCGGCGCCCTGCTGACCTGGCGGAACGCGGTCACGGGCGGCGCCGTGGCGTTCGGGCTCCTCGGGCTCGGGATCGGCGGGTGGCTCGGCGCCCGGGCGCTGGGCATCGGTCCGGCGGGCACGCTGGTCGCCAAGGGCCTGCTGGACGACCAGGCCCGCCTCGTCCTGGCGGACTTCGCGCCGGCGGGCGGCGACTCCACGCTCGCCCGCACCGTGACGGAGGCGTTCCGGATCGACTTCTCGGAGTCGCCCGTGGTCCGCGTCGCGGATCCCGCCGAGGTCGCCGATGCCCTCGACCGGATGGAGCGGCCGTCGGACACGCCGCTCGACGCCGACCTGGCCCGCGAGCTGGCGCAGCGCGAGGGATTCGCGGCGGTGGTGGTCGGTGAGGTGGGCCGGGCGGGGACCGACTACCTGCTCACGGCCCGCGTGATCGCCGCGGAGGACGGATCCGTACTCGCCTCGCACCGCGAGACAGCCGACGAGGACGGTCTCCTCCCGGCCATCGATGCCCTCTCGAAGCGGCTTCGCGAGCGGATCGGGGAGTCGCTGGGCTCGCTGGCGGGCGCCCATCCGCTGGCGCGGGTGACGACCTCGAGCTTCGCGGCGCTCCAGAAGTACACGGAGGCCCAGCGAGCCGGCGAGGTGGAGGGGAACCGGGCCCGCTCGATCGCCCTGCTCGAGGAGGCGATCGACCTCGACTCCACCTTCGCCATGGCGTGGCGGAAGCTCGGCATCGCGCTCTACATCCAGTTCGAGGAGCGGGACCGCCAGATCGACGCGTTCACTCGGGCCTTCGAGCTCCGGGACCGACTCGGCGACATCGAGCGCTACATCACCGAGGGCACGTACTACACGTACGTGACCGGGGAGCGGGAGAAGGCGGTGACGGCGTACGAGAACGTGCTCGCGATCGATCCCGAGCAGGGCTACGCCCTCAACAACCTCGGGATCGTGTATCAGGAGCTCGGCGATCACGAGCGGGCGTGGGACCTGTTCGCGCAGAATATCGCGGCCGACTCCGCCCAGCCCAATCCCTACGTGAACGGTCTGTTCTCCCTCGCCAGCCTGGGCCGCGTCGACGAGCTGCGATCGCTCCACGAGCGCTACGCCGCCCGTTTTCCCGCCAACTCCGGCGTCGACTGGTACGGAGGGATCGTGTTCGCATCCCTGGGCGAGTACGAGGAGGCCGACGAGCACATGAGGGTTCTCGAGCGCAGGGAGACCGGGAGCCTCCAGCGTCAGGCGGACGCGACAAGCCTGCTCGCGGCGACGGCGGCCGCGCGCGGCCGCCTGACGGATGCTCGCGACCGGATCGAGCGCTGGATCTCGATCAGCGAGCAGCGCGAGCTCCCCGGCGAAGTGTGGGAGGCCGCGATCGCCGGAGCCCTGCTCGATCTCTACGCCCGCGGCGATCCGGCCGCCGCCGTGGAGCGCTTGAGGGAGACCCGCGCGCGGGTGCCGCTGGAGCGCGTCACGCCGTACGAGCGGCCGTACTGGGCGCTCGCGACGATCGACGCGGCGGCGGGCCGGTCCGCGGACGCGCGGCGGGCGCTCGAGGCCCTCGACACCGAGGTGTGGCCTCTGGCGAAGGGAGATCCGGGAGTCCGTTGGCAATACCACTGGGCCCGCGGTGCCGTGGCCGCGGCCGCCGGCGATCACCGGAAGGCGATCGAGGAGTACCGGGCGATCGATGAGGGCTACTGTCCGCCGTGCCGGAACCTGGCGCTCGCCCGCGGCTTCGACGCGGCGGGAGAGCCGGACTCCGCCCGCGTGTACTTCGATCGCTACGCGGATCTCACCGATGGGGGGCGGATCTGGGCGGACCAGCACTTCCTGGGGGCGTCGCTCGAGCGTCTGGCGGGGCTGTACGACGATGCGGGAGACCTCGACCGGGCGGCGAAGTACTATGCCCGCTTCGTCGAGCTGTGGTCGGATGCCGACGACGAGCTCCAGCCTCGGGTGCGCGCGGCGCAGGCGCGGCTGGAGGAGATCCTGCGGGCCAGGGGATGAGCGGGCCGCCCCGCCGGCCGGCCCAAGAACCCGTCAGCCCGCCCCGATGAGGCCGAAGTCGATCTTCCGCTCCTCGCGGTCGACGCGCTCGACCTGGACCTCGACGGCGTCGCCCATGCGGTAGCTCTTCTTCGTCCGCCGTCCGATCAGGGCGTGCTTCAGCTCGTCGTGGCGGTAGTAGTCATCGCCCAGGTTGCTGATGTGGACGAGACCCTCGATGTCGTAGGCGTCCAGCCGCACGAAGAGCCCGAATCCCGTCACGCCGCTGATGGTGCCCTTGAAGTGGTCGCCCAGGTGGCGCTCCATGAACTCCACCTTCTTGAGATCGATCGAGTCCCGCTCGGCCTCGGTCGCGAGCTGCTCGCGCGCCGAGGCCTGCTTGGCGGTGGCCTCCAGCCAGTCGCGGCTGATGCGACGCGCGGATGTGGGATCCTCGAGCCAGCGGGAGAGCTGGCGGTGCACGACGAGGTCCGGGTAGCGCCGGATCGGCGAGGTGAAGTGCAGGTACGCCTGCGAGGCGAGCCCGAAGTGCCCCTCGTTGGTCGTCGCGTAGCGGGCCCGGGCGAGGCTGCGCAGCACCTGCATCGAGACGACGGGCTCCTCGACCTTGCCCTTCACGGCATCCAGCAGCCGCTGGAAGTCGCGCGGCTTCGGGCTCCCCTTCGGGAACGAGAGCCCGAACTCCGCTGCCAGCGCCTGGAGCTCCTCGAGTTTCTCGGGGCTCGGGTCTTCGTGGATCCGGTACAGGGCCGGCACCCCCTGCTCGACCGTCCAACGGGCGACGGCCTCGTTGGCCGCGATCATCAGGTCCTCGACGAGCATGTGGGTCGCGAGTCGCTCGCGCCGACGCACGTCGATCGGGGCGCCGAGCTCGTCGAGCACGACGTGCGATTCGGGCAGGTCGAAGTCGAGGCTGCCGCGGGCACGCCGCTGGGCACGGAAGCTCTCGCTCACTTCGAGGAGGCGGTGGAGGTCCTTCCGGAGCCCGGCGTCCGCGCGCATCGCGGGCGTGTCGTCGCCGTCCAGGATCGCCTGTGCCTCCTCGTAGGAGAGCTTGTGGGAGCTCCGGATCACCGCCTTCCCGAAGCGCGTCTCGACCAGCTTTCCCGCCCGATCCACCCGCAGGTGCGCCGCCAGCGTGAGTCGGTCCTCTCCCGGCACGAGCGAGCACAGGTCGCTCGACAGGGCGTGCGGGAGCATGGGGATCACGCGATCGACGAGGTACACGCTCGTCCCGCGCTCCCACGCCTCCCGGTCGATCTCGTTCGACTCGCGGACGTAGTGGGAAACGTCGGCGATGTGGACCTCGATCCACGCGCCCCCGTCGTCCAGCAGACGGATGGAGAGCGCGTCGTCGTGGTCCTTCGCGTCGACCGGATCTATCGTCACCACCCGCCGGTCCCGGCAGTCCTCGCGGCTCTCTAGATCCTCCTCCCGGATGCCGCGCTCGCGCAGCCGCCGGGCGAGCGCCTCCACCTCGTCGGGGAATGCCTCGTCGAGCCCGTAGCCGACCTGGATCGCGAGTACATCGACCCCGGGGTCGCCGGGCCGGCCCAGGATGCGCTCCACGCGGCCCACGGGGTGCGGCTTCTTCTCGCCCCA
>Ga0315553_10000114_pt1 | contig 66826 bp, 69 predicted proteins | sample SalMarSW160140MG_FD_203099 | JGI IMG/M metagenome (GOLD analysis project Ga0315553, IMG submission 203099) | Salt marsh sediment microbial communities from the Plum Island Ecosystem LTER, Massachusetts, United States - Salt Marsh Sediment SW1601-40 ...
CCTCCTGCATCACCGTCCGCTCGCCCATCATCACCGCGCCCCTCCTGCTCACAGGAGGACTGAATCAGCACTTCAAGACGGTAGCAACCCCGACTTTTTCAACACTATCGGTCAGAAGCGGACCTCGGCGAGCACATCGGGGATGTCTGCTCTACCCCTCAAAGCGGACATGCTCGGCATCGGAATGAACGACTGCTAAGTGCCACAAGCGGACCTCGTTTCAGGCTATTCATACCGCTGAACTCGCCTTGATTACCGTTTGATAGGCAGCCTCGCGATCGGGGGCTTCTCGGATCGAACCAAGAATCTGTGGGCTCCTCAATGTGCGGGCGACGCAGGCGAGCACGTTGAGTTGCTCACCGTTCTCCGTCTCAGGTAGCAAGAGCAGAAAGACGATGTCGACTGGTTGGTCGTCGATCGCATCAAAGTCTATAGCTTGGCGCAGGCGCGCGAGGACACCGAAGGGCGCCTCCAGTCCGGGGATGCGCGCGTGCGGCAACGCCACGCCGTTCCCGACTCCTGTCGAACCCAGCTCTTCGCGCTTCATAAGCTTCGTCTCCACCTCGTCCCCGTCGAGCCCGGCCCCGGCCGCCGCTTGAGTCGAAAGTTGCTGTAGGAGCTGATGCTTGTCGGCCGCACGGACGTCGAGCACGACATCGCCAGGCGAGAGAAAATCCCCTATCTGCATCGTGTTCCAGTCATCCGTCCTTGTGATTAGTCTGCGCCTCTGAGCTTGCCGCCGCTAACTAGGCGCCCTCAGCCGATAGCCGACGCCTGTCTCCGTCATAATGTAATGCGGACGCGCAGGATCCGGCTCGACCTTCTGCCTGAGCTGCCGTACGTAGACGCGCAAATATTGCGGGTCGATGGGTTCGGACCAAAGCTCATTCAGCAGGAACTTGTGCGTCAGCACCTTTCCCGCATGTTGCACCATCACCCGCAAAAGATCGTATTCCTTGGGCGACAGCTTCACCTCCTCGTCACGGAGCTTCACGACACGCCGCACAAGATCGACCGACAGGTCGTCGACCTTGAAGATCGGCCGTTCGCCGTGCACTTGGAGCTGATGGCGAAGAGCCGTCCGCATACGCGCGAGCAGTTCCTCCATACCGAACGGCTTGGTGACGTAATCGTCGGCGCCGAGGTCGAGAGCCTCGACCTTGGCCGTTTCGTCACCGCGGCTCGACAAGACGACGATCGGCAAATCCTCCCGCAGGGCACGAATCGCCCTGAGTAGATCGAGACCCTGCATGTCGGGAAGGCCGAGATCCAGGATCACCAGGTCAGGCTCGTCCGCCATGAGCTCCAACGCCGCCTTGGCGTTCGGCGCGTCGAGGGTCAGATAGCCTTGCGTGCTTAGTCCCATCCGGAGCAGCTTGCGGATGGGTGGCTCGTCATCGACGACGAGAACTTTGAGCGGGGGAACGGTCATGCTGCAGTATTCAGATGTTCGACAGGTTGGAGGACCGGCAGCGTAATCGTGAAGACGGCGCCCTGCCCATCCAGACGATTTGCAGCCATTAGTGTCCCGCCCATCGCCTCGACGAAGCCCCGGGCGATTGCCAAGCCGAGGCCAGTGCCGGCGCGAACCTGGTCTTCCTTTTGCGCGCGATGGAATTTCTCGAATATTCGGTCGATCTCTTCCGCAGGGATGCCGCTTCCCTGATCGGATACCTGCAGCTTGACGACATTCTCCTCGCGCCACGCTTCGACGAGGACTATCGTCCCCGACGGCGCGTATTTCGCCGCGTTGTCGAGGAGATTGAACAGAGCCTGCTCGAACAGGACTGGATCGATGTCGAGCATGGGCAAGTCGGCTGCGACGTCGATTTCGACCTTGTGGTCGGCAAGCACCTTGCCGGCACGCTCTAGCGCCGTGGCGATGATTTCGCCGATATCGAGGCGTGCCGTCTTGGGCCTGATTGCTCCAGACTCGAGTTTCGTCATATCGAGGAGGTTGGCGATGAACTTGTTCAGCCGCTCCGATTCCTCAATGACCGTGTCCATGAGCTCGGCTCGTGCCTGATCACCCAATTCACTGGAGAATCCCTTGAGCGTTCCGGCAGCGCCCACAATCGCTGCAAGCGGCGTCTTCAAGTCATGCGAGATCGAGGTCAGGAGGGCCGAACGAAGCCTGTCCGCCTCGACGCGGCGCTCGGCTTGATCGAGGTCGTCGACAAGGTGCACCCGCTCAATTGCCAGTGCCCCCTGGTCGATGAGCGCATCGAGCAGGCGCCTTTGGTCCGGGGTGAGCAAGGGCCCGGGCTTATCGCCGTCGAGCCCAACGATACCGATGGCGCCGCGTCCCGTCCGCATCGGAAGGAACAGCCGCTTGGCGCCGGGCAAGGTGTCCGAACCACGGCCGGCGGGGCGATTGTGCTCCCAGGCCCATTTCGCCGCGGCAATGTCGGCCTCATCGAGGACGTCCTCGGGCGGATAACCGGCCTTGACCGCGAGGATCTCGTTTTCGGGTAGCAACAGAACGACCCGCAGTTTCAGCATCAGAGCGATCTGATACGCGGTCGCCCAAAGCACGTCATCCAGCGTCCCAACGCCGGAGAGCTTGCGGCTGAATGCGTACAGCGATTCCGTGGTGCGGGCGCGACCCATCGCCGCCACAGCGAGGGCGCGGGCCCTTGCCGCGACGTTGGACACAATGACGGCGACGACTGTGAAGAAAAGGACCGCGACGACTTCGCGGGGGTTCGAGATGTTGAACGTGTAGTACGGCTCGGTGAAGAAGAAGTTGTAGCAGAGCGCAGAGGCGGCACTGGCGACGAGTGACGGCCACAAGCCGAAGCGAACGGCAACGCCGACGATGGCCGTGAGGAAGACGAGGTCCGTGTTGGAGAGCCCGATCCACGGCCATAGCAGCTCGCTGATCCCGACGGACGCGGCCACGGCGGCCAGCGCGTAAACGTAGGGCCATGGCGTGAACGGCGCTGACGGCTCAACGGTGCGGACGGTCTTCTTCGGGACTGCCTCTTGGCCAAGCTCCAGACCGGCGATGACGTGCACGCTAATGCTGCCGGAGCGGCGGACGAGATCGCTCACGATAGAGCCGTGCAGTCGCGTAAACCACCAAGACCGGGTGGCCTTGCCAACGATGATCTGGGTGACGTTGTTCGACCGGGCAAAGGCGAGCACGTCGTCGGCGACGCTGCGGTGACCACCCGGACTCGTGACCGGTTCGCCGCCAAGCGCCTGCGCCAAGCGGAGCGTGTCGGCAACACGATCGCGTTCCTCCTCGCTCAAATGAAGGCTGCGCCTCGTCTCGACGTAGAGCGCCGTCCAAGAGGCATGCAGGCGGTCCGCCAGGCGCTTCGCATAGCGGATCAAGCCTGCCGCACGCGGGTCTTCGTTCACGCACACCAAAATTCGCTCACCTGCGGCCCATGGCCCTGCTATGGCCCGCGCCTGCATCTCCGTGAGCAACTGCTCATCGACGCGCTCCGCCGTGCGGCGCAACGCCAGCTCGCGAAGGGCGGTCAGATTGGCGGGGGAGAAGAAATGCTCCAGCGCGCGCGCAGCCTGCTTGGGAACGTAGACCTTGCCTTCCTTCAGGCGCCGAATCAGATCGTCGGGTGTAAGGTCCACGAGCTCGATGGCGTCGGCGCGATCGAGGATTGAGTCCGGCACGGTCTCGCGGACACGGATACGAGTGATCTGTGCCACCACATCGTTGAGGCTCTCGATGTGCTGGATGTTCAGGGTCGTATAGACGTCGATGCCGTTGCTCAGCAGCTCTTCGACATCGAGGTAACGCTTGGGGTGCCGGCTGCCTACGACATTCGTGTGTGCCAACTCATCGACCAAAGCAATCCGGGGCTTGCGGGCAATGATGGCGTCGAGGTCCATCTCCTCGAGCTGCTGCCCCTTGTATTCGATACGCCGTCGCGGAATGACCTCGAGACCGTCCAGCAGGGCTTCTGTCTCTTTACGGCCGTGCGTCTCGACAACACCGACCACAATATCGTCGCCGTCCTTCTTTCGCGTTCGGGCCTGCTGGAGCATTTCATAAGTCTTGCCGACGCCAGGCGCGGCCCCAACGAAGACCTTTAGACGTCCGGCGCGGCTCTCCTCCCGCTTCGCCTTTTCGAGCAAAGCGTCAGGAGACGGCCGTTCGTCGTCATCGCGACGGTTTCTTGGCATCAGCTGCTGAGACCCTTCGGCGCTTTGCGTGTCAGTCGAAAGACCGGCTCGCGGCCTTTCCCTCGCTCATTGTGCCGCCGCGAGCCTGTCGAGCGCGAGATTGAGTTCAAGAACGTTCACAAGACGGTCGGGCGTTAAGAATCCACCCGGCGCGAACTCGCTTTCCCTAATTATAGTCTCGACCTGGCTAAGGGGAAGTCCGCGGGCCTCGGCAACGCGCTTGGCCTGATACATGGCGGCGTTAACGCTGATGTGTGGATCGAGGCCAGCGCCCGATGCGGCTGCCAGTTCGGGAGGCAGCGGATTCGCGGCCTTGGCGCCATAGCGGGAAACGATCTCCTCGGCACGTTTCGTGAGGTCCGTGCTCGTCGGCGACTTATTGCTACCGCCAGCCGCTGCGGCGTTGTAATCGACCGCCGAGGGCCGCGGCCAAAAGTACTTGGCCTCCGTGAAGTTCTGCGCGATCAAGCGGCTGCCTACGATCTTTCCGTCAGGCGCCATAATGAGTGAGCCTTGCGCCGTCGACGAGGTCAGGATCTGGCCGATACCCCAAATTACGGTCGCATAGCCGGCCACGCAAATCAGCATTGTCACGACGACGAGGCGGAGGCTACCGAGTAGGGAGTCCATGTGACTATCTCCAAGGGCTTTACTTCACCATGTACATGAAATGCTCCGCCACCGGACCCAGCGTCGCCGCCGGGAAGAACGTCAGAGCGCCGACAATGACGATCGTGACAAGCAGCATGCCGGCGAATGTCCCGTCCTCGACGCCGAGCGTGCCGGCCGATTCGGCTGTGCGCCGCTTCGCCATGAGAGAGCCGACGATCGCCAATGGCAGGATGATCGGGATGAAGCGCGCGAGTAGCATGACGATGCCCGTAGAGACGTTCCAAGGCACGGTGTTGTCGCCCAACCCCTCGAAACCAGAGCCATTGTTGGCGCTCGCCGAGCTGAACTCGTAGAGCATCTCGCTGAATCCGTGCGGACCGACATTGTTGAGCGTGTCGGTACCCCATGGCGTCACGGCGAAGATCGCGGTCCCGCCAAGTATGAACAGCCCGTGGGCGAGCAGCGCCACGATGGCGAACTTGACCTCGCGCGATTCCACCCGCCAGCCGAGATACTCAGGCGTGCGACCGATCATCATGCCGGCTATGAACACGGCCACGACGATGTAGAGGAACATGTTGATCATGCCCACGCCGACGCCGCCGAGATCCTCGTTCAGCCACATACCGATCATCGGCATGAGCCCGACTAGTGGATTGAGGCTGTCATGCATCGCGCCGACCGAGCCGTTGCTGGTCGACGTAGTCAGAACCGCCCACGTCGGGCCGGAGGTAGCACCGAAGCGCAGTTCCTTGCCTTCGAGGTTCCCTGCGTTCTGCGCGATGGGAAGCTGGTCAAAAGCCTCCGTCGGGGCCGTCGCGAAGCCCACAGCGAATGCCATTCTGATCAGAACCAACGCGAGCATGACGGCGAACACGACAGCCGCGTGGCGCGTGCGTCCGACGATCCGGCCGAACATCCATACGCAGGCCATGGGTATGAGGATGATTGAGATCATCTCCAGCGCGTTGGTCCAGAAGGTCGGATTCTCGAACGGGTGCGTGCTGTTTGGTCCGAAGAAGCCGCCGCCATTGGTGCCGAGCTGTTTGATCGCAACGAACGCCGCGACCGGTCCGCGCGCGATGATCTGCTCGGCGCCTTCCAACGTCATGGCGTGCGCGGCGCCCTGGAGCGTCATCGGCAGGCCACCGAGGACCATAAGTATCGCGACGACGAGCGCCAGGGGCAGCAGAACGAGGAACGTCGCCCGCTGCACATCGACGAAGAAATTGCCGAGGTCCTTCCGGCCGGCGAGCCCGCGCGCGATCGCGGCCAGAGCGGCAATCCCCGTCGCCGCGGAGACGAACTGGAGCCACATCAGCGCGGCGAGCTGCGAGAGGTAGCTCATCGACACCTCGCCCGAATAGTGCTGGAGGTTCGTGTTGGAGGTGAAGGATGAGGCCGTGTTGAAGATCAGGTCGGCGCTGATCGCTCCCCTGGCATCCGGATTAAGCGGGAGATATTGCTGGAGCGCCATGATGGCGTAGCTCACGATGAACATCACCAGATTGAAGATGAGCATGGCAACGATGTAGCGCTTCCAGTCCTGCTGCACGCGTGTGACGCGCCCGCCGATCCATCGGAAGGCCCTGGTAAACCGCGCCGCACCACCCTCAGCGGACTCGGGATCCATCGCCCATTTCATGTAGTTGCCGAGCGGCCAGGACAGGGCGATCGTCGTACCGACGATTATGATAACGAAGAGGATGGCATAGGTAACCATGAGATGAACTCCAAGTGCCGCGCCCTAGGCCCGGTCAACCGCTTCGGTCATCAGGTAGAGGAGGACGAAGATCGCAATTCCGAGAAGGAGATAGACGAAAGTCATCGTGGACGGTCCTTCCATTAGGCGAGATGCATCGCGGTCACGAGCATGTCGATGAGCTTGATGCCCACGAACGGCACGACGAGCCCACCGAGGCCGTAGATCAGGAGGTTGCGGCGCAGAACGGCGGCGGCGCCTAGCGGCCGGTAGGTGATGCCTTTCAGCGCGAGCGGAATGAGTGCGACGATGATCAGCGCATTGAAGATGATGGCCGACAAGATTGCGCTCTGCGGCGTGGCGAGACCCATGATGTTCAGGGCTTGGAGCTGCGGATAGAGCACAATGAACATCGCCGGGATGATGGCGAAATATTTGGCCACGTCGTTGGCTATGGAGAACGTGGTGAGAGCCCCACGCGTCATCAGCAATTGCTTGCCGATCTCCACGATCTCGATGAGCTTGGTCGGATTGGAGTCGAGATCGACCATGTTGCCGGCTTCGCGGGCGGCCTGCGTGCCCGTGTTCATGGCGACTCCGACATCGGACTGGGCAAGCGCCGGTGCGTCGTTGGTGCCGTCGCCGCACATGGCGACGAGTTTGCCCTTGGCCTGCTCATCCCGGATCAGCCTCAACTTGTCCTCCGGCGTCGCCTGGGCGAGGAAATCGTCGACTCCGGCCTCCGCGGCGATGGCCGCCGCGGTCATGGGATTATCTCCGGTAATCATAATGGTGCGAATGCCCATGCGGCGCAGTTCCGCGAACCGCTCGCGGATGCCGCCTTTGACGATGTCCTTCAGGTGGATCACCCCGAGCAGCTTGCCGTCCTTGGCAACCGCCAGCGGCGTACCGCCGGACTTCGCGATCTCTTCGGCGATGGCGTTGATCTCTCGGCCTGCCTCGGTCAGACCTGTCGTCTTCTTCCGGTTGCCGGCAGAACCGCTCGTATCGAGATGAGCGAGGACCGCGTCGACCGCGCCCTTGCGGATCCAAGAACTGCCGATCTCTACGCCGCTCATACGGGTCTGCGCGCTGAACGGGATGAACTTCGCACCGAGCTCGTGGATGTCGCGGCCCCGAATACCGTATTTCTCCTTGGCAAGCACGACGATCGAACGTCCTTCCGGCGTCTCGTCAGCGAGGGAGGCAATCTGGGCCGCATCGGCCAACTCCCGCTCCGGGACGCCTTTCATGGGAATGAATTCCGCGGCCTCGCGGTTGCCGAGTGTGATCGTGCCGGTCTTGTCGAGGAGAAGCGTATCCACGTCGCCGGCTGCTTCCACGGCACGGCCCGACATGGCCAGCACGTTGAAGCGCACGAGCCGATCCATGCCGGCGATACCGATGGCCGACAGAAGCGCGCCGATGGTCGTCGGAATGAGCGCGACGAAGAGTGCGACGAGCACGACGATCGGGATGCTGCCGCCCGCATAAGCCGCGAAGCTTGGAATGGTTGCGACGACGATAAGAAAGATCAGCGTGAGACCGGACAGCAGAACCGTGAGCGCAACTTCGTTCGGCGTCTTTTGACGCTCGGCCCCCTCGACCAGTCTGATCATGCGATCGAGGAACGTCGTGCCCGGCGCCGCCGTAATACGCACCTTCAGCCAATCTGATACGACGAGAGTACCTCCCGTCACGGCGGACCGGTCGCCCCCGGCCTCGCGTACGACCGGCGCGGATTCTCCCGTGATCGCTGCCTCGTTGACGGAGGCCACGCCTTCGATGACCTCACCGTCAGAAGGAATCAGGTCTCCGGCCTCGACCAGCACGATCTGGCCTGGCCCAAGCTTGCTCGCAGGCGTCGGCACGATCAGGCCCGTCTTTTCGTCGACGATGAGCTTCGCCTTGGTTTCTTCGCGGGTCTGCCGAAGCGTAGACGCCTGGGCCTTGCCGCGCCCTTCCGCGACGGCTTCGGCAAAATTCGCGAACAGGATCGTGAACCAGAGCCAGACGATGATCTGGAACGCGAAGCCGAGATTTTGCCAGCCGCTCGTTATGTCGCGGATAAACAAGACCGTAGCTAAGGCGGCGACGACCTCGACCACGAACATCACGGGATTCTTGACGAGTGTTCGAGGGTCGAGCTTCGCGAAGGCCGAGCCGATAGCCGGAACGATGATCTTCGGATCGGTCGAGGCCGCGACCGGCATCCGCTTCCGCACATGGGAGGTTTGCATGGCCGAGGTCCTCCTAGAAGCGCTCGGGCCTAAGCAGGACGTAGGCGAGGTAGACGAGGAGTCCGGCCGTGATGATGCCGGCGAGCCAATAATCGAAAGCCATGGGACTTACCTCTTCGATACGGTCCAGCCGCAACGCGACTGCGTTCAGAAGCTAGTATTGAGCGCCGTAGGTTTTCGAGGTGGAGAGAGGTCCGGCCTTATAAGAATCTCATAAGGGCATTTGCCGCACACGAAGTCCGCTGCTCGGCGTCGAAATGAACGTCCGCTTCGTGCCATTAACAGACGTCTATACCTCGCCAGTCCGCTCCTCGAGGTGGTGCATCAAGCGCTTGCCCGCGTGCGAGGGCTCGCGGGAAGCTAGGCGGCCCGCGAGCCGGGAACCGGTCCAGCTTTATCTCTTCTTCCACCCACAGCATCGTATGGTCTCGGTAGACCACGTCTTTTTCGAAAAGATGCTTGCTCGTGAGCGGGCCGACCTGCATGAGGTCCCTCCTTACGCGTTTGCCTGCTTAGCTTTGCCTCACAGTTCGCCTTCTGCGTGCAGCGGCAAGATAAAGCCCGCGAGGCGTTTGCGAAACAGGCAAGTTTAGTTGTCGGCTTACTCACTATTACCGGCAGGTCCTCGACTTCATCGAGCGTGCGGCAGAAACGGCAATCGCGCAGGTTCGCCTTGCGGTAGCGCAACCTGTTGCCGCGCATCACCGCATAGCGCAACGCGTTCGCTGTGAGCAGTTGCAGCAGCAGCGGGAGCACGGCCGGCGGCACCCAGACATGGCCGCGCGGCGTGTCCTCCATCAGGTCGACCATTCCCGACGAGGTTTTTGGGGCTGTCTTTGCCGTGCCCAGCCAGCTTCAGATCGCGCCCGCTTTCAGCTTCGAGGGCCTGATCGGCACGCCGGAAAGTTCAAGGTGCCGATATTCAGAGTACGGTCCTTCATCCCAGCGGCTGGCGCTGAGATCGAAATTATAGAAGTTCCAGTCCTCGACGCGCAGCGCGTACCAGATAATCTCGTCCTGCGGCCTGCCGCCTCGCGCGTGCTCTTCCCCCCCTCGTCATCAGCAAGACTTGCCCGGGTTTGCCCGAAAGGTACCGGCAGCCTATCTTACCCTTCCTGATACGGGCAGGGAGGCGACTTCTTCATGAGCGCGGACAAAACTCCCGACATATTCAAGTTCTGGTCTGGCATCCGGCCCGACGCCCGCATCCATCCAGCCGACGAGGACGTGCTCTCGCGCGTTGGCAATCCCGTCTTCGATCTTCGCTGCCTGCCCGCCGCCTTTGCCGGGCCGCTCAAGACGGCACGAATTGTGCTGCTTTATCTTTCGCCGGGTTTTTCCGCGTTTGATCTCGAAGAGGCCGAGTCACCGGAAGGACAAGAGCGCTATATGCTCCGGCGCAAAGGAACGGCGCCGCTGCCGTCAAAAGAGGACCATGAAAGCGCCTGGCGCTGGTGGAGTAGCCGGGCGAAATGTTTCGGTCATGGGCAGGATCTCCGCGACCAGATCGCCGTCCTGAATATCGGTGCCTATCACTCGCGTAAATTCAAAGACTGGCCGCTGCTTGCGGCGCTGTCGTCAAGCCGCATGTCGATCGCCTGGGCACAGCGTGTTCTGTTTCGCGAAGCGTTAGAGGGCACACGGATCGTCGTTTGCTTGATGGCAGCGCGCCACTGGGGCCTGCAAGTAGGACGCACTACCCGGTCAGTCTTTACGCGCCCGCTGTCACCGTAGGCGGTCACATGTGTCACGGCGCCATGCGTGAAGAGATCATCAGGTCCGTGCGGGCAGCGCTTTGCTAATGTGTTCGCGTACGACGCTCCTGCGCATGCCAAAGCTTCGCAATGGCCGTCCCAGGCCTTCTCGAAGAAGAAGGATGCGGACGCACGCCACGCCGAGGTGAATGTCGACGTGCGGGCGGGATCCACTTCGCGTCGAGTCAATCGCTTATGAGAAATGGCAGGCGGCGCTTTTTCCAGTCCGCTTAACAGTCGGTCCGCGCCAAGAAAGCATCAGTCCAGCTTCATCAGCCCAAGAGCCCAGAGTATGACCAAAAAGGCGATGATCAGGACAAACATGGCGATGAGAGAAAGCACCACGATTGCAGCGACGCGCCAAAATGAGGCGAATCCGTAGTCGTTTGACTCCCGAATGGCCTGCTTCTTCAGCTGAAATTGACTGGCGATGAACATTGCCACGCCTCCGAAAATCGCGGGCAGTACGTAACTGGGGAGCTTTTCAGGAAGAAACGGCAAGATGGCAACTATCGCCAATACCAGGATCGAGCCCCAGAGGATGGTTTGCCGCGCGAGCGCCTCTTTACCAAGCGCCTTGAAGTTCTCCCACACCAGATAAACTGCGGCGATCGGACCGCCGAAAAACGCGCCCGCAAATACCTGATACGGCGAATAGACAGTGATTTGCTTCATGCCGGAAATTTTTCAGCAAACGGTTCGATGCATCGCGCAATTACTGCGGCTTCAGCGGCAATAGTACACATTCAGGACGGCACGACAATGCGGGCAGCCCGTCGAACGTGGATTTACGGAATACGTCATCGGCTATGACGGCACGCCGTCCGCTTCCCTCATGACAGGGAGAGCGATCTCGGCCCGCTGACATAGGGATTTCCGGACTCGAAAAACCGGCGCTTGCGATGGACTTCGCGCGTCAGCCCGATGCGCGTGCTGCTGCCGACCGCACCAATTGGTCGCGCCGGCGTGCCGAGCCAAACAGGTTCCCCGGCACAGAGATCGACTCCGTCATATCGTTTGTCGATATGCATGGCTTGGGCGAGGCGTCCAGGGCCGCGCGCAAGATCGCGCGTCCGCGTCATCTTCCGAAGCCGCTGCATCGTCTCGATGCCTTCGAGAGGCTCTAGCGCGCGCAAGAGCACGCCCGCACCGACGCCCGGTTCCTCGCTGGTGACGTTCACCATGAACGAAGAACCGTAGGTGAAATAGACGTAGCAGTGGCCAGGACCGAGGAACAAAGACTGATTGCCGCGTGTCTTGCCTCGGAAGGCGTGGCCGGCGGCATCGCCGGGCGGATAGGCCTCGGTTTCAACGATGATTCCGCTCAGCCTCGCGGCCGGGAGCTCGTGGACCAGCGTCTTCCCGATCAGATATTGCGCAAGCGCCATCGTTCCCGCGGGCAAGTCCGGCCGGCGAAGGCGCTTCAGGCTGTGCTCAAGGGGATTCATTGCGACCACCTGCGCCTTTCGGACGACCCTTGCTGATTCCGGTGCGCATGCCCGAGATTCGCACACCACCGCGCCCGCGGGAATTCGCTTCGGGGCTCGTTCCTCAGATTTGATCCACTAGAATCACATCAATCGGGGCGCTTTTCACACAGCCAAGACTTCACACGTCTGTCATTTATCCACGCCGTCAGGCAGAATGGTTGCGGGGGAGACTCGCGATGAGGGGGTACATACCGACGGCCCGGTGGATTTGCATTGGGTTATGCGTATCCTTGAGCAGCTTCGTGGGCTCAGTCGCAGTTGCGGCCGACAGCTATCCCAATTCACAAGCTTCGGAGCCCGTGGAATCGTTGCCCGCCGTTGATGGGGTGAACGTCAAGGCCTCCGGATTTGGCGGCACCGGGGATGGGAACGGCTTCTACGGCGCGGCGAGCTCGGTCGCTGTCCCGCTTTCGTTTCGCTATGGTCTCCAGATCGACGGACTCGTTGCCGGCGCCGAGACTGATGAAGAAGGTAATGCGACCGCCGCAGGCACGGCGGCGCACCTCTTCTGGCGCGACCCGTCGGTCGGCCTTCTCGGGCCTTACGGTCAATATCTGCACGTGGACGCGTTCGACGGCGTCGATATCTTTGCCGGGGGCGCGGAGGGCGCGCTTTATCTCGGACGCTTTACGATCGAGGGAATGGCCGGCGTTCAAGGCGGTAACGCCGATCTTGGCGCGCTTGGGGATGTAAACCTCGACACACGCTTCACCGACGTGGCGCAGCTCGCCTATTATCCGATCGATGATCTGAAGATTTCCATTGGTCACAGTTACCTCTTCGACGCAAACAGCTTTCTGCTTGGCGCAGAATGGGGTTTGCCGACCGGTCGCGGCACTATGGCGGCGCTATTTGTCAACGGCAGTGTGTCGGAAGGCGGCGACACCGCCGCGCTGGGCGGATTGCGTCTCTACATCGGCCAGAGTGACAAGACTCTGATAATGCGTCATCGAGAAGATGATCCTCCGACGGCGTCACCAGAGCTTTGGGCGATTCTCGCCTGGGTGCGAAGAGAAATTCAACATTAGTAGACTTTCATAGAGGCAGATCTCGCGGCGCGGCGATATGCGGGGATGCGCCGTGGACATGCCTCCTGCACAATGACCCATGGCGTGTATGACGGATTTCGCAGGCAGGGTGCCCCGGGCGATCGCCGGGCGGATCGCCGTGACCCTGCTAATGCTCGGTCTGACGGTGTCCGGTCTCGCCGGCTGTGGCGACTCGTCCCAGTGGCACGAGACGGACGTGACCGGCAGCCTGCCCGCGCTCGACTTCACCATGACGCGCGCGTCCGACGGCAAGACGGTGACCGCCGACGACCTCGCCGGCAAGGTGGTTCTGCTCTATTTCGGCTACACGTTCTGCCCCGACATCTGCCCGCTGACGCTCGCCAACGTCTCGCGGATCTTGCGCAATCTGGGCGACAAGGCGAAGGACGTGCGGGTGCTCTTCGTGACCGTCGATCCCGACCGCGACACGCTTCCCGTGCTCAAGACGTACGCGGAGTCGTTCGGGCCCGAGGTGGTTGGCTTGCGCGGCAACGCCGACCAGATCGCGACTTTGGCCAAGCGGTATCGCGTCGCCTATTCGGTCACGCCGGAGGAGAACGGCAAGCCCTATACCGTGACCCACAGCTCGGCGATCTACGTGTTCGACCAGACCGGCAAGGTCAGGCTTCTGATCACGTCGATGGCCTCGCCGACGCCCGATATCGACGGCGCCACCGCCGATCTCGACAGGCTTATCGACCAAGGCGAGTCGCCGAGCTTCTGGCAGCGGCTCTGGCAGATGTTGTGACGGCTGCCTAGCGGCTATTGCCCGCCGGGCTTGCGCACCGCGAAGTCGCCGGTCACCGTGCCGCCGTCCTTGAAGTCGAGCGTCACCGGCACCGAGGCGCCCGGCTTCAGCGACGCGGTCGGCGACATGCACATAAGATGAAAGCCGCCGGGCGCGAAGGTGATGCTCTTGTGCGCGGGCACGGGCACGCTGTCGACATGGCGCATCGATGACACGCCATTGATCTCCTCGCTCTTGTGCAACATCACCATGCCGCAGCCGGGCGATGAGGCACCGACGAGCTCGCGGTCCGCCTCGCCCTTGTTCTCGAGCGTGAAATAGCCGGCGGCCGGCACCGTCGGGATAGTGGTCTGCATGTAGCCGCCGGAAAGGACCAGACCGGTTTCACCGGCGAGCGCCGGTCGATCACCCATACCGGCCGCGGCGAGCAGTGCCACGAGCGCAAGGCCGCATCTCCTAGCGGCCGGTCCAGGCCGCGGCGGACGTGTCGTTTGCATCGTCGTCATAAGACACCTCTTGTTTTTCCTCGTTCAAGCGGAGGGCGTTCAGCACGAGAATGAGTGCAAAGACGCTCATCATGGCCGGCGGGACCCAAACGATCATCCCGCCGAACTGCTGGTCGTCGAGCGCGCTGATGGAGGGATAGATCCGTCCGCACCAATCGTAGAAGCCGTAGAGGTCGGACGACGCGAAGGTGATCAGGGCGCCGAGAAGAATTTGCGGCAGGATAACGGCGACCGCTATGGCGGCGCGGCCCCCGAATGACACCCAAGCGGGTGGCTTCGGACGCGGGTCGAGCACGAGGATCCAGAACAACACGCCGTCCACAACCATGCTCCAGTTCATCACCGCGTAGAGGTTCGGGTCGATCATGGCGATGAAGTGGACCGACGGCACTAGCCACAGGGCCACCAGGCCAACGAAGAGAATGGAGGCGAGGACCGGTTGCTGGATCAGGCGCATCAGCCGGCCGAGCGCCGGCGCATCGACAATGCGCTGCAGCGCGCGTGGCATGCCGCGGTAGAGGCTGGCGCCGGGCCAGGCCATCGCGATGAGGAACGGCCCGAAGTGATGCATCACAACGTGCTGCACCCGGTTGAGAAAGAACATGTGCTCGGCCAAATATTCGAAATGGGTCTGCAGCACGGCGTAGATCGAGAGCACGCCGGTGACGTAGAACATCATGCGCCAGACCGCCGGCCGCTCGTCCCTCGGCGCGCGATACACGCCGCGCGCGTACCACCACAGCGCGAGCGCGGCGGCGAGGAACCACAGCCAGGAAAATTCCCACGGCGCCCAGACCGGCATGAGGGATGGATGATAATGGCTTCCCCACCATAGCAAGGTGCCGAGGCCGAAAATCACCGCGTACGCAGCCATCCCCACGGCTCCGCTCTCCTTCAGGGTCGGCGAGACTTGCGCGATTTTAGCAGTTTGAGCGTGGAGCATCGAACGGTCTTGCGGCTTGGGGGTGCCTTACGGACGAGCCGCGGCCACCCTAAGGTCGGGCGCCCGGATTGATAGAGGGCACGTCGCCGCAACGCGATCAGCACCATGCCGGCTTGAGGGCCGGCATGGGTGGGCTATTTGATGCCGCGGAGGCTTTCGCCTGCCTTCCTGGCGGCGGGGTTGATCGGCGTATTGGCGCAGCGTTGCACGAAGGTCGCCTTCGCGTCTTGGGCGAGCTTGTCGCTTTTCGCTTGTGCTTTGCACGCCTTATGGAGCTCGGCGTTGGTGTCTCCGCCACCGCCGGTACCCTCTGCCGCTCCTGCAACTCCGGAGATGCCGACCAAAGCGACAGCCAGCATCAAAGCCAGAGCACTTGGGATCGCTGTGAGCATCGATTGACGGTACATCTTCCCTCTCCTTTGGCTTATGCTTGGGGTTCCCTATCGGTAACATAGGCGAGCACCAAAGGGCTAGGAGGTGATCCGATGAAAATGAAGTGGCTTGCTGCCTCAGTGATCATGGCGAGTCTTGCGGCGATGGTACCCTCTCAGGCCATGGCCTGGTACTGCGTCGCGCGAAGCCCTACGGGGTCATGGGGTTGGGGACGATCCGGGTCGCTGGCGAACGCCAAGGGCATCGCGCTCTATCAATGCGCGGTGCGCACACCGAAGCGCTATTATTGCTACATCACCTATTGCACGTAAGCGGGGAACCTTCGGGGCCGGCGCACTCGTATATGCGCCTCCCGAGGGGCTAGAACGCCCTCCAAAATTTGGCCGCGATTGTGTGCCACAACTTTGGGCAAACGAGGGTCCACGTCTCCATGATTCGATTCACGGCTCAGACCGCCATGGTCTGTCTCATCGCGCTGTCGGCCGCCGGCTGTGCTGTCGAGGTGCCCATGAAGGCCTTCCAGCTCGGTCTGCCGAAAGACGCCGGGGACGCGCATAGCCAGCGCCAGCAGGACGTGAAGCACATCTCCGTCCAGTAGTCGGTTGGGCGTCCAGTCCGGTTTGCGGGGAGCGCCGCGCCCATTGCGCTGTGGCGTTTGGCCGGCCTGCTACGTCTGCTCCCGACAAGATCCAAGCTGAGTCATAACGGCGCTGCGACAAAGCGCGCTGCTGTTTTTCGGTACCCGGATGCCCACGTGAGTCTGTGGATGGGGAGCGCTCTATGTAATGGAGGTTCCCATGAAACAATATGCGATCGCCACTGTCTTTCTGGTGGGGCTAACCGCGCCAGCCTTTGCCGCCAATATGGCGAATCAAGTCGCAGGAGATACGTCTCCGAACTTTCACTACGACGCCAAGGATCGCTGGGCCGTTATCGATACGGTCCACAACTGCGCCGTGGTCGACACGAAACCGAGTCCGTACGGCATCAGCGGCTTGAAGATTCTCGGCAACAAGAGCGGCTACTCGAGCCTCTCGGCCGCCCAGAGCGAACTCAAGTCGGAGAAGACCATGTGCAAGGGCACCGTCGAAAGGGCCTAGGTGATAAGGCAAGGATGCCGGGTTCTTGCCCGGCATCCGCGTTTTCGCGCTGGCATGCCTCATGAGGGTGCGGAAAAATTGCCGCAGAGCGCCCGACCTTACGAGGCTTTAATCCCCTCGACAGGCGAAGTTAACGTGCGCGCTCCATGTCACCGCCGACGGTCATCAATGCACGCAAATCTTAGTGTTCAGAGGTAGCGACATGGACGAAGAAGCTCTCGATCCCCCAAAAAGACCCCGTCGCCGTTGGCATCTCGCGCTCGTTGCTTCCCTCGCCGCGATCGGTCTCGGCGCCGGCGTCACGGCGTCGATGGCGTTTCAGGGAAACTCTGAGACGACGCCGGGAAAGAACCTCTCTGCTTCGGCCGCGCCGAAGTCCCTCGGGTTTTCCGACGTGGCAGCCAAAGTGAAGCCCGCCGTGATCTCGGTTCGCGTGAAGCTGAACGAGGGTCCGACTCTAAGTTCGAATGAAGAGGGCGATGACGGTTCGCCTTTTCCGCCGGGCTCACCCATGGATCGCTTTTTCCGTCAGTTCATACTGCCTGGTATGCCGCAGGGCCAAGACCAGAACCAAGGACACCACGTGGTGGGAGAGGGTTCGGGCTTTTTCATTTCCGCGGATGGTTATGCCGTGACCAACAATCACGTCGTCGATCATGCAACGCAGGTCAAAGTGACGACCGAAGACGGCAAGACCTATCCAGCCAAGGTGGTAGGCACAGACAAGAAAACCGATTTGGCGCTTATCAAGGTCGATGGCCGTAACGACTTTCCGTTCATTGCCTTCGCCGACAAAGCGCCGCGGATTGGCGATTGGGTGTTGGCCGTGGGCAATCCGTTTGGCTTGAGCGAAACCGTCACGGCCGGCATCGTCTCGGCGAAGGGCCGGTATATCGATACGGATCCCTATGACGACTTCTTGCAGATCGACGCGCCGGTCAATCAGGGGAATTCAGGCGGGCCCGCCATCAATCTCAACGGCCAAGTGGTCGGCGTGACCACAGCGATCTATTCGGTGTCCGGCGGATCGGTCGGTATTGGCTTCGCCATTCCCGCTGCGACGGCGAAGGCGGTGGTGGCCGAGCTCGAGAGCACCGGCCATGTCACCCGTGGATGGCTCGGCACCGAGGTTCAGCAGGTCACACCGTCGATCGCCGAGAGTCTCGGCATGGCGAAGCCGGAAGGTGCAATCGTCGACCAGGTCAGAGCCGGAAGCCCGGCTATGCGGGCGCATCTCAAGGTCGGCGACGTCATCCTCGCCGTCAATGGCAAGCCCGTTAAGGGTTCGATCGACTTGGCTCACAAGATTGGCGGTTTTGCCCCGGGCGCCGACCTCGATCTGAAGATCCTGCGCGATGGAACGCAAGAGACGGTGACGGTGACCCTGGAGAAGACACTTGGCAAGGAGCAGGTCGCGGAACTCGGCTTGTCACTGGAGCCCGCCGAAGCTGTTGCTGGCACCGACGGCCGCGGCGTCGTGGTTACGCGCGTCAAACCGAACAGCGCTGCCGCAGAGGAGGGGTTCCAGCGCGGCGACGTTATCCTTGAAGTGAACGGGAAAGCCGTGTCCACGCCGTCGGAGGTCCGCAAGGATATCGACGCCTATCGTGCTTCCGGCAAAAGCCGCGTCCTGTTGCGCGTCCGGTCGGGAGACCGGACCGCATTCGTGGCGCTGCCGCTCGGCAAGGCCTGATCGGGGGTGCAAGGTGCAATGGCCGGCGCTGAGGAGCGCCGGTCCAGCGCCTACCCGACGACCCCATCCTTGTAGCTGTGCTTGATGGCCACGACCGCCGATACGCGCTCGGCGCTGAAAAGGCTCTCCTAGAAAGGAAAATAAGCGCTCGCTGTAACCGACGTCCTTCATCAACTCGTCATAGCTGAATGTGAAGCAGTCGGGATGCTCAGTGGCATAACGCTCGAAGCGGCCGATCCCGAGATTGATCTCTTCGATAACATCCTCTGGCGGTTTCTCCACCCACCAGCCGCTCTTGCTGCACTGGGCGGGGTCTCGAATGTTGAAACTGCAGGAAGCGAAGGTAGGGCTCGAAAAGCTCGTCGGGAATATCAGGCCGGAGATAGCGAATTTCCTTGAAGCCGGTACAACGGCATCTTTCGGGCGGTCTCAAACAAGCTTCCAAAAATGCGCTGCTCAATCGCGCCGACAAGGTGGCCTCGTCTAGATCGTTCGCTCCAAACCAGGGATCGATCGGCATCGTTGCGGTCAATCTGGTATGCACCGCGCGTGTGCGAGCGACCGCATCGACCGCACAGAACAGATGAAACAGAGTGGAATCGTTCTCGCCCCTTATGCAATAGCCATCGATCGCGTTCAGAATGCCCTGCAAGAGAGTGGATCCCGACCGGCCATAAGTGACGATAAACGCGAAGGGGAATCGGGCAAGCTCCCTCCCGTCAAGGTATTCATCGATCGTCATCTATCAGTTCCAGCAGTGGAGAAAACCAAGACCCTCGGCATGCCGATCCGACCTCTACACGGCCCGCTCTGGCGTGTTCTTCGCGTCTCACTGTTCAACCTTGGGTGAGGGAAGCGCGATGAGTTTCTCTGCGACGCGCAAGAGATCCGGCTCGGAGATCTCAGGCTCGGGCGCCAGGGGATAGAGCTGTGCTCCGGGCCTGGCCACGAACGCGGCACGGCAGCCGGCCCACAACGCGCCCGCGACATCCCAGCCGTGGGCGGCAATCAGCATGCAGTCCTCCGCTTCGACCCCCATCTCGCCGATCGCCCAGCGGTAGACCTCCGTCTTGGGCTTGAATTGGCGGACGCTCTCGACGCTCAACAGCGTCTCGAAGAATTCCGACAGCCCCGCATGGCTGATCTGCGACTTCACCGCGGCCTTGGAGGAGTTGGTTAGCGTCACCATGCGGAAGCCGGCATCCCGCAGCGTCTGAAGCGCCGGCGCCACATCGGCATGAGGCGGTAATGTGCGCATCGGTGCGATGGCGGCGCGCGCCTCGCCCTCGGAAAGCAAGATGCCGTAATTGCGGGCGAGCATCCGGATGGCCGCCGCGCCGACCACGTCAAAATTGTGGTACTGGCCGGCCGTGGTCTCGACCAGCGAGTAATGCAGCAGCGTGGTGAACCAGAGGGCCAAGAGGTCGTCGCGGCCGCCGAGCGCCGAGGTCACGCTTTCCTTCATCGCCGTGAGATCGAGCAGAGTCTCGTTGACGTCGAACAGCAGAAGCTTGGGGCGTGCCATCATCCGATCTGCGGGCATCCAATCTGCGGCACGCTCAGCGCTCGATGCGGCTGATCTTCGAGCCTTCGAGGGTGAGATTATACATCAGACCCTTCTGGTCGAGGATGAAACCGATCACAGGGTCCGTGACCTTGTCAGTGTCGATGGAGCCGCCGACGCCGACGGTGATGATGGCGATGGAGCCGTCCACGCCGACCTTCCAGCCGGCCCTGCGGTAAAAGGTGTCGAGTGCGCTCTGGGTCATGAACATGATTATCACGGACCGCTCTTGCGCGCCGAGCTGGAAGCCGAACGAGGCGGAGACCAGATTGTAGTAGCCGGCCGGCCGCTTATCGACGATCAGCATGCCCTCGCCATATTCGCCGCCGATGCCGATGCCCGCCTTGATGACGGACGGGAACACGAGAATCCCGACCGCCTTGTTGGCGAGCTCTCTTGCCCCGCCGATCTGGCGGACGAAGCTGTGGAGCGTCTCGTCGGCGTCGTGTTGAATCTCGTCGGCCGATGCGGCGCGCACGTCTGACGGCGCGGCGATGGTCACGGCAAGGCCCAAGGCGGCGACAAAAACGTTTGCGATCAGAGACTTCATAGGTACAGGCTCCCTCCTTTCGCCACAGCGTAGGGTTGCTTTGTGGCGGCGGCGGGGCTCGGGGATGTTCGCACAGGATATGGCGCCGGCCACGAAGTATCGCGCGCGATATGGCGCGCCTTGCGCGGAATTCAGCGCGCGATGCCGGTCAGAAAGATAAAGCCCGAATAGCCGCTGCGGATCTCCCGTTCGACGATGCCGATCCGCTCGGCGCGGACGTCGCGGGCGTGCGCGGCGAAGACGGTCTCGATCGATTCCTCCGATAGGCTGAGCACTGGAAAGGGCCGGTCGGCAACGACATAGCCCGCCGAGCGTACGAGGAAGGCGCCGATCAAGGCGCCGCCCGGTTTCACGCAGCGGGCGAACGCGGCACAGGCCGCCTCGAACTCGTCTTGGCGCTCGGTGATCGATTCGGCGCAGAAGAACATGGTGGCGGCGTCCCAACCTCGCTCCGGGAGATCGAAGACGGAGCCCTGTTCGATGTTGGCTTTGGCGCGCAGCAGCGGAATGGGATCGTCGGGCAGATCGAAATCGGGCCCATAGGCCTCGCGCGTCACACCCCAGAAATGCCGCCACTGCGGACGCATCTCCTTCCGCTTCAGCTCGGCCTCGAGCCAGGCGACATTGCTCTCGGCGTACTCCCACGCCGTCAATCGCCCGGCGCGGGGAAGGGCGCAGAAAAATGGGATGAGATTGGGCCCGGTGCCAATGTCGACGATATCAAGCGCGGCGCCAGGCGGCGGGGCACGCTTGACGGCCTCCACGGCGCAGCGGATGACGCGGTCGTCGTCCGGGTGGGGCTCGCCGTAATAGTGCTGGAAGTACGCCTCGGAATCGAACCTCGCCCATTGATAGTCGGCGTTGCCGGCTGGCGGCTTGCTTTGCGGAGGTTCTTTAGTCTTGTCTGTGGGCACGGACGCCACCTTGCGCGTTGGGTGCCAAAGATGTCGCGGAGGCAGACGTGAAAGGCAAGAGTGGATTCGGGTGAGAGGCTCGGCGCGGCTAGCCCGCCGCGGGCAATTGCGTCGGCTCACCGTCGGAATCGAGCAGCTTCGGCTCATAGGTCTTGAGGAATTCGACCATTTGTCCGACCGGCAGCGGCCGCGAGAAGTAGAACCCTTGGAACTCGGTGCAGCCGAACCGGGTCATCATTGCGGCCTCGAACTCGGTCTCGATGCCTTCGGCGACGATGTCCATCCCCAGGGCACGGCCGAGTGTCACCACTGATTTGACGATGGTCTTCGTGGTGTCGATCCTCGAGATATTGCTGATGAACGAACGGTCGATCTTGATCTTGTCGAATTGGAAATTGCAGAGATAAGACAGGCTCGAATAGCCGGTGCCGAAGTCGTCGAGCGCGGTCTTGAAGCCCATGTCGCGGATGGCGGCGAGGACGGCGCTGACGCGGTTGGAAGCTTCGAGAAGCACGCCCTCGGTGATCTCGAGCACGAAGTGACGCGGATCTATGGCGTGCTTGACAATGAGCTCGCGCAACATCGACTCAAGATCGATGTGGCGGAACTGGACCGGCGAGAGATTCACGGCGACTTGCAGATCAGGCCAGAGCTTAGAGTCGGTCATGGCCCGGTTCAGCACCCATTCGCCGATCGCGGGGAGCAGGCCTGCATTCTCCGCGATGGGGATGAACTCGGCGGGCGGCATGCTGCCATAAAGCGGGTGATGCCAGCGCAGCAACGCCTCGACGCCAATGATGCTTCCTGTGTCGGCTGAGATAATCGGCTGATAGTTCAGATCGAGCTCTTCGTTCTCCAGGGCGGAGCGAAGATCGAGCTCGATAGACCGCCGATGCTCGACCTCTTCGGCCATTTCCGTGGTGAAGAACACTGCGCGGTCGCGGCCGAGACTCTTGGCTTGATAGAGGGCGATGTCGGCGTGGCGCATCAACTCATCGGCGGTGGCGCCGTTGTCCGGCGCAATGGCAAGCCCAATCGAGGCCGTGACGCGAATGGACTGGCCTTTGATAGCCAAGGGCGAGCTAAAGGCTTGTGTGACGCGCTCGACAAGGCCGGGGGCGGCCTCTGGCCCCGCGGGTGCGCACAGTATCACGAACTCGTCGCCGCCAAAGCGCGCGAGGAAGTCGTGGGGTCTGAGGCGTGTACCGAGACGCTGGGCAACCGCCTTGATCAGTTCATCGCCCGCCTCATGCCCCAGCGTGTCATTGATGTCCTTGAAGCGGTCGATGTCGATATAGGCCGCAATCGCGCGCTGACCATTGCGCCGAGCGATGTAGCTGTTGAGAAACTTGTCGATCTTCTCGACCATGTTGACTCGGTTCGGCAGGCCGGACAGCGCGTCGTGCTTGGCTTCATGCCGGGCCTCGAACTCGCGTTGGGCAAGCGCGGCCGAGGCCCGCCTCAGCCGTCCGAACATGATCCTGGACAGAAGCCCCGTGGCGAGGATGCCGAGTGCCACGAGCGGCAAGATCACCGTCAAAAGCACACGACCCGGTTGGCGCGTCGTCCAGCTCATGTAACCGCTCTGGACGCCGTCGTCGGTGACGAAGGGTTCGGAAACCACAGCCGCACCCGCTTCCGGCTGCTTCCTCAGGGTGAGATCCGGAAGCAGCAGCGTGCGGCCAATCTCGGAGACGAAGTCCTTATCGATATACTGAATGCTGATGAGGAGATTGGGGGTACCTTTGAGCAGGTCCATCTGCACGTTAGGCACGATGGTCAGGGCGGCGACCACGGCGGGGCGCCCGTTGACTGTCATGATATGCCCGGCCCAGCGGGCGACTCCGAGAACGCCGGCCAACAGCCGGTAGCTGCTTTGGGACTCGCTGAACGAATCGGGACGGGTCGCCAATTCCTGCGACGGTTTTCCGTTCCGGGCCTCGTCGATCACGGCCTCGATGGCGGGGCGGATCTTCTCGAATGAGGCGGGCGCGGCGCGGGCTTCACTGGACCAGGCGTAAAGCGGCTTGTCCTTGGCGTTGAGGATGTAGACCTCGTCCTGGGCATAGGTCTCGGTGAGGAAAATTCCAAAATTGGCGTCGACGAAGTCGAGGTCGATGGCATCGTCGGTAATGTTCAGGACCGCGTCGTCCCACCAGGCCACGCTCTTCTGCTCGTTGAGCACCCGCGCGATGCTTTGATTAAAGGCGTTATCGAGGAGCGTGCGCTCTCTCTCGACCGCGCTTTGGTTCGCCGACCAGCCAGCGTAAGCGATGATGGCGAGGAGAACGATACCAAAGAAGGTAATCGCCGCCGCAATCAGGGTGATCAGGCGGCGAAGGTCGCTGCGAAAGTGGGGTTCTCGAGATAGGGGCACAAGGTCTCTGCAAGTGTCGCGTGGGGTCCAAACGCAATCGTTCTAGTTGGGACGGGTTAAATCCTCGTTGCCGCGGCTCCGCGAACGTCTTGCATCTACATTGTTTTTCGTCCCCGCACCGGGGGGAAGCGCTCATTCGGAAGGCAAATCATCAGAGGACGGAATATTAACCATACTGTACGCTGAGGATTTGCGGCACAACCGTTTACCGTTTATTAACTATAGGCCCCGGCGGCGCTCTCGAGGGCGCAGTCGGGGGGAAGTGCGGTCAAAGATTTCGAGGCAGGCATGGCGGCGAGCCTCGCCATACGATCCAGGGCGGAAAGCCCAGAGCTGAAGAAGGCTGCAAGCTCGATCGAGCAGGCGGCGTGGAACGAGCTCGGCTACCTCAACTACACGCACGCCCATTATGCGCACTACCAGGACCTGCTAGAGGCCTATCCGGACTATCAGTTGTGCCTGGTCGACGAGGAGACGGGCTACCCGGTAGCGGTCGCCAATTGCGTCCCCTTTGCGTGCTCAGGCCCTGACGATCTGCCGCCGGAGGGCTGGGATTGGGTGGTTGAGACCGCCGCTCGGTCCAAGGGTGGCCCGCTTAACATGTTGGGTGCACTCGCGATTTCCGTGCCGTCTGTGCACCGTTCCAAAGGCTACGCCAAGCTGATGATCCGGGCGCTGGTCGACCTGGCGGAGGCGAAAGGCTTGCGCGGCTTGGTGGCACCCGTGCGCCCCTCGGCGAAGGTGAAGCATCCTTGGGTACCCATTTCCGAATATCTGTCCTGGACCGACCCGAAAGGCCGGGTCTACGACCCTTGGCTCAGGAGTCATCTGGCGTCGGGCGGCAAGCTCATTGGTCCGTGCGAGCGGTCGATGGTGGTGCATGAACCAATTGGTTTTTGGGAGAATTGGTCCAAGCAGCGGTTCAAGGAGACCGGGCCTTACGCGCTCGAGGGCGCCATTGCCCCGGTGAAGATCGATCTCGACCGCCAGACGGGCACCTATGAAGAGCCCAATGTCTGGGTGACCTATTCCTGAGCATCCAAAGGTTGGTCTGACCGCTCCCAGCCGTCTTCCGGGTTCGAGGACGGCGGTGACGGCGGCGCATTCCTAGTCTTACAGTTCGCCTATGGACCCTGACGAAAATGTCGTCGGACTCGTGCTCGCCGGCGGACGGTCGAGCCGCATGGGCGGTTGCGACAAGTGCCTCCAGCCGCTCGTGGGCAAGCCGATGGTGGCGCATGTCATCGCGCGCTTACGCCCGCAGGTCTCCAAGATCGTGATCAGTGCGAATACCGACGGCTATGCCGGATTTGGGCTCCCGGTCGTTGCCGACAGTCTGCCTGGTTTCCCGGGGCCGCTCGCGGGCGTGGAGGCCGGCCTTTCATGGGTCGCGGCGAACAGTCGCAGTGTCGCCTGGGCCGTGACCGTCCCGGGCGACACGCCGTTCATTCCCGACGATCTCGTCCGCCGGCTGGCCGAGGCCGCCCGTGCTGCGGGGACCATGGCGGCCTGCACCCGGTGGTGGGGATCTGGCCGGTGACCATGGCGGACGATCTCAAGGCCGCGTTGGCAAGCGGCATGCGCAAAGCGAGCCGATGGGTGGACATGCAAGGCGCGGCGCAAGTGTTCTTTCCGCCGAGCGAGATCGGCGAGCGGGAGATCGATCCCTTCTTCAACGTCAATCGGGAGGAGGATCTCGCGGAGGCCGAACGCCTCCTCAAGCGCGTGCCGCAGCCGTCTTAGGCCACATGGGTTTCGAGCTTGCCCTTGATGCGGTGCGGATGGCTGAAGACCTCGAAGCCGTCTTTGCGGGCGATGGCCACCAGCGTCATGCCGCAGGCTTCCGCCATGCGGACGGCGAGGGCTGTCGGCGCCGACACGGCGGCGATGATCGGGGCGCCGATGGCTGCCGATTTCTGCACCATCTCGACCGAGACGCGGCTGGTCAGGACGACGAGGCCTTGGTCGGCGGTCGTCCCGTCGCGGGCAAGCGCGCCGGCGAGCTTATCGAGCGCGTTATGGCGGCCGACATCCTCGCGCAGCGCCACGAGATCGCGCTCCGGATCCCAAAAACCTGCGGCATGCACGGCGCGGGTCTCGCGGTTGATCTCCTGCCGAGGGAAGAGGGATTCGACCGCCGTCATGATCTGGTTCGGGCTCAGCACGTGGCCCTTGCCGACTTTGGGCGGCGGGCGCATCGCCTCGGTGAGGCTTTCAATGCCGCACAACCCACAGCCCGTGGGACCGGCGAGCTTCCGCCGCCGGCCGAGAAACTCGGCGGCGTCGGGTGCCTTCAGCCAGATGCGCAATTCGATGCCGATCTCTTCCTCGACCACTTCAATGGCGTCGATGGCGTCGATGGACGAGACAACCCCCTCGGTGAGGGCGAAGCCAACGGCGAAATCCTCGAGATCTTGCGGCGTCGCCATCATCACCGCGTAAGAGGCGGTGTTGAAGGTGAAGGCGATCGCGGTCTCTTCGGGGATCGCGCGCTCGCCTTCGGCGGCGCCGGTGGCACGCCAAACGGAACAAGGAACGCGAACGATGGGTCGCGGCATGATCTTACTCCGCCCTCCAGGGGGGCTCTTGGCCAGAGCCGAGAATCACCTCGTAGATAGGCCGTCCAAGTGGCCTGTGCTACCGACGATCTTCCTCGCCAAAAAAACCGCAAAAAACAAGGGCGGCGAGGGCCGGGCAGCATCACTGTAACAAGAAGAGTATATTGCGGCCTTACGTAAGCGTGTTGCTGGCTGAGTTGGCTGCCCGCTCGCCGGCTCCTCGAACAGTGGCGGCAAAGGGAGGTCCTCTCATGGCTGCAGTCACAGCAGAACAGTCCGAGGTTTGGTGGGTATTCCTGCTCGAAGGGATCGCGGCGATCATCTTCGGCATCCTGCTTATTACCTCGCCGGCAGCGACCTTGGTCGCCTTTGTGATCTTTCTGGGGTTCTACTGGTTGTTCGTCGGCGTGCTGGAGCTGGTGCGCGTCTTCGTCGACCGGTCCGTGCCGTGGTACTGGTCGCTGCTCATCGGCGTTGTCGGCATCATCGCCGGGCTCATCGTGCTGAGGCATCCGCTGTTCGCGGCCATCGTCCTGCCGACGGCCATCGTGGTCTGGCTCGGCGTTCTCGGTCTCGTCATCGGCGTGTTCGCGATCATCGGCGGGTTCACCGGCGGCGGTATCGGCTCCTTCATCTTCGGCGTCATCAACTTCATTATCGGCCTCATCCTGCTCGGCTCGCCGATGGTGGCGGCGCTCGCGGTGCCGCTCGTATTCGGCATCCTCCTGCTCATCGAGGGGGTGGCGCTCATCTTCTGGGCGTTCCGCGTCAAGAGCTGAGGCGGCAAGCCTAGTCGTTAGGGTCGCCTTCGACGACAATGCGCTCGGGGGGCAGGAGCTCAAGCTGCTCCCCGGCGCCGATCGCAAGGGTGTGAATATAGAAGGCGGTCGGCTTCTCGTTGGTCACCTCCATGACTGGCGAGGGGGCCGAGACGATCGGCAGCCCAGCACACGTCCCGATCCAATCGATGTGCCGGTGGCCGTGCATCAGGATCGCGCGGCCCACGAGCGGCTTCAGGCTGCGCAGGAACCAGTTGCCGTTGATCAGCGCGGTGCCGATGCGCTCAGACAGCGCCTTCGCCGCCCACGGATATTCGATGACATGGTGATGCAGTGCGATGATCCAGCACGCCTTGGGATAGGTCTCGCGGGCGATCTCGATGCCGCGCACCTGCTCCGCCGAGACCATGCCGAGCGCGTTGGTGAAGGAGAAATGCGTGTCGGCGTTGGAGTTGAGGAGGATGATACCAAGTCCCTCCGCGCGGTCGGGCGGCACGACCATAGGGAAGGACCTGGTCCAGACTTGCGAGAGGGCGGTTGAGAATTGTGGGCGCGCCATGTCGGCGAAGCGCTTGATCTCGGTGATGTGAGATGCAAGCGAGCCTTCGAGGGTTTCGCCCAGGCGGCCGCCTTCGCGATCGACGACCTGAACGCGCCCGCCTTGCACGGTATTCATGGCGGACAAAGTCCTAACCTGGCGCAGGCGCCTGTCGGGGCTTGTCGGGAGGTCCATGCGCGCCGGGTTGGCGCGGTCGATGATGTTGAGGTCGTGATTGCCGGGGAGGATGAACACCCGTCCGGCGAGACCGGAATGGTTTCCGAGGATCTCGAAAAACTGCACCCACTCGGTCGAGATGCCCGCGTCGGTCATGTCGCCGGTGATGAGGATGGTGTCGAGCCTGTCCTTGGCGTCGATCGCTTCGAGCTGCGCAAACAGCCTCTTCACCCGCTCGTTGCCCCGCGGGCCGGACCTGCCGCTCTCGACACGAAAGCCGTATCTCTCGCCCACGAGATGAATGTCCGACAGATGAACGACGCGCCATTTGCGTCCCTTGGTCTTGCCCGTGTGAAAGTCCTTCAGGCTGCGCGGCTGGGACATGGCGGCGTCGGCGAAGCCCCAGATGAGCGCGGCCACCGCGAAATAGCCCGTGACAAGGACGATACTGTTGGCGAGCGCGACGGGGACGAGGTCCCGCCAACTCCCCAGTTCCGAGACATGGCCGATGAGATGGGCCGCCGGCCAGACGAGCCACAGCACGAGGACCGCGAGGCCGGATGCGATGACACCGGCCACCGCGGCCGAGCCCGCGCGCAGTTTGGCCCTCGCGTCCTCGGTCGCGCCCTTCGCAAGCAGCTTCTCGACGAAATGGCGCAGGATCTCGCGAATTGCGGCGTAGCCGGGCTCGACCACGATGGAGTTCAGCGCCCAGAAATTCTTCTCGACCATGCGGAACAGGCTGCGCCAGCCGAACCAGCCGAGCGCAACGACACCGAGGAACAAGATTGCCGACCAGATGCCGATAAAGGCCGAGGCGACCTTGTCGACGACGATGCCCAGCCACTCGGTCAGGACGAGCGGCGCAAGCCCGAGCAAGAGGCCCGGAACGACGAGGAGAAGGATCCAGGCCACGATCAGCTTCGGCAGGCTGATCTCGACAAGAAGGCTTCCGAACAAGGACAGCATGGAACGGCGCTTGGTGCTCGAGGCGTCGTCCTCGATGTCGCCTTGCCGCGGGTCGAGGATCGGCGTGAGCGTCGCTTGCTGCACCTGTCGTTTGCGGGTCATTGGCGGCCGGGCTCGATTCGGTGTCACGCGCGGAGCGCTCAAGCTTGGCCGATAGGGCCCGCCCGCGCCAGGGGTTTCAGCCGTGGCAGACCCTGACGATCGCCTCCCGGCGGACAGAGGTTTGGGTTAGAGTGGGCCATGAACCTCTTCCCATCCAAGCGACCTGCTGCTTTGGCCCTGGCGATACTGCTCGCGGCGCCGTTCGCCGCGCACGCGGAGGACCAGGAGCGCAACCCCTGCACCGAAGACGCCATGATTGTGTTCGATGCGTCCGGCTCCATGGCCGGCAACGTCGACTCCGGCATCGCCACGACCATTCCGCGCATCGACGAAGTGCGGAAGGCGCTCGGCCAGGTGCTACCGACGGTAACGCGCAACCGGCGGGTTGGGCTCATCACCTATGGGCCGGGACCGTACCAGCAATGCAATGTCCAGCTCGATCTCCGGCCCACGCCGAACGCCGCGAAGCGCATCATGCATAACGTGAATGAGTTGAACCCGGCGGGCAAGACGCCCCTGACCGAGGCGGTCGAGCAGGCCGCGGAGGTGCTCGACTATCGGGAGAAGCCCGGCGTGGTGGTTCTCTTGACCGACGGAGAGGAGACCTGCGGCGGTGCGCCGTGCGCTGCGGGGAAGAAACTTCACGAAGATGCGTTCGACCTCACCGTGCATGTCATCAGTTTCCGCTTCAAGAACATCTATTGGGCGGGCCAGCAGACCGTTCTCGATACGAAATGTCTCGCCGAGTCAAACGGCGGACTCTATCTCTCGGTCGATACCGAGCAGGATCTCATCCAGGCGTTCGAGAAAGCGCTCGGCTGCCCGATGATGTCCCAATGGGTCCAGCACTAGCCCCAAGGCCCGCGGCGGCGCTCGATCTGGAAAGGCCGGTAGCGGGACGGCTGAAGCAGCTTCACCCCGCTTTTCTTGAACAACGGCACGAGCGCCATGCCGGCGAGGAACCCGCCCACATGGGCCCAAAAGGCCACGCCCGGTGCGCCCGAGCTGGACAGGGCCGCATTCGCGAGTTGCATGAGGAACCACAGCCCCAGCACAACCAGCGCAGGCAAGTGCATCATCGTGACGAAAATGCCCAGAAAGACGACCGTGCGCACGGTAGCGTTGGGGTGGAGCAGGAGATAAGCGCCGAGTACGCCGGAGATCGCGCCGCTGGCGCCCACCATGGGAACGGTGGAGTCGGGATTGACCAGCGCTTGCGCGAGCGCCGCAGCGGTGCCGCACAGGAGATAGAAGACGAGATAGCGGCCGTGCCCCATGGAGTCCTCGACATTGTCACCGAAGATCCAGAGGAACAGCATGTTGAAGCCGAGATGCAGCCAGCCGCCATGCATGAACATGGAGGTGAACACCGTGGCCCAGGGGGGCACGACGGCAAGGTCGGGCTGAAGTTCTGCGCCGCCGAACAGACGCGCCGGGATCATGCCGTACTCATAGACGGCGATCTCGCCGCCATTGCTGCCGAGCGACAATTGCCAGAAGAACACGAGCGTGCATACGGCGATGATCGTCCACGTGACGACGGGCGTCTCGAGGCGTGGATTGTCGTCTGAGATGGGAAACATGCGCCCTCGTATTGGCCGGGCCTGCGCCGGACTCTAATAGAGCAGATACGGCTTCCGCACGTCCTCGAAGTCCTTCACGGCCTCGCGCCAGCTCGCGGCAATGTCCTCGACGGGCATGAGCTGCTCGATCTGCTCCCTGAGCGCGGGCGAGCCGGCGAGAATATCGATCGGCATTTTGTCGTGCTCGTATTCGTAAGGCGGGTCGCGCCATTTGAACTGATCGGGGCCGAGCGCGTAGCACTCGCGCATCACCGCCACGCCAACTTTGACCGGCTCGAAATCCCAACGGGACAACATGTGGATCTGGCAGCCGCCACAGGGCGTTTTCGCGTGCTTCTGGAAGGTTGGCTCGAACATCACCTCACGGAAGTGAACGCCGGCGAGACCGGATCGGTTCAGCCGAGCGGTGAGCGCGGCGCCGTCGAGCCATGGGGCGCCGATCAGCTCGAAGGGGCGCGTCGTGCCCCGGCCTTCCGACACCATGGTGCCTTCGAACAGCACCGTGCCGGGATAGACGATGGCCGTGTCCAGCGTCGGCATGTTGGGGGAGGGCATGATCCACGGGATCTCGGTCGTGTCGAAATAGAGCTCCCGGGACCAGCCTTCCATGGGCACGATCTCGAGCGGCGCGCCGATGCCGTGATGCTCGTTGAAGAGGCGCGCGAGCTCGGCCACGGTCATGCCGTGGCGCATGGGAATCGGAAACTGCCCGACGAAGGATTGGTAGCCCGGCTCGAGCATAGGCCCTTCGACCTGCACGCCGCCGATCGGGTTGGGCCGGTCGCAGACGATGACGGGGAGCCCGGCGCGGGCCGCGGCGCGCAGGCAGTTGGCCATGGTGTAGATGAAGGTGTAGATGCGCGCGCCCACGTCCTGGAGGTCGACGACGAGCACGTCGATCAGATCGAGCATCTCCGGCGTCGGCTCGCGCGTCTCGCTATAGAGGGAGAAGACCGGCATGTTCCGGCGCGGGTCCGTCGTGTGCGGCGTCTCGATCATATTGTCCTGGAGATCGGAGCGGAAACCGTGCTGCGGGCCGAAAATTGCTGCCAACTTGACGTCGGGCGCCTGGCCAAGGAGGTCGACGATATGGCGGAACGCGTGGTCAACCGAGGCCGGGTTGGCCAGGATGCCGACCCGAAGCCCGTTGAGACGGGAGGACGCGAGCAGCCGTTCGGAGCCAAGCAGCATGAGATCAGCGCGCGGGGGTGGACGGGACGCGGGAGGGCCCCTGGGGCGGCAGTACTTGCGGCATTAGGTCTCTCCCTCGGCCTGGAATGGCAAGGGCTTAGCCGGAGTCGCGGCGTGTTTCACGCTTGAATTTCGCCATGCGGCCGCCCTTCGCGCCCGCGGGGCTGGCGGAAGCCGGGATTTTGCGACAAAAGACCCGCAAGAAGCTTGAAACGGTAGGGGCCAATGGCAGAGCAAATTCGCACCGCTGTGGTGGGGACGGGGTATTTCGGGCGCTTTCACGCCAATCATTATTCCAAGAATCCCCGGGCCAAGCTCGTCGCCGTCGTCGACGCAGACGAAGCGCGGGCGCGGACCGTCGCTGGCGAGTTCGGCGCCGAGGCGGTTACCGACTATCACGATATTCTGGGCCGGGTCGATGCGGTGAGCATTGCCGTGCCGACGCCGCTCCACTTCGACATCGCGCGCAATCTGATCGACCAGGGCCTGCATGTCCTTATCGAGAAGCCGATCACCGACAGCGTGGAGAGCGCGGCGACCATCACCGCTCTCGCCGAGAAGCGCGGCACCGTGCTCCAGGTCGGACATATCGAGCGCTACTCCGCCGCCTACCGCGTCATTTCGAATATGATCGACGCGCCGCTCTATCTGGAGAGCTACCGCATCGCGCCGTGGAAGACCCGAGGCATCGAGGTGGATGTGATCCTCGATCTGATGATCCACGACATCGACATGATCATCGGGCTCGTCGGCTCGCCTGTGACCAGCGTGGACGCCGTCGGGACGCCGCTGCTGGGCCCCAAGATCGACATCGCCAATGCGCGCATCCACTTCGAATCCGGATGCGTCGCCAACGTCACGGCGAGCCGCGTGAGCTACAAGACCGAACGCCGCCTCAGGGTGTTTGCGCACAATAACTATCTCAATTGCGATCTCGGCGAGCGCAAGATCTTCGGCTATAGCATGCGCGGCGATCCGATGACGCAAGGGCTGGCGGCGATCGCCACCGAGACGCATGAGATTCCGCAAGAGGACAGTCTCGGCAACGAGATCGATGCCTTCCTCACCTGCGTCGAGACCGGCAGCAAGCCGTTCGTCGATGGCTACGCAGGCGCCGAGGCCCTGCGCGTGGCGGTGATGATCAACGAAAGCATCGATGCGCAGCTGAAGAAGGTTCAGGGGAGCCTCAATCCTTCGCGTGCGGGGCCCAAGGTCGCGAAGGGCTAGCGCCCTTCGAGCGTGTACCTTCAGGAAGCGGACCGGGCGCGGACGATATCGAGAACGACCTCGGCGGCATGCTCGCTCGGCGGCGGCGTGGCCTTGCCCATGATCTCGATGACTTGGCGAAAACCTTCGCGCTGCGCCTTCCGCGCTTCCGCCGAGGCAAACAGATCGTCCATCGCCGTTGCAAGCTTCTGCGGCGTGCAGTCCTCCTGGATCAACTCCGGCACCAGCCCGTGGCCGACCAGCAGGTTCACCAGCGCGGCGTGCTCGACGCTCACGCCCATGCGGCGGATCAGAAAGGCCGTGGCCGGGCTGACCCGGTAGGCGACCACCATGGGAACCTGGGCGAGCGCGAGCTCGAGCGTCACGGTGCCGGATTTGGCCATGGCCGCGTCGCAGGCGGCAAAGGCGTCGAAGCGCTCTTCCGGGTTGGTCACGCGCAGGACGGGAAACGGCCAATCCTTGGTGAACGCCTCGACCTCTTGCGCGACAGGGGGCGCCACGGGAATGACAATGTGAAGATCGGGGTAGCGCGCCTTTAACATGCCTAGCGCCTCGGCGAACACCGGCAGCATGCGCCGCACCTCGCTGACGCGGCTTCCCGGCACAACGCAGAGCACTGGCGCATCCGACGGCAGGCCGTGCCGTTTGCGGAACGCCTCGCCGTCGCCGTTGCCTGCGCCAGCTTCAATGGCCGGATGACCGACATACGTGCAGGGGATCCCATAATTGGCGAAGAAGGGGACCTCGAACGGTAAGAGCGCCATGACGTGATCGACGCGCTTGGCGAGGGACTTGGCCCGGCCTGGGCGCCAGGCCCAAAGCTGCGGGGCGACGTAATGGACGACGGGAATGCCCGTGCCGCGCAGCTTCTTCGCCACCCTGAGCGTGAAGCTCGGTGAATCGATGGTCACGACGACATCGGGCTTGAGTTCGCGTGCGGCGGCGGCGGTTTGGTTGATCCGCTTGATGAGGCGGGGCAGATGCGGCACGACCTCGGCGAGGCCTACGAGCGATAGCTCGCGCATGGGGAACAGGCTCTCAAGGCCTTGGGCCTCGCTCTGCGGGCCGCCCACGCCGGCGAAGCGGATCTGCTCGCCGGTCTCTGCCTTGAGCGCGCTCATGAGCCGGCCTGCGAGGTTGTCGCCGGACGGCTCGCCTGAGACGACAAAGATCAGCGGCTCTTGCCGGCTCATGCAACGTTCCTCGGCCTTGGACACCAAGGGGACGACTTAGGCCAAGCAGTGCCTGTTGTGCGAGGAAAAATCACGGCGCGGCGTGTCTTACTCGATGCGGAAGCGGAATTTCGCGCTGAACGTGTCGCCGGGCTTGATAATCCGCAAGCCCGTCCCGCTGATCAGCGCGTTGGCCGGCGCCGTCATCGGCTCGAAGGCAAGGTAGTCGTGGCCGAGCGGCGCATAGACCTGCGTGTAGGGATAGCCTTCGAGCAGGTCGACGGAGATGCGCCTGCCACCGGCCGCAACCGATAAGGTCGCCTGGTCGCCGAGCAGCGCGAAGCCGTCGTCAAAAGCACGCGCACCAAGCATGTCGTCGAGGCCGCCAAAGGGTTCCGCCTGACCTGTCGGAATCTTGCGGTCGTCGAGCACCAGATGGCGCATGGGCGGCAAGTGCACCCGCCAGTCCTCGCGCGGCACATCAGGGAGCCCGAGATACGGATGAAAGCCGAAGCTCACCGGAACGCCGATATCGCTCGTGGGCGTAAGCGCCGTCTCGATGGTGAGGCTCGCGGGCGCGGCGATCGCCGTCATGGTCAGCCGGCAGGGATAGGGGAACACGACGAGGCCTTGCGGCTTCGACCAGTCGAAGCGCGCGGTGAGGCGGTCGGGACCGGCATCTTCAAGGCTCCACGCGAGATGCGACCACATCATGCCGTGCATGGGGAGCCCGTTCTCGTCGTAGCGCAGGAGGGCCGAGTGCGCGCTCAAGGTCACGCCGCGGTCCTCGACCTCGTACTGAAGGCCGGCCAGCCGGTTAGCCCAAGGAAACAGGAACGGGATGCCGGCCGTCCGGTTCTTCGCGGCATAGGTCTTGAGGTCGTCGATGCGGCGCAGGAATTCCACCTGATGGCGCAGCGAGATGCCGAGCATGCCGTGCCCCGGCAGGAAGGTCGCCTCGGTATCGCCGCCGGCGATCCGCGCAGCCGTCGGATCGTCGAGAGGGTTGGGGACGGGTGTCGTCACCACAGGTGCTTCCCGTAGAGGTCGGTGCGGCGGTCGCGGAAGAAGCCCCAATCGGCGCGATAGGCGGCGATCTCCTCCAGATCGAAGCGCGCGACAATCACGCCTTCGTCGGTCTCGCCGAGCTCGGCGGTGATCTCGCCGGTGTGGTCGGCGATGAAGGAGTGGCCGTAATAGTTCTGGCTCACGCCGTCATTGTCCTCGAGGCCGATGCGGTTCGCGGCGACGATGGGCACGGCATTCGCCACGGCGTGCCCCTGCATGGCCCGCTGCCAGCGGACACGCGTATCGAGGCTCTCGTCGTAGGGCTCGGAACCGATGGCCGTGGGGTAGAGCAGCACCTCGGCGCCTTCGAGCACCATGGCGCGGGCGGCTTCCGGATACCACTGGTCCCAGCAAATGCCGACGCCGATCACCCCGTACCTGGTCTTCCACGCCTTGAAGCCGGTATCGCCGGGGCGGAAATAATATTTCTCCTGGTAGCCGGGCCCGTCGGGGATGTGGCTCTTGCGGTAGACGCCGAGCACCTCGCCGTCGGCATCGACGATGGCCACGCTGTTGTAATAGCGCGGGCCGTCCTTCTCGAAGAACGAGACGGGAATGACCACGCGCAGGCTCTTGGCGATGGTCTGGAGCGCGCGCACGCAAGGATGCTCGGCGGCCGGGTAAGCGGTCTCGAACCATTTCGGGTCCTGCGTCGTCGGGAAGTAGATGCCCTGGAACAGTTCGGGAGGCAGGATGACTTGCGCGTTCTGCTCCGCCGCGTCGCAGACCAGGCTCTCGACCTTGTCGAGATTTGCCTTCATGTCGGGACCGAACGCCGCCTGGATGGCGGCCACGGCGAGGGTGCGCTTGCTCATCAGGCGGGCTCCTCGCGCGTGATGCAGTGGAACGAGCCGCCGCCGGCGATGCCGGCGCCGAGCAGGCTGCGGGACGGCAATCCGATGACCTCGCGGTCGGGAAACACGCCTTGCAGGGCGTCGAGCGCGGCCGCCTCTGTCGCCGTGCCGTAGACCGGCACCACGACCACGCCGTTGGCGATCACGAAATTCACGTGGGAGGCCGGCGCCACCGCGCCATGCGCGTTCAACACGCGGCCAGGGCTCGGGACGCGGAGGATCTCGAGCTTTCGGCCCTTCGCGTCGGTCGCGGCTTCGAGACGCGTTGCGATCGCATCGAGCACGGCGGCGTTCGGATCGTCTGGACCTGCTGGCGATTGGCAGACCACGCGGGCCGGCCCGACGAAGCGGGCGATGTTGTCCACATGGCCGTCCGTATGATCGCCTGCGAGCCCTTCGTCGATCCAGATGATCTTTCGCGCACCGAATGCCGTGCGGAGCGCCGCTTCCGCCTCGTCTTTGGTCCAGGCGTTGCGGTTCTCGTTGAGGAGGGTTTGGCTTGTGGTGAGGATCGTGCCTTCGCCGTCATGGTCGATGGCACCGCCTTCGAGCACGAAGTCGAAGCTCACGATCGGTGTAGCCGCGAGCCGTGCGATGTCGTCGCCGATCGTGTCGTCGCCTGCGAGATCGAACTTGCCGCCCCAGCCATTGGTCTTGAAGCGGAGCGCGATCATGCCATGGGACCCGCGCGCGAAGATGGGACCGGTATCGCGCAACCAGATGTCTCCGTACTTGGCGGGCACGATCTCGGCGGCGTCGCCGACCGCGGCACGGGCAGAGCTTTCCGCCTCCGCGCCGTCGGCGAGAAGCCGGACGGCGTTTTTTTCGGCAAGCGCGCGCACCATCGCAGCGACGTCGCGGCGCGGGCTGTCGAGGTCGTCGTTCCACTCGGCCGGGTCGGCTGGCCACGCCGTCCAGATCGCCGACTGCGGCCCCCATTCGGGAGGCACGGTCATGGTTTGCTCGGTCAGGGAAATGGTCATGGAAGCACGGCGCGAAGTGCCGAGGGGCGGTTGGAGCGTGGCGGCGTGCTTCAGTGCAAAGCAGGCCTTCGGATGCGTGTTATGGGGGAGGCTTGGGCAGGCGGCAAGGGACGCCGGCGAAAGGAATTCAAAGAAGGACGCGCGCTCTGGCGCAGCGGCGATGGGCCCGGGGAGGGCCCGTCGATGATATCGATCGGTCCTTAGGCTCTAGGCTGACGCAACCCACTCGCCGGCGGTGGCGATAAAGCCGAAGGCGACCGCATCGGGGTTCCGCTTGGCGGCAAGCAAGAGCTTGTCCTTCGCGTCGACGATCACGCCGTCGCGCTTCTCGCCCTTGTCGTCGTCCCTGTAGCCGCTCAGAAGAATGACCTTCTTACCACGCACGACAATCTTGGGGAGTGCCATACTAGCCTCCATAGGCGCCACCCCTGAGAGATCTGCTCTGATAGTTCAGCTTCAGAGACTGAGACCTCGAGGTGACGGTCACTCGGCGACCCCCACGTCAGCCTGGTACATCTTATAGCAGGTGATTGCGACGAACGTAAGACGAGAGGCTAGAAAGCTCATAAAAATCGAGAGGTTGCGCAGTGCAGCATCAATGACTTGTGCATTGCGCAAGCGCGGCGAGTCCTTGCTGCGTTGCAACAGGCGGTGTCCAATCGAGCGCCCTCAGCGCCGAAGGATCGGCGATCAGCGAACCGAACAGCGGTTCCGCGCCAGTGGCTTGGCCGGCCGCGCGCAACGCAGCTTTGAGCATGGGCCTGGGCACGTAGAAGAGTCCGGCGCGGCGCCCGAGCCCCTGACGCAGAGCGGCGATGATCTCGCCGATGGTGAGCGGCATGGGATCGGCGACGATGAAAGGACGCCGCAAGGGCGCCGGCGCGGCGAGGATGCGGTCGACCGCCTCGACCAAATTGTCGAGGGCGAGCAGCGAGTGGCGCGCTTTGAGGCCCGCAAGCGGCAACGGGTAGGGCGAGCGGGCGAGCTTGATGAGCCGCGCGACATTGCCTTGGGCGCCTGGGCCGTAGACGAGCGCGAGCCGCAGCGCGGCCCAATCGAGTCCGGTCTCGGCCAGGCCCTTCTCGGCTTCGAGCTTTGACCGGCCATAGGCGTCGGTGGGCTGAGGCGCCCGGTCCTCGGTCAGCACGCCTTCGGCGGTCGGACCGGCTTGCGCCCTTACCGAGGACAAGAAGACGAAGCGCTTCACGCGCGCCCGCTCGGCGGCGCGGGCGAAGCGAAGCGTGGCCTCGGTATTGAACAGGCGATAGTCGTCCTCGGGGAGGCCCGACATGGCGTGGTGGATACCGGCGGAGTGGATCACCGCGTCCACCTCGGCCAAGGCTTCGGACATATTGTAAGGCTTGGTGAGATCGCCGATGAGGACGCTGGCGCAGCCTTCGGGCAGTACGGTCGGCCGGCGCAGGAGCACGCGCAAGCGATAACCCCGGGCCGAGAGCGCTTTGAGGAGATGCTGGCCGATGAAGCCCGTGGCGCCGGTGAGCGCCACGAGCGGTTTCCGGGCCGGCTGTTGTGGTCCTGATCCCGTCATGCCGCTCCGCCGTGCCGGGCGCCGCCTCGCGGGCAGGCCCGGCACTCCTTACGCCATGAGTTCACAACCACATTTTGGCCAGAGCAAGCCCCCCGGCTGGGGCGGCTTGCCGCTGGTCGGAAGCCTCAATAGGCCGGGCAGGGCGGATACGGGTAATAGCCGCAAGGCGGCGGGCCATAATAATAAGGATGGGCGACGGCCGCGCCGACGGCCCCGACCGCCACGCCAGCGCCGAAGGCGACGCCCGGACGCGCATACCAGGCGCCATGCCAAGCCGGCCTGCCGCCATAGACATTCACATGGCCGCCGTGGGGGCCGTTGATATGGGCCGCGAAGCGGTCGATGAAGAGCGCCGCGGCGCCATCGGCGGTCTTCAGTCCGCCTTCGAGCACGAAGACCTCGAAGGTCAGCTTGTCGCCGTCGAGCTTCGGCGATTTGAGCTCAACCACGGCATCGTCCACCTTGTCGCCTTCCTTGCTCAGGACCGAGATGGTGGCATTCGGCGGGTTCTTGGCGAAGCTGTCGGCACCCTCGTCCCACTCGCGGATGAAATGCGAGGTCAGCACGTGACCCGCGGCATGCACGGGACGGTCGGCGAAGACGATGGTGTTGGGCGATATTCCATTCAGGGTCAGCGTGTTGCCGCCGAGGGTCGCGCCGTCGGCGTTGAGCACGGCGAGCGATGCGACCATGTCGTTCTGAGTCGGACCCGAGGGCCCGATCGGCTTTGAGGCCGGTTGGCTGATGGCGTCGGCGGCGAGCGCGATGCCCGGCACGAGCAGGGCAGCACATGCCGCCAGCATGCAAAATGTACGGCTGAGTTTCATGAAAACCTCCTCCTAAGGCGATTGGGGGAAACGTCGAGTCGCTCCACGGAAGGGCGGACCATAGACGCAGATTCGTAACGAACGATGACTCACACCCTTAAGTCTGGTGTGCCGTTCGTAACTGTATATTGGATGCTATCGCTAGAATTTGAAGCTCACGGCGGCGTCGAACACGTCGCCTTCGAACGTGTTCTTGGCATCGAACTCGTGATAACCCTTGACGATCACCGTGAGAGCCTTGGTGGGGTCTGCGCTGGTGGTGAAGGTTAGGATCGGGCCGACGCTATAGACGCGCGATTCGAACGACCCGAGGCGCGCGCCGGCGCCGCTGTCGCCGGTGGTCTGGATCATGGCGTAGCTCACGACGCCGACGCCGAGCGGACCGAAATTCTTGGTAATCGAGCCTTCGAGATTCAGAATGTTGCCGGTCTCGTAATCGGTTGCCGGATTTTCCCAGTTCACCGAGTAAATCGCGGCACCCGTCGCCTGCCATCCGGTCTGCGGGTCAAAATAAGTCCCGGCGAGCCGCGTCATCACGGCCCAATGGTTGAGGCCCGTATTGGCGAGCTGCCTGGTGCTGTAGTCCCCGGTCGGGGCGAAACCGAATACGCCGACGTTCCAATGAAACTTTCCGGCATCCCAGCCAAGCACGAAGGGAGAAAAGGCGCTGTCGCCGAGCGCGAGATTGGTGTCGCCGACGTTGAACGAAAACGGTCCGAAGCGATTGCCGCGCGGACCGGTGAAGGCCGGAATCTCGAGACCGACATCGACGTTCATAGCGATCATGCTCGGCACCACGGCCATGGCCCAGGTCCCGCCGAAGATCTTCCAGGGGGTGACGATATTGAATGCCGGCAGCGTGGCCGTATAGTCCTGGTCCACGGCGACGCCCACACGACCATTGAAAATGGTCGTCCCCGCATCTCCGCTATAATGATAGGCGTCGGTGCGGAAATAGACGCCGGGGACTGACGGAATGACGCCGCCGAAGACGTCGGTGTAGCCCTTGACCCAAGGGCCAGTGCCGAACTCCGCTGCTTGAACTGAAACCGCGCCGAATGCGGCGAGGACCGTCGCGACCGCCGCGACTGCTACGCTCCTGCGTGGCATCGGCAATTCCCTCCCCAGATACATGCCCGCTCTTCTTTTCGGACAAGTCTAGGCTGGGGCTAGAGTTTTCGCTATCAGGCGAAAGCGGCCTGTCGCCAAATCCGCAACGAGGGATGCCGATTTGCCACAGCTTAGAGATTGTCTCTTATTCGGTTGGTAAGCCCTGGGAATCGCAGCATTGCTGTGCCGAATTCCGGTCATGTTGGGTGTGCTATGCGCCGTGCCCTGATCATTATTCTGATACTCGCCGCCGTCGCCGTTGCGTTCCTGGTCAACGCTCTCCTGATCGACGCCAAGACCCGCGCGGCTGTGGCGCGCACCGGCGGCCACCTCATTGAGACCGGCATCGTCACCGCGAATGTCAGGGTCGAGGGCGAGGGTCCGCCTATCGTGCTCATTCACGGCTTCGGCGCCGCGCTCGACTGGTGGGATGCGATCGCGCCGGGATTGGCCCGCGACCACAAGGTGATCCGCCTTGATCTGATTGGCCACGGCGGCACGGAAGCACCGGCCTCCGGCTATTCGATCGAGCGGCAGGCGGCCCTCGTCAAAGCGGTGCTCGACAAGCTCGGCGTGGGGCGGCTTGCCGTGGTCGGTCATTCCATGGGCGGCGAGGTGGCGACGGCCTTCACCGCGCTCGATCCGTCGCTGGTGGAGCGCCTGGTCTTGATCGATTCGCCGCCCAAGCCCGAGACGACGTTCGATCTTATGACGCGGCTCGGGCTCACGCCTGTCATCGGCCAAGCCTTGTGGCGCTTGCGGACCGGCACGATGCTGCGCCAAGCGCTGGCCCAAGGGTTCGCACCGGGTTTTCCGGTGCCGGAGGCTTTCGTCGCGGATCTCTGGCAGCTCACCTACACGGTCTTCCACAACGCCCATGACGACAGCCTTGCCTATGTCACCGAGGAAGGGACGCCCGAGCGGCTCAGCGCGCTTGATCCCGTGCCGCCGCTCCTCGTCATCTTCGGCACACGCGATCAGCTTATTTCGCCGGCAAGCGCCAAGCTCTTCGACAAAGTGCCCGGCGCGAGCGTTGTCATGATCGGCGGGGCAGGGCACTCTCCCATGGTCGAGGCGCCGGAAAAGACCTTGGCCCTGATCGAGAACTTCCTCGCCGCGCCGGCTCAGTGACACGGGAGAGGCATATGCGCGTAGATCTCTGGCGAAAGATTCTGTTTGCTGCTCTCATCAGCCTGTGTGGAGCGGCGCTGCCGGCCCAAGCGCAAAGTCCCGACCCGTTGCCGTCATGGAACGAGAGCCCGGTCAAGGCGAGCATCCTCGATTTCGTCGCCCGGGTGACGACGGAAGGTGGGCCGGACTACGTGGCGCCGCAAAACCGCATCGCCACGTTCGACAATGACGGCACGCTATGGGTCGAGAAGCCGGTCTACACCCAATTCGTCTTCGTCATCGACCGGGTCAAGGCGGTGTCGAACCAGCATCCAGACTGGAAGACGAAGGAGCCTTTCAAGTCGGTGCTGGACGGCAACACGAAGCAGCTTCTCACCTACGGCGAGAAGGGCGCCATGGAGCTCGTCGCGGCCACCCATAGCGGCATGACCACGGTCGAGTTCAACGACATCGTGTCGAACTGGCTCAAGACGGCGCGGCATCCGCGCTTCAAACGCCCCTACACCGAACTCACCTACAAGCCGATGATCGAGCTGCTCGATTATCTCCGCGCCAATGCGTTCAAGACATTCATCGTGTCCGGTGGCGGCGTGGAGTTCATGCGCGCCTATACGGAGCAGTGCTACGGCGTTCCGCCGTGGCATGTGGTGGGCTCGTCAGGCAAGACGCAGTTCCGCATGTGGGATGCGAGCCCGACGCTCGTGAAGCTGCCCGAGCTCTTGTTCTTCGACGACGGGCCGGGCAAGGCGGAGGGCATCAATCACTTCATCGGACGCCAGCCGATCTTCGCCTTCGGCAATTCCATCGGCGACAAGGAGATGCTGGAGTGGACAGCGAACTGTCCCGGCCTCTGCTTCATGGGCCTCGTGCATCATACCGATGCGGTCCGTGAATATGCCTACGGTCCGAACTCCGACGTTGGTACGTTTCCCGCGTCTCTGCTCGAGCAGGCGAATTCGCAAGGTTGGAGCGTGGTCGACATGAAGAACGACTGGAAGGCGATCTTCTCTTGGGAGAAGCCCAGTCCGTAAGGAGTCAACATGCTGCGCACATTGATGCTCGTTTCGGGGGTGATCGAGATCGTCTTCGGATTTATCGCCACCATCTCGCCGGACCCCATCATCGAGGCGGTCGGCGCGAGGGGCGATGTGCAGACGCAGGTCCTCGCTCTTGTCAGCCTGCTCGGTGCGGCGACCTTCGGCTTGGGGGTGGGTGCGCTCATGGGCCGTGACCATCTGGACACGGCCGGCGGCCGGGCGGCCGCTTACGGCCTTGGCCTCTACAACGTGATCGGGGCGTCGGTCCTCTTGTTCGCCGCGTCGGATGTGGGCGGTTCCGGCCTGTGGGGCGGAGCCGTGCTCCACACCGTGGTCGCCCTGCTGTTTGTCTACGCGTTCGCGACCCGGAAAGGCGCCTAGGGCTCCGTCGCTAGCACTTGCTCATCGTCACGCTCTGGGTGGAGCGCATGCCGATCGCTTGGGCCGCGCCCGCTGATAGATCGAGGCTCACGCCCTTGGTGAAGGGCCCGCGATCATTCACGCGCACTCTGACCGACTTGCCGGTCCTGGGATTGCTCACGAGGAGACAGGTGCCGAAGGGCAGAGAGCGATGGGCAGCCGTCAGACCGCCAGGGTTGAACGGTTCGCCCGAGGCTGTGCGATGGCCTCGAAGCTCGTTGCCGTACCATGTGGCGCCCACGGTCTGTCCGGCTTGAGCCGGCGCCACCAGAAAGACGAGAAGACAAAGAAGTCCCCAAAAACGCATGATTTCTGCTCCTGACATTTGACGTGGCTGTCAGGTAGCCGCCGGAGGGGGCCGAAGTTCGGACACGGCTGGGCGCTTGTGTGAGGAGGCTGAGGCGACAATGGGGCCGGGCCGTTAAGGTTGTAGTAACCCTCGCCTTGGCCCCCGGTTCTAGGCTACGTTGCTGTCGAGAAAGGGGTTTCCTCGCGACGTGCGGGGAGAGGGGGGGTTGCGTGCGGAACTGGCGTTGGGGGCTCCAGGCGGCGTGTAGCCTGGCTCTGGCTGTGTGCCTGGGGGCCTGTGCGGCCGCCATTGCGCGCAATCCCGTGCCGGCGACGCTCGAAAGCGATGCGCAAGTGGCCGGCATGGGTCCTACGCCGGTCCGATTCTGGGGCGATCAGCTTCCCCCGAACACCGAAGCCTATGTCAGAGAAAAATGGGCGCAGACTCGCGCCAACCGGCCTGAGCTATTTCGCAAAGGCCGGCCGGTCCTGACCTCTCTGGCGTTGTCGGGTGGCGGCAGCGACGGCGCCTTCGGCGCAGGCGTGCTCGTCGGTTGGACGGCCTCAGGCAAAAGGCCCGAGTTCGATATGGTCACGGGAGTCTCGACCGGCGCGCTCACTGCGCCCTTCGCCTTCCTCGGCCCCAAATACGACGAGGCCTTGAAGGCCGTGTTCACCGAGTCGGATACCAAGGACATCGCCATCATGCGACCGGTGCGCGGTCTGCTCGGCGGCGACTCTCTTGCCAGCAACAGCCCCTTGGCCAAGGTCGTGGCGCATTACGTGGACGAGGCCTTCCTGGAAGAGGTCGCTGCCGAGCATCGCAAGGGGCGGCGCCTCCTGATCGGCACCACCAATCTCGACGCGGAGCGGCCGGTGATCTGGGACATGGGCGCGATCGCCGCGAGCGGCCGGCCAGAGGCGCTCGATCTGTTCCGCACGGTGCTGTTGTCCTCAGCGGCAATTCCTGCCGTGTTTCCGCCGGGCTTCATCAAAGTGTCGGCGGACGGATCGACCTATGAGGAGATGCATGTCGACGGCGGGGCGACGCGCGAGGTCTTTCTGGTGCCCACGCAGTTCATGGCAAGCAAGGTCGACGCGCGGCTCGGAATTCGGCCCATCCGGCGGACCTATATCATCCGCAACGGCCACGTATCGCCGGAATACAAGGCGGTGAAGGCCAGGACGCTGTCCATTGCCGGACGCGCCGTGTCGAGCCTGATCAAGAGCCAGGGCGTCGGCGACCTCTATGAGCTCTACGTCTTCGCTAAGCGGAACGGCATCGATTACAATCTGGCCTTTATCCCCGCCGACTTCCTCGATACCAGCACCCAAGCCTTCGACCCGGTCTATATGACCAAGCTCTACGACCTCGGTTACCAGATGGCCGCGAACGGCTATCCGTGGAAGAAGACCCCGCCCCGCATGGGGAACTGATCCGGGCTGAGAGGAATTCTCACGGCGCGGGCCCCTACGAGGGGGCTGCAAAGCCCCGCGATCCTGGCCTATAAGTGCGCCAACAGGCTTTAAGCAGGATTGGGAGAGAGACGTATGGACCTCGCTGCGCTGAACAAAGTGGCCATGGCCATGACCACGCCCGGCAAGGGTATTCTCGCCGCCGACGAGTCGAGCGGGACGATCAAGAAGCGCTTCGATGCGATCGGCGTTCAGTCCACGGAGGAGAACCGGCGCGATTACCGCGAGTTCCTGTTCCGCACGGCCAAGGCCATGCACGACCGAATCTCCGGCGTGATCCTGTACGATGAGACGATCCGGCAGAAGGCGGCGGACGGGACCCCGCTGGTCAAGCTCATCGAACAGGCCGGATCGATCCCCGGCATCAAGGTGGACGAGGGGGCAAAGCCGCTCGCGTTCTGCCCGGGCGAGACCATTACCGAGGGCCTCGACGGTCTGCGTGACCGGCTCATCGAGTATCGCGGACTCGGCGCAAAATTCTGTAAGTGGCGCGCGGTGATCCATATCGGCGCCGGCATTCCGAGTCATGACTGCATCAATTCGAACGCACACGCGCTCGCGCGCTACGCGGCGCTCTGTCAGGAGCAGGGCCTCGTGCCGATCGTCGAGCCCGAGGTGCTCATGGACGGCGACCACACCATTGAGCGCTGCGAAGGGGTCACGGAGTGGACGTTGAAGACCGTGTTCCAGGAGCTCTACTACGCGAAGGTGAAGCTCGAGGGCATGGTGCTCAAGCCGAACATGATCGTGCCGGGCATGGAATGCGCCACCCAAGCCTCGGACGATGAGATCGCCGAGCGGACGATCCGCGTGTTGAAGGAATGCGTGCCGTCGGCCGTGCCGGGCATCGCCTTCCTCTCGGGCGGCCAGTCCGATGTGGAGGCGACCGCACGCCTCGACGCCATGCACAAGATCGGCGGTTTCCCTTGGCATCTCACCTTCTCCTATGGCCGCGCGTTGCAACACGCGCCCCAGATGGCCTGGTCGGGCAAGCCCGATAACGTGCCGGCGGCGCAAGCGGCCTTCGCCCACCGGGCGGAGATGAACGGGCTCGCCACGCTTGGAAAGTGGACGCCAGAGATCGAGAAGCAGGCGGCCTAAGGCTCCGATCCAACAAGAGCGGATCATCCAAGAGCGGATCATCGCCCCAATGCGTTGGGGCGGGCGGTAGGGTGCAGGTTCGAATACTACTTGCGATTGTATTATTCTGATCTAATCTCCTTTGGGTTGTATTCCAGGGCGGCCGCACGGCGCTGCCGGCTTGGTCAACCGTGTTTAAGGGAGGTGATTGTCATGGCGGATCAGGATCTTACTGCTAAAGCCGATATCGACCTGCTCTCCAAAGCGATTGCAGCGGGGCCAATGCCCAAAGGGCCTGCGATGGAGGAGTTTTGCAGACTGTGGGCCCAGGCCAAGCCTGTGTTGGAGGCCCTCCAACCCATCGTGCGGCTTATCCCAGGGATAGGAATCATTGGCAGTGCTGCTCTGACGGCTCTGCTCACTGCCGGCAACGCCGCGTCGGCGGCGCTTTGCAAAAGCTAGCTCACGACTCCTGATTTCATAGCGGCAGCTTGGCCGTCTCTTGGTCTCTGTGCATCGTGCGGGGAGATGAACTCCAATGGCCGACAAGATCATCGTGTCAAACAAGGAAGCTTTGAAGGGGAAGTATGGCACCCAAGGTTTTGCGGCGCTCAAGAGGGCCGTGGACGATCTGATTGGCGCGGACAAAGCACGCGGGCTCGAGACAAAGCTCGTCTTCATTGACGACGCCGCGGCGATGCAAAAAATCGGGGGCGGCGTGCCCATCGGTGTCAAGGACGAGCGAGGGGCAAAACGCTCGGTCGATGCCGTCGCTGCGAAGTTTACGCCGGATTATATCGTTCTTCTCGATGGTCCGGATGTCGTTCCGCACATCCTCCTCGACAATCCCTTGCCCTATGACGGCGATGCGGGAATCGAAAGCGATCTGCCTTTTGCGTCGAGTAGCGGCTTCTCCCGGCAAGTGACGCGCTACTTGAAAGTGACCCGCGTCGTGGGACGGATCCCCAACGTCCCGGGTGCCACCAAACCGGACAAGCTCATCAGCTTCCTCAAGACTGCGACCAAGGCCAAGCCTGTGAAGGCCGAGGGGTACAGGGATTACTTCGGCATTTCCGCCGATGTTTGGCAGCAATCGACCCGGATGAGCCTCGATGAGACATTCGGAGGCTATGCCGATCTCCTCCTGGCGCCTCCCACCGGGCCCGCGTCGAGAAACGGAAGGCTCGCGAAGCTCAGCCATTTCATCAATTGTCACGGCCAGACCTACAGTCCGGAGTTCTACGGCGAGAAGAGTGGAAGCTATCCGGTCGCAATGCACAGCGATCAAGTGATTGCGGATGCGGCCCCCGGAACGGTCGTTGCGGCCGAGTGCTGCTATGGGGCCGAGCTCTACGATCCGGCGCTCGGCAATTTACCCGATCCCATTTGCATCTCTTACCTCGCCAAGGGTGCGCTCGGGTTCTTGGGCAGCACGAACATCGCTTATGGCCCCGCCGATGCAAATGGCCAAGCCGACCTCATGACTCAATATTTCTTCGAGCGCGTTCTCGCCGGTGCCTCGCTCGGGCGTGCGCTTCTCCAGGCGCGGCAGCGCTTTATCGCGACCCAAAGAATGACAGATCCTGCCAACTTGAAGACGTTGGCGCAGTTCATTCTTCTCGGAGATCCGGCGACGCAGCCTTGCCTCATTCCGCAAGGGCGGTCGCCATCGCGCGGCATCGCCGACATAGACGAGGTCGAGGATTGGACGGCCCAGCGCAAGATGCGGCAGGCTACGCTCGGCACTCTCGGGGCGGCTATCCCGAACGGCAAAGCGATACCCTCGGGTCCCGGCAGCGTCGATCAGTCCGTCAGTGACAGGGTGCGGGAGATCGCCCGGACGCGAGGCTTCGTCGATCCCCGCGAGGCCGTTCTGGCCGTGAAGTGGCCGGCCGACTATCATGGCCCTGCAAAGCTCCGATCGGGTTCGGAGAACGTCGTCGTGCTTTCAGAGCGGTTCGGTGCTACGGATCAGGTCGTCTCAATCCGCCATCTCGTGGCCTACATCGTCGGCGATGGTATAGCCTCGATTTCGGAAACCATGAGCCGCTAAGCGTTGTTCGGATGGTTGCCAAGGCCATTAGTATCGAGGGGCAGGTCGAGGAAGAAGTCGTTTCGGCGGGCTCGAAGAGCGAGCGGCGCGCCGTCGTCCTGACCACGCCAAGTGGCGATAAATACATTCTACGCAAGCAGGGCGGTCCGGCGTTCGTCGATCCCAGTCTCGATTCACTGGTCGGTCACGCCATCGAGGCGGAAGGGCTTGCGACCGGCGACACGCTCATTATGAGAAACTGGGAAATCAAGCGCTGAGCCGCAGCAGGCGGCCTAAGTCCTCTTGAGCCATGTCAAGGCGGCCGCCGTCTGCCTGCGTTACTCGCGCCAATGGTAATCGAGGTAGCCGGTTTCGATGGCCGACAACGATAACGATTCAAATGGTCCTTCCGACGAGTTGACGATCTCGCCGGAAAAGGCCTTCTTCATCATCGTCAAGGCGCGGGAGTTCGACGAGCAGGTCGCGCAGTCGGACCCGGACTCCGGCTCCAATCCCACCGACGACCACGAGGTCGACGTGCTGGAGGACGACGAGGACAATCCCGTCATCCAAGAGCTCCAGGCTGCGTTCACGGGGCTCAACGTGGATGAGCAGCTCGATCTGCTCGCGCTCACCTGGCTCGGCCGCGGCGACTTCGCGTCCTTCGCGGAAGCGCGTAAAGAGGCCGAGAGCTTGGACGAAGTGCATGCCGCACGCTATCTGATCGGCACGCCGCAGTTCGGCGACTATCTCGAAGAGGGCCTCTCCCAGCTCGGCATTTCGCTGGAGGAGTTCGAGGTCAACCGCCTCTGACCCTCACGGACTGACCTCGATCTCGTTGATCACGTCATCGACGCCGAACACGTACCAGGCGTCCCATTCGGCGGCGTCGCGCGCATCGCGTGGCAGGATGCCGGTGAGACGGACGGTTCGGTTGCGGACTCCGACCCGCACCTGCTCGGCATCGACGAACGGGTCCTTATCGAGAGCGACGCGCACGGCCTCTTCGATCTGATCCGGGCTGTCCTCCTCGGGCGGATCGACCGCGATGCCGTTGACGATGTCGCGGCTTCCCGGCACCCACCAGGCGAGCACGCTGGCCAGTCGCTTCGTGGTGAGGCCCGGCACCCGGCCGTTGAGGGTGACCACGCCGTCATGCACTTCGAAGACGATCTCGCCGTAAGCGTCCTCGAAAGCGTCGCGCACGAGCTTGAGATGATTGTTTTCGGCCTCCTTGATCGCGAGCGCACGGAACGACGGCTCGTCGTAGAAGGCCTTGCGCAAATCATCGAGGATGCCGTCGTCGCTCTTGGGGACGGCGGGCGTCACATGCACGCGGTCGACCACGGCCGTGATGCCGGGCGTTGCGGCGAGCCGCTCTAGGGCCAGCCGTTTGATGGCCACTGTCTCGACCTCGGCGTCGATCGTGGCGGTGCCGTCCTCCGCGATCTCGAGGCGTGCGGGCTTGAAATGCGGGCCGACCCTCGACTCGCTGCGGATCGCAGTCAGCGCCTTGTCGTGCAAGGCCGTGATGTCCGTCATGAAAGTCTCCTTGTCGGTTTTTCATCCGTAGCGGGTCTTGGCGGCAGCAATTTGATGCCGGTCAATGACCGGATACGTCAATTGCGCTCGCTTAGGTCAAATTCGGATCAAGAAGGGCTGAGACATCGAGCTCACGTTCCTTGGCACACGCGGCGAGATCAAGCTGAGATCTCGCCATCATCGCCGCCATAGTGCGCTGCTCGTCACGCGCGGGTCCACCCGCGTCATGATCGATTGCGGCGCCGATTGGCTGAAGACCTTCCGAAAAATCGCTCCCACGGCTATCGTCCTGACTCACGGCCATGGCGATCACGCCTTCGGGCTTGCGCAGGGGGCACCGTGTCCCGTGTACGCGACGGAAGAGACTTTCGCGCTCATTGATAATTATCCACTCGATGACTGCCGCGTCGTGCGTCCGCGCCTGGCGTTCCGCGTCGGTGGCGTGCGCTTCGACGCCTTTCCGGTGGAGCATTCCTTGCGGGCGCCGGCTGTCGGCTACCGGGTGCGGGCTGACCGCGCGACGTTTTTCTATGTCCCCGATCTTGCCGCCATCCCCGACCGACGCGCCGCGCTTTGCGGCATTGATCTCTACGTGGGCGACGGTGCGACGGTCGTGCGCTCCATGGTCCGCACGCGGGATCATACACTGATCGGACATGCGCCCATTGCCGCGCAGCTTGCATGGTGCGGCGAGGAGGGCGTGAAACGCGCCGTGTTCACCCATTGCGGCAGCGGTATCGTCGGAAGCGACGGGCGGAAGATGGCCGCGCGCGTCCGAAAGCTCGGCGCGGCACACGGGGTCGAGGCAAGCCTTGCCCATGACGGCATGACGGTTGAAATGTCCGCTCAGAGGCTGACCACCGAGGTCATCACGACGAAATAGATGGCAATGGTCAGCACGTCTTGAAGGATCGTGGCAACTGGGCCGGAGCCAAAGGCGGGATCGAGCCCGGCACGGGCGAGCAGCCACGGTAAGATCAGGCCGAGCACGGATGCGATGCTGCTCGCGGCAAAGAGCGCGAGGCCGACCCCCGCCGCCAAGTCGAAATCACTGAACGTGACCCAGATGCCAAAGAAGGCGAGGAGGGCCAACGGCAGCCCGATCATAGCGCCAGTGACGAACTCTCCGATTAGAAGCGGCCCCAGCGGGCGCATTTCGAGCGAAAGCCCGCGCACCACCACGGCCTCTGTCTGCGTGCCCACCGCATCGGCGAGATAGACCAGCGCGGGAATGAAGAACGAGATGGCGATGTTCATGCGCAGCGCATGTTCGTAGCCGGCCATCAATCCCGTGGCGGCGGTGCTCAAGGCGAGGCCGACCAAGAGCCAGGGGAGGCGACGTCCTGCGCGGAGAATGGGCGGGTCATCGAGGGCGTGGCGGTCCTTTGCCCCCATCTTCAAAATGCCCGCGAGACGATGAAGGTCCTCTTGGTGTTCCTGGTTCAACGTGTCGAGCAGGGCGACCGGCGGAATCAGGCCGAGCGGCCGTCCCTCCACGGTCACGACGGGTATCGCCGCCACGCGGAATTCGTGCGCGAGCTTCGCTGCGTGCTCTTGATCGACTTCAGGCAGGACGACCGGCCACGTCTTCCGCGCGAGTGAGGAGAGCGGCGTGGAATCGGCGGCGGCAAGGACGTCCTTCAGATGGGCGGTGGCCTCGTAGTGGCCCTTGCCTCCCAGCACGAGAACCGCATCGACGGCATCGTAAGCGGTTTCAGCGAGGCGCGTCCGAGCCTCGCCGGCCGTCAGCGCGCCATCGAGCATGGGAACGTTGCGGACGACAAGATGCGCCGCCGTCTCGATACGCGGTGTATCGTTGGGATCAGCCACCGGATCCTCGCGCCAGAATCTTTCTTGCGGCACTGAACATCATTCCGATGACGAGTGGTAACACGCTTGCGGCGGCGACGAGGAGCCAGCCACCACGATCCGGCGGTGCAATCTGGAGGGCGGCGGCGAGGGGCGGGAAATAGATGGCGACCAACAAGAGGCCGCCGCAGAAAAGGACAGCCAGCCACACATAAGGGTTGCGGGTGACGGCATTGCGAAACAGAGGCGCGTCGTGCCCCCGCATGTTGAAGACGTGGGCGAGCTGCCCGAAGGCCAGCGTCAGGAATGTCAGGGTCACCAGGGCTTCTCCCTCGAGGTCAAACTCATAGTGGCCGATGATCAGCACGCCGAGGGTCGAAGCTGTGAGAAGCGCGCCATAAACCCCGATGAAGGTCCATTGCGGCCGGGCGAGGAGGGGCTCGCGGGGATCGCGCGGCGGGCGGCGCAGCACGTCTTTCTCGCCTTCGCCGGTGGCGAGCGCGAAGGCCGGGAACACATCGGTCACCAGATTGAGGAACAGGATCTGGAGCGGCAGAAGCGGCAGCGGCAGTCCGGTCACCACTGCCAGCGCAACGACCATGACCTCGCTGATATTGCAGGAGAGCAGATAGACCAGGAAGCGGCGGAGATTGCCGAAGATCACGCGGCCCTCGCGGACAGCCGCGACGATGCTGCCGAAGGCGTCGTCGCGCAGCACGATATCGGCGGCTTCGCGGGCGACTTCGGTGCCGCGGAGGCCCATGGCCACGCCGATATCCGCCTTCTGCAAGGCCGGCGCATCGTTGACGCCGTCGCCGGTCATGGCGACCACCTCGCCCGCCGATTGGTAGAGCCGGACGAGGTCGAGTTTCTGCGCCGGTGTTACCCGGGCGAAGACCGGGGTTGCCAGCACGCGCCGGCGCTCGTGCTCGCCGAGTGCGCCGAGCGCTTCCAGCTCGCGACCCTCGACGATGGCGGCGTCCGGCTCGGCGATACCGAGACCTTCGGCGATCTTCTGCGCGGTGATGGCATGATCGCCGGTGACCATGACCACGCGGATTCCGGCTTGCCGGCAATCGGCGATGGCCTCTTTCACCTCCAGGCGCGGCGGGTCGCGGAAGCCGGCAAGGCCGAGAAAGGTGAGCTCCTCGTAGGCCGGCGTCGCGTCCGACGGAATGGTGGCCTCGGCCAGCGCCAGAACGCGCAAGCCCTCTCCCGCCAGGGATCTCGCATGGCGCAGCCAGTCCTCGCGCAGTTCAGTGTCGAGCGGCGCCTTCGCTTCGGCACCGATGGTCGCCGAGGCATCGAGCACCGCTTCGGGCGCACCCTTGACGGCGACGAACAGGCGTCCGTCCCGTTCGTGCGCGGTCGCCATCATCTTCGTCTCGGTGTCGAAGGCGATTTCGTCCCGCTCCGGCCACGCGCTGAGCAAATCTTCGCGGTCGAGACCGGCGAGCGCACCCAGGCGGAGCAGCGCAAGTTCCATGGGATCGCCCGTGCCGCGCTCGTCCTCGGATTTGAACGTGGCGGTGCCGCACAGCACACCGACCTCCAGGATTCGCCGCAAGGGTCCGTCGAGCGCGGCCGCATTTCCCGATTCATCGACGATTTGCCTGCGCTCGTGGTCGAGATGATAGCGCGCCGAAGGCAGCCAGACCCGCTCCACCGTCATGCGGTTCTCGGTCAGCGTGCCGGTCTTGTCGGTGCAGATGACGGTGGTGGCGCCGAGCGTTTCCACCGCGGCCAAGCGCTCGACCACCACGTTGCGCTTGGCCATGCGCCACATGCCGCGGGCAAGCGCCATGGTTGCGACGATAGGCAGGCCTTCGGGGATGGCGGCGACGGCGAGCGCGATGCCGGCCTCGATCATGAGGACGAGGTCGCGGCCCATTACCATGCCGGCCGCGGCGATGAGCGCGGTGACGACGAGGGTCACCTTGACAAGCTGACCGGTCAGCTCGGCCAACTTGCGCTCGAGTGGAGAAGTATCCTCCCCCGCCTCGATCACGAGCTTGGTGGTGAGACCGAGCTCCGTTTCCATGCCGGTGGCGACGACGACGCCGGCGCCCGTACCGCGGGTGATCGCCGTGCCCTTGTGCGCCATGGAGGTCTGCTCGGCGATGATGGCGTCGGCGGGCGCAGGGGCGGTGCCTTTCTCGACGGGAACCGACTCGCCGGTGAGCGTCGACTCGTCCGCAAACAAATTTTTGGCCTCCACCAGGCGCATGTCGGCGGTGACCACGTCGCCGCTTTCCAGCACGACGATGTCGCCGGGCACGACGTCCTCGGCGGCGACGATCTTGATCTTGCCGTTGCGGCGCACGCGCGAGGCGCGGGAGCCGAGCTTGCGCAGGGCTTCCATGGAGCGGGTGGCGCGGAGCTCGGTGACGAAGCCGATGATCGTGTTGATCACGAGCACCGCGACGATGGCAATCGTCTCGCTCCAGTCGCCGAACGCGCCGGCCACGGCTGCCGCGGCGCCGAGCAGCCAGACCACCGGGCTCTTGAGCTGATCGATGAGGATGGCGAAAGCGGTGCGCTCGGGATGCGTGGCAAGCGTGTTCGGCCCGTAGCGTTGGAGTCGCGCTGCAACCTCCCCTTCGCTGAGGCCGCGCTCGAGGCTCACCCCTTGCTGCGCGAGCACGTCCGCTACTGCCTGCGCATGGGCGAGCGTCGTGTCGGAGCGCGCTATCGTCTCTTGTCTCACGGAGGCACTATGCGGCACGAGGGCAGGGCGGTCACGCCTTCGGCGGTGTGGTGGTGCCGAGCCAGTGCACCTCGGGGGCTTTGCGCGGCACGGGCGGCGGCTGACGGCGCGGGTGGCCGATGGCGATGGGCGCGATGGGCGCGTAGGTCGCAGGGATGCCGAGCGCGGCCTTGCCGTCCGGCGTGGCGAGCCAATTCTGGGCGAAGCCCACCCAGCACGTGCCGAGACCTCTGGCGTAGGCGGCCAGCATCAGGTTCTCCGCGGCCAGCGCGCAGTCCTCCACCGCCCAATCGGTCGGCTCGGCGGCGGCGATCACCACCAGGACCGGCGCATGATAGAAGATGTGGAACTTCGGATCGTTGAGCATCTCGCGGAAGGGATGCGCCGGCGCGCCGAGCGACTCCCTCAGCAGATATGCCTTCGCCTGGTCCGAGATGCGGGCGAGCTTTGCCGTGTCGTTGACGACGACGAAAGCCCAAGGCTGCTGGTTGATGGCGCTCGGCGCCTTGATCGCCGCGTCGATCAGCGCGCGCACCACGGCGTCGTCCACCGGCTCGTCGGTGTATTCGCGCACGGACCGCCGTCCGTCGATGGCTTCGAGGAGCTCCATGTCCCTAGCATCCTGGATCGCTTGCCGCATGGCGCGCGTGGTGCTCGCGCAGAAACGATCCCGCGGCGTCGGGGCGCAGTCGTTGAGCCAGATCAATGAGGGGGGTGCTAACTCTAAGGCGTGGGGGGCGGCGGCATCTCACCGTCATCCGGCATGGCGTCCGGCCCGGACGGCATGGCGCCGGGCTCCGGCGGCGCGACCGTGACCGGCGGAATCGGCGTGGCGTCGAGCTTCGCCGTGCTCCATTCCAGGATTTCCCTCTGCATCTTGTCGAAGGCCGCGCTCAGCGCGTTCACGTAGTCGCGCGTTTCACTTCCCGTCGCCGGCGTGGATGTCTCGAACAGTTTGGAGTCGACGATATCGCCGTCTTGATTGAGGAGCTTGACCTGAAAGGCGAGCTTGGCCGTCGGCTCGCCCTGCGTCACGACGTGAAACTCCTGAATATCGATGCGGAGCTGGAAACTGCTGGGAAAGTCGCCAATCGTACGGCTCACCGACTCGGCGTATCCGGCTTTGTCGAAGGTCTGCAGCAGCGTTGCCTGGACGATAATGGGGAGGCTGTCGGTCCAGCGCGCGTTCTCCAAGGGAAGGGTTTCATCAGGCGCGGGCTGAGTCAGGATCTTGTCGGTGTTGAAGGCGAGCAGCGTCGTGGGCTCGGGAATAGTGAGTTTCCAAGCCGGCGCCTCTGCGGGCGGCGCGGGAAGATCGGCCGCGGGTTTCAGCGAAAAGAGCGGGTTCTCGCTCTTGCCGCCGCCGGTGAGCTTCTCGATGCCGGCCAGGATGCCGTCCACCTTGTCGGCATTCCGGGCAAGTGCGTCCGTGAACACCTCGATATTGTTGATCGCTTCGTTCAACGGCTTCGCGTTCTGCTCGAGCACGGACTCGACTTCCTGGAACGCATCGCGCGCGCTTTGCGTCCAATCCTCGCCGACGCCCGGAGGCGCGATGAGCGTCGGCACGCCGCCGTCCGAGGTTAGGGGAGTCGTCGACGTCCCGCCCGTGAGGGTGACGGCAACGCCGCCGGTCAGCCCCTGCTGCTCGACGCCGACATCCGTATCCTCGCGGACCGGCGTGTTATGCGCCACGGCGATGGTGGCGATCACTTCCTGCGGTGCGTTTGCGTTGAGGGCGACGCCCGTGACCTCGCCGACACGGACGCCGTTGAACAGCACCGCGGAGCCGACGAGCAGGCCCGATACCGGACTCTGGAAATGGATGTCGTAGGTGTCACGTTCGCCGAAGCCGCCTTTGTTCTCCAGCCAATAGACGAAGGCGAAGCTCGCCAGGATGACGGCGAGCATGAACAGTCCGATCAAGGCGTAGCGGGCACGGGTTTCCATCGGTCTCGTCCCTTGTCTCGTCCTTTGGTGTTAAGCGCTCATCTGCCGTTCCGCCAGCATGCCGCCGCGTTTTCCCTGGAAATAGGTCTTCACCCAGGGATGCTCGGACTCAAGCATGGCGGCAATCGGTCCATCGGCCACGACCTTGCCGTCGGCCAGGACCGCAATCCGGTCGCATGCGGTGTAAAGGCTCTCCAGATCGTGGGTCACCATGAACACGGTGATTTCCAAGGTTTGCTGGAGGGTGCGGATCAGCTCGTCAAAGTCGCCGGCAGAGATCGGGTCGAGGCCCGAGGTCGGCTCGTCGAGGAACAGGATCTCGGGATCGAGCGCCAGTGCGCGTGCGAGCGCCACGCGCTTGGTCATGCCGCCGGACAGCTCGGAAGGAAATTTCTCGCCGTCTTGCGGCGTGAGGCCCACCATTTCGAGCTTGGCGAGCGCCATCTCGTCCATCAGCCGCTGAGAAATCTCCAGATTCTCGCGCATGGGGAATTGCACGTTCTGCTTGACCGTCAGCGACGAGAACAGCGCGCCTTGCTGGAACAGGATCCCCCAACGGCGCTCGAGCGCGCGCCGCTCCGCCTCGTTCGACTTGGCCATGTCGACCCCGAGCACCTCGATGGTGCCGTGGCGCCGCGGCAAAAGGCCGATGATGGTGCGCAGCAGCACCGACTTCCCGGCGCCAGAGGCGCCGACCACGCCGAGGATCTCGGCTTCGCGCACATCGAGATCGAGATGGTCGAGCACGGTCACGTCGCCGAACCCGACGACGAGGTCACGCACTCTGATGACGGCGTTCTTCTCGGTCATGCGGGGAGCTACATTCCGATCGATGCGAAGAAGATGGCGAACAGGCCGTCGAGCACGATCACGAGGAAGATCGACTCGACCACCGAGTTCGTGGTCTGGATGCCGAGGGACTCGGCACTGCCTTTGACCCGCAAGCCCTCGGCGCAGGCGACGATGCCGATGACGAGGCCCATGAACGGGGCCTTGATCATGCCGACCTCGAAATGGGTGAGCGAGATCGCCTCGGTGAGGCGTGAGATATAGATATCGGGGCTGATGCCGCCGTAGAGCCAGGCGACGAGGCCGCCGCCATAAAGCGCGGCCATGGACCCTAAAAAGGTCAGCACCGGCAGCGCCACGATGAGAACGAGGATGCGCGGCAGTATGAGCACCTCGACGGGATCGAAGCCCATGGTGCGCAACGCGTCGATCTCCTCGCGCATCTTCATGGAGCCGATCTCGGCCGTGTAGGAGCTGCCCGAACGCCCGGCGACCATGATCGCGACGATCAACACACCGATTTCGCGCAGGACGAGGATGCCGACGAGGTCGACGGAGTAGAGCTCGGCGCCGAACTTGCGGAAGTGGAAGATGCCCTGCTGCGAGATGATGGCGCCGATCAAGAAGGTGATGAGCAGGATGATGGGCACCGCCTGCCAGGCAACGCGGTCGAACTGATGCACGGTCGAGGTGAAGCGGTACTCGCGCGGGCGCACGATCACGCGCAGGAGCGCCAGGCTGACCGCGCCGAGCATCTCCGAGAAGACGATGAGGTTGCTGCCGAAATCGGCGCCGGCGCGGCCGACGGCGGCAAGGAAGGTGACGATGGGGTTTCCGGCTTGCAGTTTCGGAGGCGGCTCGCGGTTGACGCCATGCATCTCCTTGAGGAGGCCGCGGTCATGCTCGGGAAGGCCGACGACCTCCGCCTTCTGTCCCGACGCCGTCCATTGCCGGGTCAGGCGCTCCAGCAGCCACGCGCCGAACGTGTCGAACTCGCGCACGCCCGCCATGTCGATCGACACGTTCTTGGCCTTGGGCGCCTCGCCGCTCACGCGTTCGACGAGCGCTTCGAGCTCGCCCGCGTGGCTCGCGGTCCACGAGCCCCCGGCGGCAAGCTCGAGCCGCTCTCCCACCAGTCTGTGTGTCAGCAGAGCTTCACCCATCGCAGTCGCTCCTCGGCCTCAATTCGGCACAAGCCCCGAAGACCCCGAGGCTGGCAAACGATTCCGGCCCAAGAGTAGCGGCGAACTAGCTCCGCGTCAGGCTGATCGACACGCTTTGCAGGGGACTTCCTGAGGTCGAGATCGACACTCTTTGGCTTGTGCGGCTGTAACTGACGACCATGCTGCCGGTGATGGACCCCGAAACCCTGATGCTTATTCGGCCGGGAGTCGCGGTGCCGCTGGCGCTGCCCGAGGCATTGTAGGTCCGTTCCTCCCAGTTTCCGGTGAGGCGATTGCCGCTCAGGCTCAGCTTGCTCCGGATCTCGACGCTCGAGCTTTCGCTCTTGCAGCGAATGGCCAGACCGAGCTGCGTCCCGCCACCCGTGTAGTAGGCATTGCAGCTCAGACGTTCAATTCCGGTGTTGAGACGAACTTGGCCGCTGCCCCGCCAAGTGCCGAGCAGTGTATCGAACGGGCTCGGGCTCGCTTGGACGGGTTTCGTCGGCGTGGTGAGGGCCAGGCCAATAAGAGCGGCGGTGGCAAGGAGAATCGGCGCAGCGCGGCGAATCAATCGTGTCATAGGCTCTGTCTTCCCGCAGTTTCCGGTCCCAAACAAGTGAGGATTGCTGTTACGAGGTTATGACTGCGACCCCCGAATACAAGCCCCTAATCCAAGATTACAGTGGAGCGCGGCCACCCGGCGCATGCGTCGTTTGGTCTAAGCCATTGGAAGTTTTGGGCTTGCCGCTGCTGAATACGCTGCTCATGGGCGCGAATTGGGAAATGCCAAGTGCAAAGGTGGCGGCCATCAGCCGCGCCATTTCCTCGGCGTAGTCCTTGCGGGCATCGGCGTGCCAACGCCAGTAGCAATCGCCGAGCGCTTGCGCGTCGGCGCAGTGGCCGAGCGCGCGCAGAAACTCCAGATTGGCCCGAGTCCTCTTGGCGACGAAGGCTGCGCCCTCGAGCTGATAGGCCTCCCAATATTTCAGCTGCATCTCCGCCAACCCCGTGGCGAAGTCGAGCAGCGGATTGGCGGGCCGGCCGTGCTCGGCCCGGCCGGATGTGGAGTCTTGCATCGTCGCCTCCGTTTCGCAGAGCGCCGCGGGCGGCGGCGCAAAGGTGTCTTCCGCCCGATGCGCCGGCGACTACCTTGATTATGCTCAAGATTTCAATACGCTGGAATATCTCGTATGGCGCTCTAAAGTCGCAAATATACTGAACGAGGTTCCCGAAACCCTGCGGAGGCACCCATCGCCCCGTCGCCCAACGTCTCCATCACCTATTGCCGGCTCTGCGGCTGGCTGCTCAGGGCTGCGTGGATGGGACAGGAGCTTCTGTCCACCTTCGCCGAGGAGCTCGGCTCGCTCACGCTCGTGCCCGACGACACGGGGGGCGTGTTCGAGGTGCGCGTCGACGGCAAGACAGTCTGGTCGCGATCGGAAGTGGGACGCTTCCCTGAAATGAAAGAGCTCAAGCAATTGGTGCGCGACCAGATCGCACCGGGACGCGATCTCGGCCATCTCGATAGCAAAGAGCCGAAGTCCTAGGGCTGCTCCATCATTGTGAGGGGTGTCACAAAGCCGATCCGGCCCACATGCCATTGAGCCTGGGGCAATCGCGCGCCGTCATTTGGGGAACGGAGAGAAATCATATGAATATCAGACCCTTGCGGCTGATCGCGGGGTTTTGCGCCGTGGCGGCGAGCTTCGCGGGACCCGGGGCAACGGCGGAGAGCGCGCACGATGTCGCTCTTAAGGCATGCGTCGCGGCCCACGGGCATGCGGCGACGCCCATCACCGCCGTCGCCGACGGGCACGGCGGAAGCCTCGTCTGGCTGACCGACCAAGAGGACAATCTCTGGCTGTGCAACGCAGACGCCGAAGGGAATGTCTATGCCGACACCATGATTTTCGATGATCTCTTGGCGGGAGCAGGTGCAAGCCTCGTCACGCCGATCGTTCTCGACCGCGACGGCAAGCCGGCTTCGCCGCTTCCCGATCCGCTCGTCACGGCCGAGCTCGCCTGCCGCGCTTATCTCGATGACGAAGGGGGCGAGGTGGTTGCGCGAGGATCTGACGGCCTCACTGCCAACTGGCTGCCCGGCTATTTCGTTTTCCTCGAGACGGAGGCCGGCGAGACATTCCTGTGCGATGCGACGCCGAACGCGCAAGTGTGGGCATTTGCCAGGATCGGCGAGCCGCTCAACCCAAGAAATCCAGTGAGTTAGGCCGTTTCGGCTCCTGGCAGAGGCGCGCGCGGTTCCCCATATTTTCGGGTAGTCGAAATGAGTCCTCGAGGCTGCACGAAACCAAATGCCCCAACCCGTGATCGTCACCATTCCCCATCGGCTCGGCAAGGCGGAGGCCAAGCGCCGCCTCCAGTCCGGCTTTCACAATGTGCGCGCGAATGTCGGCGAGAGCTTCATGGTCCTCAAGGACAACTGGGACGGCGACCATCTCGATTTCCAGGCGAGCCTGCTCGGCCAATCGACGACCGGCGTGATCGACGTCGCCGACGATCACGTGCGTCTCGAAGTGCAGCTCCCTTGGGTCCTCGCCATGCTGGCCAATAAGGCGAAGGCGCTCGTCGAGCGCCAGGGCCGGTTGATGCTGGAAAAGCCCAAGGAGCCGACCAAGAGCTGAGGCGGGTCAGGAAATCTCGACGATGGTCACTTCGCCCGTGCCGGCTTCCACGGTCTCGCCGGCCGGCTTGCCCATCAGCGCCTGAGCCACGGGCGAGACGTAAGACAGCGTCCCTTGGGCCGGATCGGCCTCGTCCTCGCCGACAATGCGATAGGTTTGGCGGCGTCCGTCGTCACGCTCGATGGTCACCTTCGAGCCGAAACGCACCTCGCCCGCATCGCGCGGCGGCTCGACCACCTGAGCGGTGGCCCGGCGCGAGGTCCAGTAGCGCAGGTCACGATTGATCTTGGCCAGAAGCGCTTTGTCGTCCGCGTCGTGGGCTGCGGCGTGCTCTTCATGCAGACGCGCGAGCTCGGCCTCGATCATCTCCAGCCCACGCTGGGTGACGAGGTTATGTGACGATATCGGCCGATCGGGAAGGTCGTCGTAGACGTCCCCTTCGTCGGCTTCTTTGGTAAATGCCTTGCTCATTAAGTCATTATAGCATCATTGGAAGCTTGAATGTGGCGTAACTGGCCGAGCCACAACCGGTCTGCTAAACCTCCCGAAACGGAATAGGCGCGTCATGAAATACATCATCGCCGTGATTCAGCCCCATCGGCTCGACGCCGTGCGCGGGGCGCTCGCCGGGATCGGCGTGCAGGGCATGACCGTCACCGAGGTCCGTGGCTTCGGCCGCCAGAAGGGGCAGACCGAGATCTACCGTGGTGCCGAGTATGCGATCCAATTCGTGCCGAAAGTAAAAGTCGAGCTCGCCGTCAGCGCCTCGATGGTGGATGCCGTCGTCGAGGCGATCGGCGAGGGGGCAAGAACCGGCCAGATCGGCGACGGCAAGGTGTTCGTGCTGCCGCTCGAAGGCGCCATGCGGGTTCGGACCGGCGAGATGGGCGTCGACGCGCTCTAGCCCGCAACCAGCAGCGCCACGGGGAATTGGCCGAGCGCCTCGGCGACGCTGAGGCTACCGTTCGTTGCCGAGACGGCTTTGCCGGTGAGGATATTCAACCACTGGCGGCCTGCGCGTTCCGGCGGGAGCGTCACGGCCGTGTCGCCCCACGCAGCGGGCGGGACCATGGGCTTGTCACTGCCGCCGAGGAGGGCGCGGGCCCGGACCGGCACGATGGTGATGGCCGCCGGCGCGCCGTCACTCCGCAGGAAGGCGAGGGCGCTTCCGGCATGCGCACCGTTCACGGCGAGGGGGGCGAAGTTGCCCGTGGTGAAGAGCGACGGCTGCTCGCGTCTGACCTGAAGGGCTCTGAGCAGGATGGAGAGTTTGATGGCGCCGCTTCGCCAGTCGGCCAGGAGGTCGGCCGCGTCGCGGGAGGCGTCGCAATCGACGAGCTTCCGGCGCGCATCGAAGTCGACGGGACGCCGATTGTCCGGATCGACCAGGCTCAAGTCCCAAAGCTCCGCACCCTGATAGATATCGGGCACGCCGGGCGCCGTCAGCTTGAGCAAGGTCTGAGCGAGGCTGTTGAGGGCGCCGGCCACTTCGAGCGGCGCTTGCGCGTGGGCGAAGTCGTCGAGAAAGTCGCGGCTCTTTGCGGGATCGAGCGTGCCGCGCACGAATCCATCGACGGCCCCCTCATAGGCTTGATCGGGTCCCGTCCAGCTCGTCCTGACCTTGGCCTCCTTGATGGCTTTCATCATGAAGCCCGCCATCCTGTCGGCAAGCGCCGCCATGGCGTCCGTGTCTGTGACGTCGAGGCTGAACGGCCACGCGCCGGCGAGCGCCTGGTAGAACATCCATTCGTCATTGGGGGTCGGCGCACGGCCGCCGTCGCTCTCGGCGATCAGGGCTGCGTTCATCGCTGACCAGCGCGCCACGTGACGCGCCCAATCCTCCGGCGCTTCGCTCAAAGCATAGAGGCGGGCGCGAGAATCCTCGCCGCGCTTGGTGTCATGGGTCGAGGTGGCGAGCAGACCCGCGGGCTGGCGGGCGCGCCGCGCGGCCATCTCCTCGTGGAAGTGCGCGATCGGGGCGCCGAAGTCCTCCGGCGAGCCGCCCACCTCGTTCAGGGCGATGAGCCGGTTGTAGCGGTAGAACAGCGTGTCCTCGACGGCTTTGGCCATGAGCGGGCCGGTGGTCTGCTGCAGCCGCGTCACGAAGGTGAGCGCCTCGGCGCGCGCCGCCGGGTCCGGTAGGTCGAGCCGCCAGATGCGGGCGATGAAGTCGATGGCGCCTTCGTCCTCGACCTCGCGCGTGCTCTTCGCGGTCACTTGCGCGAACGCGATCAGCGCTTCGTCCTCGGGCCGCGGGCCGTCGACATCCACATAGGTGCGGTAGACCGGCAGCGACGTGCCGAGCTCGATGATGGCGCGGCGTAACGTGTCGCGTCCGTAATCGCGCGTGGCGAGATCGGCTTGGGCGAGCTGAAAGGCGAGGCCCGTGAGCACGTCGAGCTCGCCGGCAAGATTGCGCACGAAGATGTGGCGCTTGGTTGCGGCGAGGAGAGTGTCATAGTCTTCGGTCTCGCCGGTGAAGTCCTGATAAGCGGCCGTCAGCGCGTCTTCGCCTGCGGGGCTCGTCAGCACGCTGCCCAGCGAACGGATGAACTCGTAGCCGGTGGTGCCCTGGACCGGCCAGTCGGGGCGCAGGTTCTCGTCGCCCTCGAGGATCTTCTCCACCAGAAGAATGAAGGGACGTGCCTCGCCGGTCACCTCGCGGAGCTTGCGGAAATAGGCGAGCGGGTCGGCGAGGCCGTCCACATGGTCGAGGCGCAATCCATCGATCATGCCTTCGCCGGCAAGACCCACCAGGAGCCGGTGGGTCTCCTCGAACACGCTCGGCTGCTCCATGCGGACCCCGACGAGATCGGCGACCTCGAAGAAGCGGCGATAGGTGAGGGTCTCGCGCGCCGCACGCCAATAGGCGAGCCGCCAGCTTTGCGCCTCGTGCAGGGCGTGGATGGTCTCGCGGTCGGCCGCGGTGTCGAGGAGCGTGGCGCGCAGCGTCTCGGCTTGCGCCTTGTCCTCCGCGCGCGCGGCAAGTTCGGACTTGAGCTCTTCCGCCGTCTCCGGCGTCGTACTGGCGAAGCGGTTGGTGAGGTCCTCGAACTCGCTCCCGGCACGCGAAAGCACGCTCGCATAGGTGGGCGGACTCAGGGGCAGCTTCATGCCGCTGACCGTGAAGTTGATGCCGCCCGACTCGGCGTCGAAGTGGAGGCCGAAGCTGCCCTTGTCGAGGGCAAGCCCATAAGGCTCGGGCAGCACGGGGATCAGGAGCTTCGGCGCCGACCAGTCGATGTCGAAATAGCTCGCATGCGCGCTCGCCGCGCCCCATTCGAGAATGTCGCGCCACCAGGGATTGAAAGGGCTTGCGCCCATGTGGTTGGGCACGAAGTCCAAGACGACGCCGACGCCGGCGGTGCGAAACGCCGCGACCATGGCGCGGAAACCATCCTCGCCGCCGAGAGAGGGTTCGATCTGGTCATAGCGCGCGATGTCGTAGCCGTGGGTCGAGCCGGGCAGCGCGCGCAAGACAGGCGAGGCGTAAAGGTGGCTGGCGCCAAGCTTGGCGACATAAGGCGCAAGCGTGCTCGCCCGGGCGAAATCCATGCCTTCGCGGAATTGCAGGCGATAAGTGGCAAGCGCCGTCATCGCCTGGGCCGCTCGGCGGCCACGGCCCCGGTCACGGCACGAAAGAGGGGCTCTTCGCCGAGCGTCTCGATTGGGGCGGCGACCTTGCGCCGCCAGTTCGGATGCTCGTCGATGGTGCCTGGCAGGTTCGCCTGCTCGAGGGCTCCCAAGGCATCGTCGATCTGGACGGAGAACAGGCGGCACGGCGTCCTCGCCAGGAAGCGATGAATGGCGACGAGATCCTCGTCGGTAATTTCTCCGGAGTCGGCTTGCACGGCGTTGGGCGCGAGCGCCTGCGCCTCGACGAGGGCGTCGATGAGAAGCTGTCTGTCGCGCATGCGCTCTTGCCGTTGCATCACGGCCTCCCGCTCGGTGACGCGGCCCGCCTTCAGGCGCCAGGCGATATCGTTGCCGATCCACCAGCCTTTCAAGGTCGGCAGATCGTGGGTCGAGCCGCACACCAGCGCCTCGCGCCGATAGGCATGGGGCGGCATCCACACGCCGTCCTGCTCGGTGAAGTAGAAGACCTGGTAGCTCAGAAGGCCAGCCCGGACCATCGTGTCGGTAAATCCCGGAGGAACCGTACCGAGGTCCTCGCCGATGACGATGGTGCGGGAGATCCACGATTCCTCGACCACGCCCTCCAAGAGTTCGCGGAACGGATAAGCCAGATAGGCGCCGTCGGTCGCCGGGTTGCCTTCCGGAATCCAATAGAGCCGCTGCAAGCCCATGGCGTGGTCGATCCTGAGCGCTCCGGCATGATGCATGTTCGAGCGGATCACGGCGCGGAACGGCTCGAAGCGCTCTTCGGCGAGGCCGACCGGGGAGAAGGGCACGAGGCCCCAATCCTGGCCCGCGGCGCTGAAGGGATCGGGCGGACAGCCGATCCGCGCGTGCCGGGCGATCGCCGGACCGTTGAGCCAGCTCTTGGAGCCGTCGGGCGAGATGCCCACGGCGAGATCGAGATAGAGCCCGATGCGCATGCCCGCGGCAAGCGCGCGCGCTTGCGCCGCGGCGAGCTGCGTATCGGCGACCCATTGCAGCCAGGCGTGAAAGGCGACGCGATGTTTGGCGGCGCGTGCGAAGTCGCGCACGGCGAGATTGTCCGGGTCTTGATACTCTTTGGGCCACGTGCCCCACGCCACGTTCCCGCCTTCGGCCACGAAGCGCTCCGCAAGCGCCTCGTAGAGGGCGTGGCCTTCGAGCGCCGTACCGTGCTCGCGGCAGAATTGCTCGAAGGCGTCCTTCTCGCTGGCGTTGGCGTTCTTCACGAAGTGGCCGAACAGCGCTTCGAGCGCGCGGCGCTTCACGCTGTAAACCGCCGGGTAGTCGATGAGCTCGGTTGCGCGCAAGTCGGGGAGCTCGGCTTCGAGCTCGGTGCGCACCGGCAGGTCGGCAAACCCCGGTATGCGGTCGGGGGCGATCAGAAGCGGATTGAGGAAGTCGCGGGTCGAAGGGCTGTATGGGCTGATGCGCGACGGATCGGAAAAGAACAGCGCGTGCAAGGGGCTCAGTCCGATGAAGTCAGCGCCGAGCCCCGCCGCCAACTCGGCGAGGCGGGCCAAATCCTCGAAATCGCCGATGCCCCAGTTGCGGGCGGAGCGCAAAGCATAGGCCTGGACCGACAAACCCCAGGCGCGGTGTTCCACGAGAAAGGGCGGCCAGAAGGCGCTGGCCGACAGCGACGCCACGTCGTCGAAGGCGGGCGGCTCGGGGACGTGATGCTGCTCGCCGCTGCCGTCCACGGGCACGCCCATGGCCTCGAGCACCTTCGCCTTGGTCTCGCCCGGCGTGGCAACCCACTCGCCCTTTTCGCTGATATAGCCGTCGGCAATACCGAAACGCTCAGCCAGTTCGTCGAGCCGATCCGGCATGGGTTACTCCTGCGCAGAAAGTGAGGCGACCACCGCCCAAGGGGGCAGTGTGCCTTGAGCAAGGCGCGCGCCCGCATCGAGCGGATGGGCGAAGAACGGTACGCCGAACGGCGCAAGATCGGCGGGCGTGTCGGCGAGATTGGCGGCGAGGATGAGCTTGCCGCCGTCCTTGATCTGCCAGCTTACGACGAACGTGTTGCCGTGCAGGGCCTCCACCTTGCCGGCATCGCCGCCGATCGTTGCGAGCTTCGGCACCACATGCGCGAAGCGCGCGGCGATGAGACGTTTCACGAATTCGGTCCGGGGCGATGGTTCGGGCTTGAGCATCGAGGCGGTGAAGGTCGAAACCGCGTTCGGATCGGGAACGAGGGCTTGCTTGAAGGCCTCGGCGAACGCCTTGTTGTTGCGGAACTCCTCGTTGCGCCCTTTGCGCACGGCCTCGGCGAGATCCCCTTTGAAGTCGGTGAAGAACTGAAAGGGACGCTCCTCGCCATACTCCTCGCCCATGAAGAGGAGTGGAATGTGCGGGGACAGCAGAAGCAGCGCAAGCGCGGCCTCCACGGCTTCGGGCTCCGCAAGCGTGGTGATGCGATCGCCTTGCGCGCGGTTGCCGACTTGGTCGTGGTTCTGGAGGAAGTCGATGAAGGCGGTCGGCGGCAGATGGGCGGAAGGCTGCCCGCGCTTGCGGCCGCCGCGAAAGGGCGAGGGTTCGCCCCGATAGCCGAACCCATGCGCCATGGTGTCGGCGACACGGCGCGCCGGCGCATCCGCGTAGTCCTGGTAATAGCCCGTGTCCTCGTGCGTCAGGAGCGCATGCATGGCGTGATGCCAGTCGT
>Ga0315553_10000115_pt1 | contig 65848 bp, 69 predicted proteins | sample SalMarSW160140MG_FD_203099 | JGI IMG/M metagenome (GOLD analysis project Ga0315553, IMG submission 203099) | Salt marsh sediment microbial communities from the Plum Island Ecosystem LTER, Massachusetts, United States - Salt Marsh Sediment SW1601-40 ...
CAGTAGGGCCAGGAGGCCGAGTGCGATTACCGCGTACACCATCCGCTTCATGTTCACGTGCGACAGCCCTACCCCCACAATTCCCCCAAAGTCTAAACTCGTTTGGCGTACCCCCAAAAATGGAGCAGCCGCCACCCGCCCTACGGGCTATTCGGCGTGGGAGACGGCGTCACGTTAGGGCAGGGGATCGGCGTTCCACTTCGGTAACACTCTGTAGTCGTCTCCGTGATGGCCTCGCTAATAGGCATGATCATCCATGGTTGGGGTGGACACTCGATCTGGTCTGGCGGCCCCAGGGCCTCCTCCGGCGAGGAGGGCTTGTCGCCGTTCAGCCGGACCAGGTTTTGGACTGCCTCATCATCGAGCGCTTCGTCAGTCGCGGCGATGGTTATGCTGACGTTGTCCGTCCACAGCTGTATGTGCGACTGGCCCATCCTCTGCACCACCGCCCCGCGGATCTCTTCCGGTGGCCCTGTCTTCACCGCGTCCGCAACAACCTCCGGCGGGACTTCGCAGTAAGGCCTTATGGCTATGGTGAGAGGCACAGTGCAACTCGACTCCCCTGGAGCGATCGTGCAATCCCCATAGTCGAATGACACCTCATGCCAGGGGAGGTTATAGATCTCCCCAGGCCACCTTCCCGGGTAGTCCATCCTCGCCACCCTTTCCAGAGGTAGGCCCTGGAAGCTCTCGCCCAGCCAGTAGACGGAGAACTCGTCGAATTCTCGGGCGTCTTCGACCGCCGACATCAGAGGATCAACAGTAGCCGGGGTCGTGCCGTCTCCCCGTCCGACGACAGCCCACACTATACCGCCTAGCAGTAGGGCCAGGAGGCCGAGTCCGATCACCGCGTACACCATCCGCTTCATGTTCATGCGTGACAGCCTTTCGGGCTGACCCACCCGGTGGGGTGTAGGAGCGTCATGAGCCACTCCTACAGCCCGGGCCAGAGCACGATGCGCGAACGTAAGCTCAATATGTGTATATCACATCATCGCACAAAAAGGAAGCTCAGACGGACTTTACCTCCACTGCCTTTAACGCGGTCTGCCAAGCAATCCCCTAGCGCGCCGGTTCCCCCAACATGCCGCCACGTGGCAGCCGCCGCCCGCTGCCGGCCGAGCCGCTTCACCCCGTTTGCCCCCTGCCCTACCGCCGCCTACAATAGACTCGGCGGCAATGGGAAAAATGTCCCTCCGACGCATCATCCCCCGCAGTCAGATTCGGCGGCGCGTCAAGGAGCTGGCGGCCCAGATCCGGGCCGACTACTCCGGCCAGCGCCCCGTGTTCGTCTGCGTGCTCAAGGGGGCCTTCGTCTTCCTGGCCGACCTGGTACGCCAGGTTGGCCTGCCGCTGGAGATGGATTTCATAGTCGCATCGAGCTACGGCAAGGGGAAGACCAGCAAGGGCCAGATCACCGTCCTCAAGGACGTGACCACCGACATCGCCGGCCGCCACGTCATCCTAGTGGACGATATCATCGACAGCGGCCTCACCCTCCAGCACCTGCGCGACCATCTTGCCAGCCGCCGCCCGGCCAGCCTGCGGGTGTGCGCTCTCCTGGCCCGCGAGCGGGTGCTGACAGCGGGCACCGCCATCGACTACCTGGGCTTTCCCGTGCCTGAGGGCTTCGTCGTGGGCTACGGCATCGACTACGCCGAGCAGCATCGTGAACTGCCGGACATCTACGTGATAGAAGATGAGTAGCGCAAGCCTGGAGCAGATCATCACCGTCGCTCGTGGAGACGCCCCCGGCGATACGCTGCTGGCCAACGCGCGCATCGTCAACGTCTTCACCTCCGAGATCGAGGCGGGCGATGTCGTCCTCTGCGAGGGCCGCATCGCCGGCATCGGCCAGGGGTACAAGGCACGCGAGGTCGTGGACCTCGGCGGCGCCTATCTCCTGCCGGGCTTCATCAACGGCCACACCCACATCGAGAGCTCCATGCTCAGCATCGGCCAGTACGCGCGGGCGGTGGTCGCTCGCGGCACCACCTCCGTCGTCACCGACCTGCACGAGCTGGCCAACGTGGCCGGTCTGTGGGCCCTGCGTCGCCTGCTCAGGGACGCCGCCCGTCTGCCCCTGGACGTCTTCCTGATGGCGCCCTCCTGCGTGCCCGCCACGAATCTGGAAACGGCCGGCGCCTCCCTTGAGCCGCGCGACATCGCCGCTGCCCTGCGCTGGCGGAACGCCCTGGGCCTGGGCGAGCTGATGAACTTCCCCGGCGTCGTATCCGGCGACCGCCACTGTCTGGCCAAGGTCCGCACTGCCAGGGGCAGACCCATCGACGGCCATGCCCCCGGCCTCACCGGCAAAGGCCTTAACGCCTATCTGGCCGCCGGCCCCCGCTCCGACCACGAGTCGACCAGCCTGGAGGAGGGCCGCGATAAGCTGCGGCGGGGCATGCACCTGATGATCCGCGAGGGCACCAGCGAGAAGAACCTGGAAGATCTCCTGCCCCTGGTGACCGACGACACCTACCCCCGCTGCCTGCTGGTGGTCGACGACCGCTCCTGCAAGGACCTCCTCCACGACGGCGACATCGACGCCGTGGTGCGCAAAGCGGTTCGCCTCGGCCTGAATCCGATTCGGGCCATCCAGCTTACTACGATCAACCCCGCCACTTACTTCGGCCTCAGCGACCGCGGGGCTATCGCGCCGGGATTCGTGGCCAACCTCATCGTCGCCGACGACCTGTCAGACCTCCAGCCGCGGCAGGTATACTGCGGCGGCCGCCTGGCGGCCAGCGACGGACGCGCCCTGTTCTCGGCCGCCCTCCCAATCCCGCGACGGCTCATGCGCACCTTCCACATCGCCCCCTTCAGCGAGAATGCCTTCGCCCTCAAGACGTCCGAACGCCGCCTGCCCGTCATCGAGATCGTCCCCGACCAGATCATCACCAAGAAGCTGGTGGAGGAGGTGAGGGTGGAAGATGGCCGCGTTGTCGCCGACAGCGAGCGCGACATCCTGAAGCTGGCGGTGGTGGAGCGCCATCGGGCGACGGGCAACACCGGCCTGGGGTTGGTAAAGGGCTTCGGCCTCAAGCGAGGGGCCCTGGCTGCCTCCGTCGCCCACGATTCGCATAACGTGATCGTGGTGGGCACCAACGATCGCGACATGTACGCCGCCGTCCGCGAGGTAGAGCGGATGCAGGGCGGCCTGACGGCGGTGGCCGACGGGCAGGCGCTGGCTTCCCTGGCGCTGCCGCTGGCCGGCCTTATGTCACCTGAGCCGCTGGAGACCGTAGCGGCCCAACTGGAAGCGGTCGAAGGAGCCGCTGCATCGCTGGGAGCCAGCGTGGCCGCTCCCTTCGCCGTTCTCTCCTTCCTGGCCCTGCCGGTTATCCCCGAACTCAAGCTCACCGATAAGGGCCTGGTGGACGTAGGTAAAGCATCCTTCGTAGACCTCACAAGGATTGAATCATGAGCACTCCTGCACAGCACTTCGACTACATCATCGTTGGCTCCGGCATCGCTGGCCTCTACGCGGCCCTCAAGGCGCGCGAGCACGGCAGCGTCCTGGTGCTGACCAAGAGCTCCATCGACGAATGCAACACTCGCTACGCCCAGGGGGGTATCGCCGCCCCCATCGGCGAGGGCGACTCGGCCCAGCTTCACCTGGAGGACACCCTCCGTGCTGGCGCCGGCTTGGTGGACAACGAGGCCGCCCGCATCCTCACCGAGGAGGCCGCCGACCGCATTGCCGACCTGGTGGGCTTCGGCGTCCCCTTCGACACCCTGGACGGAGAGATAACCCTCGGGCGGGAGGGAGCACATAGCCTGCCCCGCATCCTCCATGCCGGCGGCGACGCCACCGGCGCCCACATCGAGATCACTCTCAGCAGCGTGGCCAAGCAGTCCCGCATCACCATCCTCGAGCACTGCCTGGTGGCCAGCCTGCGGCTGGTGGACGGTGCCATCGAAGGTGTTGAGGCGCTCGACTGCCGCACCAACAGCCGGCTCGACTTCACTTGTCGCATTCTCATCCTGGCCACCGGTGGGGCCGGCCAGCTATATAAGATCAGCACCAACCCTACCGTGACCACCGGCGACGGCACCGCCCTGGCCTACCGGGCGGGCGCCGAGATCATGGACATGGAGTTCTTCCAGTTCCATCCCACCGCCCTGCGTATGCCCGGCGTCCAGGCCTTCCTCATCTCAGAAGCGGTGCGAGGAGAAGGGGCATTCCTCCGCAATGAGCAGGGGCGGGCCTTCATGACCGACTACGATCCGGCGGCCGAACTGGCCCCGCGCGACGTGGTAGCACGAGCCATCTTGGCGGAGATGAACAAGGACGGCACCGACCACGTCTATCTCGATATAACCCACTTGCCGGCCTCCAGGGTGACATCTCGCTTCCCCCAGATCTACCGCTTCTGTCTGGACCACGACCTAGACATCACCACCCACCCCATCCCTGTATCGCCGGCTGCCCACTACACGATGGGCGGCGTGCGCACCAACACCTGGGGCGAGACCAACATCCGCGGCCTATACGCCTGCGGCGAGGCCGCCTGCACCGGCGTTCACGGAGCCAACCGCCTGGCCAGCAACTCCCTTCTGGAGACCATCGTCTTCGCCAAGCGGGTGATCCAGCGAACCCTTCTCAAGGAGCTCAGAGTGAACGAGCCCAGCGCTGAGACCATCTCCCTCAGCCAGCCCAAACCAGCCAAGGTCTCTCCCCTCGACCTGGGCGCACTGCAATCGCTCATGTGGGACAAGGTAGGCATCGTCCGCGACGGCAGCTCGCTGGTCGAGGCCAAGACCGTTATCTCTGCCTGGCAGGCCTCCTTCGGCGAACCCACCGATCGCCCTTCGCACGAGCTGGCCAGCCTGCTTCTCTGCGCCCGTCTGGTGACCGAGGGAGCGCTCATACGTAAGGAGAGCCGAGGGGCGCACTACCGCCTCGACTTCCCCAAGCCGTCCGATGCCTGGCATCGGCACATCGTCTTCCGTCGCCATGCCTAGGCATACCATCCCCCGGCTCCCCCAGGCCCACCTGCGCCGCCTGGCCAAGAGCGCCCTCAACGAGGACAAGGCCTGGCAGGATGTGACCACTGCTGCCCTGGTGCCACCGGAGCAAAAGGGGCGAGGCGTCATCGTCGCCAGGGAGGAGGGGGTGCTGGCCGGCCTCCCTATGGCCGAAGCCGTGTTCAAGGCGGTCGATCCCTCGCTGCAATGGCGACCGCTGGCGGGCGAAGGAAGCCGCCTGTCGCCGGGGCAGGAGGTAGCTCGCATCGAGGGGCCGCTAGCCGCCATCCTGCGAGGCGAGCGAGTAGCCCTTAACTACCTGACCCATCTCTCGGGCGTGGCCACCGCCGCCGCCCGCCTGGTCGCGGCCATCGCCGGCCTGCCTGTGGGCATCCGCGATACCCGCAAGACCACCCCCGGCCTGCGCACGCTGGAGAAGTACGCCGTGCGAGTGGGCGGCGGCCAGAACCACCGTCTCAACCTAGCCGACGCCGTCCTCATCAAGGACAACCACCTGGCCGCCCTGCGCGCCCGCAGCCTGGGCATCGCCGAGGCCGTACGTCTGGCCCGCCAGGAAGCGCCAGCAGGGATGAGGGTGCAGATCGAAGTCACCACCGTCGATGAAGCGCGCCAGGCGCTGGAGGCAGGAGCAGGGGAGCTCCTCCTGGACAACATGCCCGCCGAGGAGATGCGACGGGTAGTGGAGATGGCGCGAGGGAGAGCCGTCCTCGAGGCGTCAGGCGGGATAAGCCTGGATAACGTGCGACAGGTGGCGGAGACGGGCGTCGACTACATCTCGGTGGGAGCCATAACCCACTCGGCCAGGGCTCTGGACATGAGCCTGGAGATAGAGGCCAGCATCTCCTGAACCGCCTCCTGTGACTATAAGCACATCTCGAAAGAAACCGTCGCACTGACCCTGTTCCTCTGCGTGTAACACCGGGCCTGCCTGCCGAGTCTATTCTTCCAGGAGTTCGCAATCCGTGTCACGCTACAAGATCAAAGACCCTTACCGCTGGGTTCCTTACCTACTGATGCTCGGGGTCCTGTTCGCCATCATCATTGACCTGATAGGACTCTTGGGTGCCTTCGGAAATCCGGAGTACGCTATCCCCATGGTGATCGGGCTAGCTTTCACCCTCTTCCATCTGCACCGCTCTAGAAACACCTACGTCGAAGTGGGCGACAACAGTCTCAGGTGGGTCCGCTGGGGATACCGCGCCGCCGTTGTGCCCTATGCCCGCATTGCTCAGGTCCGCCAGGAGCACGACCTGATCAAGCTGAGGATTGACGAGCCGCCAGCCAGAGGCCTGGCGCGATGGAAATCGTGGTGGCGAGGCCGCCCCGCCGGCCCATGGTGGCTGCTGCTGGATTTGGAGGACGCCGAAGGATTCCTCTGGGCCCTGCGCCCTCGTCTGGCCACGTCCCCAGTCGAATCAGCCACAGACGAAGCGCAGAGGCCCGCCGCCCAGGAGCCTGTTATCGAGTTGATCCGTGCCGACCGCTGGCGACGCCTGTTCGCTTTCGTCATTGATGGATGGGTATTGGTCGCCACCATCCCCTGCACACTCGCTCTCGCCCAGGTGTCCATCCCGGAGGGAGACCGCCCATCTTCGGACGCGGTGGCCCCCCTCATCCTTGCGGCCTGGTTCCTATACGTTTGGGCCGTCAACGCCACCGGGGTGTCCATCGGCAAGTTTCCCTTCGGCATCAGGATAATCCGGGCCGATAGGGAGACTCCGCCAGGAGCTATTCGAGGGCTCACACGGGCTATCGCTGCCGGTCTCAGCCTCGCCTGCTTCGGCCTCGGCTATCTGTGGTCGATCTGGGATCGTGACCGTCGCGGCTGGCACGATATCTTGACCGGGACAAGGGTAGTGCAGACGACCACTGTTCAGAAGCCAGCGGAGGAATCTGTCCAGCCGGCCGGGTCATAAGCCCCCGCAATCACACACGGGGAACCAGGGCCCTTGACATGAGCCTGCAAGTGTAGGGCCTCAGACTACAGGCCCTGCTCAGAATCCGGCCCCTCCTCGTATATCACCACCCGCGTGCCGATGCCGGCGAAGTCCCAGAAGAACTTGGCGTCGCCGTAGCCCAAGCCCACGCAGCCGTGGCTGGAGGGAATGTTGCCGAAGTAACTCTGAGGGCGCCAGTAGTTATAGTGCAGCGTAATGCCGCTGAAGACGTACTGCGTGTACAGGACATTGTCCACATACCAGCCATCCGGCGAGTCTATAGGAATGCCAAGACCCTCGGAGTCCATAGTCTCATTCTCAACCCGCTGATAGACGCGGAAGTCACCGGTGGGCGTCTCCCAGCCGGGCATCCCCGTCGTTACCAGAGCGACCCGCACCGGCTGCGCGCCGACGAAGGCCATCGCCCGCTGGGTGGTCAGGTTGACGGCGATCCAGCGCTCGTCCTCCTCAAAAGCCACGCCCGCCGGTGGGGTAGCCGTCGCCAGCTCCAACGCCCCCAGCTCCTCCAACGTCGGGCCAGCAGGCGTAGGCTCTGGCGTGGGCTCCTCTGCCCTCTCCGCCAGCAGCCGCAGGAGGGGTTGCAGATGAAGGTCTGATTCGTCGAGCGCCGCCGCAGGCTTGGGCGCCACGACAGACACACTCATGCCGAGCGCTGAGCCCGCCGAGGCATCGTCGCCGGCGATTAAAAGCCTCCCCAACCGGAGCGACCCCAGGCTCACCAGAGCCAGAAGCTCCAGCGTCAGAAGACCCAAAAGGAAAAGGCGCGAAAGCTTGAAGGAAGTCAAATCAAGACCAGTATATGACTGGAGCGAAATGCCCGTCTAGCCTCTTCGCGGGCGCTCCAACTCCTCGCTATCGAGAACGATGGTCACCGGCCCCTGATTGTGGATCTCCACCAGCATGCGAGCCCCAAAGCGGCCCATTCCCACCTCGACGCCTGTTTCCCGCAGAGCCGCCGCAAACGTCTCCACCAAAGGCTCAGCCTCCTCTGGCGGTGCCGCGCGGCTGAAGCTGGGCCGTCTCCCCTTACGAGTGTCGGCCAAAAGGGTGAACTGGCTCACCACCAGGGCCTCACCACCCACGTCCACGAGGGATAAATTGAAACGGCCGTCCGCATCGGAGAAGATGCGTAGCTCGGCCGTCTTTCTGGCTAGCTTGTGGGCATCCTCAGCGGTGTCCCCCGCAGCCACTCCCAGGAGCACCACCAGCCCTTGCCCTATCTCGGCCAGTCGCTCCCCGGCCACTGTCACCGAGGCATGGCTGACCCGCTGGATGACCGCTCGCACCGCCGCCTACTTCTTGGCAGAGACCTCTGATGTACCTTCAGGCGTCGGCTTCTCGTTCTTGGTCTCCCTTTCAGCGGATTCCCACTCGTGATTCTTGCGGTTATCGGTGACGTAGAAGCCCGACCCCTTGAACACAATGCCGGGCGCATGGAGAAGCCGTCGCGCCAGCCCGCCGCACACGGGGCATGCCTGCTCCGCTGGAGCGTCAAATCCTTCCTTCTTCTCGTATTGATGTTGGCACTGGCCGCACTGGTATTCGTAGATGGGCAAGTCAAACCTCCTGTCGGCGCGAAAACCCAACAAGAATGCTACAAGAAAGACGCCTTTGAAGCAAGAACGTGACATCTGCGCCACGGCCGAGCAGGCCACATCTCCCTACCGGACGCCGTTGCCCCGTCCATACGCCTATGCTATACTTTCAGCCGAATACCCGACCGATAACAAAACTCAAGGAGGACAGAAGGCTTTTGACTAGTCCCGTCTCTATGAAGGCGCTGCTTGAAGCCGGAGTGCACTTCGGCCATCAGACCCGCCGTTGGAACCCCAAGATGCAGCCCTTCATCTTCAGCGAGCGCAACGGCATCCACATCATCGACCTTCAGCAGACGGTGGGGCGCCTTGAGAGGGCCTGCGAGTTCGTGCGGGACGTGGCGGCCCAGGGAGAAGCCATCCTCTTCGTCGGCACCAAGAAGCAGGCCCAGGAGACTATTGAGACCGAGGCCAAGCGGTGCTTCATGCCCTACGTCAGCAGTCGCTGGCTGGGGGGCACCCTCACCAACTTCGCCACCATCCAGAGCCGCATCGACCACCTGGTGCGCCTGGAGGATGCCCGCGAGCGGGGCGAGTTCGAACGCATGCTCAAGAAAGAGGCCCTCAGGGTGGAGAAGGAGATTGCCCGCCTTAATCGCCACTTGGTGGGCATCAAAGAGATGACCAAACTACCCGGCGCCTTGTACCTGGTCGACCCCTTCAAGGAGAGCATCGCCGTGGCCGAGGCCGTCCGCATGGACACACCCATCGTGGCCATGGTGGACACCAACTGCAACCCTGACGAGATCGACTATCCCATCCCGTCCAACGACGATGCCATTCGGGCCATCAAGCTTGTGACCAGCCGCATAGCCGATGCCATCCTAGAGGGCCTGGCCGCCCGCGAGTTCGCTGCCAAGGAGGCCCTGGAGGCAGTGGACGTGGGAGCCTTCCAGGAGACGGGCTACGTGGCCTCTCCCGACGAACCTGCACCCGCATACATGGCCGAGCCCGAGGAGCAACAGCCCGAAGCGGCGGCCAAGCGGGAAGAACCAGAGCCAGAGGCAGCGGCCGAGCCAGAGGAACAACAACCCGAAGCGGCAGCCGAGCCGGAAGAGCCGGAGCCGGAGCCAGAGGCGGTGGCTGAGTCCGAAGAGCAACAGCCTGAAGAGGAAGCCGAGTCGCCGCCCGAATCAGACGACAGCAGGAAAAAGAAGTAGCCAGCGAATAGCACAACAAGCCGAGGACGAGATACGATGGCCATTTCCGCCGAGACCGTCAAGAAACTGCGCGACCTAACCGGCGCAGGGATGTTGGATTGCAAGAAGGCCCTCGAAGAAACCGGGGGAGAGCTAGACAAGGCCAAAGAGATCCTGCGCAAGCGGGGCATTGCCATAGCCGAAAAGAAGGCCGCCCAAGAGACACGGCAGGGCTTGGTGGAGGCCTACATCCACCCCGACGGACGCCTGGGTGCTCTGGTGGAGCTGAATTGCCAGACCGACTTCGTGGCCCGCACCGACGAGTTTCGGGCCTTGGCCCACGAACTGGCGATGCAGGTGGCAGCCACCGACCCCCAGCACATCGCCTCCGACGAACTACCAGCAGACAGCGACGGCAACCCCGAGGAGCTCTGCCTGCTAACCCAGCCCTTCATCAGAGACCCCGGCCGCACCATTCAAGACCTGATCAACGACACCATAGCCAAAACCGGCGAAAATATCAAAGTGCGCCGCTTTGCCCGCTTTCACCTAGGGCGCTAAAGGTAGGTGGCCCGTGGCCACGGCACCTTACAACCGCATCCTCCTGAAGCTCAGCGGTGAAGCCCTCATGGGTGACCAGAGTTACGGCATAGACTCCACCACCCTGGCCCTCATCGCCGACGAGATCAAGAATGTGCTGGATATGGGCATCGAGACAGCGGTTGTGGTAGGCGGCGGCAACATCTTCCGCGGCTCCGATGCCAGCGCCGCCGGCATGGATCGGGCCACCGCCGACTACGCTGGCATGCTGGCTACTGTCATCAATGCTCTCGCCCTCCAGGACGCCCTGGAGAGGATCGGCCTCACCGTGCGCACCCAGTCGGCCATCACCGTTCAGGCGGTGGCCGAATCCTATATTCGCCGCCGGGCCATTCGCCACTTGGAGAAGGGCCGAGTGGTGATCTTCGCCGCCGGCACGGGCAATCCCTACATGACGACCGACACAGCAGCCGCCCTGCGGGCTGTCGAGATCGACGCGGACGTTCTGCTCATGGCCAAGAACAAGGTGGACGGCGTCTACGATGCCGACCCCGCCAAGGTTGCCAGCGCCCGCCGTTTCCAGACGCTCAGCTACATGGAAGCCCTCAGCCGTCGTCTGGAGGTCATAGATAGCACCGCCCTCTCCCTGTGCATGGACAACAACCTCCCCATCATCGTTTTCGACGTGCGAGCGCCCAATAGCATTTCGCGGGCGGCCTGCGGCGAGAAGATAGGTACGCTGGTGGCCCAAAACGAGACCGCTCTGGCACCGGGAGGTGAGCAATGATAGACGACGTCCTGGCCGATGCCAAAGACCGCATGAGCAAAGCGGTAGAGGCCCTGCGCAAGGAACTGGCCACCATTCGCACCGGCCGCGCTCACCCGGGTCTGATAGAGCACCTGCGGGTGGAATACTATGGTGCTCCCACACCCCTGAACCAGCTTGCCACTATCAGCGTCCCGGAGCCTCGCCTGCTCACCATCCAGCCCTGGGACCAGCAGAGCCTGGGCGCCATCGAGAAGGCCATACTCAAGTCAGATCTGGGGCTCAACCCCAACAATGACGGCAATACCATCCGCCTGGCGATCCCCCAACTCACTGAGGAGAGGCGCAAGGAGCTGGTCAAGGTGGTGCACAAGAAAGTGGAGGAGGGACGGGTGGGTGTCCGTAACGTACGCCGCGACCGCCACGACGAGCTGCGTCGCCTGCAGAAAGAAAAGGAGATCTCCGAGGACGCCCAGTATCTAGCCCAGGAAGAGCTCCAGAAGCTAACCGACAGCTTCATCCAGGAAGTCGAGCGGGTGGGCGAGGAGAAGGAGGCGGAGCTGCTGGCAGTCTAGACGACTCAGGCGACGCCTGCAGCGAAACCGAGCGTTATCCTTGTGCGTTTGGTAACGGTGGAATGAAGGTTATGGCTGTAGAACCCGTCCAAAAGGCACCCCCCCTTTCCCTGACATGCGTGCCGAACCACGTGGCCATCATCATGGACGGCAATGGCCGCTGGGCTCGCCAGCAAGGCTTGTCCCGCATGGCCGGCCATCGCGCTGGCACCGAGAACATTCGCCAAGTCATCGAGCGCTTTGCCGACTACGACGTCAAGTACCTCACCCTCTACGCCTTCTCCACCGAGAACTGGAATCGGCCGCGCCCGGAAGTCCAGGGCCTCATGCGCATTCTCGGCCGGGTCATCAAGAGAGAGACCCAGCACCTCCACGAGAACGGCATCCGCCTGATCCACCTGGGTCGCCTGGACGACCTCTCACCCAGGCTCCAACAGCAGGTCCTCGATGCCATCGAACTCACTAAGAACAACGACCGCATGACCGTGTGCATCGCTTTCAACTACGGCGGCCGGGCGGAGATCCTGGACGCTGCCCGCCGCCTTATGACCAACGGCATGTCCCCAGACGAACTCGACGAAGGCGTGTTCTCCTCTTATCTGTATACCGCCGACATCCCCGACCCTGATCTCATCATCCGCACGGCGGGCGAGATGCGCGTATCCAATTTCCTCCTTTGGCAGGGGGCTTACGCCGAGTTCCACGCCACCGAAGTGTACTGGCCCGACTTCGACAGCGAGAACATCGACCAGGCCCTTCTGGCGTACAGCCAGCGCAAGCGCCGCTTCGGCGGCATCCTTCCCGAAGACGCAGACCTGCCCAGCAAGCGGCGAAGCCCCTCCAAAAACTCCCGAAAGCGCTAATGCTTCCGCAACGGGTCGCCACCGCCGTCATCGGCGTGCCCGCTATCCTTGCCGTCATCTGGGCCGGCGGCGCCTGGTTCTCCGTCGTCCTGGGCATCCTGCTGTTCATCGCCGCCCTGGAGTTCTACGCTGCCGTGGCACCCGCGCCGACGAATGCGACGCTGTTGGAGAATCCCCTGGCCGCCATCAGCCCTGTACGGCTGCCGCGGCTGTTGAACCAGCGACCCCTGGGCCTGATGGGCGCGTCCTTCACCGCCCTGCTGGTAGCGGCGGCTCACCATGGCGGCGACTGGTGGGCGGGCGCTCTGGCCCTTGCCACCATTCTCCCCTTCCTCTGGCTCATGCTCAGAGGCGACCGCGAGCGGGCCCTGCCCGACTGGCTTCACAGCATGGGTGGCGTCCTCTACATCGGCTGGCTGGGCAGCCACCTGGTGCTCCTGCGCCAGCTCGACAACGGCCAGGACTGGGTGTACCTGGCCGTCTTCGCCACCTTCGCCAACGACACCAGCGCCTACTTTGTGGGGAGAGCCATCGGCCGCACCAAGCTCGTGCCGCGCATCAGCCCCGGCAAGACGGTAGAGGGCGCACTGGGGGGCATCCTCTTCGGCGCCTTGGGCCTGGTGCTCCTCAACTACGCCCTCGGCCTGCGAGTCGACGCCTGGCCCCTCATTCCGCTGGCCGTCCTGGTGCCCGTGGCCGCCCAGTTGGGCGACCTGGCGGAGTCGCTGATCAAGCGAGGCGCCGGCGTCAAGGATGCGGGCGTCCTGGTGCCCGGCCACGGCGGCGTTCTCGATCGCCTGGACAGCGTCCTGTTCGTGGCGCCGGTGGTATACTACTACGCCAGGTTTGTGATCGAGGTCGGGATGGGATAGATGAGGTTCTAAGGAGGTGGCCCCATGTTACGGCAGCTTGACAGCGAAAGCGAGTACGTCCGCACCTGGGGAAAAAGGGCCGCACAGATCGAGAAGCAGATCCTCGACAAGATCCGCCGTCGCGAGCGGGTCAGCAAGAACGTCGCTGTCCTCCATGAAGAACAGCTCACCTTCGGCCAGCGGGTCTCCGACAAACTAGCCGATGTCGCTGGGAGCTGGGGCTTCATCTTCGCCTTCGGCCTTACCATAGGCATTTGGGTCCTGTTGAACACCCTCGCCTTCATCCACCACTGGGACAAGTATCCCTACATCCTCCTAAATCTCTTTCTGTCCATGCTCGCCGCCATCCAGGCGCCGGTCATCATGATGAGCCAGAATCGACAGGAGGACCGCGACCGCCTCCGCGCCGAGCACGACTACGAGATCAACGTTAAGGCGGAGATCGAGATACAGCAGATACATCAGAAGCTGGACGAACTTCGGGAGAGGCAGTGGAACGACCTGCTGACCATCCAGAAGCAGCAGATCGATCTCTTGCAGGCCCAGCTAGCCCTCCTGCAGGGACGCGCCGAAAATAGCCGCGACGGGTGAGCCCCCTAACCATCGAGGCAAAAGGAGTGGTAGTATAGTGCCGATGCCGATTGGTAAGTCCAGTACCGAGGGCATTTCGCCACGCCTTCTAGAAAAGGAGGAATGGCGCATCCCCTTGGAGGACTAAGCGCTACAGGTGACTCTATGACGGGTCTTGCTATCCTTGGTTCCACCGGCTCCATCGGCCGCCAGACACTGGAGGTCGTCGAAGAGCTCCGTCCTCGCTTCCGCGTAGTGGCGCTGGCCGCCGGCCACAACGTCACCCTCCTGGAGGAGCAAGCCAGGGCGTTCTCCCCCCAGCTCCTCTGGGCCGATCGCGAGGCCGACTACCTCCGCCAGAAGACCACCAGAGGCGCTATCCGCGCCCGCTGGACGCCTATGGAGGAGATGGCCTCCCACCCCGATGTTGACATCGTGGTGGTGGCCACAGCCGGCAAGGCTGGCCTCCTGCCCACCCTGGCCGCGGCCAGAGCTGGCAAGGCGGTGGCCCTGGCCAACAAGGAGGTGCTGGTGATGGCCGGCCACCTCGTGGTGGCCGAGGCCCGCCGTCACGAAGCCGATCTGCGACCGGTGGACAGCGAGCACAGCGCCATCTGGCAGTGCCTCTGGGGAGAAGACCGTAAGAACATCGCCCGCATCATCCTCACCGGCTCCGGCGGGGCCTTCCGCGACAGGCCGCTGGACGAACTGGAGCGTGTAACACCCGAGCAGGCCCTGCGTCATCCTACTTGGCAGATGGGCCACAAGATAACAGTGGACAGCGCCACACTCCTCAACAAGGGCCTGGAAGCCATCGAGGCTCATTGGCTGTTCGGTGTGCCCTTTGATAAAATCGAAGTGGTGCTCCACCGGGAGAGCATCATTCACTCTCTGGTGGAGTTCTGCGACGGGTCGATCAAGGCCCAGTTGGGGATGCCTGACATGCGATTGCCAATTCAGTGCGCTCTGACACACCCCCAGCGCCTGCCGACCAGCAGGCCGAAGCGGCTCGATCTCGGCCACCTTGGCTCTCTGGCTTTCTCCCAGCCCGACCTGCGGCGTTTTCCCTGCCTGGGTCTGGCCCTGGAGGCTGGTCGCCGCGGCGGCGTACTTCCCACCGTCATGGCCGCCGCCGACGAGGTGGCGGTCGACCACTTCCTGGCCGGCCACATCACGTTTTTGGACATCGCTAAGGTGATAGAGGCCACTCTTTCCGCCCACCCGTCGGTATCCGATCCCAGCCTGGAGGAGGTGCTGGCTGCTGACACCTGGGCCCGCCAGTGGGCGGAAGACTGGCTCAGAGCCAAGGCCTAACCATGTTCCTGCAAGCGATCCTGCCCTTCGCTGGTATCCTCATTGGCCTCATCATCGCCCATGAGGCAGGGCATTTTGTTGCCGCCAAGCTCACTGGCGTGCGGGTGGTGGAGGCCGGCCTGGGCTATCCGCCCCGCATATGGGGCAAGGAATTCCGCGGCACAATCTACTCCATCAACCTCATCCCCTTGGGAGGCTTCTGCCGCATGCTGGGAGAGGAGGACCCCAGCGACCCCGCCAGCCTGGCAGCCAAGCCCGCCTGGGCCCGCCTGATCGTCCTCGCCGCCGGCTCTGCCATGAACTTTGCCCTGCCCTTCATCCTGTTCACCATCAGCTTCATGATCGCCCGCGACGTGCCCATCGGCCTGACCCAGATCGCTCAGGTCATGGATAACTCCCCCGCCCAGGAGGCCGGCCTTCGGGAGGGCGACGTCATATTCGCCATCAACGGCCACGAGGTGCGCAACACCCAGGAGGTAGGAACCCAGATCCGCCTCAATCTGGGCGAGACCGTGACCATGCTGGTCAGGCGCGAGGCCGAACTCATAGAGGTCCCTGTCTACGCTCGCTGGTCTGCCCCCACCTACACCGATGAGGAGGGTAAAGAGCAGCGTCAGGGTCCCACCGGCATCATGATAGCTGCCCTCTATCCCGGAATGACCGAATCAGAGTCCTTCCCCATATGGGAAGCCTTCCCCAAGAGCATTGATACGACCTTCCAGGTCCTGGCCCTCGCCCGCAACGAGTTCATCTCCTGGTTCAAGGGAGGCGGCACACCACAAGTGGCCGGGCCGGTGGGCATAGCACAGCTCACCGGCGAAGTGGTGGAGGACGAGGGATATCGGCCCCTGCTGGATTTCGCCGCCCTTCTGAGCATCAACCTGGCCATCATCAACATCCTGCCTCTGCCCATGCTGGACGGCGGCCGTATCATGTTCGTGCTGCTGGAGGTCGCCAGGCGGGGCAAGCGTGTCGCCCCCGAGAAGGAGGCCCTGGTGCACTTCATTGGCCTCACCCTGATCATCGCCCTCGCCATCGTCATCACCTACTTCGACGTGCTGCGGGTCCTGCGGGGCGAGAGCCTCTTCCGATGATGCAAATACGCCGCCGCCAGTCCAAGCCTGTCTGGGTGGGCAGTGTCCAGGTTGGCGGCGACGCTCCCATCATCGTCCAGTCGATGACCAACACCAGTACCGCCGACGCCCAGGCCACCCTTCGCCAGACCTACGAGCTAGCCGAGCTGGGCTGCGAGATCATCCGCGTCGCCGTGCCCGACCGCCATGCTGCCGCCGCCGTGCCGGAGATCGTCGCCCACTCGCCGCTGCCCGTCATCGCCGACATCCACTACGACTACCGCCTGGCGATGGCTTCCCTGAAGGCGGGCGTCCACGGCCTGCGCTTGAACCCCGGCAACATCCGCGACCCCCAGAAGGTGCGAACGGTGGTGCGAGCAGCCAAAGAGCGTCAGGTACCCATCCGCGTGGGGGTCAACGAGGGCAGCCTGCCGCCCCTGCCGGCCCTGGCCGAAGGGGAGCCACCGCCACCCAAGTGGCGGCGCATGGTAGACGCCGCCATGTGGGAGATCCGCCTCCTGGAGGAGATGGACTTCGACCTGATCAAGGTCTCCCTCAAGGCCTTCGATGTGCCCACCACCGTGGCCGCCTATCGCGAGATCGCCCGCCTCACCCCCTACGCCTTGCACATCGGCGTCACCGAGGCCGGTACGACTCGCAGCGCGTCGATACGGAACGCCATCGGCATCGCTCTCCTCCTGACCGAGGGCATCGGCGACACCATTCGTGTCTCCCTGACCGCCAACCCCAAAGAAGAGATACCGATCGCCTACGACATCCTGAGAGCCCTGAACCTGCGCCAGCGCGGCCCGACCCTCATCTCCTGCCCCACCTGCGGCCGCATGGAGGCGGACATCATCTCCCTGGCAAACCAGGTGGAGGAGCACTTCCAGAAGCTGGGCAAGCCCATCATTGTCGCCGTCATGGGCTGCGTGGTCAACGGCCCCGGCGAGGCCAAGGACGCCGACGTAGGCATCGCCGCCGGCAAGGGCAAAGGCGCCCTCTTCCGCAGCGGCGAGGTGGTGCGAGTGGTGGAGGAGAAGGACTACCTGTCCGCCCTGGTCGAAGAGGGGCAAAAGGTCATCGCCGAGAAGTGGGCCGCCTCCTGACCAATGCCCGTGGATCTGGATATCATCTTCCTCGCCCTGCTGTTCATCATGTGGGCCATCCTGGGCTTCATACCCTGGCTGGCGCTCGCCCTGATCCGCCGCGGCCGAGGGGTGCTAGTAGCGTTACCTCTGGCCATCGTTGGCGGCGCTGGCGGCGGCGTCCTCGTGCCGGCGGCGGGAGCCAAGGACGAAGCGGGCCTTTTCCTTAGCCTGGGCACCGCCCTCGTGGGCGGGCTGGCCCTGGCCCTGCTGGGCCTGCGGCTCTCCCGAATCGTGACACGCGCCCCCTGATCCGAAGCCGCTGCCCCTTGACCCCCGTAGGCCGCCTGCCCTATTCTCCTTCTCAGCGGAGGGAATTATCATGCGCCTCTCTCACCACTTCGGTAAGACGTTGCGGCAGGTGCCCGCTGAGGCGGAGACGCCCAGCCATCAGCTCCTCCTGCGGGCGGGCCTCGTCCAGCAGCTAGCGGCTGGCATCTACACCTACCTGCCCCTGGGCTGGCAGGTCCTGCGCAAGATCGAGCAGATCATCCGCGAGGAGATGGACGCCGCCGGCGGCGAGGAGCTCTTCATGCCAGCGCTTCTGCCCATAGAACTGTGGGAGGCCTCCGGCCGCGACCAGACTATGGCCGATGTCTTCTTCCGCATCACCGACAAGCGGGAGCGCCGCTTCGTCCTCGGCCCCACGCACGAGGAGATCATCGTCGACCTGTTCAAGCGCCAGGTGCAGAGCTACCGCGAGCTGCCCCTCATGCCCTACCAGATCCAGGTCAAGTTCCGCGACGAGGCGCGTCCTCGCGGCGGCCTCATCCGCGTCCGCGAGTTCACCATGAAGGACCTCTACAGCTTCGACGTCGACTGGGAGGGGCTGGACGAGAGCTGCCGCAAGATGCTGCGTGCCTACCAGAATATCTTCGACCGCTGCGGTGTGCCCACCAGCATCGTGGAAGCTGACTCGGGAGCCATCGGTGGCAAGGACTCCTGGGAGTTCATGTTCTTCTGCGACAGCGGCGAAGACCAGGTAATGCTCTGCTCCAGCTGCGACTACGCCGCCAACACCGAGAAGGCCGAGTTCCGCAAGCCGCCCGCCGCCGATGAGCCGCTCCAGGCCGTCGAGGAAGTGGCCACGCCGGGCATCAAGAGCATCGAGGACCTCTCGGCTTTTCTGAACATACCGCCGGCGAAGACCCTTAAGGCCGTCTTCTACGCCGCTGACGGCCAGCCGGCCTTCGTGGCCATTCGCGGCGACATGGAGGTAAACGAGACCAAGCTGCGCAACGCCCTGGGTGCCGTCGATCTGCACATGATGGATGACGCCGAGCTCACCGCCGCCGGACTGGTGGCCGGCTACGCATCGCCCATCGGGCTGAAGAACGTCAAAGTGGTGGCAGATGACGCTGTGCCCTCCTCGCCCAACCTGGTGGGTGGCGCCAACAAGCCCGACGCCCACCTGCGCAACCTCAACTACGGCCGCGACTGGACAGCCGACATCGTGACCGACATCGCCCTGGCCCAGGAGGGCAACGTCTGCCCCCGCTGCGGCTCGCCCCTCACCATGCGGCGGGCCATTGAGATGGGCCACGTCTTCAAGCTGGGTACCGTCTACAGCGAGAAGCTGGGCGCCACCTTCCTCGACCACGACGGCGTGGCCAAGCCGGCTGTGATGGGCACCTACGGCATCGGCACCGGCAGGCTCCTGGCAGGCATCGTAGAAGCCAGCCACGACAAGCAGGGCATCATCTGGCCGCCCCAGCTTGCACCCTATGACACCCACCTGGTCGCCCTGAGCATGGACCGCCCGGACGTCGTCCAGACCTGCGAGCGCCTGTACGAACAGCTCCAGCAGGCAGGCATCTCCGTCCTCTACGACGACCGCGACGAGTCCCCCGGCGTCAAGTTCAACGATGCCGACCTCCTGGGCATGCCGCTGCGCCTCACCGTCAGCCCCCGCACCCTGGAGAAGGAGAGCGTGGAGCTGAAGCGGCGCAGCGAGAAGGAAAGCACGCTCCTGCCCCTGAGCGAAGCGGTCGCGCGGCTTCAAGAGCTACTGAAGCAGCCATAAGCCCTTTTCTCCCCAACCCTCGCATACGGTCAGCCTTGCGCCGTACCCGCGAAAGTGCTATAGTTCCCTAGGAAAGTGGGTTCCGTCCCACTTTTTTGTTGGCTCAGGGTACCCTTTGCGGGGGCCGGGAGTGCTGAAAGCGATGAAGAGCGATTTCTTGATCGCCATAACGCAAATAGCGGCCGAGAAGAACCTGCCCAAGGAGGTGGTCCTCCAGGCGGTGGAGACCGCCCTGGCTTCAGCCTATAAGAAAGACAGCGAGGCCACCGGCAACATCGTGGTGAGGATCGACCGCAACAGCGGCAACGTGAACGTCTACGCCCAGAAGGCCGTGGTGGAAGAGGTAGAGGACCCCCGAGTGGATATCGCCCTGGATGAAGCCCGCCGTCTCAAGCCCGACATCGAGCTTGGCGAGATCATGGAGTTCGAGGTGACGCCAGCCAACGCCGGCCGTATCGCCGCCCAGACCGCCAAGCAGGTCGTTCTGCAGCGCCTGCGCGAGGCCGAGCGAGAGATGGTCTACGAAGAGTTCTCCAACCGCGAGGGCGATATCGTGTCCGGCCTCATCCAGCGAGTGGACGCCAGGCACGTCATCGTCGACCTCGGCAAGACGGAGGGCATCCTGCCTCCCACCGAGCAGGTGCGATCCGAGCACTATCGACCAGGACAGCGCATGAAATTCTACCTAGTGGAGGTGCACAGGTCCAACAGAGGGCCCCAGCTAATCCTCTCCCGCACCCATAAGAACCTCCTGAAGCGCCTGTTCGAGCTGGAGGTGCCGGAGATCTATAAGGGCGTAGTGGAGATCAGGTCCATCGCCCGCGAGCCCGGCTATCGCAGCAAAGTAGCCGTCGCCACCCAGCAGGACGGTGTCGATCCAGTGGGCTCCTGCGTTGGCCTGCGCGGCATCCGCATTCAGAACATCGTCAACGAACTCAACGGTGAGCGCATCGATGTAGTGCAGTGGGACCCCGACCCGGCCCGCTTCGTCGCCAACGCCCTCAGCCCCGCCCAGGTGACCGGCGTCAGCACCAGCGAGGAAGACAACACCGCCTCGGTGATAGTGCCCGACCGCCAGCTATCGCTTGCCATCGGCAAGGAGGGCCAGAACGCCCGCTTGGCGGCCAAGCTCACCGGCTGGCGCATCGACATCAGGAGCGAATCGTCGGTACAGGAGACCGGCCTGCCGGCGACCGTGGTGGAAGAGGCTCCTGCCGAGCCCGTCGCCGAGGAGGTGGCGCCTGCGGAGGAGCCGGTGGCGCCCAGCGAAGAGCCAGCCGCCGAGGAGGTGGCGTCTGCAGAGGAGACACCCGCCCCCAGCGAAGAGCCGGAAGTGGCTGTCGCCGAGGAAGCGCCGGCGGTGGCTCCGGAGAAGCCTCATATCCGCTTCGCTGAAGAAGTCCAGGTCGGAGCCAGCGACCGCGGCCCGGCCAAGGGCAAACGAGCCAAGGGCCGCAAGGGCGCAGCGCAGAAAGAGCTGAAACCGGAAGGCAAGGTTAAGAAGGTCAAGAAAGCTCGCCGGCCCCGCCTGGAAGAGGAACTAGAGGAAGAGGAACTAGAGGAAGAGGGACTGGGGGAAGAGGGACTGGAGGAAGAGGGACTGGAGGAAGAGGGACTCGAGCAGCCACCAGACTAGAGGTGTCCTCGTCTCAGAAGCCATGAGTACAACGGCCAAAGTTGTCGACAAGCCCAGGCCCCGCCACATCCCTCAGCGCACCTGCGTGGCCTGTCGCCGCACTACCGCCAAGCGAGAACTGGTGCGCATCGTCCGCACGCCCCAGGGGACGGTAGAGATAGACGCCACTGGCAAAAAGTCGGGCCGGGGAGCCTATCTCTGCAAGGCCCAGCAGTGCTGGCAGCTAATCCTGAAGAAAGACCGCCTGGACCACTCCCTCAAGGCCAAGCTCACCCTCCAGGAGAAGGAGGCCCTCCTCGAATATGCCCACTCCCTCCCCGCCTCAGGCGAAGGGGGTTAGGAGTACAACGAGAAGACATGGCTAGCAACGCCAAGACCAGCAAAGACGCCAAGGCAGCAGCAGGGCAGGCGGCGCCAGAAGGAAAGACTGCGGACGACCGTCTGCTGACCATCCCTCCCACCCTCACCGTGCGCCAGTTGGCCGAACTGGTGGGTGCCTCCCCAGTGGGGGTCATCAAAGACCTCATGAAGAATGGGGTTATGGCCGCCATCAACCAAGCTATCGATTACGAGACGGCCGCCGTCGTCGCCCGCAACATGGGCTTCCAGACCCAAGAGGAGGCTGTCACCGAGGAGGCATTGGAGCGAGCAGTCATCGAGGAGGAGGACGCCAGCCTTCTCAAGCCCCGCGCGGCGGTGGTCACCATCATGGGCCACGTCGATCACGGCAAGACCAAGCTCCTGGACGCTATCCGCAAGACCAACGTCGCCGCCCAGGAGGTGGGTGGCATTACCCAGCACATCGGCGCCTACCAGGTGGAAGTGCACGATCAACGCATCACCTTCATCGACACCCCCGGACACGAGGCATTCACCGCCATGCGCGCGCGCGGTGCCCAGGTCACCGACATCGCCGTCCTGGTGATCGCCGCCGACGATGGCGTGATGCCCCAGACAGTGGAAGCTATCGATCACGCCAAGGCAGCGGGTGTGCCCATCGTCGTTGCTATCAACAAGATGGACCTAGAGGATGCCAACCCCGACAAGGTCAAGCAGCAGCTCTCCGAGCATAGCCTCATCATCGAGGAGTGGGGCGGCGATGTCATCTGCGTTCCTGTTTCCGCTAAGACTCAGGAGGGCCTTGAGGACTTGCTGGAGCACATCCTCCTTGTGGCCGAGGTGCAGGAGCTGAAGGCTAACTCCCAACGCGCGGCCGTAGGCACCGTCATCGAGGCCGAGATGGACAGCACTCGCGGCCCAATGGCCACTATGCTGATACAGGCCGGCACCCTGCACGTTTCCGACGTGATAGTGGCCGACGAAACCTGCGGCAAGGTGAAGGCCATGTTCAATGATAAGGGCAAGCGACTCAAGGCAGCGGGTCCGTCGACGCCGGTGAAAGTCATGGGCCTGAGCGCCGTCCCTCACGCTGGCGATGCCGTCACGGTAGTCAAGAACGAGCAGCTAGCCCGCTCCATCGTGACAGAGCGCCAGCGGCAGACAGCGGCAGCCTCTGTCCGCCCTCTTCGGGCCATGACTCTGGAAAGCCTCTATGGCGAGATCAGCACCGGCAAGGTCAAGGAACTGAACATCGTCCTCAAAGCCGATGTTCAGGGAACCCTGGATGCTGTTCGCACCGCCCTGGAGCGGCTGAGCGAAGAGCAGGTGAGGGTGAGCATTGTCCACGCCGCCACGGGCATCATCACCGAGTCGGACGTGATGCTGGCTCTGGCCTCCAAAGGCATCGTCATCGGCTTCAACTCTCGCCCCGACAGCGGCGCCAGCCGCCTGGCCGAAACTGAGGGAGTGGACATCCGCTTCTATGATGTCATCTACAACCTCATCGAGGACGTAACCAAGGCCATGCAGGGCATGCTGGAGCCGGTCTACGTGGAGGTAGTCGAAGGTCACACCGAGGTGCGCCAGGTCTTCCGCGTGCGCGGCGGCAAGATCGCCGGTTGCCACGTGCGCGATGGCGTCGTCACCAGAGGCGCCTCAGCCCGCGTACTTCGCCAGGGCGAGGCGATCCACACCTCCCGCGTGGCCAGCCTGCGTCGCTTCCAGGAGGACGTAAAGGAAGTGCAGGCCGGCTACGAGTGTGGTGTGGGCATCGAGGGCTTCCAGGACTTCAAGGAAGACGACGTCATCGAGCTATACAGCCAACAGCGCAAGAGTTAGCTCCTCCCGGTCCCTTCTGCAAAGCCTGCCCCTGCCAGAGGCAGACCAGCCTCCCGCTGGCGGCGGCAGACGGGAGGTGATGGCTATGAACCGACGCTTACAACGCCTGAATGGTCTCTTTCAAGAGGAACTAAGCGAACTACTGCTGCGAGAGGTGAAAGACCCCCGTCTGGCTCGACTGGTCAGCATCACGAGCGTGGTGCTCAGCCCCGATCTGCGCCATGCTCGCGTCTACGTGAGCGTCCTGGGCAACGAGGACGAGAAGCTCTCCACACTGGCAGGGTTGGCAGCGGCAGCGCCCTTTCTCCGGCGGGAACTCAACAACCGCGTTGCCCTGCGACGCATCCCGGAGTTGTCCTTCCGACGCGATGACTCCCTGGAGCAAGGCGCACGCGTCTCTGACCTCTTGAAGCAGCTAGGCGAAGATACGGACAATCCTTAGGCCTTGGACATCTCCGGCATCTTCAACATCGATAAGCCCGCCGACCGGACATCCTTTCGGGTCGTATCTCTGGTCCGACGCCTATCGGGTGTGCGTCGGGTGGGCCACGCCGGCACCCTAGACCCCTCCGCCACCGGCGTCCTTCTGGTGTGTCTGGGCCAGGCCACCCGCCTCATCGAGTATATGATGGAGGCCACCAAGGTCTATCGGGCCGAAGTGCGCCTGGGCATCACCACCGACACCCTAGACGCTACGGGCACGCCCCAAAGCCAAGCCGACCCTTCGAACGTCGCTCGCCGTCAGGTGGAGGAGGCCCTGACCGCCTTCGTGGGCGAGATCGACCAAGTGCCGCCCATGTTCAGCGCCCTCAAGTACAACGGCGAGCCCCTCTATCGCTATGCCCGCGCCCAAAGGCAGGTGGAACGTCAGCCCAGACGAGTGACCATCCATCGCCTCCAACTCCTGGCCTTCCAGTCGCCGCTCGCCACCATCGAGGTGGAATGCGGCAAGGGAACGTATATCCGCGCCCTGGCCCACGATCTGGGGCAGCAATTGGGTTGCGGTGCCCACCTGGCAACCCTGGCCCGCCTAAGAGTGGGGCCTTTCACTCTGGACGATGCCTGCAGCCTGCCACAGCTAGAAGCCGCCTTTCAGGAGGGCCGCTGGCAGAGCCTGCTCCATCCCGCCGATGCAGCCCTCCTCTCCTGGCCAGCCGTCACCCTGAACGAGCCGCAGGAGAGAGCCGTGCGCTTTGGTCAATACTTGGCCGCCGACTCCCTCGAATTAGCGCAAGCGATAGAGAACGGCCAGCTCTGCCGGGCCTACTCGCCGCAAGGACAGCTAGTAGCCATCCTGCGCTATGACGCTGCCGCTCTCATCTGGCGGCCCGTCAAGGTCTTTGCGGCAGCAGAAAAAGCGCAGGAACCGTAAACTTCCTACTTCCTGGCCTATTCCTCTTGACATCTGTAGGAAAATAGGTATGCTTGTCGCAAAGAATAGATATAGAGGTGCGTAGAACGGCACCTCAAGAGGGAGGTAGCAAACATGGCGACTGCTTACTGCCTTAAGTGCCGGGCCAAGAAGGAGATGAAGAATCCTCAACAGGTAACCCTGAAGAACGGCCGGCCGGCCACCAAGGGCACCTGCCCCGACTGTGGCACGGCGATGTATCGCATAGGCAAGGCCTAGGCCTTCGCCTCTGCCTCCTCAGATACACAGAGCCTCACTAGAACGAGAGCGGGGTGGGGCTGTTGGCTCTCACCCCGCTCAGGCAGTCTAGCTTCAGCTCTAGCGAGGGGGTTGAATGCCCTTCGGGAGTACCTTTTCCAGAAGAAGCTGAGGATTCGTCCGTAGCACTTCCTCCACATCCTCCTCCTCAAGCCCAGCAGCCAGCACTATCCTTCGCGCCTGCTCTTCGCTCAGAAAATCGATGTCATGGTTGTCGCTGTTCACGATGAGCTTGGCCCCGGCCAAGCGGGCCATTTTCGCCACGTGACCGTTAGCCGCCGCATGATTAGGCTTGGCCGATAGCTCCAGAAGAACGCCATTGCGAGCCGCCAGCTCCGCCTCCTCCAGGGTGATCAGGCCCGGGTGAGCCAATATGTCCACGTCGCCGCAGTTCACAGCGGCCAGGTTTGTCCCCTCCTCCACGGGCTCCGAGATCGTTTCCCCGTGGACGATTACCAGCCACAGTCCGGCCTCTTTAGCGGCTCGAGCCGCCTCGGCCACTGCCGCCGCTGGCACATGAGTCAGTTCTATCCCCGGAAGAGCCATGATCCCCCAGCGTTCCCGAGCCACGGCGCAGTCCTGGGAGAGCTCCTGAGCGAAGCGGGGAATGCTCCCCAAGGCGCCGTGATCAGCAAGGCCCACCGCCCGATAGCCGGCCACACAGGCCCGCCGAATGAGCTCCATAGGCGATAGAGCGCCATCGCTGAGAGTCGTATGGGTGTGAAAATCGTATATCATGCTGGCCAGCGCCACCTAGCCATAGAAGCATAGCAAAGGGGCCAAGCAGAAGCAAGAGTCTCTTGCCTAGCAACGGCTAGGCCTTGTCGCCCTGGAGCAGAAGCGCTACAATGCATCCGCGAGCGAACCATGGCTAGAAAGCGCCAGCAACGTCGTAGAAAGGAGGCCTCAGGGGCCTTGGATAAGATCAATGTTGCCATCATCGGCGTAGGTAACTGTGCCTCGTCCCTGGTCCAGGGCGTCCACTACTATCGCACCGCCGAGGACAGCCAGTCCATACCGGGGCTAATGCACGTCAACCTGGGTGGCTACCACATAAGCGACATCAACTTCGTGGCCGCCTTCGATATCGATGCCAACAAGGTGCGCAAAGACCTCAGCGAAGCCATTTTCACTCCCCCCAACAACACCTACCAGTTCTGCGAGGTCCCTCGCCTGGGGGTACCCGTCCATCGCGGCATGACCCACGACGGCCTGGGCAAATACCTCTCGGAGATAATCCACAAAGCCCCCGGCTCCACCGACGACATCGTGAAGATCCTGAAGGATACTGAGACCCACGTAGTCTTGAACTACCTTCCTGTCGGCTCCGAGGAGGCCACCAAATGGTACGTGGAGCAGGTGCTGACGGCGGGCTGCTCCTTCGTCAACTGCATCCCCGTATTCATCGCCCGCGAGGCCTACTGGCGACGGCGATTCGAGGAGCGCGGCCTTCCCCTCATTGGCGACGATGTCAAGTCACAGGTGGGAGCCACCATCGTCCACCGCATCCTCACCCGCCTGTTCCGCGACCGCGGCGTGCTCCTGGACCGCACCTACCAGCTCAACTTCGGCGGCAATACCGACTTCCTGAACATGCTGGAGCGGGAAAGGCTGATGTCCAAGAAGATCTCCAAGACCAGCGCTGTCGCCTCCCAACTGGACTACGAGCTGCCCGAGGCCGACATCCATGTGGGACCCAGCGACTACGTGCCCTGGCTGCACGACCGCAAGTTCTGCCACATCCGTATGGAGGGAACAACCTTCGGGAACGTGCCTTTGAACATGGAGGTAAAGCTGGAGGTCTGGGACAGCCCCAACTCGGCGGGGGTGGTCATCGATGCCATCCGCTGCTGCAAGCTGGCCCTCGATAGGGGCATCGCCGGTGCCCTGGAAGCGCCATCCGCCTACTTCATGAAATCGCCTCCCAAGCAGTTCACCGATGACGAAGCCCGTCGGATGGTGGAACAGTTCATCCAAGACCAGCCGAAGGAAGGGGCAATCGAGCCGCCGCCGGATGAATAGCCCCTGACGGTACCGACGGCACCTACTCGCCCTTATGTGGAAGTATCTTTTGATCCTGTCATGTGCCCGTCTCCTGGGGCGCCTCCCCATTCGCGTCCTCTATCTCCTGGCCGCAGTGGCAGCGTTCCTGATCTACACCTTCGCCGGGCACCTCCGCCGGAATGTGTGGGACAACATGCGTCATGTCATGGGACCGAACACGCCCAAGAAGGAGCTACGTAGGGCGGCCCGCCAGGTCTTTGGCAACTGGGCCAAGTCCTATGCCGACCTAATCCACCTGCCATACTTGAACCTGGACAAGTTCTTCAACCAGAAGCTGGTCTACGACGGATTCGAGGAGAACATGCTGCCGGCGATCGCCAGCGGCAAGGGAGTGATCGTCACGAGCGGCCACTTCGGCAATGTCGAACTGGGCATCCAGGGCCTGTTGGTCAAGGGAGTCAAGGTCACAGTGCTCACGGAGCCCCTGCAGCCACCGGCCCTCTCCCGCCTCGTCGACGGCCTGCGGGCCAACAATGGCCACACCTTCCTGCCGGTGAGCATCGGCAGCATCAAGGTCCTCCTGCGCTCGATCAAGGCGGGGGGCGTGGTGGGCATCATGTGCGACCGCGATATCGAGGGACAGAGTATCCGTGTGCCCTTCTGTGGCACACCTACCAGCATGCCGGTGGGCGTAGTGGAGCTGGCCACGCGCACCGGCGCCGCCATCGTCCCCATCTTCGTACATCGCAAGAACGGCAATGCCTGCGAGGCCTTCCTGGAGCCGCCCCTGGAACTAGTCAATAGCGGCGACCCCCAGGCCGACCTCAAGACGAATGTGCGGCGCCTCCTGGAGCGGTTCGAGGCTCACCTTCAGCGCGACCCCGGCCAATGGACCGTCCTAGAGACGGTGTGGGATACGGAGGAGGACGAAGAGCCGTGAGCCGCAGCGGCGACCTGGGCAAGGCTGACCTCCACATCCACACCGCCATAGGCGACGGCATGGCCGAGATCCAGGAGATCCTGGACTATGTGGAGGAAAAGACTGACCTCGATGTCATCGCCGTCACCGATCACGACAACATTGGGGGAGCCCATGCCGCGCGCGAGCTCCGGGCCAAGGGGCAGTATAGCTTCGAGGTGGTGGCAGGGGTAGAGGTGACGGCTGTGGAGGGCCACCTCCTGGCCCTGTATGTAGAGGAACCCCCGCCTGCCCTTCGACCCGTGGTGGAGGTGCTGGAGGCCGTGCACAGCCAGGGCGGCCTCTGTGTCATCCCCCATCCTCTGGCCTGGCTGACCCGCAGCCTCGGCCAGCGAACCATCGAGCGCATTATGAAGACCGGCGGCAATGGCGTATACTTCGATGGCATAGAGGTAGGTAACGCAACGTTCGCCGCTCGCATGACTGTAAAGAAGGCCATCAGGCTGAATCAGGAGCGATATCACCTAGCCGAGACAGGAGGCAGCGACGCTCACTTCCTGGTAGCAGTGGGCAGCGCCTATACCCTCTTCCCCGGCTCCACCGCCGAGGATCTGCGTCGTGCCATCCTGGACAAGCAGAGCAAAGCCGCCACCGGCCGCCAACCCAGCCTTCGGGAGATCGGCCCTGGGCAGGTAGCGCGCCAGATGTGGCGCGGCATCAACGTCACCCCCCGCACCCTGGGCTGGGGGCCCACGGTCAAGAGCTTCGTGAAGCGTATCTTTCCATTTGTGCGATGAAGATAGCACTGGTGTCGCCGTATGATTTCGCCGTCCCCGGCGGCGCGAACAACCACATCTGCCATCTAGCCGACCACTTCGCGCGCCTGGGCCACGACGCCCGTATCATTGCCCCAGCCTCCCGCAAAGAGGGCCTGAACCGCAATGGCCTCATCGTCATCGGCGAGCGCCCCATCGGCCTCCCCGCTGGCGGCTCGGTGGCTCACATCACACTCTCCCTCACCCTAGGGCCCAAGGTAGAGCGAGTGCTGGCCAGCGAGGGCTTCGATGTCGTCCACCTGCACGAGCCCTTTGTGCCACTCCTGCCTTTCCAGTTCCTCCGCCGCTCTAATGTGACAACCGTTGCCACCTTCCACGCCGCCAAGGACGAGGGTCGGCGCTGGTACGCCTACTTCCGCCCAGCGATAAGCGTCTGGTGGCACAAGATCCAGGGCAAGATCGCCGTGTCGCCCGCTGCCGTCCGCCTGATCAGCCGCTGCTTCCCCGACCACTACGAGATCATCCCCAACGGTGTCAAGTACGACCGTTTCGCTTCCCCTGTCCCTCCCTTCGCCGAGTACAAGGACGGCAAGCTGAACATTCTCTTCCTGGGTCGCCTTGAAAAGCGCAAGGGGCTGCCCTACCTGCTACAGGCCTACGCCCAGGTCAAGGCCAGGATGCCCAATACCCGCCTGCTCATCGTCGGGCCCGATGGAGGCATGAGACAGGCGTGCGATGGCTTCGTACAGAAGGAGCGACTGAAGGACGTGGTATTCACCGGCTACGTGTCAGAGAAGGACCTGCCCCGCTGCTACAAGACCGCCGATGTCTTCTGCGCCCCCAACACCGGCAACGAGAGCTTCGGCATCATCCTCCTGGAGGCCATGGCCGCCGGCACGCCTGTGATCGCTTCCGATATCGAGGGGTTCGCCTACGTGGTCGGCCACCAGGCCGATGGGATGCTCGTACCCCGCCGCGATACAACTGCCCTGGCTGACGCCCTCCTAGAGCTCCTGAGCGACCCTGATCGCCGCCAGGAGATGGGCCGCATGGGTCAGATCAAGGCGCAAAGCTTCGATTGGTTCCACGTCTCCCAGCAGGTCCTCTCTTTCTACGAGCGGACGGCAGAGAAAAGGGCCGCGCTGGCCCCCGAGGACGCGTAGGGGGAGGAATGTTCTCTCTCCTGCCCCACTCCGTCCCTCGCCGCATCACCGACCCCATCGTCTTCCTGCTGGCCAAAGCCCACGTCACCCCCAATGCTCTCACCCTCCTGGGCGTCCTAGGAAGCGCCGGGGCGGCTGTCCTGCTGGCCCGCGGCCAGTTCCTGGCGGGCGGAATCGTCGTCCTGGCGGCGGGAGCGCTGGACCTCCTCGACGGCGCCCTGGCCCGAGCCACCGGCCAGGTCACCCGCTTCGGGGCCGTCTTCGACTCCGTAATGGACCGCGTCTCGGAGGCAGCCGTTCTCTTCGGCCTCCTCTACTACTACACCGGCCGTGATGCCCGCGAGGAGTCGCTCCTGATCTTCGCAGCGCTGGCTGGCTCCATACTGGTGAGCTACATCAGGGCTCGCGCCGAGATCCTGGGGCTGCCGATAAAGGAAGGGCTTTTCACCCGCGCCGAGAGGGTAATCGTCATCGGCGTCGGTTCCATGATAGACCAGGTGAGGATCGCCCTCTGGATCCTGGCTGTGCTGGCCAACTTCACCGCCCTCCAACGCTTCTATCTCGTCTGGCTCAAGACGCGCAAGGAGGAGCCCGTTGATACCCCTTAGGGAGCAAGAGTTTCTGCGAGAGAAGTTCAGCCGCGAACTGGTCAAGCGCGTCAAAATCGACTTTTTCACCCAAAAGGAAGGGCCCCTGTTCTTTCTCCGCCGTCAGCCCTGCCAGTACTGCAAGCCCGTCCGCCAGATGTTGGAGGAGTTGGCTGCTCTCACCGATGGGATCAGCCTGCGCCAGCACATCTTCGAACAGGACAAGGAAGCGGTCGCTCAGTACGGGGTGGAGAGGATGCCGGCCATCGTCCTCCACGTTGACGATAGGCGCTGGCTGAAGTACTACGGGTCCCCTGGCGGCCACGAGTTTGTGCCCCTAGTCGAGACCATCGTGGACATTTCGCGCGGCACCAATCACCTGAGCGATAAGACACGCAAGAGGCTGCGCAAGCTGAAGAAGGACGTGCGCATTCAGGTGTTCGTGACGCCTCCCTGCCCCCACTGCCCTCAGATGGCCCGCCTCGCCTACCAGGTGGCCCTGGAGAGCCTTCACATCTCGGCCGAGGTCATTGAGGCAAACGAATTCCCAGAGCTGAGCCAGCGCTACCAGGTGCGCGGCGTCCCCACTACTATCATCGACGAGAAGATGGGCTTCGCCGGCAGCGTGCCCGACGACCTCCTAGTAGATACCATCGAGCGGGTCATACAGCCGTCGCCTCTGACGGAGGCGACGGCGGCCCCGGAGACGGGGCCGGTCACTCCGACATCCGAGCCCGGCGACACGGCCGCTGGCGGCAAGATTATTCTGCCCTAGCGCCTGCGCAGGCGGGCAGCCAGAACGCCTATCCCCAGAAGGCTCACGCCTGCCAGGGCCGCTCCAGTGATCGCCAGGCCCACCACCGTGCCCCAGGGGAACTCGTCCTCACCAGCCTCTTCCGCCTCGCCCGTCTGCTCCGCAGGCGTGGGCTGCACCTCCGACTCCTGCTCTGCAGCAGGCGTGGGGTCTTCGCGCGGGAGCAGGCCCAGACTGGCCCGCCAGTCGTCCTCCAGACCGCCCTGGTCGAAGCCGTAGACCTTCAGGAGAGCCTTGTCGACGGTGCTTCCGTCCTTGAAGGTGGCGTATAGCTCGGCGAGCTTCGCCGGGCCGTAGGTCTCGATCAGGAAGTTCACCAGGCTCCAGGCCTGGCCGTAGAAGAGGGTCACCTTGCTGGCATCACCAGTGGGAGCGGTCATCGAGCGAACGGAGAGGAGGCTATCGCGCTCCACAGCATTGTCCAGAGCCGAGGTAAAGCCCTCGCCAGGCTCCGACTGACCGTACATGGCCGTCCCCTCGTCCAGCCAGGTGGGCAAGGAGCCGTAGGGGCCCTCGCCCGCCACGTGGGTCACGACGTGGGTCAACTCGTGGCGAAGGGTGTCATCAGCCCCTTCGCCTTGCAGAAGAACCGTATCCGACGATACCCGCTCGCCAGCGACGACCACCCGTCCCGCGTGGGCCTCGCTGCGTCGCACCAGGGCGGGCAGCATGTCCTGGTAGCTATCGTAAATCCAGACCTTCACCGGATAGTCAACGGTGGCGCCCAACAGCGCCGACATCTCGTCCAGCGCCTCGCGGCCCACCTCCAGAGACGATTCGGCGGAGGATGAACTGCCGGCGTACCAGTAGACGGTCAGGTTGCCCCCGCTGACGCTCTGCCAGGAGAAGCGGATGTCCTCATAGATGAAGGTAGCCAGATCCGTGGTCAGCTTGTTGCCAGCGCCGTCCTCGACCTCCCAGAAGTAGTCGATCTGGGTACCCGGCGCCAGGTAGCTGCGGGGCGGGTCGTTCGCCTTGAGGTGGAAGTCCACCTGGATGCGCTCGGCGGGAGTGAGATCGGGCCGGCCGTAGGCCATGACGCCGTCCGGCAGGATCTGGTAGTGGAGGGTCACCTCCTCGATGGTGGCCTCGCTGAAGGCCGAGAGGCGGAACACCACCTCCTCGGGGAAGCTGTTCACCACATCCGTGGTCGTGACCTCTATCGCGTCCTGGGCAGAGGCGGCAGGCGAGACAACCGTCCCCACGAAGAGAACGACTAGGCCCAAGAGAACTAGAAGCCTCTTCATCCCTCGTCCTTGCCCAGTGTGGCTTTCTGATAGGCCCGCAGAAACTCATCGAGTTCGCCGTCCAGGACGGCCTCGGCATCGCTGGTCTCGTAGCCCGTGCGATGGTCCTTCACCATCTTGTAAGGATGGAGGACGTAGCTGCGGATCTGGTTGCCCCAGGCGGCGGAGACGTGCTCACCCTTGAGACGATCCTTCTCCTCGGCCTGGCGCTCCAGCTCTCGCTCCAGCAGACGCGCCTGGAGCACCTTCATGGCGATATCTTTGTTGCGATACTGCGACCGCTCGTTCTGGCAGGAGACCACGATGCCGCTGGGCACGTGGGTGATGCGGACGGCCGTGGCGTTCTTCTGGACGTTCTGGCCGCCGTGGCCACTGGCCCGGAAGACATCGATGCGCAGGTCATCTGGGTCGATAGTCACCTCCGCCACGTCTTCGACCTCTGGTATCACCTCCACCAGAGCGAAGGAGGTGTGGCGGGCGTGAGCGAAGTCGAAGGGCGAGAGGCGCACCAGGCGGTGGACGCCTCGTTCGGCCCGCAGGTAGCCAAAAGCGTTGGGGCCAGCCACCTCCGCCATCGCGCTCTTGATCCCCGCTTCCTCTCCCACCGTCATGTCCAGCACGCGCGCCTGGTAGCCGTGGCCCTCCGCCCAGCGGAGGTACATCCGCAGCAGCATGTCCGCCCAGTCCTGCGAGTCGGTGCCGCCAGCACCGGCATGGATGGCCAGAATAGCATCGCGACGATCATACTCGCCAGAGAGGGCCAGGGACAGCTCCAGCTCGTCCAACCGAGCCGCCAGCGCCTCAACCTCAGCCGACACGTCAGCCGCCGTCGCCTCGTCCTCCTCCGCCTCCGCCATCTCCAGCAGGTCGGACAGCTCGCCCACCTTGACCTCCAGCCCGCGCCAGGTCTCCACCTGCTCACGAGCCTCCGCCAGACGACGCATCACCCTCTGCGCTCGCTGCGGATCGTCCCAGAAGTCGGGCTGGGAGGAACGCCTCTCAAGGGTGGCTATCTCGCGTTCTTGGCTAGCGACGTCAAAGGCTCTCCGTTATGCGAAAGATACGCTCGGAGAGCTGTTTGAGAACCTCTTTTACTTCTTGCATGGCAGCATCGACCACCTTGCGATTCGATTGCTAGAACAAGGACATCTGCTCGCCCGCGGGCTGCGGCGCCGCCGCCATCGCCTGGCCGCCGGCCGCCTGATGAGCTAGTCGAGCGGGTTCCGGCAGGCGATAGCCCCGGCAGAGGCGAAGAACCCATTCCGCCGCTTCCGCCAGAGCGATGCGATGGCCCACAGAGACGTAGACCGGCTTCACGCCTGTCCGCGTGCGCACCACCAGGCCGATGACCTCCGACCCATCGCGCAGCTCCACCCGGCTGCCCGCCTCCTCGCCCACAGGCCCGTGCTCGCCGACCAGGCGCGACTTGGCGCAACCGACCGTCGGCAGGTCGAGCAGCAGCCCCAGGTGGCAGGCGAGGCCGAAGCGACGCTGTTGGGCCAGTCCCTGGCCGTCCACCAGGAGCAGGTCGGGCTGGATAGAGAGGCGCTGGAAGGCCTCGGCCAGCACCGGCACCTCGCGGAAGGCCAGCAGCCCCGGTATGTAGGGAAACGTTAGCTCTGTCTCCACCACCTGGCTCTCCAGCAGCCGCAGGTCGGGGTAGCTGAGCACGACCACGGCGCCGCGACCATTACCGCCCGGCGTGGCGATGTCCGCCCCGGCCACCGTGCGCACGTCCTGGGGCGAGCCCTCCAGGACGATTTGAGAAGCCAGCCGCTTCTGAGTAGCTATAGCGTCGCGCGGCTCCAGGTCCCAGGGGTGAAGCTGACGGATCTCCATACCGACTCTATTATACAGCCGCCAGCCGCCGCAGCGCCTCCAGCTTCTCCCGCCGGCCCAGCTTGGCCCGCTCGACGGCTGCACGCAGGGCCTCGATGGAGCGGTCGTAGGTGCGGCGGTCGACTGGATACGGGTGGCCGTCCTTGCCGCCGTGGGCGAACGAGAAGCGAGCGGGGTCGCGCACACTGGCCTTGGCCCCGTACACCAGCTCCGAGACGAGAGCCAGAGCGCGGATGGTCTTCGCGCCCACTCCCTCCATGCCCAGAAGGCGCTCGAAGTCCTGGGGCTGGCGCTCGTATGTCTTGAGGAAGATCTTGGCCAGCTTGTCGGGATGGATATCGCTGGGCTCAAGGTGATGGCGCTCGGGCAGCTCAAGGGTTTGCAGGCGCTTCAGCTCCCCCACCAGCTTGTCGGGCCTCTCGCCTGCCAGGCGGGCGCTGAGATCGCGGCACCCATCGCTCTCCTCGGCCACCATGTTCAGCACGACCCCCCGCCCATCGGAGCAGATAGCGCTGTGGGGCTCGCAGACGAAGTCGTCCACCCCCGACGACAGCCAGTGGTAGCGACGCGCCCAGCGGCTGGCTTCGTTCATCCCCTGCTGGATGACCGTCCAGGCGCCGTCGCCGCTGCAGACGAAGGTGTGGTGGTAGAGCTGATAGCCGTCCTGGAGACCGGCCGAGTCCACCTTGGCCGCCATGCGCGAGGCGTAGACCAGACCCGACGGCTCGAAGCCGTAGCGGTCGCCGAACAGCTCGAGCTCCTGCGGCGTCTTGCGAGAGGTCTTGCCCTTGCCGCCGGCCACGAACAACCCCGAGTCCTTCTCCAGCCCGCGCAGGCCCTCCTTGAGGGCACCGCAGACGGTGGTGGTGACGCCGCTGGAGTGCCAGTCGAAGCCCAGGACGCAGCCGAACGCCTGGAACCACAGCGGGTCCGACAGCTTGGCCAGCACCTCCTGCGGCCCGTACTCCTCGACGATGACCAGGGTGACCTGGCGGGCCAGCGCGGTCATCCGCTCGAACAGCCACCTGGGGGCTGTGCCGTAGTGCAAGGGCAGGTTCGCTACGCCGGTACGAGCGCCGGTCGACATGCCTGATCCTCCCCAGGCAAGGGTATCAAACAGTCGATGGGAAGTGAAGCGGGATGAGGCACACGAGCTCCGGCGGCCCGAAGGGCCAGCCCTGGAGGCCAAGCCCCCAAGCTTATCCACCGCTGGCAACGAGAGCGATGACCCCTAGTACACAGATGCCCAGACTGATCCAAGTCGCTAGCCAACCCTCGTGACGCAAGAAATAGGTAAGCACCAACCCAAGAAACCCCGCCAAAAGGAAGTTCAAGATGTACCGCCCGGGCCCGGCAACATCCTCCCCGTACTCCCTGTACTCCCTGTAGTCCCTGTCCTCCACCCGCGCTGCCGCCGCTGCAGTCCAGGCGGGGCGACCCGACTTCAGAGCATCCCTCAGGGCGCGAGCCGTCCGGCGGTCAGCCTTGGCCTCGCTGATATATCCCAGCCTCTCCAGCACCTCAGCTCGGTCCAGGTAGACGCTGGCACGACCAGGGGCCCGCAAGATGGCCCTATTGAAAGCCGCTCGCGCTTCCTCTAGCTTGCCGTGGCGTGCCAGCCTCTGAGCCTCGTTGCTGAGCTCGACAGCCTCGCTTGGGATCTCTTGCATGACGAGAACGCTTCCTCCTGTCCTCGACATCACGGCTGATCCTGCACTACCCCTTGCAGGACACCAGCCATACCAAGCTCTCCGACCCAGCTCACTAGAGCGCGGTCGTATCGCTTATACCGACGCTCGCCTGCGCCCTATCGTTACTGCCTGCCCGTCGCCTGCCTATTAGGAACTGCCCATACAGATTCCGGAAGTAGCTGATGACCCACACGACAGACCCTTGAAATCAACCCCGTCAAAGCTTAGAACCCTCTTGACAATTTCGTCTGAGAGGTGTATATCCTGCCTACGCCTTTATCCTGGTAGCATCCACAGCAAACAGGATCTTCGAAGAGGCTCCAGCTGTATACCCCGAAGGATGGGGGGCTGCATAGGCTGCGACACTATTTTGCCACGCATTTGCCCTGAAGGGAGACACAGATATTCGACAGATGGAGGGACTCCTCGGCCACAGGAGTTCCAAAACAACGGAGATTCGCACGCATGTAGCTGTTCTGCGCCGTAGGATGGGATTAATGAAGTAAGGTTAAGAAAAGCACGACTTCTTCGAGATCGCTCACGGTCAAAAGGAGGTGATGCCCTATATCATTACCTGGGCCAGCCCCCAGGTGCCAGCACTTGCGGCATTGTCAAGTGGGCGGGTGGACTGGCACCCCCCTCACAACGTAGCGTTCAAGGAGACAAAAATGGACAAGGAAAGAGCATGGCCAGTTACCCTCAATGTCAAAGTCGAACCTAAAGGGCTGAAGCGAGTGGTTGAGCAAGGCCGGCTAATGGAGTTCATCGACGCTTTCTCCTCCCTGGCAGCCGGACACATCAAGGCCCAACTCGTTGAGCAACTGGCGGCAGCGGGCGTTGGCCTGGCAGAAGCGGGCAGGGGCATCAGCATCAACATCGGCTTTGATGTCGACGACCCCTATGGCACTCCGCCGAAACCCTGGCCCTGGCCCAAGCCCTGGCCCTGGCCCGGGCATCAGTTGGCTGCACCCCAAATCAGAGAGCAACTGCGGGAGTTCGTGGGCGAGGCTATACGCGAGGTTATGCCGGAAGAGCTTGCACGTCAAGGAAAGCGCTAGGGTTCGGGCCAGCCAGGTTTCTACACGCCATAGCAGGCTGGTTGCCCAGCCTGCTATAGATACACGTGATCCGAGTACCTGCCGACTGTAGGCGAGGAAAAGCACAATGTCTGTAGGTCATGATTCCGTATCGTCGCCGCTACCGCATCAGGCCGGAGTCTTGCTCATCCACTTGCTGAATCGCTGTAACCTTCTCTGCCAACACTGCTACTTGCACGCAGCGCCGTGGCGCAATACGCATCTGCCCCTGGAGCTGGTCATCCGCAGCCTGGGCGAGGTCGAGCAGTTGGGTATCGGCACGATCTACCTCAGCGGTGGCGAGCCATTCCTATATCCCGAACTGCCGGAGATTCTCGCCCTTGTCTCCCAACGGCAGGGCTTTCATCTGTGCGTCTCAACCAATGGCACGTTGATCGGCGCTGCAGAAGCCGCACTGTTGAAAAGCAGCGGAGCAAGCGTACAGGTGAGCATTGATGGTCCAGAGGCGTACCACGACCGGTTCCGTCGGTCTGAGGGGGCATTCCGCCGTGCTAGCGATGGGATCCTGCAACTCGTGGCTGCCGAGGTGCCTGTGACCGTCGTGACCACCATTTGCCAGGATAATACGGCGTGGTTGCCGCGCCTGGCTGAGTGGGGGGCCAGGATGGGAGTGGAGCGCATCAGTATACAGCCGCTAGTGCAACTGGGTCGAGGTTATGGGATCCATGAAAAGAAGCTTTCTGAGGAGCAGTTGCATGACTTGTTCTTACAACTGTCCGATCTGGGACACACCTACCGTTCGAGGGGACTCCGCTTCAGCCTAGCTTATCGCACCCGACGTTTCCTGCTTGTGCATCCGTGTGCTGCGTACGTCTGCAACGGCACTCATTGCCACCGCAAGGTCGCCAAGGAAATCAAGAAGCTCGTTATAAGAGAAGATGGCACAGTGTTGCCCGAAATCCCGACCTTGGACCACCGCTTTGCCTTGGGGAACTTGCGCGAAGCGACGCTAACGGAGTTGGTTACCCGCTATTTTGCCGATGGCTATGCACAATTCGACCGTCTGTGCCGAACTGTCTATGAGGAAGTGATGCCGACGTGGACATCACCCATTGTCCCATGGAATGAGATCGTTTCTGATCGCAGTTGGTCATTTGAAGTCTAAGAAGGGGCGAGCGCCGGTCACTTGCCGCCGGTCTCCCCCGCCGTCAGGGCCTCCGCCGCCTTCACCGTGTTCGTCAGGAGCATGGCCACCGTCATCGGGCCGACGCCGCCCGGCACGGGGGTGATCGCCGCCGCCTTCTCCGCCACCGCCTCGAAGTCCACGTCCCCCACCAGGCGATAGCCGCTCTTGCGGCTGGCGTCCTCCACCCGGTTCATCCCCACGTCGATGACCACCGTCCCTTCGCGCACCATGTCGGCGGTGATCGCCTTCGCCCTGCCCATCGCCGCCACCAGGATGTCCGCCTGGCGGCTGTGGTAGGCCAGGTCCTTCGTGCCGGTGTGGCAGAGGGTGACGGTAGCGTTGGCGCCCGTCTTCTTCTGGATGAGGACGGCCGCCAGCGGCCGGCCGACCAGGTTGGAGCGACCGCAGATGACCACGTGCTTGCCGTCGGGCGGGTGGCCGGTGCGGATGAGCATCTCGACAACGCCCGCCGGGGTGCAGGGCACGAGGTACGGATCGCCCTTGAACAGGCGGCCCACGTTCATCGGGTGGAGGCCGTCGACGTCCTTCTCGGGGGAGATGGCGGCGGTGGCCCGCTGCTCATCGATCTGCGGCGGCAGGGGAAGCTGCACGATCATGCCGTGCATCTTAGGGTCGGCGTTCAGTTTGGCGATAAGCTCCAGCAGCTCCGCCTCGGAGGTGGACTCGGGCAGGTGGATGGTCTGCGACTGGATGCCGACCTCCTCGCAGGCGTTGCCCTTGCCGCGCACGTAGGAGATCGAGGCGGGGTTATCGCCGACCAGGACGAAGGCCTGAGCGGGCGTGACGCCCCGCTCCTCCTTGAGCCGGCGGACGCGCTCCGCCACCTCCGCGCGGATGTCTGCTGCTATCGCTTTGCCGTCGATGATTTGTGCTGCCATCAAGCCCTCCGGCCAGCCATCCAATCAGAACCGCCCGTTTTCGCCTGCCGAACGAGGTCCCAGGAGGCTTTGTTGTTCACTTCGAGGACCGGCACACTGGTATCGCTCACTGCGTCCTGTACCTCTCTCCTGTCCAAACCGGTCACCGTGGCCTCGTCGAGCAGGAGCTCTATCCGACACTTGGGGTAATAGCTCACGTTGAGGTAAGTCTTCGCCATGACCAACCATTTCGAGTCAACGTTCACGATCTCAAACTCCCCTCGGACAGGCTCGTCCTTTGTCTCCACTCCGCCCTCGATAACATCGATCACCTGTAGGACGTAGGGCACCCGAATTCGAAGTGCTGGCCCCTCACCAATGTTCTGCGCCCAGCAGGCTACGATCGAATTGGGAGTTACGTACTCGTTAACCTTTCTCTCGACGACAACGCCCCACCACTTGACGAAGCTGTCTAGCTCGCCCTCGTTAAGAGCCGGGCTGTATCTCTGCGGGTTGTCGGGCGCGGCCAGTGAGAGTGCCACGAGCGGTGCCCGCCTCCGAGCCTCCTGTTGCTCGGTCAGACCAAAGGTGCGCCTCGCCCACTGCGCGGCCTGGTATCCTACATAGACTAGCGCGATGGTGACGGCCACCAGTCCGGTCGTCGCAAGCGCCATCCAGGCGTTCCAGAACGCGTCCCAATTCACTGCCATCCTCCTACACCTTCTCCTGCTCCGTGCCCTCGGCCGCCTCCCTGCCGCCCCTCATTCGGAGGGCTCTCTTTGACAAGCCACATGCAGGGGGCTGCTCCCGATGGGCGCGACTACTCCGCTAGCCTCATAGACTTCCCATTGCGCCGACTCGTATTCAACGGCCCAAATCCCCTTGCCCTGGTAGACGGCGTGCGCTTTCGACCGTATAAGGCCAGCCAGCCCGGGGTTGCGACAGCTGCTGGAGGCCAAGCCTACGGCAGCTGCTTCGCTCAGGACCGGCACATCGGGGGTAGGCCTGGGCGTTTCGTCACCGGTTACACCACAAGCTGCAGTCAGCAGCGCAAAGGCTACGAACAGGCCGAAAACCTTCGGGGCCATCTCACCCCTCCCCCTGCTCCGTGCCCTCACCCACCTCTGCCAGCCCCTTGACCGCCCTCAGCCCCAGCTCGAACAGCCGCCGCGTGAGGGACAGCTCGCGTTCCGGCAGGAGCGTGGTCAGCTTCTGCTCCAGAAAGTCCAGCCCGCAGGTAAACACCTCGGAGAGGTGGTCTAGAGCCAGATGCGCCTCATTCTCGCCGAATAGCTGCGGCGGCGCCATCTGCAGACCCGCCATCTCGTATCTCGCCATCTGGTAGAACGGCGCCCAGAACCTGGCCACAAACAGGGCCTTGACTACGCACTCCCGATCGATGTTGGGCGGTATGTGATCCAGCACCTTCCGCAGCTCCGCCCGGAACTTCCGGTCGTCGATCATGATGTCCTTCGGGTACTCCCCGATAGTCGACAGGAATATCACCTCGGCGTTTAGCTCCAGCGCTTCCTGGGCGGCGAGGATGGCCTCCGGAAATCTCCTCCTCCGATGCTGACGCCACGCGTCGTCAGCCCGCAGCAGCACGCCAGCCTCGAAATCGGCCGCGAAGCGCAGGAGATCCAGCGCCTCCGTCAGGTCCTTCTCACCTTCCAGCCCCAGCTTCGACAGCCCTTCTGCCAGCTCCTTCGCAGCCTGCGCCACCTCCGCCTGAACCGTCTCGGCCATGGGCAACAGCAGTTGGACATCCTTGCAGAACGAGACCGAGACATCGTAGCCGCCCTCAGCCCGAGCGCTCAGCACCAGGTCGAAAGTCGGAAGCCTCTCCTCGGCCTTCACTTCCCTACACCTTCTCGTGCGGCGTGCGGGCCACCTGCGTGCCGTCGGCCAGCTCGACCACCGCGTAGTCGCCGAACATGCTCGGCGCTTCCTTCTGCATGATCCGCAGTATCTGCAGCGCCACCTTCCGTATCTCCACATCCGCCCACTCGCTGCCCCGCATCTCGATGAAGTGGCGCAGCGCGCGGCCGTTGGCCGTCACGAAGATCATCGTCTCGGTCGCGTTGGGCAGCACGCTGCGAGCCGCCTGGCGCGCCAGCTTGCGCCGCTGGGTGCGGTCGGGCACGTCCTTGTACTTGGCCGCCAACCCCTCCACCAGCTCCACATACGCCTCGTGGGAGGCCTTGACCGCCCGTAGCCAGCGTGCGTGCAGCGCCTCGTCCTCGGCGATGACGTCCGGCTCGATGAAGTTGGCCGTCGATTCGTCCACGTAGCGCTGCGAGAGCTGACTGTACGCGAAGCCCGCCCGGTGGCGCACCAGCTCGTGGGTGAAGGAGCGCGACACACCGGCGATAATGAAGTTCCAGACGGCGTGCTCCAGGACGCTGCCGTGCTTAGACTCGACGATGTTGTCCAGGTACTGACGGTTGTCCTTGCGCCCCTTGCCGTAGGACAGATAGCAGAGGCGGCCGGCGGCCTCGGCCAGCATCTCCGCCCCCACCTCCGTGTCCGTCTGCCAGGCCATGCCGTAATCGGACAGGAAGCTATCGATGGCAGCCTCATCGACAGACTGCCGCCCTACCAGATAGACCTTGGGCTCGCGGATAATGTTCACGGCCCGCCTCCCGCCGCTGGACCGCCGTCATGGGCAGGCCCATTATAGCCTCTACCCTCTGAAGCGTAAAGAGATTATACGATTGTTCCCCTACACATTTACAGCCCCTTGCCCTCGCCTGTACAATGAATCCAGCCATGTCTCCCTACGCCGTCGGCATCGATATCCTCGAACTGGAGCGCGTCGCCGCCGCCCTGCAACGCCACGGCCAACGCTTCATCGACCGCGTCTACACCCCCATCGAGGCCGCCATCTGCCGCGGCCGCCCGCCCGAGCTGGCCGCTCGCTTCGCCGCCAAGGAGGCGGTGATGAAGGCTCTGGGCACCGGCGCTCGCGGCGTCGCCTGGCGCGAGATCGAGGTGCTGCTCAATCGCCGCGGCAAGCCGCTGGTCTACCTGCACGGCCACGCCCGCGAGCGAGCGAAGGAGATCGGCCTGGATGGGCTGGACCTGAGCATGTCCCACTCACGCCAGTACGCCGTCGCCTTCGTGGTGGCCAGCGCCGACTCGCACCACGCCGAGAGCGACCGCGACGGCTGGCGAGAAAAGCTTATCGATATCCTCAAGGAGCGAGGACTACTATGAAGCTGGTAACTGTCGAGCAGATGAGGCATCTAGATCGCAACGCAGGCGTACCCGTGCCCCAGCTCATGGAGAACGCCGGCCTGGCGGTCGCTCAGGAGGCCCGGCTGCTCCTGGGCGAGGTGGCTGAGCGCGCCGTCCTGGTGCTGGTTGGCCCCGGCAACAACGGCGGCGACGGCCTGGTGGCCGCCCGCCACCTGCACGACTGGGGCAGCAAGGTGGACGTCCATATGCTCAAGCCCCGTGACGCCTCCCAAGACGACGTCTACCGCCAGGTGGTGGAGCGCGACATCCCCGTGAAGATCGCCGCAGAAGACAAGGGCTTCCAAGCCCTCGATGAGATGCTCTCGCGGGCGGATGTGGTCATCGATAGCCTGCTCGGCACCGGCCGCATGCGGCCCATCGACGGCGAGCTTGCCGAGATCTTGAAGCGCCTGGCCGCCGCCCGCCAGAGACCCCTTCCTCCCCACATCCTGGCGCTGGACGTGCCCAGCGGCATCGACGCCGATACCGGCGCCGTCGACCCCCTCTGCGTCCCCGCCGAGGTGACGGTGACCATGGGCCACAGCAAGATTGGCCTGCACGCCTTGCCCGCCGCCCAGTACTGCGGCCGCATCGAGGTGGTGGACATCGGCATACCACCGGCCCTGAGCGAGAACCTGCCCTACGAGCTAATGACCACCGCCTGGGCGCGCCCCCTGCTCCCGCCAAGGCCGCTGGAGGCCAACAAGGGCACCTTCGGCAAGGTGCTGGTGGTGGCTGGCTCCACCAACTACATCGGCGCCGCCTATCTGGCCGCCGTCGGCGCCGGCCGCGTCGGGGCGGGCCTGGTCACCCTGGCCTGCGCCCGTAGCATCTACCCCATCATGGCCGCCAAGCTGGTCGAATCCACCTTCCTCCCTCTGCCCGATGTGGAGGGCTTCCTGACAGGCGAATCAGCCCACAGCGTTCTTCAGGCCCTCGACCAGGGGCACAACGCCCTCCTGGTGGGCTGCGGCCTGGGCCAGATGGCCTACGTGCAGGCCTTCATCCAGGGCCTGCTCCCCCGCCTGAAGGACAAGACCCTGCGGGCGGTGGTCATCGACGCCGACGGCCTCAACGCCCTGGCCAGCAGAGACCAGTGGTGGCAGGAGCTCAGCGTGCCCGCCATCGTCACCCCTCACCCGGGCGAGATGTCCCGTCTCACAGGCCTGCCCATCGCGGACATTCAGGCCGACCGCCTGCAGACAGCCGTTCGGCAGGCGAGCGCTTGGGGCACGACGGTCATCCTCAAGGGAGCCCACACGGTCGTCGCCGCCCCCGATGGCCGCGCCCGCGTCAGCCCCTTCGCCAACCCCGCGCTGGCCTCGGGCGGCACCGGCGACGTCCTGGCGGGAGCAATCGCCGGGCTGGTCGCTCAGGGTTTGGATCCCTTCGATGCCGCCTCCCTGGCCGTCTACCTGCACGGCCGGGCGGGCGAGAAGGTGCGAGCAGAGCTGGGGGACGCCGGCCTTCTGGCTGGCGACCTCCTGCCAGCGCTGCCCCAGGTGATCAAAGAGCTGAGCGGCCGCTAGGATGGAACCCCACAGGCAGTGGCTAGTCCGTCCTCAGGCCCCGGCCCTGGTCGACGGTCCTTTCCCTCCGCTGATCCGCCACCTCCTCTACTGTCGAGGCGTGCGCAGCGAGGATGAGGCCGCCCGCTTCCTTTTCCTAGAACCCCAACCGGAACACGACCCCCACCTCCTGCCGAACGTGGAGCGGGCGGTGGAACGACTCTCGACCGCCATCAGGGACAGCGAGGGCATCGCCGTCTTCGGCGACTTCGACGTGGACGGCGTGACAGCGGCCGCCCTCCTCACCGAGGCGCTAGGAGGGCTGGGAGCGAATGTCACTGCCTACATCCCCAATCGCTTCAGCGAAGGCTACGGGCTGAACGTGAGCGCCATCACCACCCTCCGCGAGCAGGGGGCCAGCCTGCTCCTAGCCGCCGACTGCGGCACCAGCTCGATCGAAGAGGTGGAGCACGCCTGCCGCCTGGGCATGGATGTCATCATCCTGGACCACCACACCGTCCCGACAGAGCTGCCGCCGGCCGTCGCCCTGGTCAACCCCAAACTTCTGCCAGAGGCAGGCCAGGAAAGCCCCCTCGGAGGGCTGGCGGCGGTGGGAGTGACCTACAAGGCAATGTCTGCCCTCTATCAGGCCGCCGATCGCGACTGGCAGCCCCAGCGCTTCCTAGACCTGGTGGCCATCGGCACAGTGGCCGACCTAGCCCCTCTCGTAGGGGAGAACCGCTATCTGGTAAAGGAGGGCCTGGCAGCCATCGCCACGGCGGAGCGGCCCGGCCTCAGTGCCCTCATCGCAGCGGCAGGGCTGCGGCCCGAGTGTGTGGACAGCGAGGCCATCGCCTACACCCTGGGCCCCCGCCTCAACGCCGCCGGTCGCCTGGCCCACGCCGACCTAAGCCTCCGCCTCCTCCTCACGCAAGACGAGGGCGAGGCGGGCGAGCTCGCCCATGAGCTCAACGCTCTCAACCAGGAGCGACAGCGCCAGACCAAGCAGGCCCTCGCTACGGCGGCTGAACTGCTCACGGCCGAGGACGCTCAAGCTCCCCTCGTTTTCGTTGGCCATCCGGACATCTCCGAGGGCATTGTTGGGCTGGTCGCCAGCAGGTTGGTGGACGAGCACTATCGGCCCGCCATCGTCTGCCAGAACGGCGAAAGCGAGAGCCGGGGAAGCTGCCGCAGCATCCCCGAATTCGATATCATCGATGCCCTCCGCCGCCAGGAGCATCTGCTCGTCCGCTACGGCGGCCACCCTCGCGCTGCTGGCTTCACCGTGGCCAACGCCAACCTGCCCGCCCTCAAGGAGGCTCTGCTGGAGCGAGCCGCCAGCGAACTTGCGGGGATAGAGCTTTCGCCAGCGCTGACCATCGACGCCGAGCTGCCCCTCAGCCGCCTGCGAGGCGATGACATCCGCTGGCTTCAGCACTTCCAGCCCCACGGACAGGAAAACCCCGAGCCCACTTTCCTCAGCCGCGGCGTCTCCGTGACGCAGACGCGCTTGCTGGGCAATAACGGCCAGCACCTGCGGCTGAAGCTGAAGGACGGGCGTGTCACCTGGCCGGCTATCGCCTTCGGCATGGGCGAACGCTCGGTGGAGGCCGGCCAGCGGGTGGACGTGGTCTACTCCCTGGCCAACGAGCGGTGGAGCGACGATGCCCTAGAGCTGCGCATAAAAGACTTCGCCCCTACCGCGTAGAACGTCGCCTGCCACCTTGCCGCCCCAGCACTCCTTGCGCTACAATCGCCTCTGGACGCCAGAAGGGAGAACGTCTCAATGAAGGAGTACGCCACCGAGAACATCCGCAATGTGGCCCTCACCGGTCACGGCAGCACCGGCAAGACATCGCTCTCGGAGGCGATGCTGTTCAACGCCAAGGCCATCAACCGTCTGGGCCGTGTGGACGACGGCACCACCACCTCCGACTTCGACCCTGATGAGGTTCGCCGCAATTTCAGCGTCAACCTGTCGATCCTGCCCTACGAGTGGGAGGGCTACAAGCTCAACATCCTCGACACCCCCGGCTACGCCGACTTCGTGGGCGAGGTCAAGTGCGGCGTACGGGCCGCCGACGCAGCCGTCATCGTGGTCTGCGCCGCCTCCGGCGTGCAGGTTGGCACCGAGTACGCCTGGACCTACGCCGACGAACAGAATCTGCCCCGTCTGGTGTTCATCAACCGCATGGAGCGGGAGAACGCCGACTTCCACCAGACTCTGGCCCAACTCCAAGGCATGTTCGGCCAGAACTGCGTGGCCCTCCAGCTACCCCTGGGCGCCCAGGCCGACTTCAGGGGCGTGATCGACCTCATCACCATGAAGGCCTACGTGGGCGAGAAGGGCGAGGCCCAGGAGGTGCCCGAGGAACTCGTGGAGCAAGCGGCCAGCCTGCGAGAGAAGCTGGTGGAAGCGGCCGCCGAGACCGACGATTCCCTCATCACCAAGTACCTGGAAGGCGAAGACCTCAGCGAGGACGAGCTGCGACAGGGCCTGAGGACCGGCGTCTGCCGCGGCTCCCTCATTCCGGTGCTCACCGGCTCGGCCACCAAGAACGTAGCGGTGACCCTGCTTATGGACGCTCTCTGCAGCTACGCGCCCTCGCCGCTGGATATGGCGGTGGTGGTGCAGGACGGTGAGCCCATCAAGGCCGACGCCAAGGGCCCCCTTGCCGCCCTCGTGTTCAAGACCACGGCCGACCCCTACGTCGGTCGCCTCACCTACTTCCGCGTCTATTCCGGCACCTTCAAGGCCGATTCGCAGGCCTGGAATGCCAACAAGGGCAGCGCCGAGCGCATCGGGCCCCTGTATCTCATCCGAGGCAAGAGCCAGGAGCAGATCAGCCAGGTGGCGGCCGGCGACCTCGGCGCCGTGGCAAAGCTGGCCGAGACCAGCACCGGCGACACGCTGACCACCCGCGACAAGTCCATCATCCTGCCGGGCATCTCCTTCCCCGAGCCGGCCTTCAGCGGCGCCGTCTACCCCAAGAGCAAGGCCGACCTCGACAAGATGGGCAGCGCCCTCTCCCGTATCGCCGAGGAGGACCCCACTCTGCGGGTCAGCCGCAGCCAGGACACCGGCGAGACGGTCATGTCCGGCCTGGGCGATTCCCACGTAGAGGTGGCAGTAGAGAAGATACGCCGCAAGTTCGGCGTGGACCTGGAGATGACCACCCCCAAGGTGCCCTACAAGGAGACCATCACCGCCACTTCCTCAGCCGAGTACACCCACAAGAAGCAGACCGGCGGCCACGGCCAGTACGCCCGTGTAGCCATCGAGCTGGAGCCGTTGCCCCGCGGCAGCGGCTTCGAGTTCACCAACCGCATTGTCGGCGGCGTCGTGCCCAGGCAGTACATATCGTCGGTGGAGAAGGGCGTGGTGGAGGCCCTGCAAGAAGGCGTGCTCGCCCGCTATCCCCTCACCGACATGAAGGCGACCCTGTTCGACGGCAAGGACCACCCGGTAGACTCCTCAGACATCGCCTTCAAGATCGCCGCCGCCGCTGCCCTCAAGAAAGGAGCCCAGGAGGGTCATCCGGTGCTCCTGGAGCCCATAATGAACCTGCAGGTCGCGGTGCCCGAAGCCAACACGGGAGACGTTATCAGCGACCTCAACGGCAAGCGGGCCAAGGTGATGGGAATGACGCCCGAAGGCACCCGCACGGTGATCGAGGCCCAGGCGCCTATGGCCGAGGTACAGCACTATGCCGCCGACCTACGCTCGATGACTCAGGGTCGGGGCAGCTACTCCATGCAGTTCAGCCACTACGAAGAGGTCCCCGCCCACGTCGTCCAGCACATCATCGAGCAGGCCGAGGAGAAAAAGGGCTAGGAGACGCCGCGCCGCCGGTATGTCCCCCACGACCGCACCTCGAGCGCGCGGCATCAGACGATCTCCAAGCCCCGCCTAGCGCTGACTGGGCTCCTGCCAAGACGAGGTCGAGACCAAGCGGATGCAGTCGATTACCCGCCCCTGGCCGGCCAACTCGGCCACCCTTTGCTGAAGGCCGGCCATAGTGGCCGACAGGTCATCGCTCTCGACCTCGTAGATGGCCAGGAACTTCCCCTGCCCCGGGCCGGGGTCGCCAATCAGCTCATAGCGGATGCAGCTCTTGAAGCCCGGCGTCTCTAGGATGTCCGGCACGTGCGTGTTGTCGTACCAGTCGTTGAACTCTTTCTCCCGCGCCGGGTCTGCGCAGTTGGTGAAAACGAGAACGGTGGCCTTCGCCATGAGTTCCTCCTTTGGATTCGAAACCCTCCAAGGCCGTCACCCTGAGCGAAGCGAAGGGTCTAGATTCTTCGCTGTGCTCAGAATGACGGTGAGCAGGGCTGTCCGCCTTGCGGACTCCGCATAGCGGAGAAGCCCTGCAGCTACGGCTGTGATTGCTTGTCGGCGTCCACGATGCGCAGGAAGCGCCGCTTGCCCACGCGGATGATGGAGCCAGGACTCACGCGCGGGTAATCGAGCAGATCAGTCACAGGAACGCCATCCACTTCGATGGCACCCTGCCGCACGAGGCGTTTCACTTCTCTGCGCGACAAGCCGCAGTGCTGCATCACCAGCAGATCGATGCCTGCTTCGGCCTCGCTTGCGCCTTTGAAGTGGAACGGTACCTCTATCGGCACCTCCTCCGGCAGTTCCCGCTCCCGGAACACCCGCGTGAACTCCTCCGCCGCCGCCTCGGCCGCCTCGCCGCTGTGGAACTGGGTCACGATCTCCCGCGCCAGGCGCATCTTCAGCTCCATCGGGTTCACAGAGCGCGTGCGCAGGGCCTCCCCTATCTCCGCCACCTCCTTGTCGGGCACGTCCGTCACCAGCTCGTAGTAGTCCATCATCACGTCATCTGGCAGCGACATCACCTTGCCGTACATCTCCTGCGGCAGGTCCTCCAGAGCGATGTAGTTGCCGAGGCTCTTGCTCATCTTCACCTTGCCGTCGGTGCCCACCAGCAGCGGCACCATAAAGCACTGCTGCGGCCGCTGGCCCATCATCTCCTGGAGGTCGCGGCCCACCAGCAGGTTGAACTTCTGATCGGTGCCGCCGAACTCCACGTCGGCCTCGATGGCCACTGAGTCGTATGCCTGGAGCAGGGGATACAGGAACTCGTGCAGGCCGATCGGCTTGTGAGCGGCGAACCGCTCAGAGTACTCCTGCCGCTGGAGTATCTGGGCCACCGTGAAGCGCGCAGCCAGGCGCACCACCGTCTCCAGGTCGAACTTGTCGAACCACTCGCTCTGCCAGCGGATCTCGGTGCGCTCCCTATCCACCACCGAGAAGAACTGGCGCAGATAGGTCTCGGCGTTGACTTTGACCTCCTCGGCGGTGAGCATGGGGCGCGTCTGCGACTGGCCGCTGGGGTCGCCGATGCGGGCCGTCCAGTCGCCGACGATGACCACGACCTGGTGGCCGAGCTCCTGGAGCTGGCGCAGCTTACGCAGTCCCACGGCGTGCCCGATGGTGAGGTCGGGGGCGCTGGGGTCAAAGCCCATCTTCAGGCGAAGGCAGCGGCCGGAGCGCAGGGCCGCCACGAACTCGTCCTCAGGGATGGTCTCCGCCACGGCGCGGCGGAGGATCCAGCGCAGCTCGTCGTCTTTGGGAACCCTAACAGTAGGCTTGCTCATGCCAGGTAGGCCCTTGCGGCGGCGATGTCCTTCTCGATCTGCTCCTTGAGAGCATCGGCGTCAGGAAAGCGCATCTCCCCCCGCAGGCGGTGCAGCAGCTCGATGCGCAGCTCCTGGCCGCGCACCTCCCCCTCGAAGTCCAGGATGTAGGTCTCGACCGTCGTCTTGTTCTCGTCGAAGGTGGGGCGCAGGCCGATGTTGGTCACGGCGGGGTAGGTGCCCTCGCCCAAATGGGCGCGAGTGACGTATACCCCGAAGGCGGGCAGCGCCCGGTCGAGGCCGAGAGCGATGTTGGCGGTAGGAAAACCCAGCGACCTGCCTCGCTCGGCGCCCCGAACGATGGGCCCTCGCAGGTGGAAGGGACGGCCCAGCAGGCTGGCCACCGTCTCCATATCGCCGCGGGCAAGGGCCAGGCGTGTGGCGGAGGAGCCCACCTTCTCGTCGCTGACTGTCAGAAGACCCACCTCCTCCACGGCGAAGCCCATCTCCCTACCTATGGCCTCGAGCGCCTGGGCATCCGCCTCGCGACCACGCCCCAGGGCGAAGTCGGCCCCCACCACCAGCAGCTTCATCCGCAGCTCCTCCACCAGCAACGACACGAACTCGCGGGCGGAGAGCTGGGCCAGCGCGGAGGTGAAGGTGAGAATGGCCACGCTGTCCACCCCCAGCGCTCGCAGAAGCTCGATGCGCTCCTCCAAGCCGCAAAGGTAGGTGAGAGTAGTCTGAGGCTGCACCACCAGGCGGGGATGGGGATGAAAGGTGACCACCATGGTGGCCAAGCCCTCCTGGCGCCCTCGCTCCACCATACGGCCGATGAGATAGCGATGGCCTCGATGCACGCCATCGAACACGCCGATGGCCACGGCGGTGTCGCGCCCGAGAGCAGCCCGACCGAGCTCCTCTCGAGCCAGGACCGGGCTCTCACTCATGGAGAGCCCGCACTCCCTCTCGCCGCCTGAATCATCGCCTGCTCTTTGCGAAAAAGGGAGGGCCGAAACCCTCCCGCTTCCCGAAACCGACTTGCGCTGGCGATACTATCACAGCCTCCCAGGGGGGTCAAGGCGAGACGCCCGTCGCCGCCTCCGTCGTTATCATCATTATGTCACGGAAACGAGCCCTCTGCCTGGCCACTAGCTGGCCGGCCTTTATCAGCTCCAGGATAGCCAGAAAGACCACTATCACCTCGATACGGGAAGTGCAGGTCTCGATCAGGGCGCGGAAGGAGACCCGCCCGAAGCCGCTGGCCACCGCCGCCATCACCGCCGTCATCTTCTCCTCCACCGTCACCGCCTGCCGCTCGATAGCGCCCTCCTCGGGCTCGGCCGGCTGACGGTTGAGGGCCTCCTCAAAGATGTTCAGCAGCCCCTCCAGGGTCACACCCTTCAGCCCCGGCGGCAGGAGCATATCTTTCGATGGCGGACCCAGACGAGGATAGGCACGACGCCCTTGCTCCTCCAGGTCGCGAAAGGCGCCCGCCGCCTCCCGGAATCGCTTGTACTCGACCAGCATCTGGGCCAAGGCCTCGCCCGCGTCTTTCTTTTCGCCCTCTCTCTCGCGCGGCCGCAGTTCGGGCAGGAGGGCTCGTGACTTTATGTAGAGGAGCCTGGCCCCTACAACTATGAACTCGGCCAAGGCCTCGGCATCCTGACCCTCAACCGAGCGCAGGTGCGCCCAGTACTGGTCGGTGACCTGAGCCAACGATACGGCCGTGATGTCCAGCTCCTCCCTCTCGATGAGGTCGAGAAGAAGGTCGAGGGGGCCCTGGAAGACCGAAAGCTTCAGCTCGAACACGTCCGCCTGCCTTCTCCGTCCCCTGAGCCCCCCAGACTGCTGTCTTCGCCTAGCTTGCCGCCAGCGGCCTCCCCACCGCCTTGGCCAAGTTCCCCACGTGCTCCATCAACTGCCGGAAGCCATCGAACGTGAGCGACTGGGGGCCATCGGACAGGGCACGATCGGGGTTGGGGTGCAGCTCCACGATCAGGCCGTCGGCGCCGGCAGCTACGGACGCCATGGCCATAGGCTCCACCAGGTAGCGGTGTCCGGTGGCATGACTGGGGTCGCCGATGATGGGCAGATGGCTGAGCCGCTTGACCAAGGGAATGACGCTCAGGTCCATCGTGAAGCGAGTGCTGGTCTCGAAGGTGCGAATGCCCCTCTCGCAGAGGATCACCTCACTGTTCTCCTGAGCCAGGATATACTCAGCGGCCAGAAGCCACTCTTGCAGAGGAGCCCACATGCCTCGCTTGAGCAGTACCGGCTTGCCCGCACGGCCCACTTCGTCCAGAAGAGCGAAATTCTGCATACTGCGGCTGCCGACCTGAAGGATGTCTACGTAGCGAGCTACCAGTTCCACATCGCGCGGGTCCATCACCTCGCTGACGATCGGCAAGCCGGTCTCCGCCCTGGCCGCCGCCAGGATCTGGAGCCCCTTCTCCCCCAGACCGCGGAAGGCGTAGGGGTTGGTGCGCGGCTTGAAGGCGCCGCCGCGCAGGATATGCCCGCCGGCCTCCTTGACCACCCGCGCAGTGGCCATCATCTGCTCCTCGGTGTCCACCGAGCACTGGCCGGCCATGACCACGGTGTTGCCACCGCCGATGGACACGTTGCCCACCTTGATGACCGTGTCCTCGGGCCTGAACTCGCGGCTGGCCAGCTTGTAGGGCCGGCTGACCGGCACTACATCCGCCACGCCCTCCAGAACAGCCAGTTCATCGGCCAGCTCGGGATAGGTTTGGCCTACCACCCCGACGACCGTTCTCTCCACACCACGGGAGAGGCTGCCCTTGAAACCCAGTTCTTTCAGACGTTCTAAAACCCCATCGATCTCCTTATCTGTTGAGTCTACTCTCATTACGACTATCATAGGATTGCCTCCCTAGGGTTTGTCTTCAGGCTCGAACTTAAAGTCCGGCCTCAGAACCCTGGCCGCCCGCAGGTAGACGTGCACGATCTGGTCAGCCCTTTTGTCCGTGTTCACGTGCACAAGAATGCGCAGACACATCGGCAGGCTCCCCGGCACAGCCATCTCGTGTCCACAGAGGAGGGGCACATCGTTCCACCCCAGTCTCCGAGCAGCCAGGGCGGGGAACTCGGCGTTCAGGTCGGGGGTGGTGGTGAAGAAAGCGCTGACCACATCCTCAGGCTTGATGCCGTTGGCCTTAACCATCGCCGCCAGCAGCTCGGCAGTCGCCTCCAAGATGGCTTCGCGGCTGTTGGCCTCCACCGTGGTAGCGCCGCGGATGCCTCGACACAGCATGCCGAAGGGTTTTCCCCTCCCTCCCCAGCAAACGAGCCTGCCAGGCTGGCCCGCCTACCAGCAGACGGGCTAGTGCGGAGCGAATACCCCGGCCTGGAGGCCGCCGACCATTCTAGATCGTGGCCTTCCGTCGGCCAGTAACCACCTCCACATATTCCCTCACCCTTTCCTCCCGCTCTTCGGCGGGTGCGCGGTCGATAACATTGATGATGGCACTACCAATAACAGCGGCCTCCGCCCCCAGGCCTGCTACCGCCTCCACGTGCTCCCGCTTGGAGATGCCGAAGCCCACAGCCAAGGGCAACGACGTGTGGCGTCGCACCCGTGCCAGGAACTGCGGCAGCCCCGACGGTAGCTCCCCGCGAGCGCCGGTGACCCCTGCCAAGCTGACACAATATATAAACCCACTGGCCTGGCCCGCCACCAAAGCGATGCGCTCATCGCTGCTGGTTGGCGCCACCAGATAAATCAAATCGAGCCCGCGGCCAGCGCAGGCAGTTCGCACGCCGGCGGCCTCCTCGGGCGGCAGATCCACTCCGATCAGGCCGTCAGCCCCGGCACCAGCAACATCGCGGGCGAACTCATCGATCCCGTACGCCAGTATGGGGTTGTAGTATCCCATAAGCAGAAGTGGTATGGCAAGCCCCCGCGCCCTCAGCTGCTTCACCACGTCCAGACAGACGCCCGGCGTCACCCCCTGCTGGAGGGCATGGTGACTGGCCCGCTGGATGGTCGTACCGTCGGCCAGCGGATCGCTGAACGGTACGCCCAGCTCCACCATATCGGCGCCGCCGTCCGCCAGGGCGGGCACCAGGCGCAGGGTCGCGTCGACATCGGGGTAGCCCACCGTAAGGTAGGCAATCAGGCCGACCCGCCCCTCCTCCCGCAGACGAGCCATCGTCTGACCGATGCGGCTCACTATCCGCCTCCCGTCGCCACAGCTATCCCGAAGCTCACCGCATTGAAGATGAAGTGCGCCCCGATGGCGGGCCAGAGGGAGCCTGAGAAGACGTACGCCCAGGCCAGGAGCATGCCGATCACGGCGAAGGGGACGATGCTCCCCACGTTGAAGTGGAGCGCGGCGAACAGGAGTCCGCTGGCCAGGGCCGCCCAAAACGTCCCCCAGCGCACTCGCAACGCAGGGAAGATGAAGCCGCGGAAGAAGGTCTCCTCGGCGATGGGTGCTGCCAGGACAGCCAGGACGCCCACCAAGACAATGGTAGCAGGGTTATCGAAGAAATCCTCGGGCAGAGTGCTCTCGGGCACCAGTTCTCCCAACCCAACCAGCTCCACAATCAGAAGATAGACGCCGAGGGTCAACCAGGCCGCTAACACCACCGCCACTGACACCCACCAGCCACCTCGAACCACGCGCCGAAAGCCCAGCGCCTGCCAGCCGCAGGCGTATCGGCGCACGCTGAACCAGGCGGCCGCCCCCAGCAAGGCCACCTCCAGGGCCAGGCTGCTACCCACGATAGCCGCTATTGCGGCGTCATCGTTGGTATCCCCCACGACAGCGAAGACGATACCCAGCGCGATGATCGTGACGACGCCGATCGCCACTACCCACGCGCCGGCCAGCCCCAGGTCACGCAGCCGCCACGGTACCAGCGGCCCCGCCGAGATGTCTTGCTGCGGCTGAATCAGCATATCGTCCACTTCTCACCAAAGCGATAAGTTAGCTCTATTAATAGCATGAGCGCCCATCGCTGGCAAATTGGGGGATTGAACACGAACTGTAGTGTTTCACTCTCGCTGAGAGATGGAGGAGCAGCCGGCCTCTGGCCGCTCATCCTGAGCCTGTCGAAGGATGAAAGCGGGATTGGACGCGAACCCCCTCCTGCCGTACACTGCTCTCGCCGAGGCGGAGGCCATGCCAGACGCAGCGAACGAGTGGGACGAGCGCTATCGCCAGGGGCGGACCATGCCCGACGAGCCGGCCGCCCTTCTGGTGGAGAACCTGTCTCTTCTGCCCAAGGGCGACAAGGCGCTGGACATCGCCATGGGGTCAGGCCGCAACGCTCTCTACCTGGCCTCCCTGGGCTTTCGGGTGACAGGCATCGACCTATCGGCGGTGGCGGTGGAGCAGTGCCGCGAGAAGGCCGAGCGCCTGGGCCTGTCTGTCGAAGCCCGCGTGGTCGACCTGAAACGCTCTCCCCTTCCCTCCAACGAGTACGACCTCATCGTCAACTTCTACTACCTCCAGCGCAGCCTGGCACCCCAGATCATCGCTGCCCTCAAGCCGGGCGGCGTGCTGGTGTTCGAGTCCTTCACCACCGACCAGCTCCAGTTCGGCTGGGGTCCCAAGGGCCCCGACCACCTGCTGCGCCCCGGCGAGCTACGGGAGATGTTCTCTGACCTGGAGACGCTCCTCTATCACGAGGGCGTAGTCGAGGGGGATCGCGGCCCCAAGGCGGTGGCCAGCCTCATAGGGCACAAGCGGGCGTAGGAGATCAGGCTGCCGGCGCCTAGAGCCCCAGCGCCTTCGCCACCACCTCCATGTCCTTGTCGCCGCGACCGGACAGGCAGACCACGATGATGGCATCGGGCGGCAGTGTGGCGGCGAGCTGGGCCACATAGGCGATGGCGTGCGCCGGTTCCAGGGCGGGCGGGATGCCCTCCGTCTCGCACAGGAGGCAGAAGCCGTCCAGCGCCTCCCTATCTGTCACCGCCACGTAGGTAGCGCGACCCGTCTCCTTGTAGTAGCTGTGCTCAGGGCCCACGCCGGGGTAGTCCAGCCCCGCCGAGATGCTGTGGGTTTCCAGCACCTGGCCCCACTTGTCCTGCAGGAGGTAGGAATGGGAGCCGTGCAGGACGCCCGGGCGCCCTCGCACCAGGCTGGCGGCGTGGCGATCGCCCTCCAGTCCGTCGCCCGCTGCCTCCACCCCAATGAAGCGCACGTCGGCATCATCATAGAAGGGATGGAACAACCCTATAGCGTTCGAGCCACCGCCCACGCAAGCCACAGCGTAGTCTGGCAAGCGACCGGCCGCTTCCAGGATCTGCTCGCGGGCCTCCCGTCCGATGACAGACTGCCAGTCGCGCACCATCATCGGGTAGGGGTGAGGGCCAACAATGCTGCCCAGGAGGTAGTGAGTGTTGCGAACGTTGGTCACCCAATCGCGGATGGCCTCGTTGATGGCGTCCTTGAGGGTGCGGCTGCCGCTGGTCACCGGAATGACCTCCGCCCCCAGGAGCTTCATACGGACGACGTTGAGGGCCTGGCGGGCGATGTCCTCCTCGCCCATGTAGACCACGCACTCCAGGCCGAGCATGGCGCAGACGGTGGCGGCGGCCACGCCGTGCTGGCCGGCCCCCGTCTCGGCGATCACGCGCGGCTTGCCCATGCGCTTGGCCAGCAGCCCCTGGCCCAAGGCGTTGTTGATCTTGTGAGAGCCGGTGTGGGCCAGGTCCTCCCGCTTGAGGTAGATGCGGGCGCCGCCCACACGCTCGCTGAGGTTCTCGGCGAAGTAGAGGGGCGTGGGCCGACCCGCGTAGTCGCGCAGGAGAGACGCCAGCTCCCGCTGGAAGAACTCGTCCTCTCGCGCCTGGTGGTAGGCCTCCGTCAGCTCGGCCAGGGCCGTCATCAGCGTCTCGGGCACGAACTGCCCGCCGAAGGGCCCGAAGTGGCCGCTGGCGTCAGGCAGGCTAGCCTCGAGTTTCATGTAAGCTTCTCACCTTCTGGAGCGTATTGCAGAACTCTTCGATTTCCGGCTCCTGAGATTTCCAGGGGAGCGATGGCTGGAAGAAGAACCAATATGTATCCTGCCACGTCTGGAGCAGCAGGTAATCGTAGTCAGGCCTGAACCACGACCTCCTGACTTCTGTTCCCGAGATGTCTTCTATGGGCACAACGACGATCGGCCGGCGAGGCATTTGCGGTGTCCATCTTTGGCGAGTCCAAATCAGCCGCTTGTTGGTTAGATACAGCTTACCCCACCCTAAGCGCAGCGGATTAGCGACCCTCCACATTGCGTGCACTTCGTACAGAACATCCTCTTGCACACCCAGTTGAACGTTCCTGTACCACCTGTCGCCAACAGATTTGGTCATCCGTTCGCCTCCCTGGCCGCCGCAACAAACGCCCGAATCTTGGCCACGTCCTTGAGCCCGTCTGTCTCCACGCCGCTCGATACGTCCACAGCCCAGGGCCTCACCTGAAGCACCGCCTCGCTCACGTTCTTAGGCGTCAGGCCACCGGCCAGAATGATCGGTCGCCTGGCTGCCACGCCCCGCGCCAACTCCCAGTCGAAGGTCCGACCGCTGCCACCCAGGACGCCCTCCACGTCGCTGTCCAGCAGGCAGAGAGCGGCCGTGCCCGGACGCATCGTCCCCAGGATGCTGCGAGCCGACGCCGAAGCGCTCACCCGTATGGCCTTGATCACCGGCCGGCCTATCTCCAGACACATCCCCCAGGCCTCGTGCCCGCTGAGCTGCACCAGGTCGAGTCCGCAGCTCTCAGCGATCGAGTTTATCGTCTCGGGCTCGGCGTCGGCGAAGACGCCCACAAGCAGCGGACGCTTGCGCCACAGCAGGTTCTCGATACTCCGCGCCCACCGGCGGAACCAGCGCGCATCCCTCGCAGCCTCGGCTGGCGGTGCCTCAGCAGTCGCCTGACTGGCGCCCAGAGCGCGGGCAACGGCCTGCGCCTGCTCGACGCTCACCTGACGCCGACTGGTAGCGAAGATGACGCCGACGAAATCGACGCCGGCGTCCGCCGCCGCGACAGCGTGGCGGGGCTCGCGGATGCCGCAGATCTTGACGAGGGTCATGCTCCCAATAGCTCCCCGATCTTCGCCCGCGCATCCTCCGCTGTCACCAGCGCCTCGCCGATGAGCGCCGCATTCACCCCCAGCGCTTGCAGTCGCTCCACGTCGGCCCGAGTGTGGATGCCGCTCTCGGCCACCACCACCCTGCCATCGGGGATGAGCGGCCGCAGGCGCTCGCTCACCGCCAGGTCCACCTCGAACGTCCGCAGGTCGCGGTTGTTGATACCGATGATCTGCGCATCGGCGGCCAGTGCCCGCTCCAGCTCCTGCTCGTCGTGCACCTCCACCAGGCACTCCATGCCCAGCGTTCGAGCCAGCGCCAGCAGCTCGGCCAGCAGCCGCGGCTCGAGGACGGCAGCGATGAGAAGCACCGCATCGGCGCCATAGGCCCGCGCCTCGTACAGGTGGTAGGCGTCGAACAGAAAGTCCTTGCGCAGGACGGGCTGGCGAGGCTCGCCACGGCCGTCCAGGACTGCCCGAACAGCCTCCAGGTCAGCGAGACTGCCCTGGAAGTGCTGCTCCTCCGTCAACACCGATATCGCCGCCGCGCCGCCAATAGCGTAGGTGCGAACCAGAGCCTTCGGGTCCAGATCGGCGCGCAGCACGCCCCGCGAAGGCGATGCCCGCTTGACCTCGGCGATCAGGCCCAGCGAAGGGCCACGCAGCGCCTGGGCCAGCGACCTGGTCGGCGGCGCCGCCTGAGCCAGCCGCGTGCGCAGGATACCCAACGGTTCCTCCCGACGCCGGCGCTCCAGTTCCTGGCGTTTGTCGGCCACGATGCGGCCGAGGATGGCGGGAAGCTCTCTAGCCAAAGCTGGTCGTCTCCTCGATGAAACGGCCGAGTTTCCTCCCGGCAGCGCCGCTATCGATTGTTTGAGCAGCCAGGGTAACGCCCTCGGTCAGGCTGCCGGCCTTGTCGGCGGCTACCAGGGCCGCCGCCGAGTTCAGCAGGACGATGTCCCGCAGGGCTCCCTGCTCGCCGCCAAAGACGGCTCGCATGGCGGCGGCGTTCTCCTCGGGCGAGCCGCCCTTCACCGCCTTGTCGCTGGCCTGGCGCAAGCCCACCTCCTCCGGCATCACTCGGTAGGAACGGATGTCGCCCTCCTCAAGCTCATAGACCAGGGTCGGGCCGCCCAGGCTCATCTCGTCCAGGCCGTCCTCGCCGTGCACCACCAGGGCGTGGCGACAGCCCAGACGAGCCAGCACCTGGATCATCTTCTCACCGATGGCGGCGTCGGCCACTCCCAGCACCTGAGACCTGGCCCCCGCCGGGTTTGTCAGCGGCCCCAGGATGTTGAACACGCTGCGCACGCCGATCTCCCGCCGCGGGCCGGCGGCGAAGCGCATCGCCGGATGGAAAGTCGGGGCGAACATGAAGCCGATCCCCACCTCGCGCAGGCAGTGGGCCACCCCCTCCGGCGGCAGGTCGATCTTGACGCCCAGGGCCTCAAGCACGTCGGCGGAGCCGCAGTCGCTGGTCATCGCCCGATTGCCGTGCTTGGCGACGATAGCGCCCGCGCCAGCCGCCACGAAGGCGGCAGCGGTCGATACGTTGAACGTCCCCATGCCGTCGCCGCCGGTGCCGCAGGTGTCGAGCAGAGGCACCTCGTCGAAGGGCACCCGCAGGGCCTTGGCCCGCATCACGCGCGCCATGCCGGCGATCTCCTCCGCCGTCTCGCCCTTGAGGCGCAGGGCCACCAGGAAGGCCGCCAGTTGGGCGGGCGTGGCCTCCCCCGACATGATCTCCCCCATGACAGCGGCCGCCTCCTGCTCGCTGAGGGAGCGCCCCTCGTTAACGATTGCATCGATGGCTTCTCGGATCATCTCTACCGCCTCACAGACTAAGAAAGTTCCGCAGCACGTCCTTGCCCACCGCCGTCATGATCGACTCCGGGTGAAACTGCACCCCCTCCACCGCCAGTTCCTTGTGGCGTACGCCCATTATAACGCCCCGATCGGTCCAGGCCGTGACCTCCAGGCAGTCGGGCAGGCCCTCTCGCTGGACGGCCAGCGAGTGGTAGCGGATGCCCTCGAAGGGATTGGCCACGCCCGCGAGCACGCCCCTGCCGTCGTGGTGGATGACGGACATCTTGCCGTGGACGATCTCGCCGGTGCCGGCCACCGTCCCCCCGAAGGCCTCGCCCACGCACTGGTGGCCCAGGCAAACGCCCAGGATGGGCAGCTTGCCGGCGAAGTGACGAACGACCTCCACGCTGATGCCCGCCTCCTTGGGCGTGCACGGCCCCGGCGATATGGCGATGCGCTCGGGGCGCATAGCCTCGATGTCGGCGATAGTGGCCTTATCGTTGCGCACCACCCGCACCTCGGCCCCCAGCTCGCACAGGTACTGGTAGAGGTTGTAGGTGAAGCTATCGTAGTTATCGATGAGCAAGAGCATGGTTCAGTACCCCAAACTCCCGCGCGACACGCCCGCCTCCGCCGCCTCCGCCTGGCTGATCGCCGCCAGCACCGCCTTGGCCTTGTTCACAGACTCCTCATGCTCACGCTCGGGGACGCTGTCGTACACGATGCCGCCGCCGGCCTGAACGTGGGCCATCCCGTCCTTCACCACCAGCGTGCGGATGGTGATGGCGGTGTCCAGGTTGCCCGAGAAGCTGAAGTAGCCGACAGCTCCGGCGTAGGGCCCCCGCCGGTCGGCCTCCAGCTCAGCGATTATCTCCATAGCGCGGATCTTGGGCGCCCCCGAGACGGTGCCGGCGGGGAAGCATGCCCGCAGGGCATCGTACTGGCTCATCCCCTGCCGCAGGCGGCCGCTCACGTGGGAGATCAGATGCATGACGTGGGAGTAGCGCTCCACCTCCATGAGCTGGCTCGCCTGCACCGTCCCCGGCTGGCTCACCCGGCCGATGTCGTTGCGCCCCAGGTCGAGGAGCATGATGTGCTCCGCACTCTCCTTCTCGTCGCTCCGCAGGTCTTCCTCCAGCGCCCTATCCTCCTCCGGATCGCGACCACGCGGCCGCGTGCCGGCGATCGGGTGGGTGGAGACGACGCCGTCCTCGACCCGCACCAGCATCTCCGGCGAGGCGCCGACGATGTGGCAGTCGGCCGTCTGAAGGTAGTACATGTAGGGCGAGGGGTTTATCGCCCGCAGAGCGCGATAGATGCTGAGAGGATGAGCGCTGGTGGGACGGGAGAAGCGCTGGGAGAGCACCACCTGGATGATATCGCCCGCGATGATGTACTGGCGGCAGCGCTCCACCTTAGCCAGGTACTCCTCCAGGCTCATGTTCGAGCCCACGGCCTGGTCCCCAGGACCAGCCGAAGCCTCCACAGGGTAGGCCACGCTCGGCAAGGGCCGCGCCAGCCGCTCCACCAGTTCGTCGATGCGCCACACCGCCTGGCGATAGGCAGCGTCGATGTCGCCGTCCAGGCGGGCGTGGCTGACCACCTTGATGGTGTGCTTCAGGTGGTCGAACACCAGCATGGTATCGACGAACATGAAGATCGCCTCCGGCAGGTTCAGCGCCTCGCTCTCCCCTATGGGCACCCGCGGCTCGAAGTGGCGGATCGCCTCGTAGGACAGATAGCCCACAGCGCCGCCGGTGAAGCGCGGCAGCCCCTCCGCCGGCGCCAGGCGGAAGCGGCCCAGCTCCTCCTCGATGGCCCGCAGGGGATCGGAGCCCTGGCGGAGGTCGGCGTACGGCCCGAGGCGAAGCACCCGATAGGGCTCGGTGCCGATGAAGCTGTAGCGGGCCAGGCGCTCGCCTCCCTCCACGCTCTCCAGGAGGAAGGAGTGATCGCCTTGCGCCACCTTGAGATAGGCCGACACAGGCGTCTCCAGGTCGCCCGTCACCTCGCGATAGATGGGCGCAAGGTTTGCCCGGCCAGCCAGCTTCTTGACCTCGGCTAGGCTTGGGTAATACATCCCTCTCTCGTACGACCCCCTGACCACCCCATCAGAACAAGCCTCCTCTACAGCTTCGGCACGTGAGTCATGGCCTCTCGCACCTTCTCGGCCGGGTAGGCGTAGTCCTCCAGCTTACCCGCCAGGAAAGCCTCGTAGGCCGCCAGGTCCAGAAGGCCGTGGCCGCTGTGGTTGAACAGGATCACCCGCTTCTCGCCGGCCTCGCGAGCGGCCAGGGCCTCGTCGATAGCACAGATGATCGCGTGGGAGGTCTCCGGCGCCGAAACGATGCCCTCGGTCCGCGCGAACTGGAGGTTGGCAGCAAAAGCCTTGGTCTGGTGATAGGCCCTGGCCTCCATCACCCCCTCGTGGCAGAGCTGGCTGATGATCGGCGCCATGCCGTGATAGCGCAGGCCGCCGGAGTGGATGCGGGGCGGGATGAAGGTGTGGCCCAGTGTGTGCATCTTCAGCAGGGGCGTCTGCTCAGCGATATCGCCGAAGTCGTAGGCGTACTCGCCGCGGGTGATGCTGGGACAGGACTCGGGCTCCACAGCGATGAAGCGAGTCTTGGTGCGCCCGGCCAGCTTGTCCTTCATGAACGGCAGAGCCAGCCCGGCGTAGTTGGAGCCACCGCCCACGCAGCCGATGACCACGTCGGGGTACTCGCCGGCCATCTCCATCTGCTTCATCGCTTCCTGACCCACCACCGTCTGGTGGAGAAGCACATGGTTGAGAACGCTGCCCAGCGAGTACTTGGTGTCGTCACGGCCGACGGCATCCTCCACCGCCTCGCTGATAGCGACGCCCAGGCTCCCCGGCGAATCCGGGTCCTGCGCCAGCACGTTCCGACCGGCCTGGGTGTCGGGGCTGGGGCTGGGCACCGCCTTGGCGCCCCAGGTCTCCATGAGAATGCGGCGGTAGGGCTTCTGATAGAAGCTAACGCTCACCATGTACACCTTCAGCTCCAGGCCGAAGAAGGCACAGCCCATAGCCAAAGCGCTACCCCACTGGCCGGCCCCCGTCTCGGTGGTCAGGCAGCGCACCCCTTCCTGCTTATTGAAGTAGGCCTGGGCCACTGCTGTGTTGGGCTTGTGGGAGCCAGCAGGGCTGACACCCTCCCACTTGTAGTAGATGTGGGCGGGGGTATCGAGGGCCCGCTCCAACCGGTGGGCCCGGTGCAGGGGCGAGGGCCTCCACAGCCTGTAGATCTCCAGCACCTCCTCCGGGATGTCGATGTAGCCCTCCGTGCTCACCTCCTGCTGGATCAGGGCCATGGGGAAGATGGGAGCCAGCGCCTCCGGCCCGACCGGCTCGTGGGTAACCGGGTGCATGGGCGGTGGCGGCGGCCAGGGCAGGTCCGGCAGGATGTTGTACCACCGGCGGGGAATATCACTCTCGGCCAAAAGAAACTTGGTCTGCATGGAATACCTCCTTTGCCTTAGTCTCTAGCTAGCGATCAAGAAACCCCTCGCCCAAAGGGACGAGGGGCCTTCCTCTCGCGGTGCCACCCTTCTTCCCGCCAAAGGCGGGATCTCGCTGCAGGTACGGCCCATCGTTCCGTGCACGATGAGCGATACCCCGGGCTCTGATAACGCTGCCCCTGCGGCCAAGCCTACTGACCCCGACCAGTCGAGGCGTTCGGTTGACGGCTCCCAGGCCCATTCAGCCACTGCGCTGACGCCGGGCTCTCACCTTGCCCCGGCTCTCTGAGCCCCGCTTTGCGGCCTACTAGCCCTGTTCACAACCGCTGCCCTATGAAGTTTGGCAGAACGATAGCACTTCGCCTGGGTTCTGTCAAGCGCTGTTCGCGACCGCTCCAACGGCAGGCGTCGGCCGCCGTCAGGGTATGTGTACCGGTGCCCTCTCGGGCCGCTCCTTCTCGGCAGCGATGATGCGCTCCACCTCGGCCACCGCCTCCTCCAGCTTGCCCTCAGCGTTCACCACCACGTGGTCGAAGTGGCTGGCGGCGTCCATCTCTCGACGAGCCGTGGCCAGCCGCAGGCGAAGCTGCTCCTCCGAGTCGGTCCCGCGCCGGCGCAGTCGCTCCTCCAGCTCAGCGATGGAAGCAGGCGACAGGAAGATGGTGACCGCCTGGGGCACGGCCCCCTTGATGGTGGCTACCCCCTGGACGTCCGTGCGCATGACGACGTCCCGGCCGCGTGCCAAGGCCTCCCGCACCTGACTCTTGGGCACGCCGTAGTGCTCATCGTAGACGATGGCGTTCTCCATCAGCTCGCCCGCCGCCAGCATCTCTTCGAACCGCTGGCGCGTCAGGAAATGATAATCGCGGCCGTCCACCTCACCGGGCCGCGGCGAGCGTGTGGTGGCGGTGACCGCGAAGTGATAGTCCCCTCCCCTGGCCTTCAGACGAGCCAGGAGGACGTCCTTCCCCACTCCAGAGGGGCCCGAGAACACCAGCAGCAGGGGATGGCGCGGGGGAGCCCCACCTCGCGACACGTGAGGTCTCCTAGCCTTCCCCCTCCTGGCCGGCTCTGGCATAGACACCTTCCTGAGCGCCAGCCGCCACCCGCCCGCTGATCGTCTCGGGGGTGATGGCGGCCAAAATGATCTGGCCGTTGTCCATGAAGATGGCCGCCTTGGTGCGGCGTCCGCTTGTTATGTCGATAACCGCCCCCTTCTTCTTCCCCTCGCGGACCAGTCGCTGGATGGGTGCCGATCCCGCGGATACAATAGCGACCACCCGATTGAGGGCTATGAAGTTCCTGAAGCCAACGGCCAATAGCTCTGTCGTCATGATTCGCTCCCTTTCCCCCTCCCCAATGCTTGACATTGCTCTCTACCTACTAACGCTACTAATAGGAGGAAAGCTCCTCCAAATGATGCCAAAAACCAGGATACGAGATAGATGACGCCTCCGCACCCCGCACCACTGTCTCTCCCTGCGCCAGCAGCCCAGCCACGGCCAGCGTCATGGCCAGGCGATGGTCGCCGTGGCTACCGCACGCCCCGCCTTTCAGACAGCCGACGCCCTGGATAACCATGCCGTCCGGCTGCTCTTCGATGCTGGCCCCCAGTCGCCGCAGCTCAAGGACGGTGGTACGGATGCGGTCCGATTCCTTCAGCCTCAGCTCGCCAGCCTCGCGGATAATCGTTTCGCCCTCGGCCAGGCAGGCGGCCACCGCCAACACCGGAAGCTCGTCGATCAGGCGAGGGATGAGAGAGCCCTCGACGACCGTTCCCCGCAACGACGAGGAACGAACCACGATGTCGGCCACCGGCTCGCAACCCCACATACGCTCCTCTTCCAGTGTGATGCTGGCCCCCATGCCAGCCAGAGCATCGATGATGCCGCTGCGGCTGGGATTCACGCCCACACCGGCGAGCCTGATCTCGGCATCAGGGTGGACCGCAGCCGCCACCATCCAGAAGGCGGCAGCGCTGATGTCGCCCGGCACCCGCAGGCTGAGGGGCGTCAACTCCCGCTGGGGAGGCGATACCCGCAGACCGTCACCCCCCAGGATCTCGACCCCCATGGCCCGCAGCATCCGCTCGGTGTGATCGCGCGAGGGAGCCGGCTCCTCTAGAAGCGTCTCGCCCTCTCCGTAAAGGGCAGCCAGGCTGAGGGCCGACTTCACCTGGGCGCTGGCCACCGGCAGGCGATAGCGGATGCCCCGAAGAGAGCCGCCCTCGATGGCCAGGGGAGGACGAGCGCCCCCCGCTCGTCCCTGGATGCGCGCCCCCATCGCCCGCAGCGGCTCCACCACTCGCTCCATCGGACGCGAGCGCAGGGAGGCATCGCCGGTCAGCACCGAGAAGAACGATTGGCCGGCCAGAAGACCGGCCAGCAGACGCATGGTGGTGCCCGAGTTGCCGGCGTTCAGCACATCGGCGCTCTCTCTCAGGCCGAACCTGCCGCCGCCCTGAATGCGCAGGGTTCCCTGGCCATCCCAATCGATCTTCACGCCCAGCGCCCTCAGGCAGCGCAGGGTGGCCAGGCAGTCGGCGCCGCCCTGGAAGCTCTCCACCGCCGCCTCGCCCTCGGCGATAGCGTTGAGGATGGCCGCCCGATGCGAGATCGACTTATCGCCCGGCGCCTCTATGCTTCCCCGAAGCCTGCGTGGCGAGCGGATCGTCTTCCTCATGGCTGGTCGCGACCCTTCGCGCCTCGGCGGCGACCTCGTTCCTGCTTCTCCTCCAGTAGCTTGCCGATGTCCTTCACCCGCCGCACCAATCGCTGGCCCACCAGCAGCGCGGCCAGTTGCTCGCCGCTCGTAGGCAGATCCTCCGCCGCCACCGGCTCACGGACGGGCGGCCCAGCAGTGACGTAGGCGTCACGATCCATCTGGGCCCTGGCGAAGGTCTTGAACAGCTCCTCCTCCTGCCCCTCTTGCAGCAGCTCTCGGTAGCGTCCTAGCTCCTCCACCATGCGGTCCAGCCAGTGAAGAACAGCCTCCCGGTTGGTCAGGCAGATGTCGTGGCTGAGCTCGGCGTCGGTGGAGGCCAGCCGCGTAGCACCGAGGAAGCCAGGACCGGCCAGCGACGCTAGCTCCGGCCAGGCGGGGCTTCCGCGCGCCA
>Ga0315553_10000116_pt1 | contig 65276 bp, 57 predicted proteins | sample SalMarSW160140MG_FD_203099 | JGI IMG/M metagenome (GOLD analysis project Ga0315553, IMG submission 203099) | Salt marsh sediment microbial communities from the Plum Island Ecosystem LTER, Massachusetts, United States - Salt Marsh Sediment SW1601-40 ...
GATCTCGAGTCGAATCTCGAGGGGCACGAGGGGGAGGTCGCCTCGCTCCAGGGCGAGCGGGACACGCATGCCGCCGAGCTCGAGGAAGCGCGCCTCCGACACGTGGTCGGCGAGTACGCCGACGCGCATTGGGAAGAGCGGCGCGAGAAGATCGAGGCATCCATCTCCGGGCTCGACGAGCGTCTCGCGGTGGAGCAGGAGGCGGTCGACGAGCTCACCGAGATCATCGCGAGCATCGCCGAAGGGGGGACGCCGGCGGTCGAGGAGATGGTCGCCGAGGCGCGAGCCGCGTCCCCGAAGGTCCAGTCGGCCGCGCCGTCGAAGCCCGTGGTCGCCGGCGGCTCCGCGGCCGAGCGCCCCGCGGCGATGAAGCCCGCGGCCGCTCCGCCCCGGAGCTCGAAGACCGCCACCCCCGCCTGGATGAAGAAGGCCGACGAGCTGGCGGCCACCCGGGAGCCCGGGGGCGAGGGCCCCGCCGACGCGCCGACCGAGGAGCCCGCCGGCACGGCGACGGAGGCTGCGGACACCGGGACGGACGAGGCGTCGGAGTCCGAGGCGGCCCCGCACGATAAACAGGCCCCTTCGGCGGTCGCCGCCGAGGAAACCGCGCCCGCCCCGGAGGACGTCGCCGGCGACTACCTCGACGAGCTCGAGTTCCTCGAGTCGCTGTCGCTGGAGGAGGCCGAACGGTTCGACGCCGTGTCGGCGATGCTGGACGAGGACGAGAGCGGGAACGGCAAGAAGGAGGGCTGAGCCGGGCGGCGGGGCCACGCTCGGGCCCCGCGGTGACGGGTAGGGCTACACGCCGGCGAGATGCCGGACGTGGCGCGCCGCGCGGGCCTTCTGACGAGCCGCCGCGTTCGGCGGGATGACGTTCCTGCGGGCGGCGCGATCGAGGAGAGCGTACAGCTCCGACAGCGCGGCCTGCGCTCCCTCCGCCGAATCCATCGCCAGCAGGCGCCGGGTGCGCGTGCGGATCTCGGATCGCACCTGCCGGTTTCGAAGCCGGCGGACCCGCGACTGCCGCAGACGTTTCTTCTGGCTCGCGTTGTTCGGCACGTCACCTCTCCTCGTTCGGTCACGCCCGGGACGCCGTAGCGGCCCGAGCCGCAAAGCCCATCAAGATAGAGGCCTCGGGCCGGCCCCTCAAGCCGGAGGCGCGGTCGCGGTGCGGCGCACGCCGCCGGCGTGATGAAAGCGCCTCGTACCGTTATGATACGGCGTCGGTCGGCGCGCGACACCGCGACGGGAGCATCGGCATCGGCGGGGGAGGGTCACGAGCGGGAGGATGTGTATCACCTTGGCAGCGTACCAGGGGTCGTGCCGGCACGCGGGGGGCGGTTGAGCGCCGTCCCGAGTCGGCTGCCCAGCCAGCGGCGCACCGAGCCCTTCGTCGTCGAGCTGGATCGTTTCCAGGGGCCGCTCGATCTGCTGCTCCATCTGATCCGCGCGCAGGACATCGACATCTTCGACATACCGATCTCCCAGATCACCTCCCAGTTCCAGGTGGTCATCGAGTCGGGGATCGATCGATTGGAGCTCGATCGGGCCGGCGAGTTCCTCGAGCTGGCCGCGACGCTCGTGCGCATCAAGGCGCAGCTCCTCCTCCCCCGCCGCGAGGAGGAGGACTGGGGCGAGGACCCTCGGGCCGAGCTCGTTCGACGGCTGCTCGAGTACGAGTTCTTCCAGGAGGTTTCGCACGTGCTCGGCGCAGCGGAGGCCGAGCGGCGCCGGCACCACGGGAAGGGATACGTGGAGCCCCGCGCCCGCCCGGAGCCCGTGCGCGAGGAGCTCTCGACGACGCTGGAGGACCTCCTCGAGGTGGCCTTCGCGCTCCCCGAGCCGATCCCGGAGCCGACCCACGTGGCGCCGGTCCGCGTCGTGACGGTCGAGGAGAAGGTGTCGGTCATCCGTCGTCACCTGGGGCGCGCGGGACGCTTCCTGTTCAGCCGGCTGTTCGGATCGTGGAACGACCGCCAGCACGTGGTCGCCGCGCTCCTCGCGTGCCTCGAGCTCGCCAAGCAGCAGGTGCTGCGTCTCGAACAGGTCACCCGGTTCGGGTCGATCTGGATCTTCCCGCAGGAATCGCCACTCGTCGGGCCGCAGGCGAACGAGGGGGCCGAAGAGCGGGAGCTGGCCGCCGTGGAGTCTGAGGGATGAGACCCGATCAGATCATCGAGGCAACCCTGTTCGCCAGTCAGACGCCGCTCACGGTGTCGGAGCTGGCGCGCGCCGACGAATCGCTCGACGCGGGCACCGTGCGGGACGCCCTCCGGACCCTGCGCGAGCGCTACGAAGCCGCCGAGAACGCGTTCCAGGTGTATCAGCTCGGGGACGGGTACCAGCTCCTCACGCGGCCCGAGTTCGCGCCCTACCTGGAGAGGTTCGATTCCGTGCCGCGACCGCCCACGCTGTCGCGCGCGGCGCTCGAGACGCTGGCGATCATCGCCTATCGGCAGCCGATCGGACGGATCGAGATCGAGGACATTCGCGGAGTGGCGTCGACCTCCGTGCTCCGTACGCTCCAGGACTGGGAGCTCATCGACATCGTGGCCCGCGGCGACGGTCTCGGTCGTCCACTCCTGTACGGCACGACCCGTCAGTTCCTGGATCACTTCGGTTTCCGCTCGCTGCAGGAGCTCCCGCACCCCGACGACCTCCCCATCGCCCTGCGTCAGGTCGACGATCCCGAGGGGAGAGCCGCGGCCGGCGGGACGACGAACGAGCGGCACGGGACGGGCGCCGGGGTGACGGAGCCTGACGGGTGGCGGAACGGCGCCGGCCCAGCGTCGGAGACCGCCGGCTGACGGGCCCGGTGCGTCTCCAGAAGTTCCTCGCGCGCGCCGGTGTCGCGTCGCGTCGCAAGAGCGAGGAGATCATCGCCGCCGGACGCGTGCGCGTCGACGGCCGGATCGTCTCCGAGGTCGGGAGCACCGTCGATCCCGACCAGCAGCGCGTGGAGGTCGACGGGCGGGAGGTGCACCTGTCGCCGGCGCGCTGGATCGCCCTGCACAAGCCGCCCGCGTTCCTGTGCACGCGTGCCGATCCCGCGGGTCGCCCGACTATCTACGACCTCCTGTCGGAGTCGGACGCCGAGCTCTTCCACGTCGGGCGGCTGGACTACCTGAGCGAGGGCCTCCTCCTCCTGACCAATGAAGGCGGGGTCGCACACCGGCTGCTCCACCCGAGCCACGAGCTCATCCGTCGCTATCTCGTGGGGGTCCTCGGCCCGGTGGATCCCGCGCTCCCCACCCGACTTCTCGCCGGGGTGCGGCTCGAGGACGGACCTGCCAGGGCCACGCGCGCGGCGTGGTCCGGTGCGCTCGCGGGACGAGAGCCCGTGCTCTCCCTGTCACTCGCCGAGGGTCGGAATCGCGAAATCCGTCGTATGTTGGCCGCCATGGATGTGAAGATCCGCTGGCTGCGGCGGATCGCGTTCGGACCGATCGCCCTCGGGGCCCTCCCGCGGGGCGAGGTGCGCGAACTGGAGGCGGCGGAGGTCCACGCCCTCCGCTCGGAGGCCGATCGGAAGCTCGACGCGCGGGCCACGTAGGGGGCCCGCCGAGCATCCGAACGTACGGGTGGGGTCGGCGTGCGGCCCACCGGATCGAACTCGAGCCACGGAGGAGAGAGAGTTTGGAGCTGTCAGGCCGCACGGTCCTGATCCTCGGAGGGTCGGGCCTCGTGGGTCGGGCCATCGCCCGGGAGATGTTCCCGCGACGACCGGCGAAGGTCGTCATCGGCGCGCGGGGAGAGGATGAGGTGCCGGCGGCGATCGAGGCGCTCGGTCCGGAGGCGCGGGAGTTCGGCGTCGAGCTCGATTCCGAAACCGGCGATGTGTTCGTCCGCGCTGCGCACGGACACGAAGGGCGGGCGGCGGCCCGCGCGCACCCGGAGCGGCTCGCCGAGTTGCTCGAGGACGTGTTCGGCCCGCTCGACGACGCGGCGGTGTCCCGCTCGCTGCTCGTCCAGCAACTCCAGCGTCATGCGCCCGACGTGGTGATCGACTGCATCAACACGGCCACCGTCATCGCCTATCAGGACCTGTTCGAGTCGACGACGCGCATCCAGGCGGCGCTCGACGGCGGGGAGCTGGCGGCGGAGGAAGTGTCGCGGCACCTGAGCACGCTGTACCTGCCGCAGCTCATCCGCCACGTCCAGCTTCTGATGGCCGGCATGGCCCGCGCCGGGGTCAGGAGCTACGTGAAGATCGGCACGTCGGGGACCGGTGGCATGGGGCTCAACGTCCCGTTCACCCACTCCGAGGAGAAGCCGTCCCGGCAGCTCCTCGCCAAGGCGAGCGTAGCCGGCGCGCACTCGATGCTCCTCTTCCTTCTCGGGCGGACGCCCGGGGCCCCCGCCATCGTCGAGATCAAGCCGACCGCCGCGATCGCGTGGAAGGGGATCGGGTACGGGCCGATCCGTCGCCGGGGCCGCCCGATCCGGCGCGCCGACGCGGCCCGCGCCGCATCGCCGGAGGAGGCGTTCTCGGATCCGGCGATCGCGAGCGGCGATCTGTGGGTCGTCTCGGACGAGCCTCTCGAGTCGGTGTATCTGGACGCGGGCGAGAACGGCCTGTTCGCCCTGTCCGAGTTCGAGACGATCTCCTCGCTCGGGATGATGGAGGTCGTGACGCCGGAGGAGATCGCCGCGATCGTGCTGGCCGAGCTCGAAGGCCGGCCGACCGGCCACAACATCATCGCCGCGCTCGACGGCTCCGTGTTCGGCCCCACATACCGGGGAGGCATCCTGCGCGAGGCCGCCCTGTCGCGCATGGAGGAGCTCGAAGAACGGCACGGCGTCCGCTCGATCGCGTTCGAGATGCTGGGGCCGCCGCGGCTCAACAAGCTGCTGTTCGAGGCGCACATACTCGAACGGCTGTACGGGGATCTCGAGATGGGGGGCACTCTCGATCCGGAGGAGACGTCCAGGTCGGCGGCTCGCCTGGTCGAGGAGGACCGCCGGCTGCGAACGGACATGCTCTCGATCGGCATCCCGATCGTGCGCCCGGACGGGTTGCTGCTCCGCGGGCCGGCCGTGAAGATCGAGCCGCCGGGAGGGGTGCTCGACGTCGATCATCTGGCTCACCAGGGATGGGTGGATCTTCGTCCCAGCTCCTGGGTCCAATGGCGTGACCGTTGCCGACGCATGCTGGATTTCCTTCGTACGGCGCCCGGCGTCGACGAGGGCTCGCGCACCGACATCGACCTCCGAGCCTGGTCCGGACGCATTCGCCCGGGGGCGCTCGCGGCCATGGTGCTGCGCGTGGAAGAGCGGGGAGCGCGGATCAAGCGCTGAAGCCTGGCCACTCCGAACCGAACCACCGACAGGAACGAGACGAGGACATGAATCCAGATGCTGGAACGGTCGAGCGGATCTCGGAGGCCGAGCTGGAGAGCCAGGCCGCCCGCATCCGGGAGGCGGGTGCGTTCGTGGACCTGGTGCGGGGCGCGCTGGCACGACGGATCGTGGGGCAGGAGGCGCTGATCGATCGCGTGCTGGCGAGCCTGCTGACCGGCGGACACATCCTGCTCGAAGGCGTGCCCGGGCTCGCCAAGACACTGACGGTCCGCACCCTGGCCGAGTCGATCCATACCTCGTTCCAGCGGATTCAGTTCACGCCCGACCTCCTGCCCGCGGACGTGATCGGCACGCTGATCTGGGACGAGAACTCGCACCGCTTCAGCGCCAAGAAGGGGCCCATATTCGCCAACATGGTGCTCGCCGACGAGGTCAACCGGGCACCGGCGAAGGTGCAATCGGCGCTCCTCGAGGCGATGCAGGAACGGCAGGTCACGATCGGCGACGAGACGCACGGCCTGCCCGTGCCGTTCCTCGTCATGGCCACCCAGAACCCGATCGAGCACGAGGGCACCTATCCCCTCCCGGAGGCCCAGGTCGATCGCTTCATGTTCAAGGTCAGGGTCGGGTATCCGTCGCGCGAGGAGGAGCGCCGGATCATGCGGCTCATGGCGTCCGAGGAGCTCCCGCACGTCGACGCGGTGACCGGGCCCCGGCAGATCCTCGAGGCCCGCGCGCTGCTTTCCTCCATCTACCTCGACGAGCGCGTGGAGGACTACATCCTGTCGCTCGTGCTCGCGACCCGTGAGCCGGCCAACCACGCCCTGGCGGATCTGTCCGACTGGATCGAGTTCGGCGCCTCTCCACGCGCCACGATCTACCTGGCGCGGGCATCCCGTGCGATCGCCTTCCTCGATGGGCGTGGATTCGTGGTGCCCGAGGACGTGCAGGAGATCGCGCGCGATGTCCTTCGCCACCGTCTGGTCCTGACGTTTCAGGCCGAGGCGGAACAGGTGGACATCGAGCGCATCCTCGATCGCCTGCTGGAGACCGTGCCGGTGCCGTGAGCGCACTCGACTTCCTCTGGCGCCGGCGGCCGCCCGACCCCGCCGATGACCGGGTCGCCATGTTGCGCGAGGTGCGGCGTCTGGAGCTCAAGAGCCGGCGTCTGATGAACAGCCCGGCGCTCGGTCAGTACGAGTCCGTGTTCCGGGGGCAGGGGATCGAGTTCTCGGAGGTGCGCGCCTACCAGCACGGCGACCCGTTCCAGTCCATCGACTGGAAGGTGAGCGCCCGGATGCGGCGGCCGTACGTGAAGCGCTTCGTGGAGGAGCGCGAGCTCACCGTCCTGCTGGTGGTGGATGTGTCGGCGTCCAACGAGTTCGGCACGCGTGGGAGCCTGAAGCGGGAGCGGGCCTCCGAGGTGGCCGCGGTGCTCGCGCTGGCCGCCATGCGGAGCGGCGATCGGCTCGGACTGCTGCTGTTCTCCGATCGGGTGGAGCGCTTCATGCGACCACAGCGCGGGCGGCGCCGGAACCTGCGTCTGCTGTACGACCTGGTTGCCTGCCGGCCCGAGGGGAAGGGAACCGACCTGTCTCTGGCGCTGAGAATCGCGGCGCGGACCCTCACCGTCCGCTCGCTCGTATTCGTGATCTCCGATTTCGTCGGCATCGATGATCTCGTGCGTCCCCTCCTGTCGCTCTCCTTCCGGCACGACGTGGTGGCCGTGGACGTGCGCGACCCCGCCGAGCTCCGCCTCCCCGATTCGGGCTGGGTGGAGGTCGAGGATCCCGAGACGGGACGACGCTCGGTGGTGGACCTCGGCGACGCCGGGGTCCGTGCCGCGCTCGAGGGACGTGCCGCGGTCGAGGAGCGCGAGCTCGAGCGGGCCTTCGCGCGCTGTCACGTGGATCGACTGCGAATCCGGACCGACGAGTCGTACGAGGCCGCGCTGGCGGGCTTCTTCGCGGCGCGCGGCCGGAAGCGCCGGGCATGATCCGCGGCATCCCGCGCGGGGTGGCCGTCGCCTGGGCGGCCCTCGTCGCCGTCGGGGTCGGGCCGGTGGGGGGACAGGGCGCCGGTCCACGCACGGCCGCAGCCATCCGGCCCGACTCGATCCGGGTCGGCGAGCCGTTCACGCTCGGGCTGACCGTGACGCTGTCCGCGCCGGGCGAGGTTCGCTTCCCGGCGGTGCTGCCGCTTCCGGACGAGCTCGAGCAGCGGCAACCGGTCCAGATCCGCTCGAGCGAGGGAGGCACCGACTGGCGCGCCTACTACACGCTCTCGGCGTGGACGGCCGACACGCACCGAATCCCCCCCATCGAGGTGACCCTCGAGGCGCCGGAAGCCGCCCCCGTTCCGCTGACCCTGACGGCCCCGGCCGTCGACGTGCGGTCCGTGCTGCCGGCCGCGACCGAGGACCTCGAGCTCCGTGACCCTCGCGGGTTCCTGCGGGTGCGCTCGTTTCCCTGGTGGATCCTGGTCGCACTCGCCGGCGCGGCCGCCCTCGCGTCGTGGTTGTGGTGGCGGAGACGCCCGGCGCCCGTGCCGGCCACGCCGACGGGTCCCGGCGAGCGGGCCCTCCTCGAGCTCGAACGGCTGCGCCGCACGTGGCGCGCGGGCCAGCTCGCACCGGGTCAGTTCTACGACCGCTTCGAGGCCGTCGTGCGCGAGTACGTGGGGGCGACGCGGCGCTGGTCGCCGGGTCGCACGCTCGTGCGTCTGGGGAGCGGCGCCGGTCAGCTCTTTCGGACCCTGCAGCGCTCGCTGATCGTGCGCTTCGCCCGCGTCGACGATTCACCGGAGGGTCCCGAGACGGCCCTCCAGGCGGGTGAGGCCTTCGTCCGCGCCGAGATGAGCCCGCCGGAGACCGACGCGGGGCGAGCGCCGGCCGCGGGCGACGCGGGACGCGCGGAGCGGGGTGGGCCGTGAGCAACCTGTCGCTCACCGGGTGGCCGTTCCTCCTCCTCCTGCTCCTCATCCCGCTCGGGTGGTGGGTGATGCGATCCACCCGCGTACGACTCCCGTATCCCGGCATCGAGCGCCTCCGGCGGCCCCCGCGCTGGTCGAGGGTGTGGTGGCACGCGCCCACGGCGCTTCGCTCCGCGTCGCTCGCGCTGGTCGTGATCGCCCTCGTCCACCCCGTGCGGATCTGGGAACGCGTGGAGTCCGAGCGCGAGGGCGTCGCCATCATGCTGGCGGTCGACATCTCGAGCTCCATGCTCGCCGAGGACTTCCGGCCCGACAATCGGATCGAGGTGGCGAAGCGCGAGGTGATCCGTTTCGTGGAGGGCCGCGAGTCCGATTGGATCGGCCTCGTGTCGTTCGCGGGAGAAGCCCTGACGATGGTGCCGGGAACGCTGGACCACGCGGTCGTGGAGAGCGCGGTGGAGCGCCTGGAGGCGGGGCAGCTGCGCGATGGGACCGCCATCGGGGTGGCCCTCGCCACGGCCGCGAACCGCCTGCGCGACCTCGAGCCCGAATCGAAGATCGTGGTCCTCCTGACAGACGGGGACAACAACAGCGGCGGCATCTCCCCCGAAGACGCGGCAGCCGCCGCGGCGACGCTCGGCATCCGCGTGTACACGATCGGCGTGGGCCGCGACGGCGTGGCCCCGGTTCCCGTGGCCCGCACGGCGTTCGGGTATCAGTACGCCAACGTTCGCGTGCACGTGAACGACGAGCTGCTCGATCGCGTGGCCACCCGCACGGGCGGGCTCTACTTTCGGGCCACCGACCCGGAGGGGCTGACCCGGATCTACGATCGCATCGGAGAGCTCGAGACCACGCCGCTCAAGGAAGTCCGCACCGAGGAGCGCGTCGGCATGCGCCGCGAGCTCCTGCTGGCCGCCCTGGGTCTCCTGCTTCTCGAGCTGCTCGCGAACGCGACCAGGTCGCGCCGCGTGTGGGCGTGAACGTGCCGCTCGGGCTGGTGCTCGCCCTGGTCGTTGCCGCGGTCGCGCTGCGCCTAGCGGCCATGCGTCGTGCCGAGGCGGCGCGCCAGCGTCTCGCGGACGAAGGCCTCCTGAGGCGCTTCGTCCGCCTGCCGGCACGGGCGATCCCCATCGTGCGCCTCGTCCTCCTGGGTGCGGGTGTGTGGGCCCTGGCGCTCGCCAGCGGTGCGGGAGGTGCCGAGGTGCGTCGCTCCGACACGGGAGGGGGCGAGACGATCCTGCTGCTCGACGCGTCCAACTCGATGCTCGCCGAGGATCTCGAGCCGAGTCGGCTGGAGCTCCAGCGCGAGCTCGCGTCGCGTCTGGCCACGCGCATCCCCGGTCGGATGGGCGTGGTGTATTTCGCCGGTCGGGCGTACGTACTGTCGCCGCTGACGACGGATCTGAACGCGATCCGCATGTTCGTGGAAGGGGTCCGTCCCGCCGCGGTGGGGCTGGGTGGCTCCTCACTGGCCTCCGGGGTGACACAGGCGCTCGACCTGCTCGCGGGAGGGGAGGAGGATGCGAGGAAGACCGTGATCCTGTTCTCCGATGGCGAGGAGACGGTGGAACAGCCGCTTCAGGAGGCGGTCGACCGGGCGAGGGACGCGGGGGTCGCGATCCACGCGGTCGGGCTGGGGACGGCGGAGGGCGCCCCCATCCCGCTCACGCGCGACGCGTCTCTGGATCCGGCGACCGCCCTGCGTCGGCGTCGCGGAACCACCTATCTCCAGGGGCCCGACGGTCAGGTGGTGATCACGCGACTCGAGGAGGCGATCTTGCGGGGCATCGCGACGAGCACGGGGGGACGCTATGTGGCGGGCGCCGACGGCCTCGCCGCGCTCGAACGCGAGCTCGCCGACGGGGGGGACGTGCCGCTCCCGGCGGCCGGCGATGCCGCCGTGGGCTTCCTTCTGGTGCTCGCGTTCGCCAGTCTGTGGGGTGAAGGATTCCTGTTTCCCCGAGGGTGAGGCGGATGAGGCGGAAGAAGGACGCTTCGGTGATCGCGGGCGGGCTCGTCGCCGCATTCGCGTGGGTGGGTGCCACCCAGGACGTCCCCGTACAGGAGGGGGACCCGGCGTCTCAGGCCACGGAGACGTACCGCCGGGCCGTGGAGCGCTCGAATCGGCCGATCGATCACTACAACCTCGGCACGGCCCTCCTCCGGGAGGGGCGGGTCGCGGACGCCCAGGAGCCGCTCGAGCGTTCCCTGGCGAGCGACCGGGAGGTGGTCCGCATCAGCGGCCAGTACAACTACGGCCTGAGCACGGCGCTCGACGGCCGCTTCGGCCAGCAGGATCCCGAGGGGCGTCGACGCGCGCTCGGCGCGGCGCGCGACGCCTTCCGCGACGTGCTTCGCGCTCGCCCCTCCGACGACGATGCGCGCTGGAACCTCGAGCTGGTCGACAGCTGGCTGAAAGAGGAGGAGCAGCAATCGGGCGGCCAGAGCTCGCAGGGCGGGCAGGCCGAGTCCCCTGGTGGTGCGGGTGCGGGCGGGGCGCCCGCGGGTGGTCAGGGCCAGGACCGCATGCTCTCTCCGGAGGAGGCCGCGGCCCTCCTGCAACAGGCCGGGGACGCCGAGTCATCGATCCGGGACCGGGTGATGGGGCGCAATCGGTTCCGCGACCCCGTCGTACAGAAGAACTGGTGAATCGGGGCTCCGCGTACCCACAGCGTCGTGCGCGCCCCGGCCCGCCGAAGAGACGGCTCGACCGGCGCCGTGGCGCCGGACCGCGGCCGTGAACACGCCGTCGGCCGAGGCGGCGCGGCTGACGCAGTACAGCCACGGCGCCGGTTGAGCGTGCAAGCTCGGCCCGGAGGATCTGGGTCTCATCCTGAAGCATGTGCCCCTGCTCGCCGACGAGCGGCTCCTCGTGGGTCTCGAAGGCCCGGACGACGCCGCCGTGTATCGCCTCGACGATCGGCAGGCGCTCGTTGCGACGCTCGACTTCTTCACGCCGCTGGTCGACGATCCGACGGACTTCGGGGCGGTGGCGGCGGCCAACGCGCTGAGCGATCTGTACGCCATGCGGGCCCGTCCCATCCTGGCGCTCAACATCCTCGCCGTGCCTTCCGGGACGCTCCCCGCCGAGGTCGTCGGGGCGATCCTCGCGGGGGCCGCCGACGTGTGCCGCGAGGCGGGAATCCCCATCGCGGGGGGTCACTCGATCGACGATCCGGAGCCGAAGTACGGGCTGGTCGCCCTCGGTCTGGCCGATCCCGACCACCTGTGGCGCAAGCGTGGCGCCCGACCAGGGGATGCGATCCTGCTCGGCAAGGCGCTCGGCACCGGGGTGGTCACGACGGCGATCAAGCGGGGGGTGGCCGACCCCGCGCACGTCGCCGCCGCGGTGGCCTCCATGCGTCGGCTCAACCGCGACGCGGCGACGGTGCTCTCCGGCTTCGACATCTCGGCAGTGACCGATGTCACCGGCTTCGGCCTGCTCGGACACCTGTACGAGATGTGCGCCGCGTCCGACGTCTCGGCGCGGATCCGGGCCGGTGCTCCCGTGCTTCTGCCGGGCGTCCTCGAGCTGGCCGCCGCCGGGTGCGTCCCAGGGGGGACGACCCGGAACCGGGCGGCCATCGATCCGCACGTCCGCTGGGACGACCCCATCCGCGGGCCCCTGCGGGACGTGCTGTACGATCCGCAGACCTCGGGCGGGCTGCTGGCCGCGGTGCCCCCCGGCGAGGCCGCCGAGGCGCTGGCCGCGCTCGAGTCGGCGGGATACGCCGCCACGCGCGTGGGCGAGTTCGTCGAGCGCCTGAACGCCACGCCCGACATCACCGTCACGCCGTGACCGCCGGGACCCCGGATCCGACCGACCGACCGTCGCGCCCGGGACGCCGGCAGGACGTCTCGGGCCGGTCGGCTGGCCGGGGACCCGCCCCTCCAACGCCACCCACGCACCGACGAGCCCCGACATGACCGCACGACGACACCCCGAGCTGGGCAACCTGATCGTGTTCGACCACCCGCTCCTGGCCCACAAGATCACCCTCCTGCGAGACACGGAGACGGGCAAGAAGCTGTTCAAGGAGCTGGTCGACGAGGTCGCGATGTTGATGACCTACGAGGTCACGGCCGACATGCCGAGCGAGCCTCGCGAGGTCGAGACTCCGCTCGAGCGGACATCCGGGGTGCGCGTCCCTGGCCAGCGAATCACGCTCGTGCCGGTGCTCCGCGCCGGGCTCGGGATGGTCGAGGGGGTGATGCGGGCCCTCCCGACCATGCGGGTCGGGCACATCGGTCTCCAGCGCGAGCACGACACGCTCGAGCCGGTGGACTACTACTTCAAGATCCCGCCTCGTCCGGAGGAGAGGTATTTCATCGTCACCGACCCCATGCTGGCCACCGGTGGATCGGCGAGCGCCGCCATCTCGTATCTGAAGCGCGCGGGAGCGCGCTCGATCCGGCTGATGTGCATCGTCGCGGCGCCCGAGGGCGTCCGGCGTCTGGCGGCCGAGCACCCGGAGGTCACCGTGTACACGGCGGTCCTCGACCGCGAGCTGAACGAGCACGGGTACATCCTCCCGGGGCTCGGCGACGCCGGCGATCGCCTGTACGGGACGGCGTGACCGGGCGCTCTCCCCCACGGGCCCCCGCGGGAGCCCCGACCCGGCTCGCGATCGCCGGCCGGCTGCTGCGGCCCTTCCTTCCGGCCGTCGCGGCCGTGCCGATCCTCGTGCTCACCCTCCGGCCCGGACCCGAGACCGCCGTCAACGTGGGCGCGACGCCCCTGTGTCTGGTGTGCGGCGCGCGCGGCATGGCCGACGTGCTGCTCAACATCCCGCTGTTCGTGCCGTTCGGCTGGGCCTTGGGCGCCATCGGCTGGCGGCCGCGGCGGGCCCTCGCCGTCGGGTTCGCGCTGTCGTTGACCATCGAGCTCGTCCAGTTCCTGCTCCCGCACCGATTCCCCGGTATCGGGGATGTGATCTACAACGCCGCCGGGACGTGGCTCGGGGCGACGCTGTGGGCGGTCGGATCCGGGTGGCTGCGCCCCGCGGCGCGACATCCGGCGGCGCGCCTGTGGGGGTGGGGCGCCGCGGGGGTCGCTTCGCTGGTCGCCGTGCCCCTCCTCCTCGCCCCGGCGTTCCAGACGGGTGGCTGGGTGGCGCACCGGGCCCCCAAGTTGAGCGGCCACGATGTGTTCCGGGGCCCGGTGCTCGACGTGCGCGTCGCGGGACACCCGATCGCCGAGGGGCCCATCGCCCGGGGAGACTCGGTGCGCCGGTGGCTGCTGCGCGGGACGGAGGTCGACCTGCGCTTCCGGCGTGACGGGATCGCGCCGCGGTATCTCGCGCCGATCTTCACGCTGACCCGCGGCGAATGGGTCCAGATGCTGGTGGTGGGGATCGACGACCAGGACCTGGTGGTACGCTATCGAACGCGGAGCGAGCGCCTCCTCCTCGATGGCCCCGACCTGCGCGACTACGGGCGCGCGCTGGACTGGTCCGAAGGCGACGCCGCCGAGGTCACGGTGTCGGCCGTGGGGGCCGGCGTCGCCGTGTCGATCGACGGCTCGCCCCCGCGCAGGCTGACGGTCCCCACGGCGCGCGGGTGGGCGTTCCTCCTGTACGGCGCGCGCCTGGACCGGAGGTGGGGAACGGCGCTCGACCTCGCGTGGATGGCGTCGTGGGCCGTCCCGCTCGGTCTGTGGGGTGTCGGATGGCGCGCCCTCGGACCCGCCGCGCTGTGGGCGGCCCTGCTGTTGACGCTGCCGCTCGCGAGCCCGGTGCTGTCCGCCGGGTGGGCAGGGGTGGCCGGCGTCCTGCTCGGGGTGTCCGCCGGGCGTGTCGCGCGGGCGATCGTCGAGCGGGCGCTCGGTCCCGGGAGCCGCGACCGCGTCTGAGCTCTGGACGGGCGGTTCGCACGACCTCGGCCGGACCGCACGCGGGCGGGGTCTCCCCGCCCGGGGATCGGCGGCGGGACTCCACCACACGCGAGGGAGCCATGGATCGAGACGAGATCACCGTGTACGGGGCGTATTGGTGTCCGGACTGCCACCGGAGCAAGATGTTCCTCGGCGAGCACCAGATCCCCTACGCCTGGGTAGACATCGAGGAGGAGGAAGAGGGAGAGCGCTTCGTCCTCGAGGCGAGCTCGGGCAAGCCGCGCATCCCCACGATCGCGTTCGGTGACGGTTCGATCCTCGTGAATCCGACCAACGCGGTCCTCGCCGAGAAGCTCGGGCTCAAGACGACCGCCGACCGGCACCATTACGACCTCATCGTGGTGGGCGGCGGGCCGGCCGGGCTCACCGCCGCCCTGTACGCGGCGCGTGAGGGGATCGACACGCTGGTCATCGAGCGGGCGGCGTTCGGCGGGCAGGCGGCGGCCACGCTCCAGCTCGACAACGTGCCCGGGTTCGTCGATGGGGTGAGCGGGCGGGAGCTGTCGGAGCGCCTCCGCGCCCAGGCGGAGCGGTTCGGCGTCGAGCTCCTCCAGGCCCAGGAGGTGATCGGGCTGTGCGAGCACGACAACTACCACTGCGTGGACACGGCGGACGGGAGCCGCTACACGTCGCTCGCCGTCCTCGTCACGCCCGGCAGCCGGTACCGGCGTCTGGGAGTGCCCGGCGAGGAGGACTACCTGGGCGCCGGCGTCCACTTCTGCGCCACGTGCGACGGTCCCTTCTATCGGGGGCGCCCGGTGGCCGTCGTGGGGGGCGGGAACAGCGCCGCAGAGGAAGGCCTCTTCCTGACCCGGTTCGCGGACCACGTCACCCTGCTCGTGCGCGGCGGGGAGCTCACGGCGAGTCGCGTGATCGCCGAGAAGGTGCTCGAGCACCCGCGCATAGCGGTGCGCTTCGGGACGGAGGTGGAGCGGTTCGAGGGGGCCGACTCGAAGCTCCGCGCCGTCCGCGTGCGCGACCGGGGGACCGGGGACACGGAGGAGCTCGACGTCCCGGGCGCGTTCATCTTCATCGGGCTCGATCCCAACACCGCGTGGCTCGCATCCGGCGCGGTGCGCCGCGATGCGCACGGCTTCGTCGTGACGGGTCACGATCTCGTGCACGACGGCGATCGGCCGCCGGGCTACGAGACGCGCGAGCCCGCCGGTCTCGAGACGAGCGTCCCCGGCGTGTTCGCGGCTGGGGACGCGCGCGCGGGCTCCACGAAGCAGGTGGCCTCGGCCGCCGGGGAAGGAGCCGCCGCGACGATCATGGTGCGCGAGCACCTGAAGCGCGCCTGACCCGGGGGGCCCGACGCGGGATGCGATCCTCCGCTGGCTCCCGACGCGCCGTATCGCGAGATTGCCGGCGTCCGGGCCCGTAGCTCAGCTGGTCAGAGCAGGGGACTCATAATCCCAAGGTCGCAGGTTCGAGTCCTGCCGGGCCCACTCGGAGTCGTGCCGTCTCGGGACGAGTCGCCCGCCGGTCATCGATCGGTCCGGATCCGGCTCGGATCGACGCTCCCTGGCCCCCGACGGCGACCCACGGGAAGCGTCGGCGGGCGGGCTCGCGCCCCACGCCGGAACGAGGAGTCTACCACGTGCGCCTGTCGAGGATCGGCGACCTGGGGCAGACGTTCGCCACGGATCGGAGGCTGGTGTTCCCGGTCGTGCTGGGTGTGCTCCTGCGCTTGCTCGTCTTCGCGTTCCAGAATCCGCTCGGCGCGGACCATCACTTTCAGGTGATTCAGTACATGCAGGCGATGCACCGGGTTCCGACGGCGGACCTGCTGCCGCAATCCTATCACCCGCCCCTGTATTACTCGCTCGCGCTTCCACTTCTGTACGCAGGCAATGCCAGGACCGTGCAGCTCCTGTCACTCGCCCTCTCGCTCGGAACCCTGGTCGTCTTCTACAACCTGGTCACGTCGATGACCGGGACGGCCCCTAACAAATGGTACATCCTGTTGTTCCTGAGCGCGCTGCCCCAGCTGATCCTGTATCAGAACATCATCTCGAACGATGGTCTCGCAATATTCATCGGAGCCTTCATCTATCTCGAAGCATTTCGCCATCTCGAAGCGCCGAGCACGAGAAGGGAGATATTCCTGGCGTTGCTTCTCGGTCTCGGGCTTCTGACGAAGGCGATATTCCTGGCGTTCATTCCGCCATTGCTCCTGTTGATCGCGCTGGGCCGTCGGCGTCGCCGCGCTCGTGACCTGCTCGGGGCCGTGACCCTCTTCGTGGCCATCTCGTTCGGCGTGGGGGCGTACAAGTACGTGCAGAGCTACGTGCATCTGGGCAACCCCTTCTATTCCAACCTCGACGCCAATTGGGCGTGGGTCGCGGATCAGAAGGGTGCCTACCGGGGGATGGCGTCGTTCCTGGACATGAACATCCTCAAGCTGGTGTCGCACCCGACTGTCTCGGGGGGCACGAAGCACTCCCTGCCGCTGATGCTCTACGGAACGCTGTGGTACCCACACATTCCCGATTCCGGGTTCCTGGGCTACACGACGCGTCTCCGCTACCTGGGAAGCGCGATCTACGTCGTGGCGCTGATTCCGACCGCGCTCATGGCTGTCGGCGTGGTTCGGGTGATGGGGTCGATCGGGAAAGTCGTCGGTCGTCACGGGGGGCCGGACGGCCAGTGGGACACACGGGCCCTGTTCGACGGTTTCGGCGTCCTCACGCTCCTTTCGTGTCTCGCGCTGGTGGTGGCGGCCGGGCTCCACTACGACGTATGGACGGTCTTCCAGGCGCGGCTCGTGTTCCCGGCCGTCGTGGGACTCGCGATCTGTCTTCGATCGGGCCTGGAGGGTCTGACGGCGAGGGCCAGGCTCCACGGATGGGTGAGATCGGGGCTGCTGCTGCTCGCGGTCCTGTGGGTGCTGTATCTCGGAGGGGAGGTGGGGATCCGACTCCTGCGGGGGACGTGACGGACGGTGGACCGGGGGAGGCGGGCGTGCAGACCGTGTGCGCCGACGGTCGACCCGGCGGGAGTGGTTTCGCCCTTGCCCCGTACCGAGGGAGCAGCGATACCTGCACGGGCGGGAGGGGTCGGGGGCCGGAGGTCCGAGGCCTGCCGGGCCCTCGGAACATTACGTGCGGGGGAGCAGAGGAGATGAGGGGGGGAGAGGAGATGAACGAGTGGGAAGACCTCGAGGCCGTTCTCGACCAGTTCGAGCTGCGCCGGGCCGAGGAGCTGGAGGCGAGGCGCACGGCGGAGCAGGGCGAGGCCGACTTCCGGAACCGGTGCATCGAGATCCTGGAGACCGTGGCCATCCCCACCTTCGAGACCGCCGGTCGTTCGCTCTCGAAGCGGGCGCACGAGTGCACGGCGAGCCGCCGCATCGCCGACTACGACGTGCCCTCGGCCGACCTCACCATCCGCCCCTACATCCCGGAGGAGAAGTGGGTCCGACGTTCGCGCCTCTCGATGCGGTGCGTGTGCACGGAGGGGTTCGTCGTGTCCGGTGAGATCTGCCCGCCGCAGAAAGAGCCGATCACCATGCAGGCCACGCAGCGCCTCGACGCCGTCGACGAGACGTTCGTCAGGAAGAAGGTGCTGGAGTTCGTGCGTGCCATCCTCGACGAGTACTGAAGAGCCCATGACGGGCTCCCTCACGTCGGGCGCTGCCCCGAGCCCCGTGCGTGCCCTCGCCGGCGCGGTGTGTCTCGCCGCCTTCTGGACGCTGGTGCCCGGATCCGCGAGGGCGCAGTCCCCCCGTGTCGAGCTCGGGATCGACGCGGCGTTCCAGGTCGCCATCCCCGACGACGGGGACCGCCTCACGACCGTCGAGGTCCCGCTCGGCCGGGTGCGCATCGGGAACTACCTGGGAGACCACACGCTCGTGGAGGCGGGTGGTGGCTTCGCGCTCGCGAGCCAATCGGGGGAGAGCGCGAGCGCCGGACGCGCGGAGCTGTCCGTGTCGTATCACTTCGGCCCCGATGCGTCACGCATCCGACCGTTCGTCCTGCTCGGCGGGGCGGCACGCTTCGCGCACGCGGATGGAGAGACGGAGTGGCAGGGTCTCGCGACCGGCGGGGTCGGTGTCAAGCTCCCCGTCCGCCGTGTTCTCGGGATCCGACTCGAGGCCGACTATGCGCGCGCCTTCGCGACGTCGACCTTCGATGCCACGCACGAGATCCGCGGGCTCGTGGGGCTGTCCTTCTACGTCGGCGGCTGAACACGCGAGCCGGCCGGGGGGGCTCGCACATTGCCCCCGGGTTTGGCGTTCTTCGGGGTCGCATCGCGGTGCGTCTCGTCCCGGACACCGGTTGACAGGCACCCGAAGAGCCCGGCCGCCGGCGCCGCCATGCTCGCGGATCTCGCCATTGAAGGCGCCGTTCTCCGGCGGATGTCTCCGGCCCCGGAGGCCACTGCCCCGCGCCGTTGCGACGATCCACCGTGGTCCGGAACCTGCCACTCCCGTGCTCACGGACGGGTCGTGGGGTGGACGGGGCGAGCATGGACGAGCGGATCGCGACAGGAAGACGGCGTGGGTGGGGCCGCGCAGCCTCGCTGTGTCTGGTCGCGTGCGGCGTGGCCGCCCTCACGGCCAGCGCGATGAGGTACCGCAGCCTGCGTCCCCTTCCCAGGGATCTCGTGATCGAACTGCCGCTCCTCACCCGACTCCAGACGCTCGCCGAAGGTCTCCACCGCGAAGTCGTCCTCTGCCTGACGGGTCACGTGCACGGGACCACCGCGGTGGCGGCGGATTTCCACATGCCGTTGCCGCGGCTGTCGACGCCGACGCGGTCGTCGTTCGATCCGTGCCCTTCGGGCACCCTGGCCTCCTGGCACAACCACCCGCCGTTCAGCGGCGCCGAGGGCCCGCCGATTCTGTCGCCGTTCCCCTCGCGCGCCGAACGGGCCCGGCGTCTGTGTGTGCTGTCGGAGACCGACATCCATACCGCCAGCCGACTGCGGCACCCGTTCGTCGTCGTGGCGGTCGACGCGAAGACGTGGTGCTGGTGGCGCCTGGGAGAAGTGGACCGTTTCGCCGAACAGGCCATCTCACCCGGACCCCCGGCCCCCGGCCGGCTGACGAGCGCGAACGAGGAATCGGCCTGGGCGCGGCCGTCCACCGACGTGGCGAGCGAGGGGCGCCCGCGATAGGATCGGCGCATGCCGCCCGCCCCGGTCCGCGCCGTGCTGTGGGACTTCGATAACACGCTCGTCGACACGCGGGCCCGGAACCGCTCCGTGACCCGCACGATCCTCGCCGAGCTGACGGGAAGGGACCCGGACGAGTTCCCGACGCTCCGCACCCAGGATGCCTACGACCGCGCGATCCATCGCACCCAGGACTGGCAGGAGCTGTATCGAAGGGAGTTCCATCTCGGTCCGGAGCTCATCCGGCGGGCCGGCCGCATGTGGACCGAGGCACAGCTCGGCGATCGCACCCGGACCTCGTGGTTCGAGGACATCCGACGCGTCGTGCGCGCGCTCGACCGGTGGCCGCAGGCGATCGTGTCGCTCAACACGCGCGCCAACATCGTCAGCGCGCTGGAGGAGGCGGGAGTCGGGACGGCGTTCGATCTCGTCCTGGGGTGTGAGGAAGTGGAGCATGAGCGTCAGAAGCCGCGCCCCGACGGTTTGCTCCGCTGCGTCGAGACGCTCATCGGGAGGGTCCGGGGGTCGGTGTTCTATGTGGGCGACCACCCGATCGATGCCGAGTGCGCCGCGAACGCCAACGCGGCGCTCGAAGCGGAAGGCCACCCCGTCCGCGTGGTGGCGATCGGCGCCTCGTACGGCGGCGTCGCCGCGTCCGAGCCGTGGCCTGTCGAACCGCCGTATCGGGCCGGAGCTCCCGCGGAAATCCTCGACATCGTCGCATCCGCGGCCGATTCCCGCCCGAGACCGTGACGCGCCCGCAGGCACACGTTGCAGCCGCGCGGTTCCAGAGATAAGGTCTCATGACCGGCTCGTGACGAACGTGTTGGCGTCCGGCCGGCCTTGCCCGACAGCGCGGATTCCGCACCGTTCGCTCAACCCGAAGGAGCCGTCCATGCGCCACCAGGCTCGACTTCCCCGCACGGCTGTCCGGACCCTGTATGCAGGCATGGTGGGGCTGCTCTCGCTGATCGCGGCGGCCGCCGGCGTGACCGCACAGGCGGAGGCCACGACCGGCGTGATCCGCGGGGTCGTGCGCGATCCCACGGGCTCCGGGGTGGGTGGCGCCGCGGTCATCATCCACCATCAGGAGACGGGGCTCACGCGGACGCTCGAGACCACGTCGACCGGCACCTTCGTCGGCACCCTGCTTCCGGTGGGCACGTACGACGTCACGGCGCGGGCCATCGGGCAATTCGGCGATGTGGAGCAGAGCGACATCCGGCTCCGGGTGGGCGAGACGGTGCAGCTCATCCTCGAATTCCGGCCGGTGGCGGTGGAAGAGATCACCGTCGCCGGGGAGCGCGCGCCGCTGGTGGACGAGACCGATGTGACGAGCTCGCAGCGCCTGTCGACGGAGGTCGTCGACAACCTGCCCAACAACGGGCGCAACTACCTGGACTACACCCTCCTCACGCCCGGCGTCTCGATCTCGCAGGGGCCGGACGGCGCCGAGCTCAACATCAGCGGGCAGCGCGGCATCTTCAACAACATCATCGTCGACGGGGCGGACTTCAACAATCCGTTCTTCGGCGAGCAGCGCGGCGGGCAGCGCCCGGCGTTCACGTTCAACCAGGACGCGGTCGAGGAGCTCGTGGTCGTGAACCAGGGTGCCTCGGCCGAGTTCGGCCGCTCCGCGGGCGGCTTCGTGAACGCGATCACCAAGTCGGGGACGAACGAGTTCGAGGGCACGGCGCACTACTTCGGGCAGTGGGACGGGATCTCGTCCGGGTTCCCCGAGTTCCGCAACGTGAGCAAGCCCGACTTCTACCGGCACCAGTTCGGGCTCACGCTCGGCGGGCCGATCGTGCGCGACCGGGCCTTCTTCTTCGTGTCCTACGACCAGCAGGAAGCCAGCGAGACCAAGCAGTTCCAGCGCAACGTCGTGAGCCCGGCGGAGCTCGACAAGCTCGAGACGTTTCTGCAGAGCCAGTGGCCGGGGCTGTTCGACAACGAGTTCGGTCCGGTCGACCGCACGGATGACAACAAGGCGTTGATCGCCAAGCTGGACGTCAACCTGAGCGATCGGCACCGGGCGTCGCTCAAGTACAACTACACCTGGTCCCAGCAGGTGAACGGGACGTTCGACGTCGATTCGTGGGGTCTGAGCGCGAACGGCATCGAGAAGGACTTCTCGCACGCGGTGAACGGGAGCCTCAACTCCCAGCTCTCGAACGTCCTCTCGAACGAGTTCCGCTTCCAGTACGCGCGCGAGGACCGGCCGCGCGCGTATGAGGGACCGCTCATCCCGGGCGCCACGCCTCCCGCGCCTCCGCAGTTCGGCGCGATCGGCGGACGACCGTTCCCGGACATCGGGATGGACTTCGCGGACGGGTTCCGCATCGGCCTCCCGTTCTTCCTTCCGATCGAACCTGGTTTCGACACCCGCCTCCAACTGGTGGACAACGTCACCTATCTGGCAGGTGACCACCTCTTCAAGGCGGGGGTCGAGTTCAACCGGACCCAGGTGAAGCAGCAGTTCATCGGGTTCGCGAACGGCCGCTACCTGTTCGACTCCGTGGACAGCTTCATCAACTTCGTCCAGAACGGCGACGACTCGGGCGTGGTCCTGTATCTGCAGTCCGTCGCCGTCCCCCCGACGCCGCAGGACCAGCTCGGGCTCCAGAGCTTCGATGTGCACGAGCTGGGGCTGTTCATTCAGGACACCTGGAACCCGCTGGAGAACCTCACCCTGAACCTGGGGGTGCGCTGGGAGGGCACCTGGCACCCGTCCGTGTTCATCGAGCCCGATGAGACGTTCTTCGCTCCGTTCCTGGATGATCCGAACTTCCCGTCGGACGGCCGGATCCCGGACGACCTCAACAACTTCCAGCCGCGCTTCGGGCTGGCCTGGGACGTCGACAACGATGGACGCACGGTGGTCCGGGCCAACGCGGGCTCCTACTTCTCGCGGATCCCGATGCTCGTGTTCGCGCAGCACCGAACGACGAACGGGGCCTTCCAGGCCATCGCGGCCGGCAGCGGCGCCAATTACGACGACTTCGGCGTCATCCCCCCGTTCGGCGAGCTGTTCGTTCCGACTCCGGACGAGCAGGTGTTCTTTCCGGACATCTCGGTGGCCTCGAAGGACCTCCAGCTGCCGCGAACCTGGTCGTTCAGCGGCGAGGTGCAGCGGCTGCTCACCGACGAGCTGGCGGTCAGCCTGAGCTACCAGCACGCCCGCACCGACAACCTGTTCCGCTTCTTCAACGGGAACGACGCCGCGCTCGGATCGCCCTACGGGGCCGGCTCGCTGCCGGGCGGCAACGGAATCGGGGCGCTGTTTGTGACCGAGAGCACGGCCCGCTCGCGGTACAACGCGTTCACCCTCGGGTTGAGGGGCCGGAACGCATTCGAGGACCTGCTCACCTTCGAGGCGAACTACACGCTGGCGTGGGACAAGTCGGACGACGACAACGAGCGCGACCCGTTCACGTTCCGGTACGCCAGCGCCGCGAACCTCGCGCCCGAATACAACTGGTCGGACCGGGACCGCAGACATCGGGTGAACGGCTATTTCCTCTTCCGGCTGCCGGCGGACATCTACTTCAACAACATCGTCCGCTACGCGACGGCCTCGCCCGTTTCGGAGAGCTGCGGCCCCACGACCGCGAATCCGTTCGCCCCCCCGGCGGGCGGGCGCGCCGCCGCCCCGGCGGATCGCGTGTGCGCGGACGGCAGCATCCTGAAGCGCAACACGCTGCGTCGCGAGAACGACTTCTTCATGTGGGACATCCGGATCTCGAAGGGGTTCGCGTTCGGGAACGGGCAGACGATCGAGCCGATCCTCGAGGTGTTCAACGTCACGAACGCCGACAACTTCCTCGACACGGCGCAGGGCTCGCTCCTGTTCAACTTCGACGGCACGATCCGTAGCGGTCTCGGCGAGACCCGTCGTGCGCAACTCGGCGTGCGATTCAGCTTCTGAGCGGGCCGCTCCCGCCGTGACCGTCGGCGGAAGCGATCGCGCCGGGGCAGGGAGATCGCGTCAGCCGGCCTGCGGCGGGATGCGCAGGACCTGACCGGGGTAGATGAGGTCGGGATCGCTGAGCAGCGGGCGATTGGCCTCGAAGATCGTCCCGTACTTCGACGCATCCCCGTACATCTCTTTCGCGATGCGGGACAGCGTGTCCCCCGAGCGGACGGTGTAGAAGCGCGCTTCGGGCTCGGGGGACGCGACCTCCATGCGGTCATCGACGCGCCCGACACCCCGCGTGTTGCCGAGCGCGAGGACGACCTTCTCGCGCTCCGATTGCGAGGCGGCCGTCCCGGTGACCGTCGCGGTTCCGTCGTCGAACTCCACGTGGAGGTCCTCCACCTCGAGGCCCAGATCCCTCACCAAGTGCCAGAGTGCGTTCGCCTTCTGGCCCTCCGCGATGTACTCCTCCACCGCCGCGGACTCTCCGTTCGCACCGGTCAGCTTGCGACCGGCGTCTTTCACGAAGTCGAACAGACCCATGTCTTCCTCCGTTTTCGGCTGGAACGCCCCGCCGGCCCGACAGCCGGACCGCCCGGAAGAAGCGGCCACCTCGACGAGCCTCCGTCAACCCTCCGGAGGTAGCCCGGTGGGCTGCGTCCTTGCGGGATCGATCCGCGGAGGGTTCGCGGTCGCGCGGCATTGACGCTCGGTGTCCCGGGGTGTACGGTGCGAGTGGGACCGTCTGTCCCGCTCGCGCGCTGCTCGGACGTACTCCGGGTGCATCCGCGCGCCGCACGAGCATCCCGCTCAAGGAGGGAACTCCATGCGAATTCGTACTTTGGCCCCGTTGTTCGCCGTCTTCGCCGTCGCCTGCTCGGGGGACACGGGAGAGCAGGCCGCCGCCTCCGACGAGGCGCAGGAATACGCCGCCGAAGCCGGTGACACCGCCGCCACCGACGCTGGCGCGGCCCTGGCCGCCGTGGCCGAGGGGTGGGAGACGCACTACAACATGGGCCACGCATCCATGGTCGCGGACTTCCATGCGCCGGACGGCCTGTTCATCAACGCCTCCGGGCAGGTCCTCTCCGGCCGGGAGGCGATCGCCGGCTACCTGGGCGAAGAGATGAGCATGGGCTCGCCCCGGGTGTCGATCGACACCGAAGGCACGATCGTCGAGGGCGACTGGGGAGTCGCGCACGGCACGTATTCCGTGCAGGCGACGCCCGAAGGGGCCGAGCCCGTGTCGAACCACGGGGACTGGGCCGGGCTGTTCCACAACACGGGCGGCACCTGGCTGATCCAGGGGCTGATGAGCAACTTCGATTCGCCCGATCAGACCCCATCGGGCGAGCCGGGCCCGCTGCCGACGCCGCCGGCCGATCTCCAGATCCCGGCCGGGCTCGGCGAGCTCCAGACGGCGTACGAGACGCACTTCAATCTCGGGCACGCCGGTATGGTGGCCGATCTGTACACGGACGACGCCGTCGCGATGTTCTCCGGCCAGCCGGAAGCCGACGGCAAGGCGGCGATCCAGCAGTCGCTGGCGAATCGGATCGCGGCCGGGGCGGGTGACCTCCACCTGCAGTCGCTGGGGTACCGATCGCTGTCCGACGACATGATCGCCGGTCACGGGACCGCCACCATCTCGGTCGGCGACCAGCACATGGAGGGCTACTACGCGGCGCTGTATCAGCGGGGCGCGGACGGCGCGTGGAAGATCAGGCTCGCGTTGTCGACGGCACACCCGGCCGCCGGGATGTAGGCGCCGGTCCGGACATTCCCATCTCACCCTCTGGAGACGGCGCGCGCCCGCGGGCCCGCGCCGTCTCCGTGCGTTCGGGGGCCTCGCGCGCCGACGGGCCGCGTCCCGGCATCGGCGGCGCGACCCGCACGCGCGCCCGGCCGGCGGCGCGCGGGGCCCAGCGTTGACGCTCGACGCGCTCGTCGTCGGTTCGGGTCCCAACGGGCTCGCCGCCGCCATCACCCTCGCGAGCCACGGACTCGGAGTGCGGGTCATCGAGGCCGCGGCGCGCGCCGGTGGGGGGCTGTCGACCGAGGAGCTCACGCTCCCCGGGTTCCGTCACGACGTGTGCTCCGCCGTCCACCCGCTCGCCGCCGCCTCGCCGCTGTTCGAGGCCCTCCCGCTCGCTCGCCACGGGCTCGAGTGGATCGAGTCGCACGCCTGCGCGGCGCACCCGCTCGATGGCGAGTCCAGCGTCCTCCTCGGGCGCTCCCTCGAGGGCACGGCGGAGGGGCTGGGTGATGACGGCGAGTCCTGGGTCCGGCTGTTCGGCCCGTTTCTCGACGCGTGGCCGGTCGATCGGCACGCCGTGCTCGCGCCCCCGGGGGCCGCCGCGGTGCGTCTGTGGCGCTGGGCGTGGCACGGGCTCGCGAGTGCCCGCACAGTGGCGCGGCGCGCCTTCGGGGGGCACCGCGCGGCCGCGCTGTGGGCCGGGCTGGGGGCCCACTCCATCCTGCCGCTCGAGCGGCGGCCGTCGGCCGGCGTGGGACTGACCCTCGGCGTGGCCGGGCACTCGGTCGGGTGGCCGATCCCACGCGGCGGGGCGGGGGCCCTCGCCGGGGCGCTCGTGGCGCTCCTGCGCGAGCTCGGGGGGCATCTCGAGACCGAGCGGCGGATCGGCTCGCTGTTCGATCTACCCCCCGCCCGCGCCACGCTGTTCGATCTGGGCCCCGGGCCGCTGCTGCGCGTCCTCGGCGAGGCCGCCCCGCCGGCCCTCCGCCGGCGGCTGGCGGCGTATCGGTACGGCCCCGGCGCCTTCAAGCTCGACTGGGCCCTGTCGGAGCCGATCCCGTGGGCCGACCCGTCGACCGGACGCGCCGCCACCGTCCACCTGGGCGGGCGGTTCGAGGAGATCGCGGCCTCCGAGCGGGCCGCCTGGGAAGGTGTGGCGCACGAGCGACCGTTCGTGCTGCTCGCGCAGCCGTCCCGGTTCGACGACACGCGGGCTCCGGAGGGGCGACACACGGCGTGGGCCTACTGCCATGTCCCCGCCGGGTCGTCCGCCGACGCCACGGCCCGCATCGAGCGCCAGGTGGAGCGTTTCGCGCCCGGGTTCCGCGACTGCGTCCTCGCGCGCTCGGCGCTGTCCCCCGCCGACCTCGAACGCCTCAATCCCAACCTCGTGGGAGGCGACGTGGGCGCGGGAGTGCTCGACCTGCGTCGCGTGATCGGCACCCTCATCCCGGGTAGGAGCCCCTACGCGCTCCCGATGGCGGGCCTCTACCAGTGCTCGGCCGCGACCCCGCCGGGGGCCGGGGTGCACGGCATGTGCGGGTTCCACGCCGCCCGGGCCGCGCTGCGGGAGCGGTTCGGAATCCGCGTGTCCCGCGAGGCCGGACTCGCGCTCGGGGCTCGCTTGCGTCGGTGCGCCTGAGGGCGGATCCTCGGAGGCCATGACGCTCAAGGAGAGGGCCGGGGTGTCGACCGGCGTGGCCGTGTTCCTGGCGGTGCTCGCCCTGCCGGCCCCCGCGGACCTCGCCCCCGAGGCATGGCGAACGGCGGCGGTCGCCTTCCTGATGGCCATCTGGTGGCTCACCGAAGCCGTACCCATCGCCGCCACCGCCCTCCTCCCGATCGTCCTCCTGCCGCTCGTGGGGGCCGGGACGATCACCGAGGTGGCGGCGCCGTACGCGAACCCGATCATCTTCCTCTTCCTGGGGGGATTCCTCATCGCTCTCTCGATGGAGCGCTGGCAGCTCCACCGCAGGATCGCGCTCGGGATCCTGTCCCGCGTCGGCGGCCGGCCGGCCGCGATCCTCGCCGGGTTCATGGCGGCCACCGCCTTTCTGAGCATGTGGGTGAGCAACTCGGCGGTGGCGCTGATGATGCTCCCCATCGGCCTCTCGGTGGTGGGGTACGTCGAGCCCGCGGGGGAGAGTGGATCCGGGGAGGGCGCCGCGCCCACGACGGGCTTCGCGCTCGCCCTCATGCTCGGCATCGCGTACGCGGCCAACATCGGGGGCATGGGGACGCTGGTCGGCACACCGCCGAACGCCTTCCTGGCGGGCTTCGTGCAGGAGTCGTACGGCATCGAGATCGGGTTCGCCGCGTGGCTCAAGCTCGGTCTGCCGCTCGTCCTCCTCGCGTTGCCGCTCGTGTACCTGGTCCTCGCGCGGCTCATGACGCGGGGGGCCGGAACGGGGGACGCCGCGGGGGCGCGCGAGGCGATCCGTTCGGAACTCGCGGCCCTCGGACCGGTCACGCCCGCCGAGAAGCGCGTGGCGCTCGTGTTCGTGCTCGCCGCGGGGCTGTGGATCTTCCGCCCCCTGCTCGAGCCCTGGATCCCGGGTCTGTCGGATGCGGGGATCGCGATCACCTGCGGACTCCTCCTGTTCCTCCTGCCGGCGGAGCGGGCAGGGCGCCGCGTCCTCGACTGGGAATGGGCCGAGCGCCTCCCGTGGGGCGTCCTCATCCTGTTCGGAGGCGGGCTGAGTCTCGCGGCCGCCATCGACCGGACCGGTCTCAATACGTGGCTGGGTGGCGGCGCGGCCGGGCTGGCGGACTGGCCGCCGTGGCTGTTCATAGGGCTCGTCACCGCCATCGTGGTGATGCTGACCGAGCTCACCAGCAACACGGCCACCGCGGCCGCCTTCCTGCCCATCCTCGGGGCCGTGGCCGTAGAGGTCGGGTGGGACCCGCGGCTCCTCGCCATCCCCACGGCGCTTGCCGCCAGCTGCGCCTTCATGCTGCCGATCGCCACCCCCCCCAACGCGATCGTGTACTCGAGCGGTCGCGTGACGATCGCGCAGATGGCCCGAGCGGGGATGTGGGCCAACGTGATCATGACGATCCTCATTACGGCCCTCACGCTGCTCCTCCTCCCGCTCGCGTTCGGCGTCCCGATCCCGTGAGGGGCCCCGATTGCTTTCCCCCGACCGGGGCCCCGGCTACCTTTCAAAGCTTTGGAAGAGACCGGCTTTCCGACGGCGCGGTGACCCCCGGGCGGTGGGCGGCGCGCTGTCTCGCGATGGGATGACGATCCAGATGTCCGGTACGGTGAGATAGATGTTCAGTACGGTAAGATGGCGCGTGATCTGGATCACGCTGCTCGTCCTGCTCTGCGGGTGGGCCCTGGTCCCCAAACAGGACGCCGAGGGCAATCCGATCCCGCCCCTCAAGCTGGGTCTGGACCTCCAGGGAGGCATGCACCTCGCGGTCGAGGTGGACGACTCGAACGCCCCGCCGGACGCGGACCTGCAGGACGCGGTGGAGCGTACGCTGACCACGATCCGCAACCGGATCGACCAGTTCGGCGTGGAGGAGCCCACCATTCAGCGCGCGGGCGACCGGATCATCGTCGAGCTGGCCGGGATCACCGATCCCGAGCGCGCCAAGGCGATCGTCGAGCGGACGGCGTTCATGGAGTTCAAGATCATCACGGACGGCCAGTCGTTCGTGACCGCCCTGCCGCGCATCGATCGTGCGATCGTGAACGCCGTGGGCGTCGAGCACCTCCGGCCGACCGAGCTCGAGACGCAGGTCGATCTGGGCGAGGTGCTCGGCGCGCGGGACACCGCCTCCGGGGCCGCCGACACGACGGCCGCCGACACGACCGTGGCGGACACGGCGCCGAACGCGATGGCGGATTCCACGCAGGGCGTCACCCCGACGCCGGGAGCGGTCCCCCAGGACACCGGCCCGGCCACGCCGGCCGACTCGGCGCACGACGAGGCGCTCCATCCGCTCGCCGCCATCCTCAGACCGGGCCGCGTCGCGGGCGAGTTTCTGGTGGCCACGCAGGACCAGCCGACCGTCGAGTCGTGGCTCGAGCTCCCCGAGGTCAAGGAGCTCATCCCGCGCGACATCACGCTCAACTGGGGAGTGGAGGAGGTGCCGGCGGGCGGAAACACCTATCTCCCGCTGTACACGCTCGAGGCCGAGCCCCTGATCACGGGGGAGTACCTCCAGGACGCCGGGCCGGCGACCCGCGATCCGACGTTCAACCAGCCCATCGTCCCGTTCGAGACCACCCGCCGCGGCGCCCGGCTGTTCGAGCGCGGCACGTCGCGGCACGTGCAGGACAACATGGCGATCGTGCTGGATCAGAAGGTACAGAGCTACGCCGTGATCCGTGGCGTGCTCAGCCGGCGTGCGCAGATCGAGCTCTCGCCGGGATCCTCCTTCCAGGAGGCGCAGGATCTCGCTCTCGTGCTGCGCGCGGGCGCGCTCCCCATGCCGATCCGGATCGTCGAGGAGTACACCGTGGGCGCGTCGCTGGGCGAGGATTCGATTCGCCAGGGCCGTATGGCGTTCATCGTCGGGATCGCCGCAGTGGTCGTGCTGATGATCGCCTACTACCGATTCGCGGGCGTCCTCGCGGTGGGCGCCCTGCTGGTGTACGTGATCCTCATGCTCGGCGGCCTAGCCGGTCTCCAGGCGACGCTCACCCTGCCGGGGATCGCGGGGCTCATCCTCTCGGTGGGGATGGCGGTGGACGCCAATGTCCTCATCTTCGAGCGGATACGCGAAGAGCTGGCGGCGGGGAAGACGCCCCGCACGGCGGTGGACGCCGGGTTCTCCAATGCCCTGTCGGCGATCGTGGACGCGAATCTGACCACGCTCATCACCGGGATCATCCTGTTCCAGTTCGGGACGGGGCCGGTGCGGGGGTTCGCGGTCACTCTGTGCATCGGAATTCTGGCGTCGTTCTTCTCCGCGATCTACGTGACGCGGACCCTGTTCATGATCTACCTGAACCGGCGCGCCTCGAGCGAGTCGGTCAGCATATAGCGAATCCGATATGAGGCTGTTCACCAACGCGCACTTCGGTTTCCTCTCCTTTCGGCGCCGGGCGTATCTGATCTCCGGGACCCTGGTCCTGCTGGGCCTCGGATCGATCGCCGTGCACCGCGGCCTCAACACGGGCGTCGAGTTCACCGGCGGGACCATGATCCAGGCCCGCTTCACGCGCTCGACGAGCGTCGCCGAGCTGCGCGATCTCGTGAACGGGGCCGGGGTCACCGGCGAGCAGATCCAGCCGCTCCGCACGAGGGGCGGGGAGTCCATTCAGGAATACCTGTTCCGGGTCCCGACGACGGACGAGGCGGAGGGACTCGAGGGAGTGGGCCGCCAGGTGCGGGGTGCGCTCGAGGGCGCGTTCGGGCAGGACGGCGTCGAGATCCTGCGCACGGAAGGGATCGGTCCCAAAGTGGGGAGCGAGCTCCAGCGCAAGGCGGCCTTCGCGCTGGTCCTCTCCTTCCTCCTCACCCTGATCTACCTGGCCTTCCGCTTCGAGTGGCGCTTCGGCGTCGCGGCGGTGGTCGCCACCATCCACGACATCGTCGTCACCTTCGGGTTCATCTCGCTGCTCAACATCGAAATCAGCCTGGCCACCGTGGCCGCGATCCTCACGATCGTGGGCTATTCGCTCAACGACACCATCGTCGTCTTCGACCGCGTGCGGGAGAACCTCAAGAAGAAGCGCAAGGAGTCGTACGAGGAGACGCTGGACCGCAGCATCAACGAGACGCTGCCACGCACGGTGCTCACCTCGGGCACGACGCTGGTGGCGCTGGTCGCGCTTTTCGTACTGGGTGGCTCCGTGATCCGTCCCTTCGCGCTCGTGCTCATCCTCGGGATCGCGATCGGCACCTACTCCTCGATCTTCGTGGCCTCGCCCGTCCTGCTCGAGATCCACCACTGGGCCCGGCGCCGGCACGCCGGACCGGCACACGCCACGGGGTGACGGACGCGCTCTTCGACTCGCACCTCCACCTGACGGCTCCGCGTTTCGACGAAGACCTCGACAAGGTGCTCCGGGACGCCCGCGCCGCGGGGGTCACGGAGATGGTCACCGTCGCCTCGACGCCCGAGGACGCGACGCGGGCGATCGCCCTCGCGCGGGCGGAGGCCGGGATTTGGGCCACGGCCGGGCTGCACCCGCACGAGGCGGGGCGCACCTCGGCCGAGCTGATCGAGGCAGTGGCTCGCCTGGCCGCCGCGCCGGAGGTGGTGGCGATCGGGGAGACGGGTCTCGACTACCACTACGACCATGCGCCCCGCGACCTGCAGCTCGCCAGCTTCCGGGCGCACATGGAGCTGGCCGCGTCGCTCTCCCTCCCGATCGTGGTCCACTGCCGCGCGGCGGACGCGGACACGGCGGGCGTGATCGCCCAGCTCGGCGACGGCGTCACGGGCGTCCTGCACTGCTTCTCGGCCGGCCCGGAGCTGCTGCGCGCGGCGCTGGACATGGGCTGGTACGTGTCGTTCTCAGGTCTGGTCACCTTCGTCTCCGATCTCGCCGACGCCGTGCGCGAGGTGCCGCTCGAGCGCCTCCTGATCGAGACCGACGCCCCGTATCTGGCACCCGTCCCGCGGCGCGGGCGCAGGAACGAGCCGGCGTTCCTGCGCTTCACCTGCGATCGCGTGGCCGAGATACGCGGCATCCAGCCGCCAGACGCCGCGCTCGCCACGCGCGCCAACGCGCGACGCTTCTACGGCCTCGAGGGGACGGCCGCGTGAGCCGGTCGAGCGCCGGATCGGGGGAGATCGGGCGCCATGTCCAGCGGACCGCCGCGGGGCGACACGCGGTCGAGATCCTCCCCGACCACGTGGCGAACCAGATCGCCGCGGGCGAGGTCGTCGAGCGTCCTGCCTCGGTCGTCAAGGAGCTGTTGGAGAACGCCCTCGATGCCGGCGCGGGGCGGGTCGAGATCCGGCTCCGGTCCGGCGGCAAGAGCGAGGTCCGCGTTGCCGATGACGGCCACGGCATGGGCCGCTCGGACGCCCTCCTGGCGCTCGACCGGCACGCGACCAGCAAGATCCGCGAGGCCGACGACCTGCGCTCGATCTCGTCCTTCGGCTTCCGCGGCGAAGCGCTGCCCTCGATCGCGGCCGTGAGCCGCTTCGAGCTCCACACCGCCGAGGCGGGCGGCGAGGGGACCCGGATCCGGGTGGATTTCGGCCGTATCCGGAGCGTCGACGAGGAACCGCGTCAGCCCGGGACCACGGTCGCCGTCCGATCGCTGTTCCGCGATCTGCCGGCGCGCGCCAAGTTCCTGCGCACGGCCTCCGCCGAGACGCGCGCCGCCAGCGAGGCCGTGGTCCTCCTGGCGCTGGCGAACCCCGGGGTCGAGGTCCGGCTCCGCTCCAACGACCGATCGCTCCTCGAGCTCGCGGCGCACGACACGTGGCTGGAGCGGATCGACGCGATCTGGGGGGACGTGGCCGACACGCTGGTCGAGGTGTCCGGCGAAGCGGGCCCCATCCGCGTGTCGGGCTACGCGCAGCGTCCCGCTGCGGCCCGGCCGCGCGGCGGACGCCGTTACCTGTTCGTCGACGGGAGGCCGTTTCGGGACGCGGGGCTCGGTCGCCTCGTCGATCACGCGTACCGGACCACGGTCGCCGACGGCGTGCACCCCTCCTTTTTCCTCCGCTTCGACACGGGGCCCGGCGCGGTCGACGTGAACGTGCACCCGGCCAAGACCGCGGTGCGGTTCCGGGAGCGGGACGTTCTCGAGCGCGCCGTGAGCGACGCCATCCGGGCGGCCCTCGCCCGACTGGAATCGACCCGGCCACTGGGAAGCGCGGACGGTCCGCGGCGGTCCGCGGGAGAGGGGCGCGGGGGGGTGCGCGTCGGAGGCTCGGGTCGTCCCGTGGCCCCCGGGGGGGACGAGGCGATGCCGCAGCTCGCCCTGTTCGTCGCGGGGGGTCGCGTGGAGCCGGTGGAGGAGGGCGGCCGGGGTGCCCGCGAGACGGAGGAGCCGCCCGGCGAGCAGACCGGATTTCACGGACCCGAGCTGTGGCAGTTGCACGACCGGTACATCCTCGCGGCGACGCGCGAAGGGCTCCTGATCATCGATCAACATTCGGCGCACGAGCGGGTCCTGTACGAGGAGATCATGCGGCGCTTCGAATCAGGGGGAGCCACGGCGCAGGCTCTCCTGTTTCCGGTCACGCTCCGCTTCTCGCCCGCCGAGGCGGCCGCGGTGGAGGAGCTGGAGGGTCTCCTGGCACGGCTGGGGTTCGAGCTCGAGCCGTTCGGCGAGCGCACCTTCATCCTGAGGGCCAGCCCGCAGCCGCACGCCCGGTTCGACGCCGAGCGCTGTCTGCGGGACATGATCACGGAGCTCACCGAGGGATCACCGCTGGTCGACTCGGCGCGCAACCAGCACGAGCGTATCGCGAGGAGCATGGCCTGCAAGGGAGCGATCAAGGCGGGCGAGCGGCTGAGCCCGGAGGAAACGCGCGAGCTGTTCGATCGCCTGTTCGCCACGGAGCTCCCCGGTCACGATGTGCACGGTCGACCGACGATCGTGCGTCTCACCGTAGATGAGCTCGATCGACGCTTCGGGCGTTCCTGAGTCGCCGCGCCGCGCGTCGGCCGCGGGCGTCGAAGCCCGTCCGCCGATCGCCATCGTCGGGCCGACGGCGAGCGGCAAGACGGCGCTCGCGGTCACCGTGGCGAGCACGCTCGACGGCGAGGTCATCTCGCTCGACAGCCGGCAGGCGTACCAGGGCTTCCGGGTCGGCACCGCGGCACCCACCGCCGCCGAGCTGGAGCGCGCTCCACACCACGGTGTCGGGTTCCTGTCTCCCGACGAGCGCTACGGGGCGGGTCGCTTCGCGCGGCTGGCGCACCGGTGGATGGCGGATATCCGCGGCCGTGGACGACTCCCCATCCTGGCGGGCGGCACCGGGCTCTTCCTGCGCGCCCTCACCCACCCCGTGTTCCGGGAGCCCGAGCTCGACGACCGCCGACGCGCCGCGCTCGGCGTGTGGGCCTCGTCGCGGACCGACGAACAGCTTCGCCGCTGGGTTCGGCGTCTCGATCCGCATCTCGCGGCGAGGCTCGGCGGTGTGGATCGGCAGCGGGCGGAGCGCACGCTCGAGCTGGCCCTGCTCGCGGGGCGGCCGCTGACCTGGTGGATGGACAACGGGACGCCCGAGCGGGCGCCGCTCAGGCCGCTGGTGGCCGTGCTCGAGCTGCCGGCGGGGGCCCTGCGGGAGCGGATCCGCCGCCGTGCCGAGGCCATGCTCGAGGGCGGTGCGTGGGAAGCGGAGGTGCGGGACCTGGTGGCCCGCGGTCTGGAGGGCGTCGCGGCGTTCGGGGCGCTGGGCTACGCCGACGTGGCGGCCCACGTGCGCGGCGAGCTGAGCCGCGATGAGACGCTGGATCGCGTCGTGTCGCGCACCTGGTCGTACGCCCGTCGGCAGCGTACCTGGTTCCGACACCAGCTTCCGGACGGCGCGATGCGGCTGGACGGGTCGGAGGGGACGAATCAACTTGCGCGTCGTGTGATCGAGACCTGGCGGGAGGGCCCGGTGCGGCGATGAACATCGGAATCACCTGTTATCCCACGTACGGAGGCTCGGGAGCGGTGGCCACCGAGCTCGGGCTGGAGCTCGCCCGACGGGGCCACCAGATCCATTTCATCTCCTACGCGCAGCCGTTCCGGCTCACGCACTTCCGGGAGGGCGTCTTCTTCCACGAGGTGGAGGTCAACCGCTACCCCCTGTTCGAGTATCCTCCGTACTCGCTGGCGCTGGCCGTGACGATGCACGAGGTGGTGTGCCGCGAGGGGCTGGACCTGCTGCACGTCCACTACGCCATCCCGCACGCCACGGCTGGATGGATCGCGCGCGATATGCTGCGCGCGAACGGGGGCGATGTGAAGCTCGTGACGACGCTGCACGGCACCGACATCACGCTCGTGGGTCAGGATCCCTCCTACTGGTCGATCACCAAGTTCTCGATCGAGAAGTCCGATCGCCTCACGGCGGTGTCGGAGTGGCTCAAGGAGCGGACGCTGGTCGATTTCGAGTGCGCCCGCTGCGCGATCGACGTGATCCCCAACTTCATCGATCCCGAACGCTACGACCGTGAGCTGTATCGGAACGAACGGGCTGCCCTCGCGCTGCCGGAGGAGAAGATCGTGATGCACATCTCGAACTTCCGGGCCGTGAAGCGGGTGCCCGACATCGTGGAGGTGTTCCGTCGCGTCCAGCGCGAGGTGCCGTCGCGGCTGGTGCTCATCGGGGACGGGCCGGAGCGTCCGCGGGCCGAGGCCCTGGCGGAGGAGCTCGGGGTGGGCGATCGGGTCGTGTTCCTGGGCAAGTTCGAATCGGTCGCCGAGCTGCTGGGGTGCGCGGATCTGTTCCTGCTTCCGAGTGAGCAGGAGTCGTTCGGGCTCGTTGCCCTCGAGGCGCAGGCATCCGGCGTCCCCGTGGTGGGGACGTCCGACACGGGGCTCGCCGAGGTCGTCCAGCACGGGGTCACGGGCTCGCTCCACCCGGTGGGCGACGTGGAGGGAATGGCAGAGGCATCCATCGAGCTGCTCCGCGATCCGTCGCTCTGGAAGCGTCGCTCGGAGGCCGCCCGCGCCCGGGCCGTCGAGCGCTTCGCCGCGGAGCGCGTCGTCCCGCTGTACGAGGACCTGTACCGCCGGGTGACGGATGGAGCGGATGCCGGCGACACACCGGCTCCCAGGACCCCGGGCGAGGCGGAGGTCCCGGATTCCGCGGGGACGTCGGCCGCCTCGGGGACGTCGGCGGCTTGACGCTGTTCGACGCGGTCCTGCTCGGGATCGTCCAGGGTCTGACCGAGTTCCTGCCCGTGTCGAGCTCCGGCCACCTGGTGCTCGGAGAGGCGCTCCTGGGGCTCACCACCCCCGGGGTCGTGTTCGAGGTGACCGTGCACGTCGCGACGCTGTGCGCCGTGTGCTGGGTGTTCCGGCGACGGCTGGGCGGGCTCCTGTCCGGCATGGCGCACGGCGATGCCGGATCGTACGCGTACGTGGGTCTCCTGCTGGTCGCCACGGTGCCCGCCGCCATCATCGGCACGACGATGTCCGGCTGGATCGAGCCGCTGTTCGACCGACCCGTGGTGGCCGCGGCCCTGCTGCTCGTCACGGGCGGGATCGTGTGGACGCTCCGGATCACGACCGGGCGGGCCGAGCGGGAGAGGCCGACGACACGGGACGCGATCCTGGTCGGCATCGCGCAGGCCGTCGCCATCCTCCCGGGCATCTCGCGCTCGGGCACGACGGTGGCTGCGGGAGTCGGCCTCGGTGTGGCCCCGGCCCGCATGGCGGAGTTCTCGTTTCTCATGTCGATTCCCGCCATCGCGGGGGCGGCGGTGCTCCAGATCCCGGATGTGCGCGGCGCCGGCGCCGTGATCGGGGCCGCTCCGCTGGTCGTGGCGTTCGCCGCCGCGGTCCTGTCCGGCATCCTCGCGATCGGTATCTTCGTGCGCATGCTGGGGCGCGGGACGTTCTACCGCTTCGCCTACTACTGCTGGGCCGCGGGCGCTGCGTACCTCCTGGCGGCGTGGCTGTCGCCGGGGCTCCGATGAGCCGCCGACGCGCGGCTCCGGCGACGGGGGTCGCGGATCTCGCGCGCGCGTGGCTCGCCGAGGACATCGGCGACGGCGACCGCACGTCGGAGTGGACCATCGATCCCGCGACCCGCGGCACCGCCCGTATCGTGGCGCGGGCGGCCGGCGTGGTGGCTGGAGTGGAGCTGGCGGACGCCACGCTGGCTGCCGCCGATCCCGACCTCGAGCGGGTGTGGCGGGTCGCGGATGGCGACGCCGTCGATCCCGGGGACGAGCTCGTGCGCATCGTGGGGAGCCTGCGCTCGATCCTCGCGGCCGAGCGGGTCACGCTCAACGGCCTGTCGCACCTGTCGGGGGTCGCCACGCTCGCGGCCCGGTACGCGCGCGCTCTCCGCGACAGCGACGCGCGGCTGCTCGACACCCGCAAGACGACGCCCGGGTGGCGCCGCCTCGAGAAGGCAGCCGCGGTGGCCGGGGGGGCCGTGAACCACCGCATGGGGCTGGACGACATGGTGCTCATCAAGGAGAACCACATCCGCGGCGCGGGGGGCATCGGGCGTGCGCTGGCCGCCGCGATCCCGCGTGCCCGGGCCGAGGGGCTCGAGGTGGAGATCGAGGTCACGGACGTGGACGAGCTGCTGGAGGCCCTGCCGCACGGGCCCGACCGGATCCTGCTCGACAACATGGCGCCCCGGGAGCTGGAGGAAGCCGTGCGCCGGGTGCGGGCCACCCCCGGGCCGCACCCGCTGCTCGAAGCGTCCGGCGGCGTGACGCTCGACACGCTCCGCGCCGTGGCGGCGACCGGTGTGGACTTCGTGTCCGTGGGGGCGATCACCCATTCCGCTCCGGCGCTCGACCTGGCACTCGAGGTGGACCGGTGAGCGCCCGGCGGGTGAGGACGTGGGCGGGACTGTCGGCCGACGAGCTGCGTCGGCGCTGGAAGCGCGAGGGGGTGTACCTGTACGGCGAGGCCGACTCGACGAACGCCATCGCCCGCCGGCTGGCCGACGAGGGAGCCGATGACGGGTCGATCGTTCTGGCGCGCGAGCAGAGCGCCGGCCGGGGACGGTCCGGACGGAGCTGGTTCTCTCCGGAGGGAGGGCTCTATCTGAGCATGATATTCCGTCCGGAGGTGACCGCCGTGCCGCCGCTGGTGACGATCCTCGCGGGCCTCGGCGTCGCCACCGAGCTCCAGCGGCGCTTCGCGTTCGCCCCCGCGTGGATCAAGTGGCCCAACGACCTGGTGGTCGAAGGCCGCAAGCTGGGAGGCATCCTGGCGGAGACGAGCGCGTCGGAGGACGGAGCCCCCCGGCTGGTGGTCGGGGTGGGAATCAACGTGGCCGACTCCCGGTGGCCGAAGGCGCTCGACGGAACCGCCGTCGCGCTCGAGAGCCTCGGCCCGGCGACGCTTCCCGGGACGGCGGACGCGGTGGTCGCCGGGCTCGAGCGCTGGCTACCCGACGTGCCCGAGACTCTGGACCCGACCCGGCTCGACGAGCTCGACCGTCGGGACTGGCTCAAGAACCGCCGCCTGGCGCTCGACCAGGGGGGCGACGAGCCGGTGGTGGGCTACGCCGCGGGCATCGCGCCGGATGGGGCGCTGCTGTTCCGTCCCGACCGCGGCGCTCTCCGCCGGGTGACCAGCGGCTCGATCGAAGTGATCGAGGACCGATGATCCTCGCGGTCGACGTGGGGAACACCGAGACGGTGCTCGGCCTGTTCGACGGGCTCGAGCTCCACCGGCTGTGGCGCATCTCGACCGTGCGCGGACGAACGGGCGACGAGCTCGCGCTCATCGTGCGGGGTCTGCTCGACGGCGCATCGGCGGGCGCGCCGCGGCGGGTCATCGTGGCTTCGGTGGTGCCGGCGCTCGACCGGGTGTGGAGCGAGACGGCGGATCGCCTCGAGCTGCCGCTCGCGTTCCTCGACGGGACAGCGTCCCTTCCGATCCGTCTCGACGTCGATCACCCGCTCGAGGTGGGTGCGGACCGGATCGCGAACACCCTGGCGGTGGCCGAGCTGTTCCACCGGGACACGATCGTGGTGGATCTGGGCACCGCCACCACCTGCGACTGCGTGACGGGCGACGGGGTGTTCCTGGGTGGTACGATCGCGCCCGGCCCGCTCACCGCGCTCGATCACCTGAGCCGGGCGACCGCCAAGCTCCCCCAGGTCGAGATCGGGAAGCCCGAGCGGGTGATCGGTCGCAACACGCTCGACTGCATCCGGAGCGGTGGTTTCTACAGCATCGTGGATGCCATCGACGGCATGGTGCGACGCATCCGCGAGGAGTGGGGGGCGGAGGGGATCCTCGCCCTGGCCACCGGGGGTCTGGCGGAGCTCATCGGACGGCACTGCACGACCGTCGAGCGGATCGACCCGGCGCTCACCCTCACGGGGCTCGCGATCGCCGACCGCCACCTGCGAGGAGGGGAGGAGTAGGGGCGTGAGCGAAGGGCGCCCGGCGGGGCCGCGGACCCTCAGGTGGACCCGTCCGGACCGCCCCTCACTTCCTCCCGCAGCAGCGGTCCCTGAGGTCCTCGGCCAGATCGGGCTTCACCATCCGCAGGATCACGTACACGATCATGCAGAAGAACGCGATCTTGATCGCCACGAGGAGCAGCGGGACCACGAGCGAGAACACCACCCCGGTCACCGCGAAGCCGACCACCCCCACCGTCATCAGAACCAGCAACGCTCGAATCATCCAATCCTCCTGAGCTCCATCGGACCGCGCCGACGGCGCGAACCGGGCCCTCCAATCAAGGTACGCGGACGGCCCCCGCCGAGTTTCAAACGCGGGCGGGCTTGCCGGTTCGGCAGACCCCGGGTCCCTGGGCCGAAATGGCATGCGGGGACTGCCAAAGCGACCCCTTTCGGGGTCGGCCGCGTGGCCCACGGACTGCACACCCGGATGACCGTAATCCGCGGCTCCCCCGGCCCTTGCCCGCGGAGCCGCCGGAGGCCATATTGGAAATCGCTTTAGCACTCGTTGTCCGAGAGTGCTAACACCCGTGGCGTGTTCCGTCGCGGGTCCCGACGGGCAAAACTCGTGAAGGTCAGAAGGAGGAACGCCGACGATGGGTACCGCTTCGAAGACAAAGCTCAACATCGCGCCCATGGCGGATCGCGTGGTGGTGGAGCCGCTGGAGGAGACCGAGGAGATGCGGGGAGGGCTGTACATCCCCGACACGGCGAAGGAGAAGCCGCAACAGGGGAAGGTCGTCGCGGTGGGTCCCGGCCGCCTGAACGACGACGGCGACCGGATGCCGATGGAGGTCGAGGTCGGGAACCGCGTGCTGTATGGAAAGTACGCCGGCACCGAAGTTTCGATCGAGGGGAACGACTACCTGATCGTGAAAGAGACCGACATCCTCGCGATCCTCGCTTGACACGGGTCCTCCGGAGCGGAGGACCCGGTCACGATCGGGGATCCCGCGCCCGAACCCGAACCCCGCGGCCGGCCGCCGGAGGCTGGAATCGACCCGAGGCCCGGGCCGCACGATCGCGAACGGAACACGTCATACAGGAGATTGAAGCATGGCCAAGGAACTGGAATTCGACACCCAGGCGCGTCAGCGCTTGAAGCAAGGGGTCGACAAGCTGGCCCGTGCCGTCAAGGTGACGCTCGGGCCCAAGGGACGGAACGTCGTCCTCGAGAAGAAGTTCGGTAGCCCGACGATCACGAAGGACGGCGTGACGGTCGCCAAGGAGATCGAGCTCGAGGATCCCGTCGAGGACCTCGGCGCCAAGATGGTGAAGGAGGTCGCCACCAAGACCTCCGATGCGGCCGGTGACGGCACGACGACCGCGACGGTGCTCGCGCAGGCGATCTTCACCGAGGGCCTCAAGAGCGTGACGGCGGGGGTGAACCCGATGGCGCTCAAGCGCGGCATCGACAAGGCCGTCGAGGCGATCGTCGCGAACCTGCACGACATCTCGGTCGAGACCTCGGGCAAGAAGGAGATCGCCCAGGTCGCGTCGATCTCGGCCAACAACGACATGGAGATCGGCGAGCTCATCGCCGACGCCATGGAGAAGGTCGGCAAGGACGGCGTGATCACGGTCGAGGAGGCGCGAGGCCTCGAGACCGAGCTCGAGACGGTGGACGGGATGCAGTTCGACCGCGGCTACCTGTCGCCCTACTTCGTGACCGATCCCGACAAGATGGAGGCCGTCCTCGACGAGCCGCTCATCCTGATCCACGACAAGAAGATCTCGGCCATGAAGGACCTGCTCCCGGTCCTCGAGAAGGTGGCCCAGATGGGCAAGCCGTTGCTCATCATCGCCGAGGACGTGGAGGGCGAGGCCCTCGCCACGCTGGTGGTGAACAAGCTGCGCGGGACGCTCAAGGTGTGCGCCGTCAAGGCGCCCGGGTTCGGCGATCGCCGCAAGCAGATGCTCCAGGACGTGGCGGTCCTGAGCGGCGGCCAGGTGATCTCCGAGGAGCTCGGCTTCAAGCTCGAGAACGCCGTGGTGAGCGATCTCGGCTCGGCGAAGCGGGTCGTGATCGACAAGGACAACACGACGCTAGTCGACGGGGCCGGCGAGGCGGACCAGATCAAGGGCCGCATCAACGAGATCAAGGTCGCGATCGACAAGTCTACGTCCGACTACGACCGCGAGAAGCTCCAGGAGCGTCTGGCGAAGCTGGCCGGCGGCGTGGCCGTGATCAACGTGGGGGCGGCGACCGAGACCGAGATGAAGGAGAAGAAGGCTCGCGTCGAGGACGCGCTGCACGCCACGCGCGCGGCGGTCGAAGAGGGCATCGTCCCGGGTGGCGGCGTCGCGTTGCTCCGCAGCCAGAAGGCACTCGACAAGGTGAAGGGCGCGGACGGCGACGAGGACATCGGAATCCAGATCGTGCGCCGCGCGATCGAGAGCCCGATCCGTCAGATCGCCCAGAACGCGGGAGCCGAGGGTTCCATCATCGTCGAGAAGGTCCGCGAGTCTAAGGACAACACCTTCGGGTACAACGCGGCCACCGGCGAGTACGAGGACATGGTCAAGGCGGGCGTCATCGATCCGACCAAGGTGACGCGCACCGCGCTGCAGAACGCCGCGTCCATCGCGGGTCTGCTGCTCACGACCGAGGCGGTCGTCGTCGAGCGGCCCGAGAAGGAAGAGGCCGGGGGCGGGATGCCCGGTGGCGGCATGGGGGGCATGTACTAGGAGGCCCTCCGTCCAGGCGCTTCCGACACCGTCGGGAGCTACTCGAAGGCCCGGCGAGATCGCCGGGCCTTCGCGCATCCGCCCCGCAGGCGCCCCCGGCCCCAGAGCATCTGGACGTCGGAGCCGCCGCCACCGAGATTCCGCCCGGCCCGCCGCTTGCCGGGTCGGGGTGCGCGCCGCCCCCGCGGAAGGCCGTCACGCGATGGCCGGAGCACGCGTTGTACGGGAGACGCCCCTCGTCGGTGCCCCGCGCCTCGACCCGATCCGGAGAAAGAGGGACACAATGCACCCTGACGTCCCCCGGCGCGGTAGACCCCCGGCTCGTCGCTCGAGCACTCCCCCCCGGGCAGGATCGCTGTCGTGCGCGCTCCTGGGCGTGCTCCTCTTCGCGGGGTGCGACGACGTGACCGGTCCGGCGCGCGAGGCGTGCGGCGCTCCGATCCTCGACCCGGGCGTCTCCCTCCGTTCCGGGTTCACGCCGCCGGGCCGGGTGTCGCTCCTCGTCGGGTCCACCTGCACGCTGAGCTCCGGGGAGTCGGAGTCCTTCGCGCTCGGTCGCTCCGACGGGGCAGCCGAGTACCTGGTCGCCATCCAGAGCGCGAGCACCGTGGCCGGCGCCGTGTCGAGCATCCGATTGTGGGTTCGGGGGCCCAACGCCCCGTCCGCGACTTCGTCCGCCGACCGCGCGTCGAGCCGGGTGCCCCTGGGCCCGGAGGCGTGGTCGTCCTCGGCGGAGCTTCGCCTGCGGCACGACGCGCTGCGAGAGCTCGAGCGGGTCGGCGCGCGACCGTTCCGACCCGGGGGCGACCCGCGCATCAGGCCGAGCGTCGCCGCAGCGCCCCCGACGGTGGGGGAGACGGTCACGTTCCGGAACTCCGTGGCCCCCGATCTGTCCGTCGACTGCGACGGCCCCGACGTGATCACGGCCGTCGTGAAGGCCGTCGGGACCGAGTTCGCCGTCGCCGAGGACATCGAAGCGGCCGGCCACATCGGAGCCGCCGAGTACGGCGACATGCTCGACTCGCTGGAGCGGCTCGTGTTCCCGGTCGACACGGCGTACTTCGGCGCTCCGGCCGACCTGGACGGGAACGATCGGGTGTGGGCGCTGGTCACCGTGGCCGTGAACCGGGTCACGCCCCGGGGAAGCGGCACCTTCATCGCGGGCTTCTTCAATCCGAGCGACCTCTCGGACCCCGCCACCTGCGCCGCCTCCAATCGAGGCGAGCTGCTCTACCTGCTGGCGCCCGATCCGACGGGGCGCTTCTCGAATCCCGTCCCGCCCGCGTTCGCGGTCAGCAACGCCATCGGCGTGTCGTCGCACGAGCTCGAGCACCTGTTGTCGGCCGAGCAGCGCGTCGGCCCCGGGGGCGGGACGTTCGCCGACCTCGAGGACGCATGGCTCGGCGAGGGAATGGCCCACACGGCGGAGAGCGTGGTGGGCTGGAAGGCGGGCGGGCTGGCGCCGCAGCAGAACCTGGGATTCGCGGCGCTCGACGCCGTCCCGGGCGTGTTCGCTGCATTCCACCTCGCCAACTTCCGCCGCACCGGCTATTACCTGGAGGATCCGAGCCGCACACTCGCACTCGGCACATCGTCGAACGGCGATCCGGGCGGCGTGCCGTCTCTGCGCATGCGGGGCTTCGCGTGGCTGTTCCTGCGCTGGATGGCGGATCACGCGAGCGTGGGCGGTGGTGGCGTGTTGGGTGGCAAGGCCGAGGAGGAGATGTTCCGCGAGCTGTCCTCCGGCGGCCAGACGCGCGCGCGGGGGGTGGCGAACGTCGAGCGGGTGGCGGGGCCGCTGCTCGGGGTGTCGGGGTGGCGCCGGCTCCTGTCCCGCTATGCGCCGGCCCCGGGAGCCGACGATCGTGCGTCCGGGGCGCCTCCCTCCACGCAGTTGAGCTCCTTCGACCTTCCGGACGTGTTCGGGGCGCTGCACGCCTCGCTGCCCGACAAGGAACCGTTCGGATCGCCGTACCCGCTCGATCCGGACGTCGTGAGGCTGGACTCGACGGTGGGGAAGAGCTTCGATGTCGAGCTGGGCGCGTCCACGGCGGCCTACTTTCTGCTCGAGAGCGATGGGCCACACCCGGACATCAGGATCACGCTCACGACACCGAGCGGCGCGGGTGTGCCGGTCTCCGTGCGCCCGCAGATCGTGCTGCTGCGGACGCGTTGAACGGACCGGCGGGAACTCCGGGGTCCGGGCGCGGTTTACAGCTGTCGGGAATAGGTCCGACACGGTCACGGACGCCCGCGGAGCGGACGGGCGGCGGAACCAGGAGCGACGAGCGTGAGTCGAATCGGTGGAAGTGATCGCGAGCCGGGCGGGTCGGGCTCCGTGAGGCGGTCTCGCTGGAGAGTGCTGGCGGGGTGCGTCGCGGTCATCGGGGTAGCCGCGTGCGGCGACGGCGGGACGGGGCCGCCTCCGCCGCCACCCCCTCCTCCGCCTCCCCCTCCGGGGATCGCGGAGCCGGCCGTCACGCTCGACCTGTCGCCGGGAGAGTCGGTGACCCTGATTGCGGCGGAAGAGGTCCGCGCCTTTCAGCTCGATGGCGCCGACGAGGCCCGGGAGTACCAGCTCATCGTGCAGAGAGCGTCGCAGACGTTCGGGGCCTCGACCCCGATGCGGCTCACGGTCACCGCGACGGGGGCGTCGGCGAGCGTGACCGATGCGGGTCCGATCCCTCGCCTCGCCCCCAGCCTCTCACGGCTCCCGGATCTTCAGGCGAAACGCATGAGCTGGTTCCGCCAGGAGCGCAAGCTGCGCGAAGCCACCCGCGCGGAGCTCCTGCGCGTGGGCGCACGGCCCCTGCGACCCGGGCAGCCGCGCGTCGGGCCCCGGCTGTCGGTGGCCGCCGTCCCGCCCGCCCCGGGCGACATGGTCCAGTTCAACCTCGCGGTGACGCCGGAGCTCACGGTCGATTGCGACAACGCGACCACGATCGACGCCGAGATCGAGTTCGTGGGACCGCACGTCGCCATCGCCGCGGACGTGCAGAATGCCGGGAACTTCTCGCCCGCCGACTACACCGAGTTGGGCCGACTCTTCAACGACACGATCTACAACGTCGATACCTCGTACTTCGGGGACCCTGCGGATCTCGATGGAAACGGCCTCGTCATCGCGCTCGTCACGGCGGAGGTCAACAAGCTCACACCCCCCGGGAGCGGGACGCTGATCGCCGGCTTCTTCTTCGGCGGCGATCTGAGCGATCCGGCCGATTGCGCCGGCAGCAACGCGGGCGAGCTCCTCTACATCGTGGCCCCGGACCCGGGCGGACAGTTCAGCGATCCGATCGACGCGGAGCAGGCGATCGGTCTGGCCCGCACGACCATGGGTCACGAGTTCCAGCACCTCCTCAACACCGAGCAGCGGGTGACCAAGGCCGGCGGCACGTTCGCCGACCAAATGGACGCGTGGCTCGACGAGGGCATGGCCCACCTCGCCGAGGAGCTCGTCGGGCTGGCTGTGGGCGGGAAGCCCACGCGCTCCAACCTCGATCTGGATGGCCTCGTCACGGACGCCAGGTCGCGGGACGCGTTCAACGACTTCCACTTCCTCAACCTGGCGCGGGTCGCGCGCTTCATGCTCGATCCGGAGGGCACCCCGGCGCTCGGTGATGCGCTCGGGAACGATCCCAGTGACGACAGCACGCTCCTCATGCGCGGCTTCGCGTACATGATGATGCGGTGGCTCGGGGACCAGTTCGGGCCGAGCGGCTCGGGGGTGGTCCCCGGGAGCGCCGAAGCGGCTTTCTTCCGGGAGCTCTCCCTCGGAGGGCCGAACCTGCTGCGCGGGGCGGACAACGTGGAGCGGGCAGTGCAGGTGATCAGTGGGGAGAACGTCCCATGGGTGGTGCTGTTGGCGGACTTCCTCGGGATGCTGGCCGTCGACGACACCAACCTGTCGGGGCTGGATCCGCGCTTCCAATCGAAGACGTGGGACTATCGCGACCTGTTCCTCCAGCTCAGCCAGGCCACCTTCTGCTGCGACGAGAACGGGAACTCGGTGCCTCCGCCGACCGTGTTCCGGAACGCGTACCCGCTCATGCCTTCGGATGTCTCGTTGACCGCCACCACGAGCACCTCGCGGACGTTCACCGTGAACTCCTCCACCGGCGCCTTCTTCCACCTGGCGGCGGCCAATCCGGCGCCGGATGTGGTGCTGGAGGTGACGACGAATACGGGGGCCGACCTGCCCCAAAGCGCTCTGGGCCAGGTGACCATCATCCGCATCCGCTGATGGCCCTCCGACGATGACGCCGGTCCGTCCACTCCGGCCCCGCTGGCTCGCCGCGGCCATCGCGACCGCGGTCGCCTGCGTCGCGCAGACCCAGGGGGGCGGACCCGCCCGGGTCGGCGAGCGGGGTCCAGACTCGCTCGAGGGGACCGTGCGGTTGGCGGGCAACGCCCCGTTCACGCGCGCCCTCGTCGAGCCGGAGGGAGGCGGGGCCCGAGTGGTCGAGGGTCAATATCGCGACGAGATCCGACGGCTGGCGGGCGCCGTCGTGCGCCTCACCGGGCACTTCGGGGGCGACGGGTACCCCGGCCCCACCCTCGAGGCCACGTCGTACGAGATCCTCTCGGTCGATGGTGACCGTCCCATCCTCGGGAGGCTCGAGAGGGATGAAGCAGGGTTCCGGCTGGTCTCGCCCAACGGCGTGGTCACCCCCCTCGCGGCGGTCTCGGACGCGCTCGCGGAGCACGAGGGCGCGCTCGTGTGGGTCGTGCTCGATGCGCGCGGCGGGGTGGCGCAGTACGGCGTGCTGAGAGAGCCCCTGTGAACCCGCCCCGGGGCGGGCTCGGGGCGGCCGGGGCCCGTGCGGCGCTCTCGGTGCTCCTCGCGGCGGGCTGCAACGGCGACCGGCTCGCCCCCCCGCCCGGCTTCGAGTCGCCGCTCACGAGCGCGCGGATCGAGCTGGAGCCGGGCGAGTTCACGGTCCTTTCGGGAGCCCAGCTGTCCGGGTCGATCGAGATCCCCGCGGCCTCCGAGTCGCGCTCGTACGTGGTGGTGGTTCACAACTCGCGCGGCACGACCGGGGACGCGACGCCGGCGCGCTTCAGCGTGATGCGCGCCGGAGTCCCGCTCTCCATTTCCGCCGCCCCCGGCCAGGGAAGAGCCCCGCTGGCGCCGTCGTGGCCGGCGCATCCGTTCGACGCCTGGTTCGCGGGCGGGGAAGCCGAGTTTCGGCTGCAGATCGGTCGGGATCTCCGGGAGCGCGGAGCGACCCCCCTGCGCCGGGGCTCGAGCGAGGCGGGGCCCCGCTGGTCGCGGGTCACGGCCACGACCGTCGTGGGCGATACGCTCGACTTCGGCTCGCCCGTCGAGGCGGACGGGTCCCTCGAGACCTGTACGTCCACCTCCAGGGTCACCGGCGTGGTCCGCGCGGTCGGCCCCCACTTCACGGTCGTCGAGGATACCGCGGTGGCCGGGTCGCTCGACACGGCGGACTTCACGGAGCTGAGCACCGAGATCGAGGCGGTCGCGTGGCCCGTGGACAGCGCCTACTTCGGCCAACCCTTCGACATCGACGACAACGGCTCGGTCCTCGTCCTCGTCACGGGCGAGGTGAACCGGCTCGGTGCCGCCGGGTTCTTCACCCGGTCGGACCTCTCGTCCCGCCAGGAGTGCCCATCCAGCAACGAGGGGGAGCTGCTGTGGGTCATCGCGCCCGACCCGCAGCTCCGCTTCGGCGGCGAGGTCATTCCCATCGACCTCGTGACCTCGCGGCTGCCCGACGTGATCGCGCACGAGCTGCAACACCTGATCCACGCCGAGCGGCGGATCTTCGAGGCCGCTGGCGACTTCGACTCCGTGGATTTCCTGTGGCTCAACGAGGCGATGTCGCACATCGCCGAGGAGGTCAGCGGGTTCTACAAGGGTGGGCTCCGCACGGGCGCCAATCTGGACTTCGCCGATCTGGACGATCCGGTCGTTGCGCGGCGATTCGCCCGCTACCACGTGGGCGACCTGCTCTTCGTGCAGAGCTATTTTCGCGAGACGGCCACGGTCCCCGCCCTCGCGGACCGTCTCGTGACGCGCGACGAGCTCGCCCGGGCCCGCGGGTTCGGGTACCTGTTCCTGCGCTGGCTCGCCGATCGATACGCCTCCGGGGGACCGCCCGGGATCGTGGGCTCGCAGGCGGAGCAGGACTTCTTCCGCGTGCTGACGGTGGGTGGCGGGGGGCTCCTCCGGTCGACCGAGAACGTCACCGGTACGCTGTCGGCCACGCTCGGTCAGACGCGCACGTGGGAGGAGCTGTTCGGAGAATACGTCATGGCCCCGGCAGTGGACGACGTGCAGAGACCGCCGATCGAGCTCCCCGGCGCGTTCCTGATCGGGAGCTGGAACCTCCCGGCCGTGTACGAGAACGCCCGCAAGAACGGCTTCGCGCTCGAGTTCCCGGACGGCTTCCCGCTCGTCCCGCGGCTGGTGCTGCTGGGCACCATCCCCGAGTCCGGATTCGTGGACGATGTGGACTTGCTGCCCTCGACGGCCTCCTACTACCGGGTCGAGGGAGTGGTCGATACGCCGGCGTCGCGGCTGCGGATAAGTGGACCGAACGGGGCACCGCTGACCGGATCCACCGACATCCGCGTCACGATCGTCCGCACGTTGTAGGAAGGGCGCGGGTCTCGGCGGCGCGGCCGACGACGCTCTTGGCCGGCGTGGCCCGCCGATCTAGCTTCTACGGGGACGACGGCGCGTGGTGCGGAGCCCCCCGTGCCGTCTCCACGATCCAGGACCGCTCCCGACGTTTATCGACGGGTAGGCCGATGAACGATCCACGCATCTCCGTGACGCTCCCCGACGGATCGTCCGCCTCGCTCCCGGAGGGCGCCACCGCCGCCGATCTGGCCGCCGACATCGGACCGGGTCTCGCGCGCGCGGCCATCGCGGCCCGGGTCGACGGTCGTCTGACCGACCTGGGTCGCCCGCTTCCCGATGGCTCCGAGGTGGCGATCGTGACGCGCAGCGATGTCGACCCGGATGCGCTCTACGTGCTGCGGCACTCCGCGGCGCACGTGCTCGCGACCGCGGTGCGGGAGCTCCATCCGGAAGCCGGCATCGGCTTCGGGCCACCCATCGAGGACGGGTTCTACTACGACTTCGAGGTCGACGCCCCATTCACGCCCGAGGACCTCGAGCGCATCGAAGAGGGCATGCACCGCGTGGTCGAGGCCGATCATCCCTTCGAGCGACGCGAGGTGGATCGCGCCGAGGCGCGGTCCCTGTTCACGGACGACCCCCTCAAGCGCGAGCGCCTGGCCGAGATCCCCGAGGGCGAGACGATCTCGGTGTACCGGGACGGACCGTTTCTCGACCTGTGCCGCGGGCCGCACGTCCCGTCGACCGGCGAGATCCGCCACTTCAAGCTCCTGAACGCCGCGGGCGCCTACTGGCGAGGCGACGAGAAGCGCCAGATGCTCCAGCGTATCTACGGGACCGCCTTCTACTCGGCCGACGCGTTGGCCACGCACCTCGAGCGGCTGGAGGAGGCCCGAAAGCGCGATCATCGCCGGCTGGGACAGGAGCTCGACCTGTTCTCGATCCAGGAGGACATCGGACCGGGACTGGTGTGCTGGCATCCGAAGGGCGCCCGCATCCAGCTCGAGCTCCGCCGCTGGATCGAGGACCTGCTGATGGCGCGCGGCTACGAGTTCGTGTATACGCCGCACGTGTCCAGCGAGGCGCTCTTCCGGCGGTCGGGCCACCTGCCCACCTACGCCGACAACATGTACCCGCGCATGCAGGCGGAGGGCGAGGACGAGGCGTTCAGGGTCAAGCCGATGAACTGCCCCGGGCACACCCGCATCTACGCCGCCCGGCCGCGCAGCTACCGCGATCTGCCGCTCCGGCTGTCCGAGATCGCGAACGTGTACCGCTACGAGCGCTCGGGCACGCTCCACGGCCTGTTGCGCGTGCGGATGCTGACCATGGACGACGGTCACATCTTCTGCACCCCCGAGCAGGTGGAGGACGAGATCTTCACCTGTCTCGACCTGGTGGATCACGTCATGAGGACCCTGGGGCTCGAGTATCGCTTCGACCTGTCGACGCGTCCCGACGATCTCGAGAGGCGGATCGGGGACGATGCCGTATGGGACCGGGCCGAGGCGGCCCTTCGCCAGGCGCTCGAGCGCGCGGGCGTGGAGTTCGGGATCGACGAGGGGGGCGGTGCGTTCTACGGGCCGAAGATCGACATCAAGTTCCGCGACGCGATCGGACGGGAGTGGCAGGGAGCCACGATCCAGCTCGACTTCAACCTCCCGGAGCGCTTCGAGCTCGAGTACATCGGGAGCGACAACGCGCCGCACCGCCCGGTCATGATCCACCGCGCGATCTTCGGCACGCTGGAGCGCTTCACCGGGGTCCTGATCGAGCACTTCGCGGGGGCCTTCCCGCCCTGGCTGGCCCCCGTCCAGGTCCGCGTGCTGCCGATCACCGACGGCCAGGAGGAGGTCGCGTCCGGCATCGTGACGCGGATCGCGGACGCGGGCCACCGGGTCGAGCTCGACGCGCGCTCCGACACGCTGGGCTACCGGATCCGGGACGGGGAGCTGCAGAAGGTCCCCTACCTCCTCGTGGTGGGCGAGCGCGAGGCGACGGCGGGCACCGTGGCCGTGCGCGTCCGGGGTGCCGAACAGAAGCAGGTCGTGATGTCGGTGGAGGAGTTCCTCGGCCGTCTCGCGGAGCGCGTCGAGGAACGGGCGCTCGAGCCCTGAAGGTGGCCCCGGGAAGCCCCGTCCCGCGTTGACAGTCCGGGGGGTCACGTCTACCTTCGGGACGCGGAAAAAGTCTGGTGAAGTGGGGCACGAGCCCCCACCCTCGCGGCGCACGATCCTCGTGCTGCTGCCGGGTCGAAACGGAGCGGCGCCCTCCACGAGACGGAGGGCGAGGCTTCGCGCGCCCGGTCGGCACAGCCGTACCGGGCTTTTTTTGCGCGCGAGGGAGCACCGTGCTCCCCGCAGCGGGCCGCGCGTCACGCGCGCGTCGGCCGCCGTGATCGCTCGAAAACACGAGGTGCAGTGAACCAGGACGAACTACGAGTCAACGAGCGCATCCGCATCAGCCCGATCCGTCTGATCGACGAGAACGGAGACCAGCTCGGGATCGTCGCCACCGACGAGGCGAGGTCACTCGCCTCGCAGCGCGGCCTCGACCTGGTGGAAGTGGCCCCCAACGCGCGTCCGCCGGTGTGCCGCTTCATGGACTACGGGAAGTACAAGTACGAGCAGGCCCGGAAGGCGCGCGAAGCCAAGAAGAAGCAGCACGTCATCCAGGTGAAGGAAGTCAAGCTGCGCCCGAAGATCGAGACGCACGACATCGAGTTCAAGCTGCGCCATGCAAAGCGGTTCCTCGAGGAAGGCCACAAGGTGAAGTTCACGCTCATGTTCCGCGGTCGGGAGGTCACCCACCCCGAGCTCGGCGTGCGGCTCCTCGAGCAGGTGAAGGACGAGTTGGAAGACCTCGGCGAGGTCGAGTCGGACATCTCGCACGAGGGCCGGACGATGACGATGCTGGTGGGGCCCAAGCGGTAGGATCGCGGGGACCCGGACGATAAAGCGACGCGCGGTCCCCGGCGGGGCCTCGCAGGAGCGACGCGCCACACGGTCTGCGTGGGGGGAAGGAAACGACGATGCCGAAGATGAAGACGAACCGGTCGGCCGCCAAGCGGTTCCGGAAGACGGGAAGCGGCAAGTTCCGCCGCCAGCGGGCGTACCACAGCCACATCCTCACCAAGAAGAGCCCCAAGCGGAAGCGGCGGCTGCGGCAGACCACGCTGGTGGCCCAAGCCGACGAGAAGCGCGTGCGACGGCTTCTGGGGGGATAGCGGTCCCACTCCGCCGACGACAGGAACACACTCCGACGGACCCCCGCGCGGGCGCGCGGCCCAGAGCGGTCCGCCGAACGATCAGATGACGCAGGAGGGCGCACATGCCTCGCTCCACGAACAGCGTGGCCAGGAATCGGCGCAAGAAGAAAGTCCTCAAGGAGGCCCGCGGCCAGTTCGGCGGGCGCTCCAAGCTGTACCGCACGGCGAAGAACTCCGTCGAGCGCGGGTGGGCCTACGCCTATCGGGACCGCCGTCGGAAGAAGCGTGACTTCCGGCGCCTGTGGATCGCCCGGATCAACGCGGCCGCACGTGAGAACGGGATCTCGTACTCCCGGTTCGTGAGTGGGCTGCGCGGGGCCGGCGTGGAGTTGAATCGCAAGATGCTGGCGGATCTCGCCGTGCGGGACCCGGGCGCGTTTCGCGAGCTCGCGGAGGTCGCCAAAGCTCACGCCCCATGACGGCGGCCGGAGCGTCCCTTCTCGAGCGTCTCGTGGAGCTCGAGGAGAAGGGACTGGCCGCCATCGCGGCGGCCGGGACCGAGGAGGCGCTCGAGGAAGCCCGCGTCGCCTACCTCGGTCGGAACGGGGCGCTCGCCGACCTGATGGGCCGCATCGGATCGGTGGAGCCCGAAGCGCGCCCACGGGTCGGACAGCGCGCGAACGCCGCCAAGCAGGCACTTTCGGGCGCCCTCGAATCGCGGACACGGGAGCTCGCCACCGGTACGGAGGAGCGCGGGGGGGCGCGCGTCGACCTCACCCTCCCCGGACGCAGACCGTGGGTGGGGGGGGTGCACCCGGTCACTCGGGTGATCGACGAGATCTGCGACATCTTCAAGGACCTCGGATTCACGCGCGTCCAAGGGCCCGAGCTCGAGACGACGTGGTACAACTTCACGGCGCTCAACATCCCGCTCGATCATCCGGCGGCCGACATGATGGACACGTTCTATCTCGACGAGGACGTGATCCTGCGGACGCACACCTCGCCGGTCCAGGCGCGCGTCATGGAGTCGCACGCTCCCCCCGTGCGCGTCGTGGTCCCCGGTCTGGCGTACCGGCGCGACTCGTTCGACCCGTCCCACGCGCCGGCGTTCGAACAGATCGAGGGTCTCGCCGTGGACGAGGGCGTCGACTTCATCGAGTTCCGCTCCGCGATCGACCACTTCGTGGGCCGCTTCTTCGGCCGCGACACGAAGAGCCGCTTCCGTCCCTCGTTCTATCCGTTCACCGAGCCTTCGGCCGAGGTGGACGTGACGTGCACCGTGTGCCGGGGAAGCGGCTGCCCCACGTGCAAGCGCACGGGCTGGATCACGATCATGGGGAGCGGGATGGTCGATCCGGCGGTGTTCGAGGCCGTCGGATACGACCCGGAGCGATACACGGGGTACGCGTTCGGCATGGGACCGGGCCGGATCGCCATGGTACGGCACGGGGTTCCCGACATGCGGATGCTGTACGAGGGCGACGTCCGCTTCCTGGAGCAGTTCGCGTGAACGTCTCGTTCAACTGGCTGCGCGAGCTGGCCCCGGGGCTGGAGGGGACGCCGGAGGAGATCGCGGCGCGCTTCAGCCGGGTGGCCGCCGCGGTCGAGGCTCTCGAGCCCGTGGGCGCGGAGCTCGACGGGGTGGTGGTGGGCCGCGTGCTCGAGGTGCGCCCGCACCCGAACGCCGATCGCCTGCGGCTGTGTCGCGTGGATGCCGGGGGCGACGCCGTGGAGGTCGTGTGCGGAGCGCCGCGGATCGACCGGGACGGGTTGTATCCGTACGTCCCCGCGGGGGCCACGCTGCCCGGCGGCTTCACGATCGAGTCGCGCGAGATTCGAGGCGAGATGAGCCATGGTATGTTGTGCTCCGAGATGGAGTTGCGGCTCGGACGCGATCGAGGCGGGATCATGAGACTGCCCGATGACCTCGAACCGGGCACCGCCCTCACGGAGGCGCTGGGGCTGCCCGATGTGCGGCTGACGCTCGACCTGAATCCGAACCGTGTCGATCTGGCCTGCCACATGGGGGCCGCCCGCGAGCTGGCCCCCGGAGGCGACGCCTCGCTCCGCCCGCGGGAATTCGGAGGTCCCGGGTGGTCCCCGGAATGGCGGGGTGACGAGCGGGAGGGTGAGGGGGCCGGAGTCCGCGTGCGCATCGAGGATGCGACGCGCTGCCCGCGCTATCTGGCGGCGGTCGTGCGCGGCGTGCGGGTGAGGCCGTCGCCCGCCTGGCTGAGCGGACGCCTGCTGGCCACGGGGGCCCAGCCGATCAACAACGTGGTGGATGCCACCAACTACGTGCTGCGCGAGCGAAATCAGCCCCTGCACGCCTTCGACCTGGGCACGCTCGCGGGATCCGAGATCCGGGTGCGCGCGGCCATCGCCGGAGAGCCCCTGCGCACGCTGGACGGCGAGGCGCGCGAGCTGACGCCGGCCGCGACCGTGATCGCCGATCGCGATCGAGCCGTCGGCCTGGCCGGGGTGATGGGCGGACGGGACACCCAGGTGACGCCGGACACGGTGGACGTGCTCATCGAGTGTGCCTTCTTCGATCCGTCGAGCGTGCGGAGCACGGCGCGCTCGTGCGGGTTCGCCACCGACGCCTCGTATCGCTTCGAGCGCGGGATCGATCCGCGCGGGCAGGAAGCGGCGCTGGCGCGCTGCGTGGAGCTCATCCTGGCGATCGCGGGCGGCCAGGCGGACCCGATCGGTGTCCGTGTGGGGCGTGAGCCCGGCGAGGCGCCGGTGCTGGGTCTGCGCGCCTCGCGCGTCCGCCAGGTGCTCGGGCTCGACCTCGCGGTGTCGGAGATCGCGGGGCTGCTGGCCCCGATCGGATTCCACACCCTGTCGAGCGACGAAGGGGCCGGCGAGGTCCGGGTCCGCGTGCCCGGCTGGCGGGGCGATGTGGCCCGGGAGATCGACCTCGTCGAGGAGGTGGCGCGCCGCTACGGATACGACGAGGTTCCGCGCGAGCCCCGCCGCTTCCGACCGAGCGTGGTCCCCGAGGATCCAGCCGTGCGGCGGGCCGCGCGCGTGCGGGAGATGCTGGTGGCGGGGGGGCTGCTCGAGACGAGGAGCCTCAGCTTCGTGCCCGAGGAGCACCGGGGGAGCCGGGCGATCGTGGCGGTGCCCAACCCGCTGTCGGCCGAGGAGAGCTACCTGCGGAGCGGGATGGTGCCGGTCCTCCTGCGGCGCGTGGAGCACAACCACGCGCGGGGCCGGAGGGACGTGCGTCTGTTCGAGATCGGAGCGGTGTTCGCGTACGCCGCCGATCCGCGCCCGCCGGCCGACTCGAAGAACGCAGGGCTGGAACGCTTCGCCGAGACGCTGCGCGTCGGTGCGGTGTGGACGGGGAGACGCGAGCCGCCGCATTGGGACGGCGGTGCAGGCGACTTCGGGCTCTGGGACCTGAAGGGGCAGGCCGAGGTGGTGGCGCGGCGGCTGCTCGACGGGCACCTCGAGCCGTTGGCCGGTGGCGAGGATCCGGAGGCGGACCGACTGGCGGCCGGGTGGCTGGAGGTGGACGGTTTCCGCCTCGTGGCGCAAGGTCGGACCGTGGGCGTCGCCGGCTCGGTCCGCCCCGGGGCCCTCGACGCCCCGCCGTGGGCCGCGTCCGCCTGGGGTCTGGAATTCGATCTCGGTGCGGTGCGCGAGCGCGCCGCCGTGGTGTTTCGGCCGATCTCGTCGTTCCCGGCCGTGCGTCGCGACCTGGCCGTTACGGTCCCCGTGTCCGTGCGGGCGGCGGATGTGGAGACGGCGCTCCGCGAGACGGCGTCCGATCTCCTGGAGTCGGTGGAGCTGTTCGACGTGTACGAAGGAGCCGGCGTCGCGGAGGGACGGAAGAGCCTCGGGTGGGCATTTCGCTTCCGGGCGCAGGACCGTACGCTCACGGATGACGAGGTGGAGGGGGAGATGACGGCGCTCTCCGCCACCCTGGAGAAACGCTTCGATGCCAGAATCCGAACGTCCTGAACGCGAGAGGGAGATCTCGGCCGCGTTCGATCGGCTGACCTCGGCCGTCGAACAGGTGCTGGCCGAGTACGGCTCGATTCGGGAGCGGGCGCAGACCCTCGAATCGGAGTACGAGTCGCTGCGGTCCGCCCTGGCGGGCTCGGGCGGATCCGACGCCCCCGCGGATCTCGACGAGCGTCTGTCGCGCATGGCCGAGGAGAACCGCCGGCTGCGCGACACGCTCGTCGAGGCCCGCGATCGCGCGGCCCGACTGAGGAGCCGGCTCGCCGTGGTGGAGGACGAGGTATGAGCGATCGCAAGACGGTGCGCGTCACCATCTTCGGGGAGGATTACCAGATCCGGACGGATCTGGGAGACAAGTACACCAAGGAGTGCGCGCGCTACGTGGATGACGCCATCCAGGAGGCCCACATCGGGGGTCACGTCGCCGAGCCCCACAAGGCCGCCATCCTCGCGGCTCTCAAGATCACCGACGAGCTGTTCCGGGCCCGGGCGGAGGCCGCGGGGCTTTCCGATCTCGTCCGCGAGCGCGTGGAAGACCTGACCACGAGGCTGGAGGAGATTCGGGCGTCCAGCCGCGAGGCCAGAAACACGGAGCTGGCGCTGGACGGCTGAGACGTCGGGACCCTCCGGATCGCTTGCGGGGTCCCGAGGGCCGCGGCAACTTGAAGGTTCGGACTCCAGACCGGGGGCGGTTCGCAGGCGCAGGCTCGTCTACTGGATGAGTTTCGTCTTCTAGATAGATGATCGGGGCGATCGAGAAGCCCGATCCCGAGCGGCACGCACCGGTGGAGAATCTCCGCCGGTTTTTTTGTTGATAGATGCTTGAGGTGCCCGATGAGTGTTCTGACGGTGACGCTGTTGTGCGCCGTGGTCGCCGTTGTCGCGGGCCTCGTGGGTGTGCTCGTCGAGCGCCGCGGTCTCAGGCGGGCTCGAGGTCGCCTGCGTGGGGAGGCCGACAGGATCCTCGACCAGGCGCGCAACGACGCGCAGGGCGTCCGAAAGGCGGCCGAGCTCGAGGGCCGCGAGGAGGCCCACAAGCTCCGGGAGGAGTGGGCCCGCGAGGCCGAGCGTCGACGCGGCGATCTCGAGCGTCTCGAGCAGAGGGTCGCCGAGCGCAGCGAGATGCTCGACCGCAAGCTGGAGCTCCTCGACGAACGGCAGGAACGGCTCGACCAGCGCCGCGACGGCATGGAGGGCGAGCGCGCCCGGCTCGAGGCGCAGCAGACGTCGCTCCAGGCACGAGGCGAGGAGCTGGACGGACGGCTCGAGGCGCTGTCCGGACTGAGCCGCGAGGAGGCCCGCCGGGAGCTCGTGAGCCAGATCCAGGACGAGGCGCGCGCGGAGGCCGCGCAGCACGTGCGCGAGGTCCGCGAGCGCGCGCGACGGGAAGCCGAGCGCGAGGCGAAGAAGATCATCTCGCAGTCGATCGAGAAGCTGGCGGTCGATCACTCCTCCGAGGCGACCGTGTCGGTCGTCGCCCTGCCGAGCGATGACATGAAGGGCCGCATCATCGGTCGCGAGGGCCGGAACATCCGGTCGTTCGAGGCGGCCACCGGCGTCGATGTGGTGGTGGACGACACCCCGGAGGCGGTCATCCTGTCCTGCTTCGATCCCGTGCGCCGCGAGATCGCGCGGCTGGCCATGGAACGGCTGGTCGGGGACGGGCGGATCCACCCGGGACGCATCGAGGAGGTGGTCGAGAAGGCGCGCGAGGAGGTGGAGAAGTCGATGCGGGAGGCCGCCGAGGAGGTCCTGTACGAGCTCGGCATCCACGACCTGCACGCGAACCTGCTGGATGTGCTCGGGGTGCTCCGCTTCCGCACGAGCTACGGACAGAACCAGCTCCAGCACGCCCGGGAGGTCGCGCTGCTCGCGGCCGGTATGGCGGCCGAGCTGGGGCTCGACGCTCAGATGGCCAAACGGATGGGGCTCCTGCACGACATCGGGAAGGGGCTCACCCACGCGCAGGAAGGGAGCCACGTCGAGATCGGCTACGAGCTGTGCAAGCGGTGCGGGGAGAAGGACGCCGTGCTGAACGCCATCCGTGCGCACCACGGCGAGGAGCCCCCCCGCTATCCGGAGACGTTCCTGGTCACGGCCGCGGACGCGATCTCGGGGGCGCGACCCGGCGCGCGGCGCGAATCGTTCGAGCACTACGTGAAGCGGCTGGAGAAGCTGGAGGAGATCGCGAGCTCCTACGAGGGCGTCGAGAAGGTGTACGCGATCCAGGCAGGGCGCGAGATCCGCATCATGGTCACACCCGACAAGATCTCCGACCAGGAGATGGCCGAGCTGTCCGAGCGGACGGCCCGGCGGATCGAGAACGAGCTCCAGTATCCGGGTCAGATCAAGGTCGTGGTGGTCCGCGAGACCCGGACGGTGGACTTCGCGCGATGAGATCCATCGGGCCGCGCTCCCTGCGAACTCCGGACGGCGGGCGGACATGCGAGCGAAGCTGATCGACGGCAGGGGTATCGCGGCGGAGATCCGCGAGGACGTGGCGCAGCAGGCGGCCGAGTTGACGGCGCGGGGCGAGCGTCCCGGTCTGGCGGTCGTCCTGGTGGGGGACGATCCGGCGTCGCACGTGTACGTGCGCATGAAGACGCGGGCCTGCGAGCAGGCCGGCATCTACGCGCGCGACATCACGCGCTCGGAAGACGTCTCGCAGGAGGAGCTCCTGGCGATCGTCGACGACCTCAACGAGGATCCCGAGGTGCACGGCATCCTCGTGCAGCTCCCGCTCCCGGGTCACCTCGACGGGCGGATCGTGATGGAGCGGATCCACCCCGAGAAGGACGTGGATGGATTCCACCCGATCAACCAGGGCCGTATGGCCTCCGGGGACCGCTCCGCGTTCCGCCCCGCCACTCCGGCCGGGATCCAGGAACTGATCCGGCGGACGGGTGTGGACCCCGCGGGCAGGCACGTCGTCATCGTGGGTCGGTCGAACATCGTCGGCATGCCGATGGCCACCATCCTCCTCCAGAAGGAGCCGGGCGCCAACGCCACGGTGACCGTGGCGCACAGCCGCACCCGGGACCTGGGCGACATCACGCGTCAAGGGGAGATCCTCATCGTCGCCGTGGGCGTCCCGGAGCTGGTGCGGGGCGACATGGTCCGCGAGGGCGCGGTGGTCATCGACGTCGGTGTCAACCGCGTGGAGGACGATACCGTGGAGAAGGGGTATCGACTGGTCGGCGACGTCCAGTTCGAAGAGGCCGCCGAGCGCGCTGACTGGATCACGCCGGTGCCGGGGGGAGTCGGGCCCATGACCATCGCCCTCCTGCTTCGTAACACCGTCGAGGCGGCGCGGCGCCGGCTGGAGGGAGCCGGGGCGGTGGCGCCCGCGACCTCGAGCTGAGCGGGCGGCGGACGCTGGTGCCCGGCGACGGCCAGATGGCCCTGTTCGAGCCACCCAGGCCCGACGGTCGGAGCCCGGAGACGGCGATCTCCGTGCGGGCCCTGAACCACGGCACCCAGCGGCTGCTGGAAGAGCACGTCCCCGATGTGTGGGTCCGTGGGGAGGTCGCGAACTGGCGCACATCGTCCCGAGGTCATCGCTACTTCACGCTCCGCGACGACGCGGCGCAGGTCGACTGCGTGTTGTTCGCAGGAGATGCGTGGCGGCTGCCGGCCGATCCCGACGACGGCACCGAGGTGGCCGTGTTCGGCCGACCGAAGCTGTACGAGGCCCGCGGTCGGTTCCAGGTGGTTGTGCGCCGCCTCGAGGCGGCCGGCGAGGGCCTGTGGCGCCTGGCGTTCGAGCGACTGCGCCGTGTCCTCGAGGCCGAGGGCCTGCTCGAGCCGTCGCGAAAGCGACCGCTGCCGCGATTCCCGCGCCGGGTGGCCGTCGTCACGTCTCGGGACGGCGCCGCACTGCACGATGTCCTCACGGTGCTCCGTCGCCGCAGCCCGTGGATCGACATCCTCGTGTGCGATTGCCGCGTGCAGGGGGAGGGGGCCGCGATCGAGATTCGGAGGGCCTTGACCACGGTCGGACGTCTCGAGCGTATCGATGCGGTCATCCTCACGCGCGGTGGCGGCTCCACCGAGGACCTGTGGTGCTTCAACGAGGAGGTCACGGTGCGCGCGGTCGCCGCGTGCCCGGTGCCGGTGGTGTGCGCGATCGGCCACGAGGTCGACGTGACGCTCGCCGAGCTGGTCGCCGACCGGCGCGCCCCCACCCCCTCGGTGGCCGCCGAGCTCGTGGCTCCGGACGTCGCCGCGCTCCGCGAGCGGCTGGACGGCGCCTCGCTGGCGCTCGCCCGCGGGCTTCGACGCTCGGTCGCGCGCGGGCGGGAGCGGCTGGATCGCCACGCGCGGGAGCTTCCGCGGGGCGTCCGCGTCGCGCTGGCACGCGGTCGCGAGCGGGTGGGCCGGCACGCGCGCGGCCTCCCGCGAGGCGTGCGCTCCGCCCTCGGCAGGGCGCGCGGGCGCCTGGGGTCGGTGAGCGGGCGTCTGGACGCCTTGAGCCCGCTGGCCACGCTGGCGCGTGGCTACTCGGTGGCCACCGACCTCGAGGGCGCCCTGCTTGCGAGCGTGGAGCGGTTCGAGCCGGGGTCGCCGTTCCTCCTGCGGGTGCGCGACGGCTCCGTGGACGCGATCACGGAGCGCACGATGCGCGGTGACCCGTGAGCGGGTCCTCGGAGCTGGATTTCGAGCGCACCCTCGAGGAGCTGGAGGAGATCGCCCGCGCCCTGGATCGCGACGACCTCGGTCTCGATGAGGCGATCGCCCTCTTCGAGCGAGGGATCTCGCGGCTCCGCGCGGCGAACGAGTGGCTGGAGACGGCGTCGGGGCGCGTCGAGGAGATCATCGCCTCCGCCTCCGGTCGGCCCGAGACACGAGCGCTCGAGGAGTCGGAGGATGGGGAGACCGGCGACAGCGGCCGGGGATAGGCAGCGACCGGATTCCGACCGGACGGCCGTCGACCGCGAGCTGGCCCGCGTGGTCGAGTCGGGCCTCGCCCGAGCCCCCGCGGCGATCGCCGACCCGGTCCGCTACGCGGTTCTGGCGCCCGGCAAGCGGGTCCGGCCGCTCCTCGTGATCGCCTCCTATCGCGCCGCCGGCGGCGGAGCGCGAACGGGGAGGGCCACGGGCATCGACACACCCCCGGTGTCGGACGCCGTCCTCCGGCTGGCATGCGCGGTCGAGCTCGTGCACGCGTATTCGCTGATGCACGATGACCTGCCGTGCATGGACGACGACGAGCTGCGCCGGGGACGGGCGACGGTGCACGTGCGGTTCGGGGTGCGCGAGGCCATCCTTGCCGGGGCGGCCCTCATGCCGATGGCCGTGCGGACGCTCGACGAGGCGGGCCGGGCGCTGGCGCTCGACGAGGACACGATCGCCCGCCTCGTCCGGATCCTGACGGCCGCGTCGGGCGCGGGCGGGATGGTGGGCGGCCAGCTCCTCGACCTGCGGGCCGAGGGTCGCCGGGTAGGCGATGCCGAGCTCGAGGGTATCCACCTCGGGAAGACCGCCCGGCTCATCGAAGCCTCGTGTGTGCTCGGGGGGACGGCGGCCGGGTCGGACGCGGCGGGGCTCGCTCGACTGGGCCGCTTCGGCCGCTGGCTGGGGCTGGCGTTCCAGGTCGTGGACGACATCCTGGATGTGACAGGGACCGCCCAGTCGATGGGGAAGACGGGCGGTCGCGACGAGGCGCTGGGGAAGGCGACGTACGCGGGGTTGCTGGGGCTCGAGGGGGCCCGCGCGCGGGCCCGCGATCTGGTGGGCCGCGCTCTGGCCGAGATCGCCCCCATGGCGGGGGCCGACGACCTGGCCCGCATCGCCCGCTGGGTCGTCGAGCGCGATCGCTGAGGGGCGCGTCACGGCGCCCGCGGACGGAACGAACGACGGGAAAGGACGCGACGCTCCGATGCGTGTCGCCGTGATCGGCAACCGGAAATCCGCGGACATCGCGGGCGTCCTCGAGGAACTCGAGCGGATCGCCGCCCGTCTGGACATCGAGCTCCTGTTCGAGCAGGGGTTCGGGCGCGGCGACGGCCTGGGGTCGGACCTCGAGGGGGCGGGTGAGCTCGACCTCGTGCTCACGCTCGGCGGGGACGGGACGCTCCTGCGGGGCGCCCGAGCGGCCGGGCCCAGGGGCGTTCCCGTGCTGGGTTGCAACCTCGGCCGCCTGGGGTTCCTCACCCTGGTCCGGAGGGAGGAGCTGGCGGGGGCGCTGGCGGCCGTGGCAAGGGGAGAGCACGAGCTGGAGGAGCGGCTCGCGCTCGAGGTCCGGGTGCCGCCGGACTGCGTCCCCGGGGGCGAGCCCACGTTCTACGGCGTGAACGACGCGGTGCTGCACAAGAGCGGGTTCGCGCGGCTCATCACGCTGAGGCTGTGGGCGGACGAGGAGGAGGTCGGCCATTACAGCGCCGACGGCATCATCCTCGCCACGGCGACCGGGTCGACCGCCTACAGCCTGTCGGCCGGGGGCCCCATCGTCGTCCCCACCATGGACGGTCTCGTCGCGACGCCGATCTCGCCGCACACGCTCGCCGTGCGTCCGGTCGTGTTTCCGGGCTCCACGCGTCTCGGCGTGGAGCTCATGTCGGGTGTCGACGAGCTCGCGCTCACCGTGGACGGGCAGAGCGGCTGCCGGCTCAACGTGGGGGACCGAGTGGACATCGTCCGTTCCGCGCATTCGCTGCGTCTCGTGCGCCTCCCGGGGCATCGATTCTTCTCGGTGTTGCGCCGCAAGCTCCACTGGGGAGACGTGCGTCCGCTGGCGGACGCGGGCGCCGCGTCCGGAGACGACGATGACGGCGGTCCTGCGGCGGGGGCAGGAGGCTGACCGGTGCTCCGCGAGCTGCGCATCCGGAACTTCGCGGTCGTCCGCGAGCTGACGCTGGAGTTCGGGCCGGGCCTCAGCGTCCTCACCGGCGAGACCGGGGCGGGGAAGTCGATCCTCGTCGAGGCGCTAGACGTGCTGGTCGGCGGCCGTCCGTCGGTCGACATGATCCGCGCGGGCGAGGGGAGGGCCCTCATCGAGGGCCGCTTCGAGCTCGCCGACCTGCCGGCGGTCCGCGTGGCGTGCGACGAGGCCGGCGTCGACATCGAGGACGGGTGGCTCATCCTGCGGCGCGAGTTGCGCCGGGAGGGCCGCAACCGGGCGTGGGTGAACGGATCCCCCGGCACGACCGGCCTCCTCCGCGAGCTGGGTGCCCGGCTGCTCGACCTGCACGGGCAGCACGAGCACCAGAGGCTGCTCGATCGATCCGAGCAGCGTCGGATCCTCGACGCCTTCGGCGAGCACGAGGAACTGGTCGACCGGGTGTGCGCGGCCTACGAGGCGCTCGAGGAGATCGAGAGCCGCCTCGAGGAGGTGCGTCGCACGGCGCGCGAGGGGCGCGCGCGCGCCGACTTTCTGCGCTTCAAGGTGGAGGAGATCGATGCGGCGCGGCTGGAGCCGGGCGAAGATGGCCGCCTGGCGGGCGAAGCCGCGCGGCTCGGCCACTCCGAGGAGCTCATCGAGCTGGCGGGGCGGCTCCACGCCGCGCTGTACGAATCGGAGGACGCCGTCGTCGAGCGCCTCGGAGAGCTCGGCCGTCCCCTGCGCGAGCTCGTGCGGATCGACGAGAGCGCGCGCCGGTTCCTCGAGCTGCACGAGGCGGCGCTCCACAACGCCGAGGAGCTCGGCCGGGAGCTCGGGCGATACGGCGACTCGGTGGAGCACGACCCGGCGCGTCTGGCCCGGGTGCGGGCGCGGCAGGACCAGCTCTATCGACTCGTGCGCAAGTACGGGGACGACGTCGAATCCGTGATCGAGGCCGGGGAGAGCGCGCGTCGGGAGCTGGCCGGGATCGAAGGCGCCGACGCCGAGATCGAGCGGCTGGAGAAGCTGCGCGACGAGCGGGCGGGGACCCTCCAGCGGCACGCGGCGGAGCTCGGCGCCGCCCGCGAGGTCGCCGCGCGGCGCCTCGAGGAGGCGACCATGGCGTCGTTCCCGGGCCTCGGGTTCGGCGGGGGGCGGCTGGAGGTGGCGCTCGAGCCCCTGGAGGAGCTCTCCCCGCGTGGTGGCGAGCGGGTGAACCTCGAGGTCACGCTCAACCCGGGATTCCCGCCCGGCCCGCTGTCGCGGGTGGCCTCCGGGGGCGAGATGAGCCGCCTCATGCTGGCCCTCAAGACCGCGCTCGTGTCGGTGGACGACGTCCCCACACTGATCTTCGACGAGATCGACGCGGGTGTGGGAGGGGAGGTGGCACACCGCGTCGCCGAACGGCTCGAGCAGGTGGCCGCAAGCCATCAGGTGCTCGTCGTGACGCACCTGGCACAGATCGCGGCTCGCGCCGATGCGCACTACGCGGTCGACAAGGAGTCCGAGTCCGGCGGCCCCCGGACAGGGGTGCGCGCGCTGGCCGGCGAGGCGAGGGTCGAGGAGCTCGCGCGCATGCTCGGGGGCGATCCCGACAGCGCCACGTCGCGTGCCCACGCCGAGGAGCTCCTCTCCGGCCGCGCGTGAGCCCCGCCGCGGGTCGGGCGGCTAGAACGCCCGCACGGGGACCCGGAACGAAGCCAGGAAGCGGAAGGCGGCCGGGGTCTGTCCCCCCGAGCCCGACAGGGAGCGTCGCAGGCTCACCTCGAATCGCCACGGGGCCCGCACCGGGGTCGCGCCTTCGACTAGCTGGTCGCGGCTGCGCGCCTCGGACAGGTCGTACGCGAAGCCGAGTCCCACCATGTGCCGCGTCTGTGCGGTCTCGAGTTCGAGCGGCGAGGCGTCGGGGACGTCGGGGAGCGGCTCGTCCAGGGTGTAGGAGGCCGCCTGGAGGCGCCAGAAGTCGTATTCGAGCCCGATCCGCATGGCCGAGTTGAGGATCAGGCCGGGCCGGATGGTGAGTTCGAAGTAGTCCCCCAGATCGCGGTGCACGACGGTCTCCGTCGACTCGAACGCGTACGGTCGATCGGGCGGGTGCACGCGCATCGGGAGATCATCGGCCGTCTGGATCCCGTACGTGGCGACCGACCGTACCAGGAGCCACCCGGCGAACGCGACATCCTGATACAGAGACAGCTCCACGTCCATCTGCCCGTCACCGATCGGGACGTCGAGGAAGTCCATCGGATTCCCGAACGGCGGGAACCCGGCGGTTCCCGTCGGGATCCGGACGAGCCCCCCGACCGTGGTCCGCAGCCGGAGTCCCGTTTCGCGTGCGTCGCTCACCGATCCCGTATCGGCCGGGACCGACGCCGTGTCACCCGCGATCGCCGCGCTGTCGGCCCGGAGCCGGGCGGGCGGGGCCGCGGTGGAATCCGCCGGCAAGATCGGCCGGCGCCGCGTGATCTGGTCGATGAGGCCCACCCGCAGCGAGACCTCGGCCTCTCCGAGCAGGAGTCCCTGTCTCGACCTGGCCGGGAGCATGCCCGACACCGGGGGGTCGCCGAAGATGCTCGCCAGCGTGATGGCCGATCCGGTGGCCGGGAGGGTGAGCGGGGGCAGCGAGATGCCGTAGCCATCGAACGAGGCGACGAACCCATCGACTCGCTGGATCATCTGCATCCCCGCGAGGCTGGGTGCCGTCGGAACGAACCGCCCGTCCACGACGCGCGCCCCGAGAGCGCCCAGAAACGCCTGCGCGTCGGTCTGCAGGGCCGTGGCGGCGTCGAGCTCGGCCCCCATGAGCGTGCCACCGGCGATCAGCGCCCCGAGCTGAGTGAGGGCGCCCTGCATGTCGTCGAGGAACGTGCTGCCCGCGAACGCGACCGCGCCCGCGGTCACGGTGGCACCCGTCGAGTCGAACGCGAACGAGGGCGTCGCGTCGGTCAGCACGAAGGGGGCGCGGGCGCCGATCGCGAACCGCCCGAGGAGGCCGAGCTCGAAACCGAAAGCCAGCCGGCGCGTCTGG
>Ga0315553_10000117_pt1 | contig 64570 bp, 40 predicted proteins | sample SalMarSW160140MG_FD_203099 | JGI IMG/M metagenome (GOLD analysis project Ga0315553, IMG submission 203099) | Salt marsh sediment microbial communities from the Plum Island Ecosystem LTER, Massachusetts, United States - Salt Marsh Sediment SW1601-40 ...
TACTACTACATAGGTAGCATTACTACGAATGTCGGCGCGCGCGCACCGGCGTCGGCGGTGCGCGGGTCGGGAAGCCCCGGAACGGAGATCGGGATGGCGAGACGAACGCTGGGGATCACCACGGTGCAGGTGCTGCACGCCGTCGCGTCGGGGACGCGGTACGGCTTCGACATCATGGATCAGACGGGTCTGGCGAGCGGAACGGTGTACCCGGCGCTCTCCCGGCTGGAGCGCACCGGGCTCCTGCGCGCGAAATGGGAGGATCCCCGCATCGCGCGCGACGAGAAGCGGCCGCCCCGCAAGTACTACCAGATCACGCCGGACGGCAAGGAGCGTCTGTTGCGGGCCGCGGAGAGGATCCGGGAGCTCGAGCGCACCCTGCCGCGCGACGCGACCGGCCTGGAAGCGTCCACCGCCTGACATGTTCGCCGCCCCACCGCCCCGTCACCCGGTGCGCTCGCTGTGCGCGGGCCTCCTCCGCCTCGCCACGCGGCTGGCGCCGGCCTCCGAGCGCCGCACGTGGGTGCGGGAGTGGGAGGCGGAGCTCGAGCACTCGTGGCGCCGCGCCACTCGGGGGAGCGGCCTTCGCGCGGGCGCCGCCATCGAGATGATTCGCCGGAGCGCGGGAGCCGTCGTGCACGCCGCCTGGCTCCGTGGACAGGACTGGAGACCCGAAATGCTGATGCAGGACCTCCGTTTCGCGATCCGCAGTCTCCTCAAGCGCCCGCTGTTCACCGGCGTGATCGTGCTGACGATCGCGCTCGGGATCGGGGTGAACGCCGGGATCTTCAGCGTTCTGTACCACGTCGTGCTCGAGCCGCTCCCGTTCGAGCACCCCGAGGACCTCGTCATGGTGTGGGAGCGGAACATCCCGCGCGACAACCCCACAAACGTGGTCGCGCCCGCGAACTTCTTCGTGTGGCGCGAGGAGACCTCCTCGTTCGAGGACCTGGCCGCGGTGACCTGGTTCAGCCAGGCGCTCAGCGGCACGGAGGAGCCGGAACGGGTCGGGGCCGTGGCCGTCAACGCGAGCTTCTTCCCGATCCTCGGCGTGCGTCCATACCGCGGCCGCTTCTTCCTCCCCGAAGAGGACAATGCCGCCTCGACGGAACGCCCCATCGTCCTGAGCTATGCGTTCTGGCAGCGGCGGTACGGTGGGGATGAGGACGTGCTGGGCCGGGTCATCCAGCTCAACGGGGTCGATCGCACGGTGATCGGGATCCTGCCGCCGCAGTTCTCGTTCGACTATCTGCCGTACGCCTTCAACGCCACCGGCACCCAGGACGTGTGGATGCCGCAGGGGTTCGAGGAGGCGGCCCGAACGTGGCGGGGCCGCTACCTCCAGGTGGTGGGCCGTCTGAAGGACGGCGTGAGCCTGGAGCGGGCCCGGACCGAGCTCACCACGGTGGCCTCGCGGCTGGAGCGCGAGTTCCCCGACGGGCAGGCCGGCTGGACGGTGAACATCGTGCCGCTCCAGGAGCAGGTGGTCGGTGACGCGCGGCCGGCGCTGCTCATCCTGTTCGGGGCGGTGACGCTCGTGCTCCTCATCGCGTGCGGCAATGTGGCGAACCTCCTCCTGTCGCGCTCCACCGCGCGCAGCCAGGAGGTGGCGGTCCGCACCGCGCTGGGGGCCAGCCGGCTCCGTCTCGTGCGCCAGCTCCTCACCGAGAGCGGGGTCCTGTCGTTGGCCGGCGGTGGCCTCGGTCTGCTGTTCGCCTTGGGGCTCGTCAAGGCGCTGGTGGCGCTCGGCCCCGATGTGCCGCGTCTCGCGGAGGTGGGGCTCGATGGGGCGGTGGTGGCGTTCACGCTCGGCGTGGCGCTCCTCACCGGGTTCGTGTTCGGGCTCGCGCCGGCAGTGCGCGCCTCCCGGCCCGACCTGGTCGATTCGCTGAAGGAGGGCGGGGCCCGCGCGGGACGCACGGGATCCGTGCTCCGGGCCCGGAACGCGCTCGTGGTGACCGAGATCGCGCTGGCGCTCGTGCTGCTGGTCGGGAGCGGGCTCCTCATCCGCAGCTTCGCGAACCTCATGGACCTCGGCGTGGGGTTCGACACGGAGCACCTGATGTCGGCCGAGGTGGCGCTCTCGAGCCGCGCCTACCCCGAGCAGGCGGAGCGTCTCCAGTTCTTCGAGGATCTCGTCGACCGGCTCCAGCGCTCCCCGGGCGTGGTGGCGGCCAGCGCGATCACAAACCTGCCGTTGTCGGGGAGCCAGACCGGCACGAGCTTCTGGCTCAACGACCGGGCGCTCCCGGCCGAGGGCGAGTTTCCCGTCGCCGACATCCGCTGGGTGCACCGCGACTATCGGACGACGATGGGGATCCCGCTCATCCGGGGGCGCTTCTTCGACGAGACCGACCGGGCAGACGCGCCGCTCCGCGTGGTGATCAACGAGACGACGGCGCGGCAGTTCTTCCCGAACGCCGATCCGATCGGGCGCACGATCTCGATGCCGTGGGGCGACACGCTGGTGGCCGAGATCATCGGCGTGGTGGGCGATGTCCGCCACAACGGACCCGAGGTCGAGCCCCGGCCCAAGCTCTACTGGCACCACCTCCAGTGGCAGGACCGAGCGAACATGAGCGTCGTGCTGCGCACCGAGGGTGACCCGGCCGCCGCGGCGGGGACGATCCGCGCCGCCGTCCGCGAGCTCGATCCGGCCGTGCCGCTATACAACGTGCATCCGATGACCTACTGGATGGCCGAGGCGATGGCGTCGCGCCGGTTCACCATGCTGACCCTGGCCGTGTTCGCGCTCGTCGCGCTCACGCTGGCCACGATCGGTGTATACGGCGTGATGTCCTACAACGTGAGCCAGCGCACGCAGGAGTTCGGGGTGCGGCTGGCTCTCGGTGCGGGACGTCGGGACGTGGCCCTCCAGGTGATCCGCTCCGGTCTCAAGCTCGTGCTGGTGGCCGTGGCGATCGGGGTGGCGGGCGCGCTCGCCGTATCGCGTCTCCTGCGGGGGTTCGTGTACGGCGTGACCACGCGTGATCTGACGAGCTTCGCGGTGGCGGCCGGGTTCCTCATCCTGGTCGCGGTGCTCGCCTGCTGGTGGCCGGCGCACCGCGCCGGACGGGTGGACCCGATCCGGGCGCTGCGCTTCGAGTAGCCGTTGCGGGCCGGCGGCGCTCGGCGTCAGCTGCCGGCGGCCGCCACGTCCGGGTAGTGGTCGACGAGGGGGTAGTCGGTGCTCCGGAGCGCCTCCGTCGACCACGCGGCCACCCTGCGGCGGGTGTCGAGCGGCACGTCGCGGTGCCGATCGGCCGTTCCCTTCACGAACAGCTCCGCGTTGGTGGCGAAGATGTGCGGCGGGTGCATCTCGAACGTGTCGTGGTTCGCGCTCATGTACTCGAAGCCGCACTTGTGGAGGACGGCCGCCATCTCCCCCTCGTCGAGCGGCGGGACGCCGAGGAAGGCCGCCACGCGCCGCACCACGGCGGCCAGATCGAGCTTCATCTCCTCGAAGCGCACGAACAGGACGTCGTCGTCCTCCACAGAGCGTCGCCACCAGCCCGCCACGTGGTCGGGCCACGGGCCCCACCACATGTCCTCCGAGCAGAACCAGGCCTCCACGGCGTCGAGGCCGGGGGCCATCGGTCCGGCGTTCGTGGAGATGAAATCCGCGCAGCTCGCGAAGCACGACACGGGGTGGCGGGCCACGTACACGTAGCGCGCGCCGTCGCCGCGCGGGCAGTGCGACACCGGCAGATGCGTCTTGATGATGCGGGACGGGCGGTCGGTGCCGACCAGAGGCGCGTCCTCGACCGATACGCTCTTGAGGGCCTCGAGCCACGGCGAGACCGCGTACAGCGCGCGCCCGGTGGCGACCAGGTCCCCGCCTCCCCGGCACGCGACCTCGTACACCACGTTCTGCATCCAGGTGGTGCCGCACTTCATCTGGGTCGCCACGAACACGTCGCGGGGTGTCGGCTCGTAGGTGCGCGCCCGGGCGAAGCTCTCCTCGCTGCACGTGCCACGGGGCCCGGGCAGCCCGTCGTGCCGGAAGGTGGCCTGCGCGAACTTGAAGTTCGAGGTCCGTCCCAGGAGCCACACGATCGGCGCGAGCAGCCGGGCGTGGAAGCGCAGCCTGCGCCGGAAGGCGGCCCGCTCCTCGCGCGAGCGGCCGTAGTACGCGAGCCCGAGCGTGTTCCGCTCCCCCCAAGTGAGGACGACGAACAGATACACGATCTCGACGACGAGGAAGACGACGACCCCGATCACGATCCACAGGATCCATGATGCGCTCATGTCGGATCGGCCTCCGGGGCTGCCGTGTCGTCCGTCCCGCCGTCCCGGGGGGTGGCCCGGGTGTCCTGACGGTACGAGGTTCGAATCGATCCAGCGAGTCGGGCCGGACGCGCGATCCCGGCTCCCCGTGCAAACCCGGAGGCGTACCCGGAAGACCGGAATGAGACCGCTCCTCGCATGCCTCGCCAGCGCCGCGATCCTCGCCGCCGTCCTCGTGGTCGAGATCGACGTCGACGGGTCGAAGGTGGTCGTTTCCGGGGCGGGCACGAATGCCGCGGCGGACCCGGCGGCGCCCGGGGGCGCGCTGCGCGTCGAGACGGTCGTGACGGGGCTCGACACGCCCTGGGACCTGGCCTGGGGACCGGATGGGTATGTGTGGGTCAGCGAGCGGCCGGGGCGCATCTGGCGTGTGGATCCCGCCACCGGCGAGCGCACCTTGGTCGGCGAGCTGGACGTCACCGAAGCCGGCGAGAGCGGGCTCATGGGGCTCGCCTTCCATCCGGACTTCGCGACCGAGCCCTGGGTGTACGCGGCGCATTCGTACCGGCGCGGGGGCGGGATCCGCAACCAGCTCGTCCGCATGCGGTACGACGGGAGCCGGCTGGGGCCTCCCGAGCCGCTCCTGCTCGAGATTCCGGGCAACCAGATCCACGATGGCTCGCGGCTCGCCGTGGGACCGGACGGGCTTCTGTACATGACGACCGGTGACGCGGGTGACGGGAGCCGGGCCCAGGACCTCGGGTCGACCGCGGGCAAGATCCTCCGCCTCACGCTGGACGGCCGGCCGGCTCCCGGGAACCCGTTCGGCTCGGCGGTCTACTCCTATGGTCACCGGAACCCCCAAGGGCTGGCGTTCCACCCGGTGACGGGGAGGCTGTACGAGGCCGAGCACGGCCCCGGGGAGAGCGACGAGGTCAACCTCATCCGGGAGGGCGGGAACTACGGGTGGCCCGACGTGCACGGCGCGTGCGACGGCGGCTCGAGGGCCGAGGCCGAGTTCTGCCGCGAGCACGAGGTCGTCGAGCCGCTCGCCGAATGGACCCCGACGGTCGCCCTGTCCGGGCTCGCCGTGTACACCTCCGACCGGATCCCGGAGTGGACCGGGAGCCTGCTCGTCACCTCGCTGGGCGGAAACACGCTCTTCCGCCTCGGGCTGTCGGAGGACGGAGCGGCCGTGGTCGAGCGCGAAGAGCTGTACCGCGGCCAGTTCGGGCGCCTGCGGGACGTGCTCGTGGCACCGGACGGGATCGTCTACCTGGCGACGAGCAACCGTGACGGTCGTGGGCGGCCCGCCGACACCGACGATCGGATCCTCCGCATCTCTCCGTGACCGCAACCGCGCGCGTCGCCGGGGTGGCGGCATCCGGCGCGTCTCGCCCGCCGGCGGGTCGCCGCCCGTGAGCGCACTGCGCTCGCGGTCGCGGGCCCTCGCCCGGCTCGCGGTCCTCTCCCTCGCGCTCCCGGGTCTGTCGTGCGCGTCCGACCGTCCCGCGGAATGGCACGAGGGAGAGGACGTCCGGTGGAGGGAGCTCCGCGTGCGCGGCGGGGAGCCGGGCTTCTCCCCCGTCGACCCCGCGGCGGCCGGGATCGCCTACCGGAACGAGATGGCCTCCGAGCTCATCGTCGACAACGAGATCCTGGCCAACGGCTCGGGCGTGGCCCTCGGGGACGTGGACGGCGACGGGCGCGTGGACCTGTTCCTCCCCGGCATCGCGGGGACGAGCGCCCTGTATCGGAACCTGGGCGGGTGGCGGTTCGAGGACGTGACCGACGCCGACGGGCTGGGGGATCTGGCCGGCCACCCGGCACGGGGGGCGGCGCTCGCGGATGTCGACGGCGACGGCGATCTGGACCTGCTGGTCACGCTCCACGCCGAGCCCGATCGCCTGTACCTGAACGACGGCGCCGGGGTGTTCGGGCGCATGGAGGCCGGATTCGAGACCCGTCGCGCCGGTCACTCCCTGGCGCTCGCCGACGCGGATGGAGACGGGGACCTCGACCTGTACGTGACCAACTACAAGGACCACTGGGCACGCGACCTGTTTCCCCCCTCCGAGCTGACGTTCGACCGCCTGTTCCGGGCGGTGGGCGATTCGTTCTTGGTACGGCCCGAGTACGCCGATCAGTTCCGCGTTCAGCGTACCGAGGAGGGCTGGCGGCGCCAGGAGCTGGCCCAGCCCGACGACTACTACGTCAACGAGGGCGGCGGCCGCTTCCGCCGCGTGTCGCTCGCCTCGGGGGCGTTCGCCGACGAGTCGGGCACCGCGCTCGGGAGCGAGCCCGAGGACTGGGGGCTGGCGGTCCGGTTCGGCGATCTGGATGGGGATGGCGACCCGGATCTGTACGTGGCGAACGACCTGTCGAGCCCCGATCGCGCGTGGCTCAATCGGGGCGACGGGACCTTCCGCGCCATCTCCCCGCTCGCCCTGCGCACGGTGAGCCTCGCCTCGATGGCCGTGGATGCGTCCGACATCGACGGGGACGGCGACGAGGACCTGCTGGTGGCGGAGATGCTGGCCCGCGACCCGGTGCGGCGACGCATGCAGCTTCCCGACATCCCGTTCGATCCGCCCCGGCCCGGGGAGGTGGCGACGCGACGGCAGGTGCACCGGAACACCCTCCAGATGAACCGCGGGGACGGCACGTTCGCGGAGGTCGCCTACTACGCCGGGCTGGCCGCCTCGGGGTGGACGTGGGGTGTCCGATTCGAGGACGTCGACCTCGACGGGCGCGAGGACCTGCTCGCCGTCACCGGGCACGTGCTCGACTTCATGCACGGCGATGCCCAGATGACCGCCCGGGCGAGCGTGCAGGGGCCGGATTGGCGCCGTGCGCGGCTCGTCTTCCCCCGCCTGGAGATCCCCAACGTGTCGTTCCGCAACCTCGGGGGGCTCCGATTCGAGGACACGACCGACCGCTGGGGGTTCGCGGCGGGGAACGATATCTCGAACGCGCTGTCGGCCGGCGACCTCGATGGGGACGGGGACGCGGACATCGTCGTGAACCGCCTGGACGCGGCGCCGCTCCTGCTTCGAAACGACACCGGTGCAGCGCGCATCGCCGTCAGGCTCCGGGGCCGGGCCCCCAACACGCAGGGCATCGGGGCGACGGTCCGCGTGACCGCCGCCGGCCTCCCCCTCCAGCTCCGCGAGGTGACCGAGGGTGGGCTGTACCTGTCCGACCCGGACGGCCAGGAGACGTTCGCCACGGGGAGGGCCGGTGTCGTGACGGTCGAGGTCCGGTGGCCCTCCGGCGCCGTGCGGCGCCTCGAAGCGCGCCCGAATCGGCTGTACGAGCTGGCCGAGCCCGAGGCGGCGGCCGGTTCCGAGAGCGCCGCCACGCCGTCCCCGGGGGCCGCTGGAGCGGCCGAGCGTCCGGGCGGGGGCGGAGAGCCCGGAACGGGTCCGCTGCTCGAGGACGTCTCGGCGCGTCTCGGACACCGCCACGTGGAGCCCGTGTTCGACGAGTTCGCCCGGCAGCCGCTCCTTCCCGAGCGCCTCTCGCAGCTCGGCCCGGGCATCACCTGGTTCGACGCGGACGGGGACGGCGACCCGGATCTCCTGCTCCCGGACGGGGCGAGCGGCCGCCTCACGGAGCTCCGGAACGACGAAGGCACGCTGCGGGCGGCCGGGGCCCACGGACCGGTCCCCTACGACGAGACCACCGTGCTCGGGCTCGCGACGGCGTCGCGTCGCGGGCTCCTCGTCGGTCAGAGCGTGTACGAGGCCGCGAGCTCGGCCGACGCCCGTGCGACCCCCACGGTCATCGGGCTCCGTGTCGGCTCCAGCGGACCGTCCGGGCCGCCCGTCCCCGTGGCGGCCGGAGCGCCATCCGCGGCCGGCCCGCTGGCGCTCGCCGATGTGGACCGGGACGGGGACCTCGACCTGTTCGTCGGGGGCCGCGTCATCCCCACCGCGTACCCCGCCCCCGCCACCTCGCGGCTGCTCCTGAACGAGGGCGGGTCGTGGCGCGAGGACGATGCCAATCGTGACCTCCTGTCCGGAATCGGTCTGGTGTCCGGCGCCGCCTTCTCGGATGTGGACGGAGACGGCGACCCCGATCTGTGGCTGGCGCTCGACTGGGGTCCGCCGACGCTCCTCCGGAACGACGACGGCCGCCTCGTGGACGCCACCCGGGCGCTGGCGCTCGACGGTCTCGCCGGCCGATGGAACGGCGTGGCGACCGGCGACCTCGACGGGGATGGCCGGCCGGACGCCGTGCTCACCGGGTGGGGCGAGAACACCGAGTACGCACTCGGCCCCGGCGCCCCGGTGCTCGTGTACGGCGACCTGGACCGGAACGGGACGCTGGACGTGTTCGAGGCCAAGCGGGTGTCGGCCGACCGGAGCGTGCCGCTGCGCCGCATGGACCAGCTCGCGCGTGGCCTCCCGGCCATCACCCGGCTCGTGCGGACGCACGAGCGCTTCGCGCGCATGAGCGTCGAGGAGCTCGTGGGGGACGCGTCGGTGTCGTCCACCGCCGAGGCGAGGGAGCTCCGGCACCTCGTGCTCCTCAACCGCGGCGACCGCTTCGAGCCCGTGCCGCTCCCCCCGGAGGCGCAGCTCGCCCCCGCGTTCGGCGTCGCGGTGACCGATCTCGACGGCGACGGGGCGGAGGACGTGCTCCTCGCGCAGAACTTCTTCGCCGTGAGCCTCGAGGGCGCGCGGCTCGACGCCGGCCGCGGCCTGTGGCTGCGCGGCGGGGGCGACGGATCGCTGAGACCGGTCCCCGCCCCGGAGAGCGGCGTGTACGCCTACGGTGACGGCCGCGGGCTGGCGGTGGCGGACTACGATGCCGATGGGCGTGTCGACGTGGCGATCGCCCAGAACGGGGCCGACACGAAACTGTTCCACAACGTGCGCGGGGCGCCCGGGATCCGCGTGCGGCTCGTGGGGCCGCCCGGCAACGCGGACGCCGTGGGCGCGGCGATCCGGCTGGTGTACGCCGGCCGGCGGGGTCCCGTGCGCGAGGTGCAGGCCGGCTCCGGATACTGGTCGCAGAACGAGGCGCTCCAGGTGCTCGGCGGGGCCGATGGCGCCGTGGGCGTGTGGGTGCGGTGGCCCGACGGCACCGAGCTCGTGCGGCCGCTCGAGCCCGGCGAGAGGGACATCACGGTCCGGTGGTCCGCGCGGACCGATAGGGGCGGCTGAGGTGCGCGACCGCGAGAGGGGCATTGAAGCCGACGGGCCGATCGACGCCGACGCGGTGGTGACCTGTCCCTACTGCGGCGAGCAGGTCGAGGTCTCGCTGGACCCGGCCGGGGGCCGCCGACAGGAGTACGTCGAGGACTGCGAGGTGTGCTGCAACCCGTGGCGCGTTCGGGTGCGCTACGACCCTGGCACGGGACGCGCGCAGGTCGAAATCGAACCGGCGAGCTGAGGCCGTCGCGGTTCCGTCGAGCCCCGTGGACCCGATCGCTGGCCGCCCCCGGCCTCCCCGGGTATCGTGAGGTGCCCGGACCCCGACTGGATCAGCGTGACCGAGCCGCCACCGCTCGTCGTGGGCGACGGAAGACGACTTCCAAAAGGGGCAGGCGAATGATCCGGTTCAAGATTCTGGCACCCGTCGCGGTCTCGTGCGCGGCGTGCGCAGCCCCGTCTCCCGACAGCACGCCCCCGCTCTGGCGGATGTACGAGAACGTGCTGAAGGGAGCCAGGTACGTCGACCTCACGCACTCGATCACACCATCGATCCCGGTGTGGGCGGGATTCGGACCCTCGACGTTCGGGCCCACGGTCGATCCCCAGTCGGGGACCCCGTACAGCTGGGCGAAGGACGGGTTCGAGGCGACGCGCTACGTGCTGGCCACCGATCAGCTCGGCACCCAGCTCGATCCGCCGGCGCATTGGAGCCCGGACTATCCCGCCATCGATGAGCTGCCCCCCACGTTCGCCGTCCGCCCGCTGGTGGTGATCTCGATCGTCGACCAGGTCGCGCAGCAGCCGGGGTATCACCTGTCCGTCGACGATATCCGCGTGTGGGAAGCGGCCCATGGCCGGGTTCCGGAGGGATCGGTGGTGTTCGTGCGCTCCGACTGGTCGAGGGACTGGCCGAACCCCGAGCTGTCCACCCGGCGGCCCTTCCCGGGGGTCAGCCTCGAGGCCCTCAAGTTCCTGCACGAGCAGCGTCACATCCTGTTCCACGGTCACGAGGCGCTCGACACCGACACCACGGCGACGCTCGAGGGAGAGGCCTGGCTGCTCAGGAACGGCTACACCCAGGCGGAGGGAGTGGCGAACCTCGACCAGGTGCCGGAGGCGGGGGCGCTGGTGGAGATCGGCTTTCCGAAGTTCCAGGGCGGCGTGGGCGGGTATGCACGCTTCATCGCCATCTGCCCGCCGGACTGGCCCTACGGCGTGTCGGTCGGCGAGGTGCCGGAGAGTCCCCTGCCGAAGGCGCCGCGTCCTCTGCATTGGGACGCGGAGACCGGCATGCGGGTGAGATGATGTCGATCCGAGAGCCGGACGCGTGACTCGTCCCGCGACCGAGCGGCGGATCGCGCGCCGCGTGGCCGTCCTCGCCGCCGTACTGGTCCCCTCCGGGTACGCCGTCGTCCGGCTCGCCGCGCCGGCCCGGCCCGACGGTCCTCCGACGTCGCCGCTCGGAGCCGACCCCTCGAACCCACCCATCCTGATCGAGGGCGGGACCTTCCTCCGGGGGAGCGAGAACATCCACCCGGACATCGACCCCGCGAGCCCGTTCTCGATGATCGACGAGAGCCCCCCGCACCCGGCGACGGTCGAGGGCTTCTGGATCCAGCAGCACGAGGTCACGAACGAGGAGTACGGGCGTTTCGATCCGGGGCACGCGTTCCCGTCGGGGGAGGAGCGACACCCCGTCGTCGACATCACCTGGCGAGAGGCCATGTCCTACGCCGTCTTCCTCGGGGGGAGCCTCCCGACCGAGGCGCAGTGGGAGTTCGCGGCCAGAGGGACCGAGAGCCGCCGGTACCCGTGGGGCGACGCGGAGCCGACGTGCGAGCGCGCCCAGTTCGAGGGCTGCGACCCGACCGGAACGCTGGAGGTCATGTCCCGCCCCGAGGGCGCCACGCCCGAAGGCATCCACGATCTGGCGGGGAACGTGTGGGAGTGGGTCATGCCCGACTGGCACGAACGCGGCAGGACCCCGGTGAACGACGAGTCGATCCGCTTGCGCGGCGGCTCATACCTGGACGAGGGCTTCTTCCTGCGCGCCTCGAACCGCAACAACGGCTTTCACCCGCGCTTCAAGTGGGTCAACATCGGCTTCCGGGTGGCGTGGTCGATCGGCGGAGGGGGACGCTGACCGCGTGGACGAGCGCCCGGACGGCTCCCGTCCGCGGCGGAGCTCCGGCGAGACTGCCGGAGCCCGGGCGCCGGAGGCGCATGTCGGGACAATCCGAACCGAGGAACATCAATGCTGAAACACGGGAAGATCCTGCTCTCGCTGGTCCTGGTCGCCGCGTCGATCCCGTCCCGCTCGACCGCGCAGAGACCCCCCGATCCGGCGACCGCTTCGGCGGCCCAACGCGAGGCCATGGCCCGGTTGGCCTTCATGGATGGAGTCTGGAGAGGGAGAGCGTCGACCATGCTCCCGTCGGGCGAGCGGATCGAGCTGGTCCAGACGGAGCGTGTCGGCACATTCCTGGACGGAGCGCTCAGGGTCATCGAGGGGCGGGGGTACGACATGGACGGCCGCGACGCGTTCCAGGCGCTGGGCATCGTCTCCTTCGACCCGGAAGCGAACGAGTATCGCCTGCGTTCCTATGCGCGGGGCCAGGTCGGCGACTTCACCCTGACCCTCGGCACCGATGGCTTTCAGTGGGAGATCCCCGCCGGTCCGATGACGATTCGGTACACCGCCACCATCGACGGCGACAGCTGGCACGAGGTGGGTGACCGACTCGTGCCGGGCGAGGATCCCGTTCGCTTCTTCGAGATGACGCTGAGTCGTGTCGGGGACACGGACTGGCCGGCCGCGGGCGCGATCGGTCCGGGGTGAGCCCCTCGCCTGAGGCGTAGGGCGTCCGTCGGTCGGCGCGGCTGGACGCCATGTGTTGCGGTGCGCTTGACGATCGTAGTATGCAATGTATACTACGATGGCCGATCGATCCGGGATCGGCGGGGGGAGGCGCCCATGTCCAGAGTCGGTGAGTTCGAGTTCCTGGTGCTGCTCGCGGTTCTGAGGCAGGCGGAGGCGCCGTACGCCAACCGCGTCCGCGAGGACCTCGAGCAGAACGCCGGGCGCCGGGTGACCCGCGGGGCCCTGTACCGGACGATCGACCGGCTCGTCGAGAAGGGGTTCCTGGCCTGGGAGCTCCAGCCCAGCGAGGTCCCGGAGCGGGGCGGCCACCCGATGCGGCGGCTCCTGGTGACCGAGGACGGGCTCGAGACGGCGCGCGAGACCCGGGCCGTCCTCGCCACCTTCCTCGACGGTCTGGAACCGGTGCTGGGGGAGGCGTGACGCCCCCGCCGCGTGGGGCGACGCGCCTCGTCGCCCGCGCGTTCCGGGGCGACCCGGCCGCCGCCGCGATCCTCGGCGACCTCAACGAGGATTTCGTCCGCGTGCTCGAGTCGCGTGGCCGGACGGCGGCGCGGCTGTGGTACTGGCGCGAGGCCCTCGGCCTCGTCTCCGGCCGTCTCTTCCACGGGCTCATCCGCTCGCTACGGGACGCCGCCGCGCTCCGCCCGGGACCCCTCGCCGGGGACGCCGCCCACGCGGCCCGCATGCTCCGGCGATCCCCCGGGTTCGCGCTCTTCGTGGGCGCGGTGATCGGGCTCGGCGTGGGCGCCGTGACGACGGTGTACAGCGTCCTGAAGCCGCTGGCCCTCGCACTCCCGTTCGAGGACGCCCACCAGCTCGTCTGGATCTCGAACGAGGCACCGGGCGACAGCTCGCTCTCCGCGGTCACCCAGCGGACCACGAACCTGGTCGACTTCCGGGCCCGGACCCGATCGTTCAGCGGGATCACCGGGTACGACGCGTTCTTCGCGGACCGCGCGTACATCCTGGCGGGGGCCGGCGGGCCCGAGCGCCTCGTCGGCGTCGAGGTGGCGCACGACTTCCTCGACGTGCTGGGCGTCCGACCGCTCCACGGACGGGGCTTCACGACGGAGGAAGGCCAGCGGGGCGGCCCCGCCGCGGTGATCCTCTCGCACCGCTTGTGGCGCGATCGCTTCGCGTCTGACCGCGCCATCGTCGGACGGGGCGTCACCCTGAACGGCACCCCCCACACCGTGGTGGGCGTGCTGCCGGCCAGCTTCGACTTCTCCTCGGTGTTCAAGCCGGGCGTCGAGGTCGACGTGCTCCTGCCGTTCGTGGTGGCGCGGGACAACGCCTTCCAGGGGAACATCCTCGCCCTCATCGGACGTCTTCGGCCGGGCGTGACGCCCGAGGCCGCACGGGCCGAGCTGACCGCCCTCATCGCGGCGCTCGGGGAGGAGGACCCGGAGCGGTGGGGGCTGGGGGCCGAGCTCGAGACGCTCCAGGAGCACCTCGCCGGCCCGTTCCGCGGCTCCCTCGTCCTGCTCGCGGCCGCCGCGGGGGTGCTGCTCCTCGTGGTGTGCGTGAGCGTATCCGGGCTCATGCTCGCGCGGTCGCCGTCGCGCGCCCGCGAGATGGCGGTCCGTAAGGCTCTCGGGGCGCCGCGCGGGCGGCTGATGCGACAGCTCGTGCTCGAGACGCTGGGGATCTCGCTCGTCGGCGCGGCGTTCGGGAGCCTGATCGCCCGGCTGGCCACCGGCCTCGTGCGGAACGCCGCCATGATCCACATCCCCCTCATGGACTCGGTTCGGCTCGACACGTCCGCGCTCCTCGTCGCGGCCGGCGTGGCGGTCCTCACGGGGGTCGTGGTTGGGACGATCCCCGCGCTCCAGGTCGCGGAAGGTGGGGAGGCCGGGGTGCTGCAGGCCGCGTCGCGCGGCAGCAGCGCGAGCCGCGGCGCCCGCCGTCTGCGCGAGGGCCTGGTCGTGGCCGAGGTGGCGCTCGCCTGTGCGCTGCTCGTGGTCGGAGGCTTGCTGCTCGCGAGCTTCCGTGCCGTCCTCGACGTGGATCTCGGGTACGAGCCCGAGGGCACCATGGCCTGGCGGCTCCAACCCGATGCCGAGTTCGGATCGCCCCAGGAGCGGAGCGCGTTCTTCAGCGACCTGGCGGAGCGGGTGCGGAGGACGCCCGGAATCGAGAGCGCCGGTCTCGTGGACGCGCTCCCGCTGGGCCGGAACCGTGCGTGGCCGTTTCGGGGGGTCGTCGGCCGGTCGCGGCAGGAAGACACCGACGAGGAGGTGTTTCCGCACGTCATCGGCCCCGGCTACCTCCGGACCATGCGGATCCCGCTGGCGGCCGGTCGCAACATCTCGCCGGCCGACGGAGAGGGGTCGACGCCGGTGGTTCTTCTCAATCAGACCGGGGCCCGCCGGATCTTCGGCGGAGCGGAGGAAGCGCTGGGGCGCCGGCTCAGGTTCTGGGGTAACTGGGAATGGGAGGTGGTGGGGGTCGCGCGCGACGTGCGGCACCTGTCTCCCGAGACCGGCTCCGGCATCGAGGTCTACTTCCCGCACGCGCAGATGCCCGACTTCCGCACCATGGAACTCGTCGTCCGGTCCGGACTGCCGGCCGCGCAGGTGGTCGCCACGGTGTCGGGCGTCCTCGAGGAGGTCGACCCCGGCATGCCGAGGCGCGAGTTCTGGTCCCTCGAGGCGACCCTGAGGGGCGCCGTCTCCGAGCGCCCCTTCGCGCTCGGAATCCTGTCCGCGTTCGGCGCCGCCGCCCTGCTGCTCGCCGCGCTCGGGATCTACGGTGTCCTGGCGCAGACGGTCGCGGAGCGCGAGCCCGAGATCGGCATCCGCATGGCGCTCGGAGCGTCGGCCCCCGACATCGTCCGCCGCGTGCTCGGGCGGATGCTCCTCCTGACGGCCGGAGGGATCGCCGCCGGGTGGGGACTCTCCCTTCTGTTCTCAGATGTGCTCGATTCCGTCCTGTTCGGCGTGGCCCCGATCGACCCGCGCGCCTTTCTCGGAACGGCGTGCGTGCTGCTGGCCGTCGCCGCGCTGGCCGCCGGCCTTCCCGCCCACCGGGCCGTGTCGACGGAGGCGTCGCGGGTGTTGAATGCGGGGTAGCCCTATCGGCGTGCGGCGTTCGCCGTGATCGCCCCGGACATGTATGCCGCGAGCCCCTCGCCCGCCTTGTCGATGTTCCTCGTGAATCGAGGATCCGCGATGTACATCCGTCCCAGCCCGGCGTGGATCTCGCTCGAGCAGTCGTAGAACCACCGGGTGATGTGGGCCCGGTGCCGCTCGGCCACCTCCATCGCGGCAGGGGAGTCGGCGGCCACGCCCGCTGTCATCAACTCGACGAACGCCTGACCGATCTCGTCGGCTTCGGCCTTGATGTTCGACCAATCCGCCTTCGTGTAGCTCTTCGTCCGCCGGGCCGATTCGACGTACGGGTCGGATCCGCCCCAGCGCGCCTCCGCCTCCTCCGCGTACTCCGTCGGGTCGAACCCGCCGAATACTTCGAGCATCTCTTGTCTCGAAAGCGCCATTCCGGTTCGCCTCGCTTCCAGGGCCACGTCGATCGCTTCGATCATCGCGCGCAGTCGATCCGCGCGCGCCGTCAACATCTCGCGCTGTCCCAGGAGTGCCGAGACCCGGTCGTAGTCGGGGCGAGACAGGATGTCCTTGATCCTCGCCAGCCCGAACCCGAGCTCCCGGAAGAACAGCACTTCCTGCAGGCGCTCGAGGTCGGCGTGTCCGTACAGGCGATACCCGGCGCCCGATCGCTCGACCGGCCGCAGGAGACCGACCGCGTCGTAGTGATGGAGCGTCCGGATGGTGAGACCCGCGATCCGGGCGACCTCGCCGACCGTCATCAACTCGTCCGTCGTGTTCATGCCCACACGATACACCCTCACGAAGCGTGAGGGTCAAGGCGTCCGCCCAGCGCTCCTCGGACGCGCACTCCTCGCAACCGCTGAGAGTATCAGGCTGGCGGGGCTCTCGGGGGCTTCTCGTCGGGACGCACGTCTTCGCCGAGATGCGCCCGGGAGGATTCGGTGAGGGAGCGTCGCGAGCGACGCGCGAGGCCGCGAAGCGAGGCAGCGCCCATCCATCGGGTGAAAATCATCCCCGGCGGAATGAGCGAAGCCAATGCGCCCGGAGGGACTCGAACCCCCAACCTTCTGATCCGAAGTCAGACGCTCTATCCACTTGAGCTACGGGCGCGTTCGGAGCGGGGCGAAGCGTAGAATCGCCGGAGTGTGGCCGCAAGGCGCCGACACGCCTTTCACACCGAGACCGTGAGGGTGTGGTCGGGAGGCACCGATCCCTCGGGGGAGCGGTTGAGAGCGGGTTGAGACCGTCCCGTATACTGGAGTCAGACATCGAGATGACGTCCAGATAAGGGAGGGTGGATGGGATACGCCGCGCTGGCTGTTAGAGAGGATGCCCGGACCCCGTACCGGTCCGATGCAGCGGTCGACGATCCAGATGCGTGCGGGGACCGGCCCGCGGAGGGCGGGGGCCCGGACGGCTCCGCGCATCCCACCGCGGGCGAGCCCTGGATCCGGGACCCCGAGGAGACCGAAGAGCTGGACGGTATCGAGAGCGAGGTCGCGCTCCGGGCGGCGCACATCCACGCGAGCATGCAGCCGTTCCTCGCCCTCGTCGCCCGCTTCGTCGACAGGCGCGGCTGGACCCGCGGCGGCCACCGGACGCCGGCCCATTGGCTCAGCTACCTGACGAGCTTCGAACTCGGCACCTGCCGGGAGTACGTCCGCGTGGCGAGGGCGCTCGAAGAGCTCCCGGAAACGGCGGCCTCGATGGCTCGCGGGGCGCTCTCGTACTCCAAGGTGCGGGCGATCACGCGCGTGGCGCGGCCCGAGACCGAGGCCGACCTCCTTCCCCTCGCCCAGGGGACCACGGTAGCCGTGCTCGAGCGCGTGGTGCGTGCGTGGAAGACCACGGATCGGCTCACCGAGGCCGAGCAGGAGCGGGTGCGTCGCGAGTCGCGGACGTTCTCCATCTTCCCGGATGGTGGGGGGATGGACGAGCTGCGCGGGCGGCTCCCGTCCGACCGTGGGGCGGTCCTCAAGCGTGCGATCGAGGTGGCGAGCGACGAGCTCTACCGGGCGGAGGACCGCGTGCCGCTGTCTCCCGAGGAGAAGGCCCGTGAGGCCGCGAAGCTGCGGGCCGACGCGCTGGTGCTGGTGGCCGAGCGGGCCATGGCGGCGGGGTTCGGGTCCGACGACCCGAAGACGCTCTCGGGCACGCGGGCCGAGCGCTACCAGGTCATGCTCCACGTCGAGCCCGAGACGCTGGCCGAGGATGGCGAGACCGGGATGTCCGAGCTGGAGGATGGGACCCGCGTTTCAGCTGAAACGGCCCGGCGGGTGTGCTGCGATGCGGGCGTCGTCCGGGTGACGAAGGGGCCGGAGGGCGAGGTGCTCGATGTGGGCCGCAAGACCCGCACGATCCCGCCTGCGCTCCGCCGCGCGCTCGAGGTGAGCGACCGGGGGTGTCGGTTTCCGGGCTGCGGGCTCCGGTTCACCGACGGGCACCACATCATCCACTGGGCCGACGGCGGAGAGACGAGCCTCCGGAACACGATCCTCCTGTGCGACTTCCACCACACGCTCGTCCACGAGGGCGGCTGGAAGGTCGAGTGGTGGGGCGCGAAGCTGCGTCGGGCGGCGTTCCACGATCCGCGAGGTCACGTTCACATCGCCCGGGTGCCGGAGCCGCCCGAGCTCGGAGAGGATCCAGCGGGCGCCGCGATCGCGGAGAATCGGGCCCGGGGTGTGGACCCGGATGCATGGACGGCGGGCGCACCGTGGAGATTCGAGCGCGACATCCCCGACGAGGTCTGGTGCAGGGCCGCCGAAGCCGCCCTCTGACGTGAAGCCGCCCCCTGACCGGGCGGACGGAATGGTCGTGGGGCGCGACCGCGACCCCCCTGCGACCTCCCGGCGCGATCCATGCTCGAATCTCCCGACGGAGCGCGCGACGCGCGGCCCGGCAGGGCCGGGACGCCGCGGGCCGATCACGGAACGAGGGCAGGGAGGGGCGGTTGCGCCACGGGTGGCGAAGCGGGGGGGTCGGGCTGGTGCTGTGCACGTTGTGCGCATGCACTGAGGTGGGCGCGCCCGCCGGCCCCGGGGACCCGCCCGACGGCCCGCCGGGTGGGGGCGATCCCGGGACGCCGGCGCTCGGCGCCGGGGCGAGCCTCAACGGGGCGCTCCCGTTCCCGGCCGACAACCCCTGGAACCTCGACGTCTCCGGCGATCCGGTGGACCCGAAGTCGTCCACGCTCATCGCCTCCTGCGGGCTCGTGAACCTGCACCCGGACTTCGGCACGGTGTGGCAGGGGGCGCCGATCGGGATCCCGTACGTGGTCGTCTCCGCGAGCCAGCCGAAGGTGCCGGTGAGCTTCGGCTACGCGGACGAGAGCGACCCGGGGCCCTACCCGATCCCGCCGGACGCGCCCATCGAGGGTGGCGCGTCCTCCTCCGGTGACCGCCACGTGCTGGTGATCGACCGCGACGCGTGGATCCTGTACGAGCTGTTCGACGCGCGCCCGCTGAACGGCGGGGCCGCGTGGGAGGCCGGTTCGGGCGCCATCTTCGACCTCTCCTCCAACGACCTCCGCCCGGCCGGCTGGACCTCGGCGGACGCGGCCGGGCTCCCCATCTTCGCGGGGCTGGTGCGCTACGACGAGGTGATGGAGACGGGTGAGATCCGGCACGCGCTGCGTTTCACCTGCCCGCGGAGCCGGCGGGCCTACGTCTCCCCGGCCCGCCACTGGGCCTCGAGCGATACTGATCCGGATCTGCCGCCCATGGGGATGCGCGTGCGGCTGGAGGCCTCGTTCGAGGACTCGGGCTTTCCGCCCGAGGTACGCGTGATCCTCGCAGCCATGAAGCGGTACGGGTTGTTCCTCGCCGACAACGGGAGCCCGTGGTACGTGAGCGGCGCGCCCGATTCGCGCTGGGACGACGAGGTCCTCGGCGCCCTCAAGACCGTCCCCTCCTCGGCCTTCGAGGTGGTCCGCCTGCCGCCCATCGTCACGCCCTGACCGAGCGGCTCGTTCCGGGGTATCGCGTGCGATCCCGGGCGACGAAGTTTGAGCGCTCGATCGGCGCTCGACGCATCACCGGACGGCTGGAGGAGCGATGACGAAGATCCGCTACGGAGTGCTGTTCCTGGCGCTGGCCCTGGCCACGCCGGTGGCGATCCGGCCCGCCAGCGCGCAGATGGCCGCCGAGCAGTCGGCCGACACGTGGCCGGAGGCCGACCCAGCCGACGTGGCCTCGATCGACGCGATCATCGCGGCCTTGTACGACGTGATCTCGGGCCCCGCGGGCGAGGCGCGTGACTGGGACCGGTTCCGGTCCCTCCACCTCCCGCAGGCGCGGCTCATCCCCACGGGCCGCAATCCGTCGGGCCAGTTCGGGCACCGCGTGATGAGCGTGGAGGACTTCGCGACCCAGTCCGGCCCGCTCATGGAGGAGCGGGGGTTCTTCGAGCGGGAGGTCGCGCGCACGACCGAGCGCTACGGCGACATCGCGCACGCGTTCTCGACCTACGAGTCGCGCTGGAAGGCGGACGATCCGGAGCCCTTCCAGCGGGGGATCAACTCGATCCAGCTCATGAACGACGGGACACGCTGGTACGTGGTCACCATCTTCTGGGCGGGAGAGCGGCCGGACATGCCGATTCCCGAGCGGTATCTGGACAGCCATCCCTAGCCGCCTCGGCGAGGCTCACATGACCCGTTCGCTGCGTTCATCGCTGATCGCCGGGACCTTCGCGCTGGTCCTGATCCACGCCCCCGCGCGGGGTCAGATCCCCGAGGAGTTCACCAACCTCAAGGTTCTGCCGGAGGACATCTCGCGCCGCGATCTCACTCGCGTCATGCGGGGGTTCGCCCTGGGGCTAGGCGTCCGGTGCACCTACTGCCACGAGGGCGAGGAGGGGCGGCCGTTCTCCGAATACGACTTCCCATCCGACGACAAGCCGGAGAAGCGCAAAGCCCGCTTCATGCTCGAGATGGTCAAGTACCTGAACGAAGAGCGACTGCCGGGGCTGAACGAGGTGGCGAGCCGGGTCGACCCGCCCCTCCGCGTCGAGTGCGTGACCTGCCACCGCGGGCTCGCGGTTCCACGCCAGATCGGCGATGTGATCGCGGCGGCGGTCGCCGACGAGGGCGTCGACGCGGGGCTCGCGAAGTACCGCGAGCTCCGGGAGGAGTACTACGGCAGCGGATCGTACGACTTCGGCGAGCAGCCGCTGGTCGAGCTGGGCGGGGAGCTGGCCGACGGAGGCGAGCCCGACGCGGCGCTCGCCGTGCTCGACCTCGCGCTCGAATACTACCCGGCGTCGATCCAGAGCCTGGTCGCGATCGCGCGCGTCCACATCAGTCGCGACGAGACGGCGGAGGCCCGCGAGGCGCTCCAGCGGGCACAGGCGCTCGACCCCCAGAACGGCTTCATCCGCCGCCTGCTCGAGCAGTTGGAGGGCGGCTCCTAGAGGCGCGTCCCGCTCGGCACTGGTTTCAGTGGCTGTGAAAAGAAGTGCGCGTGGCGGCGGCGTCTCTCCGGGCGGCGCCGGACGGGGTCGTGGTGGCCCCGGATCCGTCAGGCCCGATCGGGTCGTTCGGCGCGCCGGCACCTTCTCTTCCACGCCCCCCCGCGCTCCGCCGCGGCCCGCCGCCCTTTTCGGGGAGGCGTGCCGCACGCCCTCCCGCGGCGTGCACGTCGGGAAGGGCGGGCTCCTCGCCGGTGCGGCCCCGACCGCATCGCGACACGTCGCGAGATGGCACATGTGCTGCTTCCTCCGACGGGTACCCTGACGCCACGTCGATTCCAGTCGGAGGTCACCCGAGCCCACATGCGAGCCGATCGTTCGCGCCCGTACACGAACGGCACTCGACCCGCGCCTGCCCGATCCCGCCGCCGTCTCGTCGCACGAGGCAAGTTCCTGTCGGCGGGTCCGGGCAAGGTCTACATCCGCGGGTTCACCTACGGGCCGTTCGCACCGGACGGGCATGGCGACCTCTTCCCCGGGCAGCCGACGGTCGAGCGCGACCTCGCGGCCATGCGGCGCGCCGGGGCGAACGCCCTCCGCACCTACACGGTGCCGCCACGCCGAGTGCTCGACGCGGCATACGCGTCCGGTCTGCGCGTCATGGTCGGGATCCCGTGGGAGCAGCACGTCGCCTTCCTCGACGAGCCGGGCCTCCCCGACGCCATCGAGGAGACGGTGAGGACCGGCGTGCGCGCCTGTCGCGGTCACCCGGGCGTGCTGTGCTACGCGGTGGGCAACGAGATCCCGGCGCAGATCGTCCGCTGGTCGGGTCGGCGGCGCATCGAGCGCCACATCCGGCGCCTGTGCGAGGCGGCGCGTGGCGAAGACCCGAACGGTCTCGTCACGTATGTGAACTACCCGTCGACCGAGTACCTGGAGCTCGAGTTCCTCGATCTGGTCGCCTTCAACGTCTACCTCGAGTCGGTGGACCGTCTGACGGCGTATCTGAAACGCCTCCACAACCTCGCCGGCGACCGGCCGCTGCTCATGGGGGAGCTCGGGCTCGACGCGGGCCGGCACGGCGAAGGAGGTCAGGCCTGGGGGCTCGACGCGCAGGTGCGGGCCGCGTTGGCTTCGGGGTGCGCGGGCGCCTTCGTGTTCTCGTGGACGGACGAGTGGCACGCCGGGGGGCGCGACATCCGGGAGTGGAGCTTCGGCGTGACGGATCGGGCGCGCCGCCCCAAGCCCGCCCTGTCCGCGGTTCGCCGCGCGTTCGAGTCTCCGCCGCACGCCGCGCCTCCGGAAAGGCCCCTCGTCTCCGTGGTCATCTGCGCGTTCAACGCCGAGGAGACGCTGGCCGACTGTCTGGAGGGGGCGAGCCGGCTCGATTACCCGCGCGTCGAGATCATCGTGGTGGACGACGGCTCGTCGGACCGCACGTCGGAGATCGCGAGCCGGTTCCCCGTCACCCTCGTGCGGACGCCCAACGAGGGCCTGTCGAGGGCGCGCAACCGCGGCATCTCGGAATCGCGCGGCGATCTCATCGCGTTCACCGACGCCGATGCGCGTCCGGATCCCGAATGGCTGCGCTACCTGGTGGCGGCGTTCGAGGAGACCGGTTACGCCGGGATCGGAGGACCCAACCTCGCGCCGCCCGGGGATGGCCCGGTGGCCGACAGCGTGGCGTGCGCGCCCGGCGGCCCGATCCACGTGCTCCTGTCCGACGATGAGGCGGAGCACATTCCCGGCTGCAACATGGCGTTTCGACGCGAGGCGTTGGAGTCGATCGGGGGCTTCGACCCCCGGTTCCGCGTGGCGGGGGACGATGTGGACCTCTGCTGGCGCATCCGCGAAGCCGGGTTGACCCTCGGCTACTGTCCCGCGGCCGTGGTCTGGCACCACCCCCGGCGGAGCGTGAGGGCCTACTGGGCCCAGCAGCGCGGGTACGGACGCGCCGAGGCCCTGCTCGAGGAGAAGTGGCCCGAGAAGTACAACTCGGCGGGTCACGTCACCTGGGGCGGCAGGGTCTACGGGGGGGCCAGGCGCCCGTGGGTGAGCGGCCGGTCGCGCGTGTACCACGGCGTGTGGGGCGAGGCTCCCTACCAGACCTCGCAGCCCGGGGTTCCCGGCTCGCTCGAGTCGCTGGCCGCCATGCCGGAGTGGTTCCTCGTTCTGGGGGCCTTGCTGGTGCTGGCTCTGCTCGGGCTCACGTGGTCCCCGCTGCTCGCGGCCGTGCCGCTCCTCGCCGTGGCGTCGGCCCCGATGGTCTACGCGGCGGTGTCGGGAGCCCGGCGGGCCCGGTTCCCGACGCCCTCGCTCGCGGGGGCCGAGCGCAGACGCCGGAGGTGGCTCACCGGCTGGCTCCACGTGATCCAGCCGCTCGCGAGGCTCCGCGGCCGGCTGCTCCACGGTCTCACTCCGTGGCGCATCCGCGCGGCCCGCAGCTTCGCGTGGCCGGCGCCGCGCACCGCGTTCGTGTGGTCGGAACGCTGGACGACGCCGGCGGCCAGGCTGTGCGCGCTCGAGGGGCGTCTGCGCGAGCTGCGGGCGCCCGTCATGCGCGGCGGCCCGTTCGATCGCTGGGATCTGCTCGTGAAGGGAGGGCTGGCGGGGCGCGTGCGGATCCACGCCTGCACCGAGGAGCACGGAACCGGCTATCAGTTCGTGCGTCTGAAGTTCGTTCCCCTGCCCTCGATCCCCGCCGCCGCCGTGGCGACGCTGTTTCTGGGTCTGGCGACGTGGGCGCTGGCGAGCGGTCCGCCTCTCGCCGCGGCGGCGCTGGCCGCGATCGGGGGAGGCGTCGTACTCCGCGGGCTGCTCGAGACCGGGGCCGCGCTGTCGGCCGCGCTCGAGGCGGTCGATCACCTCGAGGTCCACGAGCTCGAGGTGGAGCATGCGGAGCCGGTGCCCGAGGAGGAGGACGGGGGTCCGCCCCGGCCCTCCACGCGGATCGCCCTCGTGGCGCAGGGGTCGGCGACGTGAGGCACTTCCTGCGCGTGCTCCGCTACGTGCGCCCCTTCCGCGGGCTGGCCGCCCTCACGGCGGTCCTCACCATCCTCGTCGCCGGGTTCGGTCTGTTGGCCCCGTGGCCGCTCAAGATCCTGTTCGACAGCGTGCTCGGGAACCACCCGCTGCCGGCGCCGCTCCAGCCCGTGCTCGAAGGGCTCGCCCACGACCGCGTGCTCCTCCTCGTGATCGTCGTGAGCGGCGGATTCCTCATCACCCTGGCCGAGAACCTCCTCCACGTGTGGAACTCGTACGTCCAGACGAAGCTCGAGCAGGGGATCATCCTCGATTTCCGCAGCGACCTGTTCCAGCACGCCCAGCGCCTGTCGCTGGCCTTTCACGACCGGCGGCGCGCGGGCGGCCTCATCTACGCCATCAACTACCAGGCGGACAGCGCCGCGGGGCTCCTCATGGCGCTCCAGCCGCTCGTCCAGAGCGGCCTGACGATCGTCGGCATGTTCTGGATCACGTACCACATCCACGCCGGGCTCGCCCTCGTGTCGCTGCTCGTCGTGCCCTTCCTCTATTACTCGGTCGCCTACTACATGCGGCACATCGACTCGCGGCTGCGGGTCGTGAAGGGGCTCGAGGGCGAGTCGCTGTCGAGAATCCACGAGGCCGTCTCGATGCTGCGGGTCATCGTGGCGTTCGGACGCGAGCGCTACGAGCACCGCCGGTTTCGCGAGCAGGGGCGCAGGGCGGTGGATGCGCGGGTGGACGTCACCGTGCGCCAGACCGCGTTCTCGCTCGCCGTGAACACGACGACGGCCGCAGGGATCGCGCTCGTGCTCGGCTTCGGCGTGCACCAGATCCTCCTGGGGCACATGACCGGCGGCGAGCTCCTGATCGTGTTCTCCTACGTCACGTCGATCTACGGACCGCTCGAGGCGATCTCGACCACCGTGGGGGCGCTCAAGGAGCGCTTCATCTCGCTCGAGATCGCCTTCAACCTGCTCGATGAGAAGCCCGAGATCGTGGATGCGCCCGATGCCCGCCACATCGAGCGGGCCAGGGGACATCTCTTGTTCGAGGGCGTGTCGTTCGGATACCACGGGCGGGGCGAGACCCTCGTCGACGTGGGGTTCGAGGCGGCACCGGGCACGATCGTCGGGATCGTGGGGCCCACGGGCGCCGGAAAGACGACCCTCGTGAGCCTCATCCCGCGCTTCTACGATCCAGACCGCGGACGGATCCTGCTCGACGGGATCGATCTGAAGGATCTCTCGCTCGCCTCGCTGCGGCGCCAGATCAGTGTCGTGCTCCAGGAGCCGCTCCTGTTCTCGGGGACCATCGCCGACAACATCCGATACGGCCGGCTCGACGCCACGGACGGGGAGATCGAGGAGGCGGCGCGGGGGGCGAACGCGCACCACTTCATCACCCGTCTCCCGGATGGCTACCAGACGGAGCTCGGCGAGCGTGGCTCGCGGCTGTCCGGTGGCGAGCGCCAGCGCGTGTCGATCGCGCGCGCGTTCCTCAAGGATGCCCCCGTCCTCATCCTCGACGAGCCCACCTCGTCCATCGATTCCCGCACCGAATCGGTGATCCTGGATGCGCTCGACCGCCTGATGGTGGGTCGCACCACCCTGATGATCGCCCACCGCCTGTCGACGATCCGGAACCCCGACCAGATCCTCGTCCTCGACGGAGGTCGCGTAGTGGAGCGCGGGCGCCCGGACGAGCTCCTGCGCCATGGTGGCCTCTTCCGGCAGCTGTGGGACATCCAGTCGGGACACACCCCCGATTCCGCGATCGTCCCGGAGCTCGCCGTGTACGGGGCGGGAGGTCGTCGATGATCCCGCGACGTCCCCGGCTCGTCCTGCTCGGATCGATGACCAAGATGCCCGTGGCGGGGGTCGTGTGGCAGAACGTGCACTACCTGCTCGGCTTCCAGCGGCTCGGCTACGACGTACACTACGTCGAGGCCCACGCCCGCACGCCCTCCATGTTGATGCGGGGCCCGGACGACGACGCCGCGGTATCGGCCGCCGGGTTCATCGCCGGCGTCATGCGCCGCTTCGACCTCGCCGACCGGTGGGCCTACGAGGCGCTGCACGACGACGGCACCTGCTTCGGGCTCAGCCGGGCCCGCCTCCGTGCCCTGTTCGAGTCGGCGGAGCTGGTCATCAACCTGCACGGGGGCACCCGACCCCGCCCGGAGCACTACGCCACCGACCGTCTGGTGTACCTGGGAACCGATCCGGTGGAGCTCGAGATCGAGCTGGCGCGGGGTGACGCGAGCGCGATCGAGTTCCTCGAGCCCCACTGCGCCTTCTTCACCTTCGCCGAGAACTACGGTCGCCCGGAGTGCCGGCTTCCGGTCTCCGATCGCTTCGAGCTCCTGCCCACGCGTCAGCCCGTGCTGCTCGATCTGTGGCGGGGTCCGGCGCGCGGAGGCAGGGAGTTCACCACGATCGCGAACTGGCGGCAGCGGTGGCGCGAGGTGGAGTGGGAGGGGGAGACGTACCACTGGAGCAAGCACCTGGAGTTCCTCAAGCTGGTCGACCTGCCGTCACGCACGTCTCAGCGGCTCGAGCTGGCCCTGGCGAACTGCGGGCCCGAGGACCGCGATCTCCTCATCCGGCACGGGTGGAGCGTACGCGACTCGCTCTCGTTCTCCACCGATCCGCGGGCGTATCGCGACTACATCGTGGGGTCGCGGGGCGAGTTCACGGTGGCCAAGGACCAGAACGTCCGCTTTCGCTCCGGCTGGTTCTCCGACCGGGCGGCCACCTATCTGGCGGCGGGCCGCCCCGTGGTCACGCAGGACACCGGGTTCGGGTGCGCCCTCCCGACGGGGGAGGGTCTGTTCGCGTGGTCCACCGGGGAGGAGGCCGTGGCGGCGCTCGAGGAGGTGGGGGCGGACTACGACCGCCACGCCCGGGCCGCGCGCGAGATCGCCGGGTCCTGCTTCGAGGCGGGCGTGGTCCTCTCCGAGCTCCTCGAGCGCGTGGGGGCGCCATGCGCGTCCTGATCACGGCACACCGCTTCCCGCCCGACGCGGTGGCGGGCGTGGAGCGCCACACCGAGTCGCTGGCACGCGAGCTGAGCGGGCTCGGGGACGAGGTCACGGTGGTGAGCCGGCGACCGGGCCCCGGTCCGATCCGGTCCGTCCCCGACCGCACGGGCGGTCCCTTCGAGGTGATCCGGCTTACGGGGGGCGGCGTCGACCGCGAACACATCCTGCACCTCGCGGACGAGCTCGACCGGGTGTTCGAGTGCCTCCTGGACGAGCGCGCGCCGCAGGTGGTGCACGTGAACCACCTGGTCGACCTGTCGCCCCGCATCCCGGTGACCGCACGCGCCCGGTGCGCCGCGCTCGTGATGACCCTGCACGACTTCTGGATCCCCTGTCCGCGGATCACGCTCCTGAAGCCGGACGGGGCCCGGTGCGGCGGGCCGGAGGGTGGACGGGCCTGCGGACGCGGCTGCGCCGGCGGAGGCGACTCCTCGACGGACGCCGCGGATCGCTGGGTCCTGCGGGCTCTGTACACGCGTCGGCTGCTCGACCTCCCGGACCGGATCGTGTGTCCGTCGGCGTACGTGGCCCATTGGTTCGAGGAGTGGGGCGTGGACCCGGATCGCCTCCTCGTGCGGCCGAACGGGGTCGACGTGCCAGAGGGTCCGGGAGATCCGCCCGAGCCACGCCGGGACGGTCGCCTCAGGCTCGCCATCCTCGGCGCGGTGGCCCCGCACAAGGGTCACCACGTGGTGTTGGACGCGCTCGCGGGGGCGGACGCCGGGCCCGTTACCCTGTTCGTGCACGGGCCGGTGGGCGATCCAGCGTACCTGGGGGAGCTCCGGAGCCGCGCCGCGGAGATCGGAGACCTCGAGCTGCGCGTGTGCGGCCCCTACGAGCCGGAGGAGCTGTCGCTCCTGCTGGCCGACGTGCACGCGCTCGTCACGCCATCCGTATGGCCCGAGACGTTCTGCCTCGTGATCCGCGAGGCGCACGCGCGCGGCGTACCGGCGCTGACCACGCGCCTCGGCGCGCTCGCCGAGGCCATCGATCCCGGCGTGAACGGCTTCTTCTACGATCACGACGAGCCCGCGCAGCTCAGGGCGCTCATCGGGCGCCTCGGCCGCGAGCCCGAACTCCGGCGCCGGCTCGCGAAGGGCGCGCTGGCCACACGCGTCACGACGCAGGCAGAGCACGCGGCCCGCATGCGAGAGGTGTACGAGGAGGCGATCGAGGGGCGCGACGCGAACCGGCGGCGAGCCGCGGCCGCCGCGTCCGAGCTCCGCTCGCTCGAGCGGCTGCTCGAGCGCCCCACCACCGGGCGTCGGGCCCTCGGGGAGGTGGCATGAGCGGGTCACGGCCCCTCGACTCCGGGAGTCCGGGCGCGCACGGCTCGCCCGCCTCCGGTGAGCACCGAGACCTGGAGGAACAACTGGCGCTCCAGCGCCGCATCCTCGAGGCCGTCGCCGAGCGGGACGAGGAGATCCGCGTCCTCCGCCGTGCGCTCGACGAGCGCTCCGCGTGTCTTGCCTCCCACCCCGACGTCATCCGCCTTCGCGAACGCTGGCTCGAGGCCAAGGAGCGCGTGGTTCGTCTCGAAGGGCGGATCGAAGAGCTCCAGGACGGGGCCGTGGCCCGCGTCCCGGCGCCGGCCGGGTCCGAGCGGGGATCGCCCGCCCGCTCCTTCGCCGCCTGCACGATCGTGTGTCGCAACTACCTGGCGCAGGCACGCGCGCTGTTCGAGAGCCTGAGGGAACGCGAGCCCGCGGCCCGGCTCTACCTCCTCGTCCTCGACGCGGAACCGGACACGGTCGAGGTCGATGCGGCCATCGAGGTCGTGTCGCCGGGCCGGCTCCCGATCCCGGACTTCCCCTCCATGTCCTTCAAGTACGGGGTGGTCGAGTTCAATACGGCGGTCAAGCCGTACTTCCTGTCGCTCCTCCTCGATGCGTACGGGGAGGAGGAGGTCGTCTACTTCGATCCCGACATCCTCGTCACGCGCCGGCTGGACGAGCTCCGCGACGCCCTCGCCTCCTCGAGCATCGTGCTCACGCCGCACATCACGACCCCGATCCCCGAGGATGGGCTCACTCCCAGCGAGCCGGACATCATGGTGTCGGGCGCCTACAACCTGGGCTTCATCGGGCTCAGGGCGACCTCCGAGACGCGCCGCTTCCTGTCGTGGTGGGCCCGGCGACTCGAGGACGGGTGCCGGATCGACGTGTCGCACGGGCTGTTCACGGATCAGAAGTGGATCGACCTCGTCCCGGGTCTGTTCCCCGACACGACGATCCTGCGTCACCCCGGATACAACGTCGCCTTCTGGAACCTGCACGAGCGGGAGATCGAGCGTGCGGAGGGACGGTATCTCGTGAACGGGCTCCCGGCGGCCTTCTTCCACATCAGCGGCTTCGATCCGCGCCGCCCCGACCTCGTCTCGAAGCACCAGACGCGGACCCGCGTGGAGCCGGGGAGCGGGCTGGCCCGTCTGCTCGAGGAGTACGCCGCTCGTCTCGAGCGCCACGGGTGGGCGAGCGCCCGGGAGGACGAGTACGGCTACGAGCGGTTCGCGGATGGGCTGCGGGTCCACCCGCTCCTGCGGCGGCTGTATCTCGGGCTCGACGAGGAGAAGCGCCGCGCGCTCGGCGATCCGTACCGCGACCTCGGTCCGACCGGATTCCGCGCGTGGGCGACCCGGCCCCGTCCGGAGTCGGGCGGTCTCAGCTACTTCCTGCTCGAGCTGTACGAGGCCCGGGTGGATCTCCAGGAGGCCTTTCCGGACGTGCGCGGTCGCGACCGGGGAGCGTTTCTGGAGTGGGCGCGCACGCAGGGGACCCTGGAGATGGACTACGCCCCGGATCTCGTCCGGGAGCCCGAGGCCGAGCCGTCGTCGAACGGTGAGCATCCTCCCGAAGAGGGGGCACCGGGGGACCCGTTCGTGCGGCTCGAACCGACGCACTACGAAGCGCTCGTCGACCGCATCCGGCATCGGGTGGACGCATCGCTTCCGGAGGGGGCCACGGTGGCGGTCGTGAGCCGGGGGGACTACCGGCTCATGCATCTCGGGGGACGGCAGGCATGGCACTTCCCGCGCGCCGACAACGGCCTGTACGCCGGCTATCACCCGCGCACGAGCGACGATGCGATCTCGCACCTCGAGGAGCTGCGCGCCTCCGGCGCCGACTACCTGCTGTTTCCAGCCACCTCCGCATGGTGGCTGGACTACTACGACGACTTCCACCGCCACCTCGACGGACGATACGCGCGACTCGTCGACGACCCGGCCGTGTGCGTCATCTACGCGCTGGACACCCGCCCGCCGGCAGAGGCCGCGGTGGGGCACGAAGCCTCGAACGGAAGGACGGAGCCATGAGCGAGCCGCGACCCCGGAGGACCGGGGCGGCCGAGCTACTCGAGCGGCCGGCCCGAGCCGGGCGAGGTGGGCGGATCGGGCCCACCGTCGAAGTCGTGGGGGTGGAGACACGACCCCTGGAAGCGGATCGCCTCCTGGGAGCGGGAATCGATCGTCCGCGCGAGGGGGACGGGTGGGACGGTCATACGCTGTCGCTCGCCGGGTGGGCGCTGGGGACCGACGTACCGGCGGTGGCCGTCGACCTCGTCCACGCGGGCCGGATCCTCCGCAAGGTCCCGCTCGCCATGCACCGGACGGACGTGATGGAGCGCCACGCCGAGCAGCCCGGAGTGCGAGAGCGCTGCGGGTTCCGGACGGGAGTCACGACCATCGGACTCCCGGATCCGTTCGAGATCTCGGTCCGCATCGTGTTCGATGACGGGGGGCTCCACCCGCTGGCGACGATCCGCGGCCGTCACCACGGTCTGGCGACCGGCTACGAGCCCGCCCTGCGCCCCATCGGGGTCACGACGCTCGGCCGAACCGGGTCCACGTGGCTCATGAAGCTCCTCGGGGCGCACCCGCAGGTCGCGGTGCACGGCGGCTACCCGTTCGAGACACGCTCGGCTGCCTACTGGCTGCACATGGTGCGGGTGCTCTCCGATCCGGCGAACGCGCTGCAGTCGTCGCACCCCGATGCGTTCCCGGACGACCTGTGGTCGATCGGGCACCACCCGTTCTACCGCGAGTCGCTGATGGATCAGCCCGAGCTGTGGGACTGGTTCGCGGGCACGTATCCGGTGCGTCTGGCCGAGCTCGCGCAGCGCTCGATCGACGAGTTCTACACGCGCGTCGCCGCCGCCGCCGGCCGCACGGACGTGGTCGCGTTCGCGGAGAAGCTGGTCCCGGGCCACGTGCCGTGGCTCATGTGGGAGCTCTATCCCCGGGCGGGCGAGATCCTCCTCGTGCGCGACTTCCGGGACATGGCCTGCTCGATCCTCGCGTTCAACGCGAAGCGCGGCTTCGTCGCGTTCGGACGGGAGAACGCCAGCTCGGACGCCGAGTTCATCGAGCGCAACCTGCGGACGGGGGCGCAGGGGCTCCTCGAGAGCTGGCGACAGCGCGGAGAGCGGGCCCGATTGGTGCGCTACGAGGACCTGATGCTCGAGCCGGAAACGACGCTGGGGACGTTGTGCGAAGGGCTGGGGCTGGACGCGGACGCCGTCACCATCGCGGATACGCTCGAGCGGGCGCTGCAGCCCGACGGGGCGCTCGCGCGGCACCGGACGACGCAGGACGCCGGGGCCTCGATCGGACGGTGGCGCGCGGAGCTCGGGCCCGATCTCGTCAAGGCGTGCCGGGTTGCGTTCGCCGAGCCTCTCGAAGCGTTCGGGTATGCGCTCGACTGACTCGCCGCTCGTGAGCGTGTGCGTGCCCACACGAAACCGCGCCTCCACGCTGGCGAGCGCCCTGGCCTCGGTTCTCGCCGAGCCGCTCGACGACCTCGAGGTCGTCGTGTACGACGACGCCTCGTACGACGAGACGGCGGCGGCCGTGCGAGAGCTCGACGACCCGCGGATCCGGTACCGCCGGCAGCGCGCGCGTGTGGGCATCGCCCGCAATCGGAACGCGTGTCTCGACGCGGCGCGAGGTCGGTATTTGGCCTGGCTGGACGACGACGACGCCTACCTGCCGGGCGGGCTCTCCCGTCAGGTCGAGACGCTCGAGCGCGAGCCGTCGGTCGTGCTGGCGCACGGCGCGTTCGACGTGGTGGACGGGTCCGACCGGCCCCAGCCCGCCTGGGAGCGCCCCTTCGAGCGCGATACGGTCGAGACGGGTGAGGACGCCTTCGGCGAGCTGCTCCTGTCCAACTACATCGCCGCCCCCACGGTCGTCGTGCGGAGCGACACGCAGCGCGCGGCCGGGCCGTACCCCCTCGATGTGGGCGACCGGGCCGAGGACTGGGACGCCTGGCTGCGCCTCTCGCTCCTGGGCGACGTGGCCTACACGGCCCGGCCGGTGGCCACCTACCGCTGCCACCCCGGCGGCGCGTCGCACGGCCGCTCCACCAGCCTCGCCTGGCTGTCGAGCGAGGCCCGGGTGGTGGCGCGGGCGCTGCGCGCCGGCGGCTTCGAGCCCGCCACGGGAAGGCGGCTGGCGCGCCGCGCTCGCGCCGCCCTCGGCATCCGGGCGATCGGGACCGGCTCCGACGCGCTGGCGCGCGCGCGCCCGCGCCTGGCCGTGCGCGCGCTCGGCTGGGCGGCGCGCGTGGTGCCGGACTGCCGGCCCCACCTGATGGCCGCCGCGGGCGCGGCGCTCGACCGCGACGAGCACGCGTGCCACATCGAGGCGAGCCGCGCGCTCCGGTCGCTGGCGCGGCGCATCGCGGACTCCCGGCTCGGCGCCCGCGTGTTGGCGCAGCTCGACGCCACCGATGCGTGGTCGGTCGAGCGCTCCCGTGTGGCGTCCACCATCCGCCGGGTCGTGCCGGTCGAGGCGAGCGTGGCGGCGCTGGACAAGTGGGATCCCTCTCTGCTCCACGAGGCGGGTCGACGCGGGAGGCACTTTCCGGATCTGGCGCTCCACCCGCGAGGATATCCCCCCGATGACGGCGCGGCCATCCGACACCTCGAGGAGCTGCGCTCGCGCGGGACGGACTACCTGGTGCTGCCACGGGCGGCCTGGTGGTGGCTCGACCACTACACGGGCTTCGCGGACCATCTGGCGAGCCGCCACGCGCGCGTGTGGGCCGACGAGGCGTGCCTGATCTACCGGCTCGAGCCGGCCAACGGCGACGTGCGGCCGTGAGCGCCCGCGCCGCCGTCGTCATCGCGGGCGCCGTGGCCCGGCGTCCCGGGCGCGCCGGTCACGCGTGGGCCCTCCTCCAGTACGTGCTCGGGTTCCGTCGTTTGGGGTGGGACGTGCTGCTCCTCGACTCGGTCGACCGCGCCCCGGGCGACGCGATCGCGGATCCGGGCGAGGTAGCGTGGTTCCGATCGATCGTCGAGGCCTTCGGGCTCGAGGCCGATGCGGCGCTCCTGCGCGGAGCGACGGAGCCAAAGGGGCAGGACGACCCCGTATGCGGTCCCACCCGCCGCCGTCTCCTCGAGCGGGTCGAGGCCGCGGACCTGTTCGTCAACGTCATGGGGTACGTCCGCGACGAGGAGATCCTGTCGGCCGCCCGCCGCCGCGTCTTCCTCGACATCGATCCCGGGTTCGGACAACTGTGGCAGGATCTGGGGCTGGCGCGGCCGTTCGACGGCCACGACGCGTACGCGACGGTGGGCCTGGGTCTCGGCACCCCGGGGTGCGCCATCCCGACCCTCGGTCTCGCGTGGATCCCCACCCTGCCGCCCGTGGTGCTCGACCGCTTCCGGGCCGCCGACCCCAGTCCGGCGGGCGCATTCACGTCCATCTGCACATGGCGCGGCCCGTTCGCCCCCATCGAGCACCGGGGGCGGCGCTACGGGCTCCGCGCGCACCAGCTGCGCCGCTTCCTCGATCTCCCCGCCCGGACCACGGCCCGCTTCGAGCTCGCGCTCGAAATCGATCCGGCGGACGCGGCGGACCGTGCCCGGCTGGAGCGTGCCGGGTGGGTCCTGCGCGACCCCCTGTCCGCGGCCGGTGACCCGTCCGCGTACCGTCGCTTCATCCGCGGCTCGGCCGGCGAGATCGGCATCGCCAAGGGTCTGTACGTCGAGACGCGGAGCGGCTGGTTCTCGGATCGCTCGGCCTGCTATCTGGCCAGCGGCCGCCCCGTGGTCGCGCAGGAGACGGGCTGGTCCGCGCGCATCCCGAGCGGCGAGGGCCTGCTGTCGTTCACCGACCTCGACGAAGCGGCCGCGGCGGTGGAGGCGGTGCGCTCGGATCCCGGACGGCACGCACGCGCCGCGCGCGCCCTCGCGGAGTGCCATTTCGACTCGGACGCCGTCCTCGCCTCGCTCGCCGATCGTGCGGGGGCCTGCGCCCCGGCGTCGACATGACCGTCGCGGTCGTGGCCGGAGCGCTGGCCAACAAGCCCGCGAACGGGGGTGAAGCGTGGGTGCGCCCGGCGTGGGCGCGGGGGCTCCAGCGTCTGGGTATGGACGCGTGGCTCGTCGAGGCCCTGGACTCGCGGAACGCCGTCGACGACGAGGGGCGGTCCGTCGCCGTCGAGGACTCCGTCAACCTGCGCTTCTTCCGCGACGTCACGCGGTGGTTCGGGCTCGAGGAGCGATCGCTCCTCCTCGCGGACGGAGTGCCGGTGGGGAGGGAGCGCGGCGCGTGGGACGATGTGGCCGCCTCCTGCGGCCTGCTGGTGAACATCAGCGGACACCTGCGGCCCGACGCCCGCTTCGACCGCATCCCCGTCCGCGTGTACGTGGATCTGGATCCCGGCTACACGCAGGTGTGGCACGAGCGTGGCCTCCTGGGGGATGCGCTCGAACGCCACAACGCCCACTACACGGTGGGCGCGAACGTGGGGCGCGCGGGGTGTGGGGTGCCCACGAACGGGATCCGGTGGTGTCCCATCCGACAGCCCGTGGTCCTCGAGGACTGGGCCGGGGGCGGGCCGGCTACCACCGCCGCGGGTCTCCGGCTCACGACGGTGGCCGCATGGCGCGGGGCGTCCGGCGCGCTCGAGCAAGCGGGCGTGACGCTCGGGACGAAGGCGCACGAGTGGCGCGAGTTCCGCGACCTCCCTGCCCGCTGTCCGCAGCACACCTTCGAAGCGGCGCTCCACATCCACCCGGCCGATGAGGCGGACCGGGCGGCCCTGAGCGCGGCCGGGTGGCGGCTCGCCCGCCCCGAGGAGGTCGCGGGCTCCCCGGCCGCGTACCGGCGTTACGTGCTCGGCTCGGATGCGGAGTTCTCGGTGGCGCAGGGCCCCTACGTGGCCCTCCGCACGGGCTGGTTCAGCGATCGGTCTGCACGCTATCTGGCGGCCGGGAAGCCGGTGCTGCTTCAGGATACAGGTCTGGGTGACACGCTCCCGCTGGGCGAGGGGATCCTCGCCTTCGGCACACCGCGGGAAGCGGCCGCCGCCGCCGACCGTCTCGCGGCCGACCCCGCGGGGCACTCCGCCGCGGCGCGCCGCCTGGCCGCGGAGCACTTCGATTCCGACCGCGTGCTGGGGCGCCTTCTCGAACAGCTGGACGTGTGTCCGTGAGCGCGACGCGGCCGGTGGCGTTCGTCTCCGGGATGGTGGCCGGCGTGCCCGGCCAGGGAGGGGCGACGTGGGCGGTGCTCCAGTACGTGCTGGGGCTCCGCGAGCTCGGCTTCGACGTGTACCTGGTGGAGTCGATCGAGGGGACGATGCCGAGTCCGGAGGTCCTGCGCTACTTCGACGACGTCCGCACGCGTTTCGGCCTGGAGGGACGCGCGGCGCTGCTCGGCCCCGGGGGGAGCGCGCACGGCCTCCCGCGCTCGCGTGTTCGCGAGGCGGCCCGCGGGGCGGTGGTGCTGTTCGACTTGGCGGGCTCCCTGCGGGCGCCCGACATCCTCGAGGCGGTCCCCGTCCGCGTGTACGTGGACGTCGATCCGGGCTTCACCCAGCTCTGGCAGGCGTGTCAGGGCATCGACATGCGGCTCGAGGGACACACCCACTTCGCGACCGTCGGGCGCGACATCGGCGACCCGGGCTGCGGCGTGCCCGATCTCGGCCGGAGCTGGATCCCCACCCTGCCGCCCGTCGCGCTCGACGCGTGGCCCGTGTGCCGTGACAAGCCGCAACGCGCGTGGACGACCCTCGGGAACTGGCGCGCCTACGGGTCGATCGAGCACGACGGGCATCACTACGGGCAGAAGGCGCACGCCTTCCGCAAGCTCATCGACCTCCCATCGCTGACGGCCGATCGCTTCCAGGTCGCGCTCGCGATCCACCCGGACGAGGCCCGGGACCTCGAGGCGCTGAGGCGCCACGGCTGGCAGCTGATCCCGCCCGGGGAGGTGGCCGGCACGCCATCCAGGTACGGTGCGTTCGTGGGCGATTCGTACGCCGAGATCGGGATCGCGAAGAGCGGATACGTGGAGGCCGATTGCGGCTGGTTCAGCGACCGGAGCGCCTGCTACCTGGCGTCGGGTCGTCCGGTCGTGGCCCAGGAGACCGGCTTCGGGCGCCGTCTGCCGACCGGGCTCGGGCTGCTCGCGTTCGCCACCGTGGAGGAGGCACGCTCCGCGGTCGAGGCCGTGCGGCGCGACTACCGGAGGCACGCCCGGGCCGCACGGGAGATCGCCGAGAGCCACTTCGACGCCCGGCTCGTCCTCGCACGGCTGCTCTCCGCGGTGGGAGTGGCGTGAGACCGTCCGTCCGCGGGCCGGCCGACGATGCGGTCGCCTCCCGGCTCCGCGCGCTGCTCGGGGACTCGGAGCCGGGGGACTGGCCGCTCCGCGTCACGCGGAGCGAGTGTCCGTTCCGTTCCACGCACGCGCTCGAAGACATCGAGGTCCATTTCCCCGGTGGCCGTTGCGTTCCCCTCGTCCTCAAGGCGTGCGGGCTGGCGGCCACCCGCGGTGTCCGGCCGCGCATCGTGATGGACGGCCACCGCGAGCTGTGGGCGTACGAGAATCTGCTCCCGCGTTTGGATGTCGATGCGCCCCGCTTCCTCGGCGTGCTCGACCTCGATCGGTCCGGGCAGAGGCTCGTGCTCGAGCGCGTCGCGGGCGAGCCCCTGCACCTCGTGGGCGATCTCGGTGCGTGGCGCGCCGCCGCCCGCTGGCTGGGACGGTTCCACGGGCGCGGTCGGGCCGCGTGGGAGCGAGCGGCGGCCTCGGGATGGCTCCTCGCGCAGGATCCCTCGCTACACGAGCGCTGGCTCGCTCGCGCGCTCCGGCGGGCGGTGGGGGGCGCCCCCTCTCCCGGGTGGACCGGGTCGGTCGCCCGGGCGGCGCGGCGCGCCATCCGCATCCTCGCCGCGGCCCCACGCACGCTCGTGCACGGCGAGTTCTATCCCTCCAACGTGATCGTGTCCCGGGCCGACTCCGGCTGGCGGGCCCGCGTGGTCGACTGGGAATCGATCGGTGTCGGGCCCGCCGCGCTGGATCTCGCCGCGCTCACTACCGGAGGGTGGAGCGCGACGGCCCGTGCGGGGCTGATCGAGGCCTATCGCTCGGCCGCGCCCGATCCGCCGACCCGCGGGGTGGGGCTCGACCGCGAGCTGGAGTGCGCGACGCTCATCAACGCCCTCCAGTGGCTGGGGTGGTCCGAGGGGTGGTCGGCGCCACCCCACCAGGCGTGGGACTGGGAGGCCGAGGCCCGGGCCGCCGCGTCGCGCATCGCCACATGGGCGCAAGTCTGATTCGCGGTCATCCGGCCCCGGGCCGGCGCCCGCGGCCGTCGTCGGGCGCGCACAACGTTCCGCTGCCTGAAAACTCTGCACACACGTCCGCCCATCCGCCCATCCCCGCGTGTGTCTCGCAAAGCGCGAGAGCGGGAGAAAACGCTGCAACCACGGGCGCTTTCCACTTGAGCGGTCCGGATGCGGCCCTGGGGCGGTGGAAGCGGAGAGGGGGGAACGACTTCTGCTCGCGCTCCCCTTCGAAGGTCCCCGCGGATCGAAGCCCACGGAGCCACGCGTTGGAGACCACCAGACTCATCGTCAACGCCGACGATTTCGGCCTCTCGCAGGGTGTCAATCGAGGCATCGAAGAGGCCGTCGGGCATGGGATCGTGACCAGCGCGAGCCTCATGGTCCGGGCCGCGGCGGCGACCGACGCGGCGCGCATCGCCCGCCGCTACCCCGACCTGAGCGTCGGACTCCATCTCGATCTGGGCGAGTGGATCCACGAGCGCGGCACATGGGTGCCCGCCTACGAGGTCGTGCCACTCTCGGATGGACAGGCCGTGCAGGCCGAGGTGGCCGCGCAGCTCACGCGCTTCGAGCGGTTGCTCGGATGCACCCCCACGCACCTCGACTCGCACCAGCACGTCCACCTGTTCGAGCCCGTTCGTTCGGTCGTGGAGCGGGTGCACGATCGGATCGGGATTCCGATCCGTGCGCTCGACGGCCGCATCCGCTACGTAGGCGACTTCTACGGTCAGACCGGGGAAGGTCGCCCCATCGAGGGAGCGATCACCGTGCCCGCCCTTCTCGCCCTGCTCGAGGCGCTGTCACCGGGGTTGACCGAGCTGAGCTGCCACCCCGGGCGTGACGACGCGCTCCGCTCGGTATACGCCCGGGAGCGCTCGCTCGAGGTCGAGACGCTGACGGACCCCAGGGTGTGCGCCCACGTGGCCCGACTCCGCATCGAGCTCCTGTCCTACTCGAGCCTGCGGACGCCGGCCCGACCGACGTCCGCAGGCACCCCGCGCGCCGGAGTGCCGGCATGAGCCGCCCGGCGAGCCGGCTTGCGCTGGGCGTGCTGGCCGCTCTGGCCCTGTCGATCGGGGCCGGCCCGCTGAGCGCCCAGGACGGCGAGGGTGGAGGACGCTATCGGATCCAGGCGGCGCTCAGGGATGATGCCGGGCAGGCCGAGGCGGAGGCCCGCAGGATCCACCGTCTCCTCGACGGCGCTCTGGCCGTGTACGTCTCCCGCGGCGACCGCCACCGGGTCAGGGTCGGGGACTTCGACTCGCTGAACGAGGCGCGATCCGTCCTCATCCGGATCCGGCGACTCGGGTACGGCGACGCGTGGCTCGCCCGGCGCGACGAGGAGCCCCTGGAGCTCGTGATCGCCCCGGGGGAGAGCGACGAACCGCCCCCGCTGGATGCTGGCGACGAGACCTCCGGCGAGGAGATCGATGGCCACGTGACCGGCGGCGACCCCGGGGACGCGACGCTGCCCGGGACCGTACGGGCGGATGGCCTCGGAGCGCTCGAGGGTCACCACGAGGCGAGCGATTGCACGCGCACCGCGGGATGGGTGTGGGATCGCACGAATCCCAACGAGCCGCTCGATGTCGAGATCTACGACGGGGACCAACTGCTCGGCAGGGTGACGGCGGACATCTACCGTCGCGGCCTGGTGGACAACGGAAAGGGTAGCGGCTCGCACGCGTTCTACTTCGAGCACCCGGACGAGCTGCTGGATGGGCGGATCCACGACCTCTCCGTCCGGGTGGCCGATGGGGGAGTCGAGCTGCTCGCGAGCCCGCAGCAGATCGCCTGCGATCGCGAGGGTCACGCGCTCGACATCGGCGCCCTCCACCCGGCGCCCAAGTTCACGCGGGCCGCTCCTCGCGCGGGCGACATCGCGGTGAATGGCCGGCTCGACGAGCCCGCGTGGGAGCAGGCCACCTTCCGTGACGACTTCCTCCAAAAGGGCCACGACCGCGGCTATGCGTCGCGCGTGCGGACGGAGGTGGCGTTCGTGTACGACGAGGACGCCCTCTACGTCGGGGCCCGGCTGTACGCGCCGGCCGACCGGCCCGCGGCGCTCGTCCGCGGTCGCGACGACCCCGGCACCGACGACCGGCTGCTCGTGTCGCTGGACACGCACCACGACCGACACACCGCCTACACGTTCGGCGTCACCGAGGGCGGGACGAGGCTCGACTACTATCACCCGTCCGACCACGAGTTCCCGGCCGATCGCACCTTCGATCCGGTGTGGGACGCCGGCGTGGCCCGCGATTCCACCGGCTGGACCGCCGAGATGAGGATCCCGTTCTCGCAGCTCCGCTTTTCCGACGGGGGACCGCAGGTCTGGGGCCTCAACGTGAAGCGGGAGAACCCGGCCCGCTTCGTCAGTCTGTACTGGGTCGTCGTCCCCACCTACGAGGCGGGCTGGTCGTCGCGGTTCGGCGACCTGGTCGGCGTGCGCACGGGGGACGGCGGACGGAGGCTGGAGATCGTTCCCTACGTGCTCGGGAGCACGACACGGCTCGATCGCGCCGCGGGCGGGGAGGGTGGCTTCGGCGACGCGGTGACGAGGGTGGGCGGGGACCTGAAGCTGGGTCTCGGTCCCGCGCTCACGGTGGACGCGACCTTCAACCCGGACTTCGGTCAGGTGGAGGCGGATCCAGCCGAGGTGAACCTGACCGCGTTCGAGACCTTCTTCCAGGAGCGACGGCCCTTCTTCCAGGAGGGGGCGCAGCTCCTGCGCGGCTCGGGTCCGGACTACTTCTACTCCCGGCGCGTCGGGGCGCTGCCCCGCGGGCTGGACGGGGACGCGACCGCGCAGGCGCCGGGCGGCGCTACGATCCTCGGCGCGGCGAAGCTCACCGGGCGTCTCGAATCGGGGCTCTCGATCGGTGCGCTCACGGCGCTCACCGATCGGGAGACGATCGCCGTCGCCCCGGGGGACAGCATCCCCGTGCCGGTCGCGCCCACGACCATGTTCGCCGCCGGGCGCGTGCAGCAGGAGATCGGCGGTCAGGGATCGAGCGTGGGCGTGCTCCTCACGGGCGTGGGCCGGAACCTGCCGGGTGGCGGCGCGCTCGACGATCTCCTGGCGCGCTCCGCCATCTCCGGCGGTGCCGATTGGAGCCTCCGCTTCGGGCGGGGGACGTACGAGGTGGGTGGATACGTCGGGTTCAGCCGTGTGGCGGGCGATCCCGCGGCCATGCTGCGGCTGCAGAGATCGAGCGTCCACTACTACCAGCGTCCGGATGCCGGACACGTGAGGCTGGACTCCACCCGGACCTCGTTGTCCGGCACGACCGCCGGTGCGAGCATCGCCAAGGTAGGCGGCGCGCCGTGGCTGTGGGAGCTGTCGGCGTCGACCACCACGCCCGGATTCGAGCTCAACGACGTGGGGATCCTCCGCCGCGCCGACACCCGGGAGGTGGGCGGCTCCGTGTCCTTGCGGCAGCTCGGCCTCCAGGGGGCCGCGCGCCAGTTCACGCTCGGGGCCTTTTCGAACGCGGCTTGGAACCAAGATGGCGTCCGCCGCGGCACGAGCCTCGGGCTGTTCGGGAACGCGGTGTGGCACAACTTCTGGCGTAGCTACGGGACGGTCACGCTGCACACGCGGGCCCTGAGCGACGACCTGACCAGGGGCGGACCGCTGATGGGCACCCCCCGGGCCTGGTCCATCGACGCCGGGCTCGCGGGCTCGCACGCCTCGCCCACGCAGTGGTCGGCGGGGGGAAGCGCGTACTTCGACGAGCTGGGCGGGTGGAGCGCCAGCGCCAACGCCAGCGTCTCCGTGCGTCCGGACTCCCGTCTCGAGATCTCGCTCAGCCCCGGCTTCACCCGTTCGGACGAATCCCGCCAGTTCTTCGAGGTGTTCCCGGGCGGGCCCGAGTCCACCTACGGACAGCGTTACGTGTTCGCGGGGCTCGACCGATCCGAGCTTTACGCCCAGCTTCGGGTCGGGTACGGCATCACGCCGGATCTGACGCTCGAGCTGTACGGCGAGCCGTTCGCCGCCTCCGCTCGCTTCCACGACTTCGGCGAGCTCACGGCGGCCGGCGAGCGCTCGCTCCGCCTGTACGGCGCCGACGGTACGACCGTCGAGGAGCTCGAGGACGGTTCGCGACTCGTCACGGACGGAGCCGATCAGTTCACGCTGTTCGACTCGGACTTCCGTCTTCGATCGTTCAGGTCCAACGCGGTGCTCAAGTGGGAATGGAGGAGCGGCAGCACGCTCCACCTGATCTGGCAGCAGGACCGATGGTACCAGGAGGACCGGGGGGACCACATCGGCGCCGGCTCGCTGTTCCGCTCGTTCGGAGACGCGGGTCGGCACGTCCTGGTCCTCAAGGTCTCCTACTGGTTCTCGGTGCGATGAGTTCGACGCGATGACGTCCGAGGGAAACGGCGTGACCCGACCCATCCTGATCACCGGGGGTTCCGGATTCATCGGATCGGCGCTGGTGCGCGAGCTGATCCGGCGTACGGACGAGACGGTGGTGAACGTGGATTGTCTCACGTACGCGGCCACCGAGGGCTCGTTGGTCGATGTCCGGGACTCGGCGCGCTACCAGCTCGAGGAGGTCGACATCTGCGACGCCCCGGCCGTGCGCCGGGTCCTCGAGCGCCATCGACCGAAGGCCGTGCTCCACTTGGCCGCCGAATCGCACGTCGATCGATCGATCGACGGTCCGCTCGTGTTCGTGCACTCGAACGTGGCGGGGACGTGCACCGTGCTCGCCGAGGCGCGGCGCTTCCACGACGGGCTCGATCCCGCCGACCGGAACGCGTTCCGGTTCCTCCACGTGTCCACCGACGAGGTGTTCGGCAGTCTCGGACAGCGCGGGTTCTTCACCGAGTCCTCGCCGTACGACCCGAACTCGCCCTATTCGGCCAGCAAGGCCGCGGCGGACCATTTCGCGCGCGTGTGGCAGCGCGTGTACGGGTTGCCCGTGATCATCACGAACTGCTCCAACAACTACGGACCCTTCCAGTTCCCCGAGAAGCTGATCCCCAACATGATCCTGCGCGCGATCGAGCGGCGTTCCCTGCCGGTGTACGGGGACGGGCGGAACGTCCGTGACTGGCTGTACGTCGACGATCACGTGGACGCGTTGCTCGCCGTCCTCGATCGGGGCCGCGTGGGCGAGACGTATTGCATCGGCGGGGACTCCGAGCGTCAGAACATCGAGGTGGTCATGCGGCTGTGCGACATCCTCGATGAGCTCCGACCGCGCGGAGATGGGAGAAGCTTCCGGGGCCAGATCTCTTTCGTCCCCGACCGGCGCGCGCACGACCGACGATACGCGGTGGACTCCTCGAAGATACGCCGCGAGGTGGGCTGGCGCCCGCGCCACACGTTCGAGACGGGCCTCCGATGTACGGTCGAATGGTACCTGAACAACGAGGCGTGGTGGGGCCCGATCCGAGAGACCCGCTACGGCGGCGAGCGTCTCGGGCTGAGGGTGTCGGCATGAGCACCGCCCCGTCGCTCCTGGTCCCGACGACGGTCGATGCTCCGATCGCGACGCCCCGACGGTCGGTCGCGCACCGGCGCGGCATCCTCCTGGCGGGAGGTACGGGAACGCGGCTCCACCCGATGACGCTCGCCGCGTCCAAGCAGCTCCTGTCCATCTACGACAAGCCGCTGGTCTACTATCCGCTGTGCACGCTGTTCCACGCCGGCATCCGCGACATCCTGGTGATCACGACTCGCGAGGACGCCCCGGCCTTCGGGCGTCTGCTCGGCGATGGGAGCCAGTGGGGCATCGACCTGAGGTACGCGGCGCAGGCATCCCCGGACGGGATCGCGCAGGCGTTCCTGATCGGGCGCGACTTCCTCTCCGAGGGTCCGTCGGCCCTCATCCTCGGCGACAACATCTTCTACGGTCACGGGCTGCCCGAGCGCCTGAGGATGGCGGCGTCCCGCGAGGCCGGGGCGACGCTGTTCGGCTACTGGGTGCACGATCCCGAACGCTACGGGGTGGCCGAGTTCGATGCCGACGGCCGGTTCTCGGACATCCGCGAGAAGCCCGAGAGACCGCGCTCGAACTACGCCGTCACCGGTCTCTATTTCTACGACGGGCGTGCACCACGGCTCGCGGCGGACCTCGCTCCCTCGGGCCGTGGAGAGCTGGAGATCACCGACCTGAACCGCCGCTATCTGGCAGAGGGCAGCGCGACGCTCGAGAAGCTCGGTCGGGGCTTCGCGTGGCTCGATACCGGCACGCCCGGGTCGATGCTGGAGGCGGCGAACTTCATCCGGACGGTCGAGGAGCGTCAGGGGCTGAAGATCGCGTGCCCCGAAGAGGTCGCGCTGCGCATGGGCTTCATCGGCCCGGCGGACATCGAACGTATCGCGCACCCCATCCGAGACACGGCGTACGGGGACTACCTGGCCCGGCTTCTCCGTCACGAGTCCGAGGGGGGCGAGGTGGAGGCCTCCGTTTCCGCGCCCGGGTCGGAGCCCTACGCGGCGCTCGTTGGCCGGGACAGCTGAGCTGGAAGACAGGACACAGGAGGACAACGTGCCGAAGCCAGAGCCAATCCTCGACCCCCCCGGACCGATCCTGTTTCGACGGGAGGTGCACCGGGACCCGCGCGGCGCCTTCGTGGAGTGCTACCACCAGGGACGCTACGACGACCTCGGGCTGGCGGTCCGCTTCGTCCAGACGAACTGCACCACCTCGGTGAAGGGGGTCCTGCGCGGCCTCCACTTCCAGCACCCGTGCGCCCAGGGGAAGCTCGTGTCGGCCACCCGTGGGGCGGTGTTCGATGTGGCCGTCGACATCCGCGTGGGATCGCCCTCGTTCGGGCACTGGTACGGCGTCGAGCTGTCGGCCGAGAACGGGCTTCAGCTCTGGATCCCGCCCGACTTCGCGCACGGCTTCGTGACGCTGAGCGGCGAGGCGGATCTCCTGTATCACTGCACGGCCCTGTACGATCCGGTGTCGGAGCGCGTCCTCGCGTGGGATGACCCGGAGGTGGCGGTCGAGTGGCCGGTCCAGGACCCGATCCTGTCTCCGAAGGATACGGCCGGGCGTCGGCTCGAGACGCTGCAGGCGAGGGACCTCCTGCCGGGGTTCGCCGGTCCCGGGCGCGGGAAACGGGAAGCGATCGTCCCCGTAACGGGGACCGGGGCCGTGGTCGTGCTGTGAACGCCGGGGTCGGACGGATGCGGATCCTCCTCACGGGACGGGACGGGCAGGTGGGGCGCGAGCTCCTGCGGGCCCTGAGGGGTGTCGCCGATGTGGACGCGGCGGGTCGCGACGAGCTGGATCTGACGGGCGGACAGGCGCTGGCTCGCGCCGTGCACGAGAGGTCTCCGGACCTGATCGTGAACGCGGCCGCGTACACGAGCGTGGATCGAGCCGAGAGCGAGCCGGGCCGGGCTCTGGCCGTGAATTCCGAGGCACCCCGGATCCTGGCCCGGGAGGCCGCTCGTCTGGACATCCCGATCGTCCACTACTCGACCGACTACGTGTTCGACGGCCGCAAGGGCGCTCCCTACGCCGAGGAGGATGGGACCGCGCCGGTCAACGTGTACGGGCGCACGAAGCTCATCGGCGAGCGCGCCGTCACCTGCTCGGGGGCCCCCTGCCTGGTGCTGCGGGTGGGGTGGGTGTATGGCGGGCGCCGCCAGAACTTCGTCACGGCGATGCTCGAGCGCTTCGCCACGCGGGATCGGGTGTCGGTGGTCGCCGACGAGCTCGGGGGGCCCACGTGGTCCCGCAGGATCGCCGCCTGCACCCTGGCCGCGCTCGAGGCGCTGGGAGGCCCGTGGTCACGGATGACGAGCTCGCATCTGGCCGATGGGATGCGCGCCCGGGGCGGCCTGTACCACCTCTCGCCCCCCGACCATACCAGCTGGCACGGGTTCGCGTCCGAGATCCAGGCCCTCGCGTCGCGCGAGTCGGTGTTCGCCGTGAAGGCCGAGCGCGTCGACCCCATCTCGCGGGCCGAATGGCAGGCGGAGGCCAGCCGCCCGGGCGACACGCGGATGACGAGCGGCCGGCTCGCCGCGGCGCTCGGCATCTCGCTGCCACCGTGGCGGGAGGACGTGGCGGCGTGCCTGCGCGACATGGCCTCCCGCCGTGCCGAGCTCGTCCCGACCGAGGAGCCCGCCTCGCTGCTCGTGCGCCGCTGATCGGTTAGCTTTCTCCTTTCGTCCCGTTTCCGGAGACGTCCGCCCGGCCCGGCCGGGTCCCGCGGGCTCGCCGGTCGCTGCCACGACGACGGAGAGAGACGATGCGTACTGTCCCCGCCACCCGCCGGCATGGGCTCGGCCGTGCCCTCGCGCTGCTGGCGCTCGCGGTCCCCGCCCCCACGGCCCTCGCGGCGCAGACCGCCTCCTACGAGCCCCCGGTGGCTCGCCAGAACCCCTTCCCGCTCACCATCCGGAACATCATGCGTGGCCCGGAGCTGGTGGGGCAGGCCCCGTCCGGGATTCGCTGGTCGGACGACGGCCGCTGGGTGTACTTCCGCTGGCTGCCGGGAGGCGAGGCGTGGCACGAGGACAGCCGACTGTACCGCGTCGCGGCCTCGGGTGGCGAGCCCGAGCGGATCGACGAGGAGCAGGAGCTCGCCCTGTCGCCGATCCTGTCGGGGGGTGATCTGTCGCCGGACGGCACGCGGCGCGTCGTGTCGAGCGGGGGGGACCTGTACCTCATCTCGCGCGACGCGATGCAGGTCCGGCGCCTCACCGAGACCGAGGCGTCCGAGAGCCAGCCGAGCTTCTCGCGCGATGGCGAGAGCGTCTTCTTCCGGCGCGACCAGGACGAGTTCGCGCTGTCGCTGTCGGATGGGGTGCTGCGGCAGCTCACGCGGATCGCATCGGGGCCCGAGGAGCCGGAAAAGCCCGAACCCGTGGGGCAGAAGGCCTTTCTCGAGAGGCAGCAAGAGGAGCTGTTCGAGCACATCCGAATCGAGAAACAGGAGGACGAGCGCCGCGAGGAGCGCACCGAGCGTCGCGAGGCGGACGAGCCGAAGACCCTCCACCTGGCGCAAGGCGAGCGCGCCGCGTCTCTCGAGCCCGACCCCAACGGCCGCTTCGTGGCGATCACCGCCGGCACGCCGGGCGATGCCCAGGAGACGGACATCCCGCGCTGGGTGACCGAATCGGGATACACCGAGAACACCGAGATGCGCTCCAAGGTCGGTGACCGGCAGGGGAGCTCGCGGATCGGGATTCTCGAGGTGGAGAGCGGCGCGACGACGTGGCTCGACCTCGGGGGCACCGCCCCCGGCGAGGCGGAAACGGAGGGCGCGGCGGAGCGTGGAGCGGTCGGGGCCGCCGCCGGGGAGAGCGGGATAGGAGAGGAGGCCGCGGGGGCCCCACCGGCGATCGGGAACGGGCTCGCCGTGGCGCGTTTCGTGGGTTGGGACGAGACGGGTGCGTACGGGCTCGCGTTCGCGGTGGACGCCGACTTCAAGACGTGGCGTCTGTACTCCGTCGAGGCCGCGACGGGGGAGACGACCCTGCTCGATTCGCTCCACGACGAGGCGTGGGTCGGCGGCCCGTGCTTCGCCGACTTCGGCGGGGGCTGCATGGGCTGGATCCCCTCCGGCGACCGCACGACGCGCGACGGGCCGCGCGCCTGGTACGTGAGCGAGGAGACCGGATACGCGCACCTGTACGAGATCGACGCCGACGGCACCGACCGGGCGCAACTGACGCGCGGCGAGTGGGAAGTCGAGGGCGTGACCATCCCCGAGGGGCGGGACTGGTTCCTGATCCACACGAGCGAGGGCTCGCCCTTCGACCGGCACCCGTGGCGCCTGGAGTTCGACGGCTCGAACCGGGTCGAGGTGATCGAGGGGGACGGGTTCTTCGACGCGATCCCGTCGCCCGACGGCGAGCGGCTCGCGGTGCTCGCGTCCGGGTCCAACCGGCCCCCGGAGCTGTACCTCGGTCCGAACGATCCCGGGCTCACGCTCGACGACCTCGAGCGGGTGACCGTCTCGCCCACGGAGGACTGGCGGGCCTTCCCGTGGATCGAGCCCGAGATCATCCGCTTCGAGGCGCGGGACGGAACGATGGTCCCCGCCCGCATCTACCGTCCGCACGACCTGGGCGCCGAGCCCAGCGGGGCGGGGGTCGTGTTCGTTCACGGGGCGGGCTATCTCCACAACGTGCACCACGGATGGTCGAGCTACTTCAGGGAGTACATGTTCAACCACTTCCTCGCGGCCAACGGCTACACGGTGCTCGACATCGACTACCGTGGCTCGGCCGGATACGGACGCGACTGGCGGACGGCCATCTACCGGCACATGGGGGGCGCGGACCTCACCGATCAGGTGGATGGCGCGGCGTACCTCGTGTCCGAGGAGGGCGTCGACGCGGGCCGGCTGGGGATCTACGGGGGGTCGTACGGTGGATTCATCACCCTGATGGCCCTGTTCACACAGCCCGGCGTGTTCGAGGCCGGGGCCGCGCTACGCTCGGTGACCGACTGGGCGCACTACAACCACTGGTACACGAGCCGCATCCTCAACCTCCCGCAGGATGACGAGGAGGCGTACCGGCAGTCCTCGCCCATCTACTTCGCCGAAGGGCTCGAGGACCACCTGCTCATGCTGCACGGCATGTACGACACCAACGTGCACTTCTCCGACATCGTGCGTCTGACCCAGCGGCTCATCGAGCTCGGCAAGGAGAACTGGGACCTCGCCGTGTATCCCGTCGAGAACCACGGGTTCGTGGAGCCCGCCTCGTGGACCGACGAGTACCGCCGCATCTACGAGCTGTTCGAGGGCGTGATCGGTCGCCGGGGGCTGGCCGCGGACCAGGGAGCGGGTGGCTGAGTCGATGCGCGGACGCCGGATCGCCGCGGCCGTCGCCCTGTGGCTGGCGGGGGCCGCCGCGGGGTGCGGCGAGGCGAGCCCCGGCGAGTGGGTGGACGTCGAGGGAGGACGGGTGCGGGCGCTCCACCCGCGTGGGTCGGCGCAGGGCGGCTTCGAGGTCCTGCCGCCCGCGGAGACGGGCATCACGGCGGCCGACGTCGTCCCCGAGGAGCGTATCCTCGAGAATCGGACGCTGGCGGATGGGTCCGGCGTCACCGTGGGGGACTTCGATCGAGACGGGCTCCCCGACCTCTACGTGGCGCGGGTGGCCGCTCCGAACGCGCTGTACCACAACCTCGGCGGGTGGCGCTTCGAGGACGTCGCGGCCGCCGCCGGCGTCGCCCTGGCCGAGCACCCGTCCACCGGTGCGCTGTTCGCGGATGTGGATGGCGACGGTGACCTCGATCTGGTGGTCGCCGGTCTCGGCGCGCCCAACGCGCTCCTCCGGAACGAGGGAGGCGGGCGCTTCACCGACGTGTCGAACGAGGCGGGGTTCTCGGTCGCGCGGGCGAGTCGCAGCCTCGCGCTCGCGGACGTGGACGGCGACGGCGATCTGGACCTGTACGTCGCGAACAACAAGACCCGCGTGGTCCAGGACCTGTTTCCGCCCGAGGAGCGCACGCGCGACCGGGTGGTGATCCGGGACGAGACCGGGTGCCGGGCCGCGCCCGAGGTGGCCGAGCACTGGGCCGTCGATTGCTTCGACGGCGTGACGCGCTGGCTGGAGATCGCCGAGGAGGACGAGTTCTACCTCAACGACGGGGATGGGCGCTTCCGTCTCGTGCCGTTCACCGGGGGTCGCTTCCGGAGTGCGGACGGCACCCCGCTGGTGGCGGCGCCGCGCGACTGGGGGCTCTCGGTCCGCTTCCACGACCTCGACGGTGATGGGTCGCCCGATCTGTACGTGTGCAACGACTTCGAGACGCCGGACCGCATCTGGCTGAACGACGGCTCGGGGTCCTTCCGCGAGGCCGGGCCGGAGCGCGTGCGTACCACGAGCCTCGCCTGCATGTCGGTGGAGTTCGCCGACGTCGACCGCGACGGGATCGAGGACATCTTCACGACGGACATGGAGCCGCTCGACGGACCCCGCCGCAAGCGGCTCGTTCCGCCCATGCGCTCGGACACGACCGCGCCGGGCGCCATCGAGACGCGCGTCCAGCGGGCCCGAAACACGCTCCAGCTCGCGCGCGGGGACGGCACGTACTCCGACATCGCCCCCATGGCCGGCGTGGCCGGCTCGGAGTGGACGTGGGGCGCCCTGTTCCTCGACGTGGACCTGGACGGATACGAGGACCTCGTCATGGCGACGGGGAACGTGTGGAACCTGCTCGACGCCGATGTGGGGGCGCGCGTGGCGGCCGCCCGGCGTACGGTCGACTGGCGCGAGGAACGCCGCCTGTTCCCCCCCATGCCGCTCCGGAACCTCGCGTTCCGGAATCGGGGCGACGCGACCTTCGAGGAGCGGGGCGTCGCCTGGGGGCTCGGCGAGACGCCCGACATCGCGCACGGAGTGGCCGCCGGCGACTTCGACCTGGATGGCGATCCGGACCTCGTCATGACCCGTCTGGGCGAGCCGCCCCTCGTCCTCCGGAACCGCTCGACCGCCCCGCGGGTGGCGGTGCGGCTCGCCGGGCGGCCCCCCAACACGCGCGGCATCGGAGCGGTGATCCGCGTCGAGGGCGGGGCCGTGCCCCTCCAGGTCCGCGAGGTCGCGGCCGGGGTGACGTATCTGTCGGGCTCGGAGCCGGAGATCGCCTTCGGGACCGGGACGGCGGAGCGGGTCGCTGTCGAGGTCCGGTGGCCGGGCGGGGCCGTGACGCGCATCGCGGGCGTGGCGCCCGATCGGCTGGTCGAGGTGCGCGAGCCCGACGGAGCGGCGGACGGCGGCCGGAGCGAGCCGACGGGCGACGCGCCGCGGCCGGTGTTCGAGCGCGTGACCGTCGAGGCGACGCACACGGATCCCTCCGCCCCCGAGCTCGTACGGCAGCCCCTCCTGTCGGAGCGTCTGGCCCAGCTCGGGCCGGGGGTGAGCTGGATCGACGTGGACGCGGATGGCGACCCCGATCTCCTCATGGGGGCCGGGCGCGGCGGCACGCCGAGCCTGCTCGTCAACGACGGGGGGAGCTTCCGGCCCGGCCCGGCCCGGCTTCCGGCCACGCCGTTCGACCAGACGACGATCCTCGGCGTGCCGGGACCGGGTGAGGGGTGCGACCTCCTCGTGGGTCGCATGACGTACGAGGCCGAGTCCCCCGACCTTGCCCTCGCCGTGCCGGCCGTGGTGCGGCTCTCCCCCACCACCGGCGCGGAGACGACGGTCGTGCCGCCGTCGCTCGAGAGCGTGGGGCCTCTCGCCATCGCGGACGTCGACGGAGACGGGGATCTCGACCTGTTCGTCGGCGGGCGGGTGTTTCCGGGCCGCTACCCGGCGGCCGTGTCCTCGCACGTGTACCTGAACGACGACGGGTCGTGGCGGGCCGATGCCGCGGCCGAGGCGCTCCTGCGCGAGGTGGGCGTCGTGTCGGCCGCCCTGTTCACCGATGTGGATGGCGACGGCGATCCCGATCTCGCGCTGGCGCTCGACTGGGGGCCGATCCGCATCTTCCGCAACGACGCCGGTCGGTTCCGCGATGCCACCCGGGCCCTGGGTCTGGACGGCCTCACGGGGCGCTGGAACGGCCTCACGGCGGGGGATCTGGATGGCGACGGGCGGCTCGATCTGGTCGCCACCTCCTGGGGCTGGAACACGGGGGTGCGGCCGACTCCGGAACGGCCGCTGCTCGTGTATCATGGAGACCTGGATGGGAACGGCACGTACGAGATGATCCGCGCGATGGAGGAGCCGGCGGCAGGTGGAATGGCCCCGATCGAGGACCTCACCCGGCTGGGGCCGGCCCTTCCGTCCCTCCGGCGCTCGGTGCCGTCGTTCGAGGCGTACTCCCGGGCCACGATGGTCGACATGTTCGGCGAGGCCATCGGGAGGCGGACGCCGCTCGAGGCGCGCACGATGGCGCACACGGTACTCTTCAACCGCGGTGACCGCTTCGAGCCGGTGCCCCTGCCACGCGAGGCGCAGGTGGCGCCGGGCTTCTACGCGGGGGTGGCCGACTACGATGGGGACGGCGCCGAGGACGTGTTCCTCACGCAGAACTTCTTCGCCACCGTCCCCGGCGAAGCCCGCTACGACGCGGGCCGCAGCCTGTGGCTTGCGGGGGACGGCAGGGGGGGTCTGGAGCCCGTCCCCGGCGCGCGGAGCGGCGTGGCGGTGTACGGCGATCCGCGCGGCGCCGCCCTCGCGGACTACGACGGGGACGGCCGCGTGGACCTCGCCGTGAGCCAGAACGGCGGGCCGCTCGTCCTGTACCACAACGTCGGCGCGGCCCCGGGTCTGCGGGTGCGGCTGGTGGGCCCCGCGGCGAACCCCGATGCGATCGGCGCCGCCGTGCGGCTCGTGTACGCGGACGGACGCGGCCCGCTGCGCGAGGTGCGGGCCGGGTCGGGATACTGGTCGGTGGATGGGGCCACACAGGTGCTCGGGCGCCGCGGGACCCCGGTGGCCGTGTGGGTCCGGTGGCCGGGAGGGGATGAGGTCGAGGTGCCCGTCGAGCCGGACGTATCGGAGGTCGTGATCCCGCGGGAGGAGACGGGCGGATGAGCCGCGCGTGGGGTGTGGCGGTCCGGCTGGCGGCCATCGGGGCGGGGGTCGCGGCGCTCGGAGCGTGCACGGATGTCCGACCCGCGGCCGACGCCGATTCCGATCCCGAGCTGCCGCCGAGCACGCGGAGGATGGCCGAGCGGCTCGCGGCGCTCGACGATCCGGCGAGCTACGACGGCCAGGTGGCGGCGCTCGACTCGACGCCGCGCCCGGAGGACCTGCGCGGGAGCCTCCTGTACGCCGCCCGCCGTACGCAGCTCCTGGAGCAGGCCGGCCGGTTGGAGGAGGCGGCCGACGAGCTGCGGCGCATGGCCGCGACGATTGCGCAGTGGTCACAGCAGGTGCCGGCCGACTTCAAGCGCGACATGGCCGAGCTCGAGGCCAGCATCCTCCTGTGGGGCGCCGTGCAGAACGCCTGTCTGCACGATGCGGAGGCCTGTCTGTTCCCCCTGACCCGTGACGCGTTCGTCGAGGATTCGCGTCCCGAGCGCGCCTTCGAGACGTATCGGAGGCTGCTCCAGGCCGGCTCCGGAAGCCTGCGGGACGCCTGGCTCCTCAACCTGTCCGCCATGGCGGCCGGGCGATACCCCGACGGGGTGCCCGAGCCGTGGCGCATCCCGCCCGAGGCGTTCGCTTCCGAGACCGACATCGGGCGCTTCAGGAACCGGGCGGCCGAGCTCGGCGTGGACGTGCCCGGACGCGCGGGCGGAAGCGTGATGGAAGATCTCGATGGCGACGGGGACCTGGACCTCATGGCCTCCTCGATCTACCTGACCGACGAGATCCGGCTGTTCCGGAACGAGGGTGGCAGGTTCGTCGACGCGAGCCGCGCGGCCGGGCTGTCGGGTCTCACCGGCGGTCTCAACCTCATACAGGCCGACTACGACAACGATGGGGACGTGGACGTGTTCGTGCTCCGCGGCGCGTGGAGCGTGGACGGGCAGCCCAACTCGCTGCTCCGTAACGAGGGGGACGGACGCTTCACCGACGTCACCGAAGAGGCCGGTGTCCTGTCGTCCAACCCGACGCAGACCGGAAGTTGGGTCGACTACGACGGGGACGGCGACCTCGACCTGTTCATCGGCAACGAGACTCTGCCGCGCGCTTCAGCGGCGGAGGCCCATCCGGCGGAGCTGTATCGCAACGAGGGCGACGGCACGTTCGTCGACGTGGCGGCCGATGTGGGTCTCGACATCGTCGGGTTCATCAAGGAGGTGGCGTGGGGCGACTACGACGACGACGGGCGGCCCGACGTATATCTGTCGCGTCTCGAAGGTCCCAACCGACTGTTCCGAAACGAGGGGCCCACACCCGATGGAGGCTGGCACTTTCGGGACGTGACCGAGGCGGCGGGAGTCGCCGAGCCGCGCGAGAGCTTCCAGACCTGGTTCTGGGACTACGACAACGACGGGGACCTGGATCTGCTCGTGTTCGGGTTCCGCCTGAGCGCCGTCGACGTCGCCGCCGAATACCTCGGCCATGCCGAGGGAGTGGCGCTCCCGCGTCTGTACCGGAATCGCGGGGACGGCACGTTCGAGGACGCGACGGAGGAGGCCGGCCTGAGGCGGGTCATGTACGCCATGGGCACCAACTACGGCGACCTCGACAACGATGGCTGGCTGGACTTCTACGTGGGAACGGGGGCGCCGAATCTGCGGGCCATGGTCCCCAATCGGATGTTCCGAAACGACGCGGGCCGGTTTCAGGACGTGACGGTGTCGGGGGGATTCGGCCACCTGTCGAAGGGCCACGGCGTCGCGTTCGGGGATATCGACGCGGACGGCGACCAGGATGTGTACGAGGTGATCGGGGGCGCCGTACAGGCGGACATCGGACGCGACGCCCTGTGGGAGAACCCGGGCCACGGGAACGCGTGGATCACGCTCCGACTCGAGGGCGTGCGCGCGAACCGCTCGGCGATCGGCGCCCGCATCCGGGTCGACGTCGATACGCCGACCGGCCGCCGCGACATCTACGCGCTCGCCGGCTCGGGCGGGAGCTTCGGAGGCTCGAGCCTCCAGCAGGAGATCGGGCTCGGCGACGCGACCGCCATCCGGGAGATCGAGGTGCGGTGGCCGGGATCCGGCGTGGTGGAGCGTCTCGAGGGACCGCCGCTCGACGCCGTATACCGGCTGAGGGAGGGAAGCGGGCGGCTCGAGCCGGTCCCCACGACCCCGCTGCCGCTCGGGAGCCCCGCCCGTTGATCCCGCCGACATGCGACCGGGCACCCGGGCTGGAGCGCGTCGCACCAGCGCTGCTGACCGTCCTCCCGCTCCTGTGTCTCGCGTGCGGGGGCGGCGCGGCGCCCGGCGACTGGGTGTCGGAGGGCGATGTTCGATGGCGGGCCGTGCACCCGGGCGGCGATGCCGGGCTCGAGCGCATCGATGCGTCCAGACGCGGGATCTCGTTCGTGTACGACGTGTCCGAGGCGGACCGCTACGCGAACCGGGTGCGGGCCGAGGGCGCCGGGGTCGCCGTGGGGGACGTGGACGGCGACGGGCTCGCCGACCTGTTCTTCGCGGGGTTTGGCGGGCCGAGCGCGCTGTACCGGAACGAGGGGGAGTGGCGCTTCGAGGACGTGACCGGGCGGGCGGGGGTGGCGCTCGAGGACGTGCTCGTAAGGGGCGCCACGCTGGCCGACGTGGACGGCGATGGAGATCTCGATCTCGTGGCCACCGTGCACGGGGGGGCCAATCGGCTGCTGCTCAACGACGGGACGGGCCGGTTCGAGGAGCGCCGGGATGCGGGGTTCGCGGGGACGTGGGGCAGCACCTCGGCGGCGCTGGCGGACATCGACCGCGACGGCGACCTGGACCTGTACATCGCAAACTACAAGACGCGGCAGGCCGATGACCTCCTGAGCCCCGTCGAGCGCAGCGTGCTCAGCCGGCTCAGACCGGGGCCCGACGGCCGTCTGGAGGTGCCACCCCGCATCGCCGAGCACTACCACGTGGACTACGACGGCCGCTTCGTGCGCTGGTGGGAGCTGGGGGAGCCCGACGAACTGTACCTGAACGACGGCTCGGGGCGTTTCACGGCGGCCGTCCTGAGCGAGCGCCTCCGCATCCCCGAGGGGAGCGTGCTCGACTCGCTCAGGGACTGGGGCCTCACGGCCCGGTTCTCGGACTGGGACGGGGACGGCGATCCCGACCTGTACGTCGCCAACGACTTCAACAGCCCTGACGGGATCTGGGTCAATCGCGGAGACGGGACCTTCGATCCGGCCTCGCCACTCTCCATCCGCACGACGAGCCTGTCGTCGATGTCGGTGGATGTGTCCGACATCGAGCGCGATGGGGACCTCGACCTGGTGACGACGGACATGCTGGCCCGCGACCCGCGCCTGCGGCTGTCGCAGGTGCCGAGCTTCACCCCCCTCCCCGAGCCGCCGGGGGTCGTGGCGACTCGTCTCCAGGTGAACCGGAACGCCGTGCAGCTCAACCGGGGAGACGGCACGTTCGCCGAGGTGGCCCGGGAGGCGGGTGTGGCCGCCTCGGACTGGACGTGGGGGGTGGTGTTCCTCGACGTGGACCTCGACGGCTACGAGGACCTCCTGGTGACGACGGGCCACCTGTGGGACCAGCTCGACGGCGACATGGACGCACGGTTGCGCGCGGGGCCTGTCGGCGCGGACTGGCGCCGCCAGCTCGCCCTGTACCCGCCGCTCAGACAGCGGAACGCCGCGTATCGGAACCGCGGCGACGGCACGTTCGAGGACGTCACCGACGCCTGGCGGTGGGGCGGAGAGCCCGACATCTCGCATGGCATCGCCACCGGCGACCTGGACGCCGACGGCGATCTGGACGTCGTCGTGACCCGTCTGGGGGACCCGCCCCTCCTGTTCCGCAACCGGAGCGCCGGCCCCCGCGTCCTGGTCCGCTTGCGCGGACCGGCCGGCAACCGGCACGGCGTCGGTGCGCGCGTGACGCTGCGCGGCCACCCCGTGGGGGATCAGGTGGACGAGATCACGGCGGGCGGCTCGTACCTGTCGTCGTCGGAGCCGTGCGTCATGTTCGCCGCCGTCCCGAATGCGCCCATGCAGATCGTGGTGGACTGGCCCGATGGCCGGCGCACCGTGGTCGGGGACGTGGGGGCGGATCGGGAGTACGAGATCGCGTACCCCTCGCCGGACGATGCCGGGCCGGATCGGGTGGCCGACGCGCGCCCCGGCGCCGCGGAGACCGTCATGCCCCTGCTCGCCGACGTGTCCGCACGCCTCGGCCATCGACACGCGGAGACCGGGTACGACGACCGGCGCCGGCAGCCGCTGATCCCCGTGTCGCTGGGTCGCCTGGGTCCCGGTGTGGCGTGGATCGACATGGACCGGGACGGGGACGCGGACCTCGTCGTCGGCTCGGGCCGCGGCGGATCGCCGGTCCTCATCCGGAACCTGGGCGGACAGTTCGACCGGCCACGTGCGCTGACCCCGGCGCTCGACTTCGATGCCACGGCCATTCTCCCGCACCGCGCACCGGGGGGAGGGACGGAGCTCCTCATCGGAGCGAGCGGATACGAGGTGGCTTCCAGCGGCGAGGCGGCCGCCATCCCCGCGCTGCTCGAGGTGCGGCCGAGCGGCAACGCCGGGGACCCGCTCCCGCTCCTGGCGGCGAGCGAGCCGCCCTCGGCCACCGGTCCGCTCGCGCAGGCGGACATCGACGGCGATGGCGACCTCGACGTGTTCGTCGGCGGACGGGCCATCCCGTGGCTCGTGCCGCTTCCGGCGAGCTCGCGGCTGCTCGGGAACGAGGGGGGCGTCCTCGTGCCGGACTCCCTCGCCTCGCGCCCGTTCGAGGCCGCGGGGCTCGTGTCCGGAGCGACGTTCGCCGACATCGACGCGGACGGCGATCCGGACCTCCTGCTGGCGACGGAATGGGGCCCCGTGCGCCTGTTCCGGAACGACGGCGGGCGGTTCGTGGACGCGACGGCCGACGCCGGTCTGGCGGCCCTGCCGGGCCGCTGGAACGCGGTCGCCGCCGGAGACTTCGACGGCGATGGCGCACTCGACTTCGTGGCCACCGGGTGGGGCGACAACCTCGACGTCCCGCCGCGCTACTCCGTGTTCTTCGGCGACTTCGACCGGAACGGCTCGTTCGACGTCATCGAGGCGGTCCGCGGGACGGCCGGCTGGCGCCCGCTCCGGCGCCGGGATGAGCTCGCGCGGGGCCTGCCGGGTCTCAATCGGGTCCCGTTCGTCGAGTACCGGGACGAGACGCTCGCCGAGCTCCTCGGCACGAGCTTCGACTCGACCGCGCGTCTCGACGTGCGCGAGCTCCGCCACACGGTGTTCCTCAACCGGGGCGGGCGATTCGAGCCGCGGCCGCTGCCGCCCGAGGCACAGCGGGCGCCGGCGCTCGGGGTGGCGGTCGGCGATCTGGACGGAGACGGCGCGGAGGATCTCGTCCTGTCGCAGAACTACTACGACGTGCGCCCGGGCACGCCGCGCTACGATGCGGGACGCGGCCTGTGGCTGCGTGGCGACGGTGCGGGAGGCTTCACGGCCGCCTCGGCCTACGAGTCCGGGATCCGCGTGTACGGGGACGGCCGAGCCGTCGCTCTGGCGGACTTCGATTTGGACGGGCGGGTCGATGTCGCGATGGGCGTCAACGGCGGCGAGACGAGGCTGTTCCGGAACGTGCGCGCCCGCCCCGGCCTCCGCGTGCGGCTGCACGGGTCGCCCGGCAATCCGGATGGGGTGGGGGCGGTGCTCCGGGTCGAATACGCGGATGGAACGCTCGGGCCTGCCCGGGTGGTGAGCGCCGGGTCGGGCTACTGGGCGGTGTCGGAGCCGGCCCAGACGCTCGGCCTCCACGCGCCGGTGGCCGCCGTGCGCGTGCGCTGGCCGGGGGGAGGCGCCACTCGGACCCCGCTGGCCACCGGAGCCCGCGTGCTCGAGGTGACCCGCCCGACCGGGTGAGGCCCCACCGCAGCGCCCCACTCCGGCGCGACGCGCAACGAGCGAACGGGTGGCACGGTGCAATCTCCCGCGCGTGGCGTCACTCCCACACCGGCGACCGGTACGGTCCCCAAGTGATTGGGAGGGTGAGAGTTGCGTTCCCGGTCGAAACCGGGAACCGGCCTTGCACGTGTGCGGGCTCGAGAGGAGCAATCTCGAGGGCTTTGGAGGAAACACGCATATGCGAAGGTCGAACCACGGGAGCACCGCGATTCGCCGTGACGGCGCGCCGGTCCACGGAAACAGGTCGGACTCGACGCGCTCGGAGGACGGGGGGTTCGCGCTCGCGCTCGTCGTGCTGGCGCTCGTCGGGATGACGACGCTGGCGATGGCGGGCTTCCTGAGATCCAATACCGACTATCGGATCACGCAGAACCATCGCGCGTCGATCCATGCCTTCAACGTCGCCGATGCCGCCCGGTCGGAATACCTGGGTCGCGGCAAGCTGCGCACCGACACGGTTACATATTCGTATTCGGACGGTGCCGCGGATGTGTGGACCGAGCCGCTCATCGCCGTCGACGACTCATCCACCCTGTACCGCATCGTGTCGTCGGGGACGCACGCCGCGCCGGAGGGCGGATCCTCCAGCCGCCGGACCTCCTCGGTGGTCATCCACAAGGCGGTGGGGTTCTCGGTCAACGCGGCCATCACGGCGCCCGCGGGTCTCCTGAAGAACGGCAACGCCGGGGGGGTGGACGGAGACGATCAGGCGACGATCGCCGACTGTCCCGTGGGTGGTACGGAGGATGTCGCGGGACTGCAGGTGCCACCCGGTGGCTTCTCCCAGAACGGCGGGAAGGGCAAGGGCGGCGGCACGCCACCCGGCTTCTCGGGGAATCCGCCGATCGACGACACCCAGTCGGCTGCCGATATCCTGCTCGGTCTGGGCATCGACTGGCAGGGCATGCTGGATGGCTCGTTCGCCCAGGCCGACTTCATCGTCTCGCAGGACGGGTACCCGAACTTCTCATCCGACGTGGCGACCGACGAATGGCCCCTGATTCTGATCGACAGCAACAGCTATTCGGTGGGCAACCCCGAAAGCGGTCGTGGGACGCTGGTGTTCCAGGGAGACGCCACGTTGAACGGGAGCTTCGATTGGGATGGACTCATCCTCGTCGGCGGGCAACTGACGTCCAACGGAATCCAGCACATCAGCGGAGCCGTCGTCGCGGGCTTGAACCTGTACCTGGGCCAGAATCCCGGTGCGACGGATCTCGGGAACGGCAACTGGGACTACGCGTACCATTCGTGCAACGTGCTCAACGCCCTCAAGGGGATCGGGTGGCCCGTGGAGGAGCCGCACACCTGGATGGAGATCTTCTGATCGAGGGTCCTGTGTTCGTCACGGGGCGAGCGCCACCGCGGCTCTCAGGATCGGGGCCCACGCGGTGACTCCTCGCGGAAAAGAGGGGCGGACCTCACGGCCGCCCCTCTTTCACATCCGGCTCGCGGATCGGGCCCGGCTATCAGCGCCCCCCAGCGAGCGCCGGAGACGGGCTCGAGGCCCGGACAGCGCGGGTCAGGGGAATCCCGCCCCCACGCCGAACGTGACGACCACATCGTTCTGGAGCTTGCTGTCGCCGGTGGTGGGCGACTCGAAGTAGGACGCGAAGTCCCGCACCTCGAGCCGCATGACCAGATTCGAGATCAGTCGCGTCCTGATGCCGGCCGCGAGGCTCGCGGCGGGATCGGTCGTGGACGCCACCTCCGGCGCCGCGATCGCGTCCACATCGACGTGCTTGAGCCCGAATCCCCCCGCGAAGTACGGCTCGAGCGCGCTGCCCGACCCCGAAGAGGGGAAGCGGTACACCGCGCTCACCGCCCCGGCCAGAAAGGTCGCGCCGCCCAGGTCGTTGGGTACCGCGCCCTGGAACTGCGTGCTTTTCGCCGCGAGCTGGGAGGGGGAGTACACGCCGGTGACGTCGAGGCCGAAGCGGTCGGACAGCCAGTAGGTCATGTCCACGCCGAGCGCCACATACGGATCGATGACCGTCGCGAACGACTCCGGGTCCTCCGTGAGGTTCGCCACGGGCGTGAGCATCCCGATGAACCCCGACACGTCCACGGTCTCCCTGCGTCCGTCCATGGCGTCCTCATCGGTCATCTGCGCCACGGCCGGACGGGGGAGGGCTAGCGAGAGGGCCAGGAGGCCGCCGGCGAGCGCGTTCGCGTACTCGCGAGCGGATCTATGTGCGATCCCGCCGTTTCGGGTCATCGAGTCCTCACGATGGTGATCTGTGGCTCCGCCGTCTCCGACAGCTCGCCGCCACCAGGCGTCGACAGGGCCAGGGAAAGAGCGGGCGCGTCGAGTCCGGACACGAGCGAGAAGTAGGCAACCGTCGAGGCCCCTACGTCGAAGTCGGTCGCCCCGGTTTCAAACTGGAGCACAGACGCCCGGAGCGGGAACGAGAGCGGGAACAGCGCCCCGGCCGTCGGATTGCGGTTGAGCGCCCCGAACACGTCGCGAAAGTCCCACGTGGTCACCCGGAAGGTGTCCGCCAGCTCGGTGATCCCGGCGTCGTCCGCCGCCACCGCGATCGCGAACTCCGACAACAGGTCTTCCCACCGGCGACCCGTGGCGAGCTCGATGTTCTCGATGCCGCGGGCCTTCTGCTGGCCGCCGCTCACGAGCTGGCGAAACAGCGCCCGCTCGTTGCCGCCGGTGTGGTCCGCCAGCCAGCGCAGGAAGAACCAGGCGAACCCGCGCATCTGGAGGCTCGCGCCGCCGCCGGGATCGGAGGTCGAGATCGTCGGCGCGTTCGCCGGATCGAACATGTACAGGCTGAGATTGAAGAAGTTGTTGATCTGGAACGCGTTGAATGCGTCCAGCTCGGCGCGCGTGTTTGCCACCTGATCGAAGGTGTAGTTGCCTCCGACCGCCCGCTGGATCACCGCCAGCCCCGCCACCTCCTCGGCCAGGGTGGCGAGCCCTTCGTCGAGCCACACTTCCTCGGTCGCCGTGAACCCGCCCTCGCCGTGCAGGACGCGACGTTCGGCGTTGATGAGGTGCTGGAGCTCGTGCGGGATGAGCCCGCGAGCGTTGCGGATGGCGCGAGCCTTCGAGACGGTCGGACCGGCCTCGCCCTCGGGATCGGCGGCGACCAGGTAGAGGATCTCCGCCTCGTTGCTGGCCGGGCAGACCTCGCCGCTCGGACCGGGGAGGCCCCCGCCGCCCCGTCCCGAGGCCGCGAGGTCGAGCGGCAGGAAGAAGCCGCCGATCCCGCCGGACGGCCCGGCGGCGAGGGCGTTGACACGCGGGGTGAACAGCACGGTCACGCGCGCGTTTCCGTCGATGTCGTCGTAGGGACCGAAGTACGCGGTGTCCGTGGGGACGATGACCTCGTCGAGCTCCGCGAGGAGACCCGCCCACTCCTCCGCGGACGGGCCCCCGGCGGGGGCCTCGATGTCCTCGGCGAGCACCACGTGTTGTCCGACGCCACGCACGACCGCTCGCACCCGCGTCGTGGTGTCCGTACAGGTCGCGACCAGGTTCGGCTGCGGGGCGAAGAACTGCACGAGGGTATCGCCGGTCGCCGGTGGGGCCACCGCGGTCACGTTGGCCCGCGGGCGCGGCACGACGGTGGCGACGCGCGAGCGCCGCAGGCTCTGGAGCGCCCGCTCCCGGAGCTGGATCTCCGCGAGCGCTCTCTCCCGCACGCCCTCCTGGACGCTCGCCGTGAGCTGACGGGGCGCGATCGCACCGGCGGCACCGCGGCGGGCGAGCTGCGACGGGGCCCGCGTCACCAGGCGCAGGTCCAGGCGGTCGCCGCTCTCGCGATCGATGCTGCCGATCGCCACGCGATACTCACGCGGCGAGGAGGTCTCGCCGAGCTGCAGGCAGCGGACGGCGTCGACGCCGCGCAGGGTCATCGTCTCGCCGACCTCGAGCTCGATCTGCGCCTCCTGCGGCCGGAGCGGGATCATGCGGCCATTGCTCGCGTCTCCGCGGACCAGCACGCGGACGCCGACGTCGCGCTCGGGGAGGCACTCTCCGGAGAAGTCCGGCACCTGGATCGTGAGCTCGCCACCCGTCGCAGCGAGCACCTGGGCCCGCGCCCCCTCGATGCGCACGTCGTTGTCGGCCGCGACGGTGCTGAAGCCCTGTCCGTGGAGGGTCGCCTGCCCGGCGGTGACCAGACCACCGGTCCCCACCGAATCCAGGGTGACATCGCCTTCGAAGCCGTCAGTGGCCGTCGCGACGAAGCGGACCGTGTCGGACAGGACGCCGCGCGCCGCGAACGCCTCCACCGTGTACTCACCCGCCGTGCGGCCGAGGGTCAGGACCGTGCGAACGCGTCCGTCCGAGCCGGTCAACATGGAGTCGACCGTGAGGACGGCCGACGCATCGCTCCCCGCGACGATGCGCCATACCACGGACACACCGCCTGCCGGAGCGCCTCCGGGCGTGCGGGCCTCGATCTCGAACGGCATCGGGAGCTGGCTGCCGGCCTCGGCCCGCTGGCCATCCCCGTCGGCGGCCGACAGCGCGACCGAGTCGGCGGCCACCGCCAGGATCCGGAACTGGAGCGCGGGCACGTTCGTCGCGCTCGGCACATCGGCGCGGATCGAGGCCTCCCCCGGGGTGCCGCCGGCCTGGTAGGAGGACTCCGCCACCCCGTCGACCCCGGAGACCGCCACCCCGGGGAACATGCGTCCCTCGCCCCCCGCCACCACGAAGCGCACCGGCGTGCCCTCGACGGGGTTGCCGAGCGCGTCCTCCACCCGCACCGAGAGAGGCGGGTCCGTCTGCTCGCCCGTGACGACGGTGTCGACGGGCATCGAGATCTGGACCAGCGTGGCCGGCGGCGATCCGAGCTGGGTGCTTCCACCGTCGCCGCATGCCGCGAGGAGCGCGGCGATCGGGACCAGCGCGACCCGGGCGACCGCCAGCAGCCCGCGCGGGGTCGGGTGGGGTCCCGATCTCACGGCGTTCCCGCCCCCCGGTCGATCCGGACGTGGGAGCCGGGGACACATGGTGTGCGCCACCCGTGCGCGCGCGGGCACGGGACCGATCCGGTCCTCGAATCCGCGCCGCGATGGACACGACACGTCCGCTCCTCCATGGGCGCCACCCCCCGTCGCGCGCCCGCTGCGGGCGAGAGCGTGAGCAGCAGCACCCCCGACGGCCGAATCGTGGCGACCCGGCCGGTCCTGCGTCGAATCGGTTTCATACGAGGTTTGTCTACGCTGGCGTATCCTCCGTTCCCGACGTGGTCCCCGGCCCACGTCCCGACCGCCGGATGGCCCCGAAGAATAGAGGCGACTGCATGAGTTGGACAACTTTCGGGCGAGGAGCGTTGAACGCGTGACGAGACGCTCCGGGCGGCCGGCCCTACCCGAACGCGAGGCCGGGGCGACGGCTCACGGCGGCGTCGCGAGCCGCAGGTGGGCTTCGAGCAGCGCGTTACGGAGATCGCCGGGGGCGCGGTCGGCGAGCGGGGCGAGGATCCGATACGCCCGTTCGGCTCCCGATCGGTCTCCGACCGCCAGCCGCGACACGACCGATGCGTCCAGCAGAAAGCCCCGGTCGAGAGCGGCGAGGACCGGCGACGGGCCGCCCGTAGAGGTGATCGCCTCGATGAGGGACTCCGAGGCATTCGCGGCGAGCTCGAAGCGCCAGCCCGCCGCCCCCTCCACGAAGTCGACCAGGGCGGTCACCTCCGGTGGCGGTCGGCCACGTGCCAGGGCCGCCCGGACGCGCGCGAAGAACGCCGTGTCGGCGAACCCGGCCGTGCCCCGATGGAGCACCCGCTCCGCGACGAGGAAGCCTTCTACCCAGTCGCGCCAGCCCCCATCCTCCGGGCTCCCGGGGGGCACGAGGATGGCCGCGAACCCGTTCTCGACACGCGTTACGGCCCTGCGGGCCGACGCCGGGAGCGGCCGATCGGGGTCGGCGAGCCAGCCCCGGGCCCCGAACGCCCCCGCCCGGTCGCGCATGGGGGCCAGGCCGGGGATGGGGAGGGTCGCCGTCGAGGCGGGTTCGAGGCGCCACCCTCCGAGCGCCGCCGCGATCAGGAAGCGGTCCGTCGCCAGCCCTTCCGCTCCGTACGCGAACGCGTCGTCGAACCGCGCCCGTTCCGAGCGCACGTCGAGGAGCGGCCGGTAGTCCGAGTTCGGTCGCACGCCGCGCACGAGCGGTCCCATCTCGCGGTCGGTGAACAGGAGGAGCCCCGCCAGGTGGTCCGCGCGGAGTCTCGGCAGGTGCCGGGTGGCGGCCCGGAAGGAGGGCTCCGACAGGAGCCCCCAGTCGGGAGGCGGAAGCTCATCGGCGAGCCCGGCGACGATCATCACATCGGTGTCTCCCACCAGATACCCGCGGTACGAGGGGAAGGCGGCGTCGATGGCCGCGAGCACGCTCAGCACGAGGGCGTCGTTCGTCTCGTACATGTGGAACCACTGCGCGAACACTCCCCGATCGGTCAGGTACGAGCGGACCTGGCGGTAGAACTCGACGCTGAACAGGCTGGCCGTTCCGCTGACCCACGGGTTGGAGGGCTCCGACAGGATGAGGTCGTAGCGCTCGCGGCCGCGCGCGAAGTAGGACTTCGCATCCGCGATCGCGATCCGGGAGCGCGGGTCGTCGAATACGTTGCGGTTGGCGGGATAGTACGCGGCCGACGCGTCCACCACGCGGGGCTCGATCTCCACGGTCACCAGCGAATCGAGGTCGGGGTCGGTGAGCAGGAAATGCGCCGAAATGCCGGATCCGTGCCCGATGACCGCGGCCCGTCGAGCGCCGGGCGCGTATGCCGAGGCCACCACCGCCAGGAGCATCT